>Ga0182017_10000630_pt1 | contig 27664 bp, 20 predicted proteins | sample 712E3DmetaG_FD_120492 | JGI IMG/M metagenome (GOLD analysis project Ga0182017, IMG submission 120492) | Permafrost microbial communities from Stordalen Mire, Sweden - 712E3D metaG | ecosystem: Environmental > Terrestrial > Soil > Wetlands > Permafrost | place: Sweden: Stordalen | collected... | reverse complement strand
CCACGCGCCCAGGTGGCCCATCAGATCCCTGCCGCTCCAGCCGTGGGCGGCTTCGACCGGTCTCTCCAGCTGCTGATCGGTCAGATCGAGAAGGGCCTCATATGGTCGCCACGCTTCGCGCTCTTCGTCGAGGAAGGACAGACCGTCGGCATACATGCGTCGATGGTAGCGCCCGGTGCGCCGCTGCGCCGGTGCGCCGCTGCGCCGGACTAACTGCCTGTCCTAGGTACGCCCGGACGGGCCATTGCCCCGGGCCGATCCGGCGCTACGGTGGAACTGGCCGCCGATCAACGCAAAACGAAGAGGCCAGGGGCGTCGGACACGGGCCGGGGCTACTTGCAACCGCCACCTTGAGACGACCGGGGCGTCGTACAGGAGGTTGCCAGTCCCGACCACGACCCGAGCAACCACGGAGAGCCGGCCAGCATGGCCTTCGATCGGCGGCCTCCAACCCCGTCAGCGGCGCGGGAACGCTGTGTCCAGCCGCCGTCGCCGAAGGGCTCCGGAGCCTTCCAGGTAGCGCAGCACCACGCGCGCCGCCAGCACCAATCCGGCGTCTCGGTCGATGGTGTGCACGATCCAGTCGACGTAGGTCGGTTCCAGCTCGGCCACGTCCGACAGGGTCAAACCCTCGAACTTACCGAACTTGAGGCGCGTGTCCAACGCCTCGCCAAGGGCGGGCATCTCCCCATCCAGGTTTGGGCCGGGCCGCCGGTGCGTAGGTCCGCTGGGCGTGGACGCGCGCGGCGGCTCCCGATCCTCCGCCAAGCGCGGTCGCGGCGTAAGCCCCGGCAGCGGGCTGCGCTCGAGCGGATTGAGGGTCGAGTTGCGCGGGCGCAGGAGCGCGCTGGTGTCGATTCGGGCAGTGACAGGCCGGCCGGCGCGAGGCTGCGGAACCCAGCCGGAGCCATAGCCGGGGGTCGCTGAGGAGTAGCCGGCGGCGGTCGATCCCGGCCACTCCGCGGGCTGGCCGGCACGGGCCGCCCTGGCCGCCGCTGCCCGATGCCACTGCCGGCGCTCCGGGTCGCTGAGCTCGTGGTATGCGGCATTGATCTCCGCCATGCGGCGGTTGGCGTGACGCTCGACGCCCGCGTCGCCACTCGCCACGTCGGGGTGATGCTGACGGGCGAGACGTCGCCAAGCCGCCTTGATGGCGTCCGTCGTGGCGTCGAGGGGGATTTCCAGGACCGTGAACGGGTTGCGAGGCGGCATCCCATAAGTCTACCGGGCGCGGCCAGAAGCCCCCCCAACGGCACTTTCCGCCGCTGCCAGCGCGCTCGGACGGTAGCCCGCTTGACAGCGACGCCGCCGTGCCGTCCCCTACTCTCATGCCATCTCTTCCCTTTCGACCCAGGCGCCTGGCACTGGCCGCGGGCGTCGCGGGTGCCGCCTCCTTCGGCCTCGCCTACCGGTTTGCGCTGCAGTACCGCGAGAAGGCGGGGCTGCCCCACCGAAGCCCAGTCGAGGGCAGCCCGGCCGACTTCGGCCTCGCGTTCGAGTCGGTCGAGATTCCGTCGGGCAGCGCACGTCTGGCCGGCTGGTTCGTGCCGGCCGAAGAAACCGACGGCCCCGATCGCCCGGATCACCCGGCCCGGCCGCGGCCGGCGATCGCGATCGTGCACGGCTGGGAATCGAACCGCGGCCGATCCATGGCCCACATCCGCTACCTCCACGCCGCCGGCTTCCATTGCCTGGTCATCGACGCGCGCGGCCACGGCGACAACCCACCGGAGAAGTTGCCGGTCAACGTGCCCGAGTTCGGCGCGGACGCCGCCGCGGCGGCTCGCTGGCTGCTGGCCCGACCGGATGTTTCGCGCGTGGGTTTGCTCGGGCATTCGATGGGCGGCGCGGGCGTGATCGTGGCCGGCGCCTCCGAACCTGCCGTGCGGGCCGTGGTGGCGCTGTCATCGCCGGCAGATCTGGTTCGGATGACCCGCAAGACCTTCGAGATGGCCGATCTCCACGTTCCCCGTATGGTCGCCACTCCCCTCGCCTACCTGACCGCTGCCGTGTTGCTGGTCCCCCGCCGCCACTCCATCGACGACGCCAGCGCGTGCGTCGCCGCTTCCCGTTACCGGGGACCGCTCCTGCTCATGCATGGCGAAGACGATCGGGGCGTGCCGGTGGCACATCTCGAGCTGATCGCCCAGGCGGCTCGCGGAGCCCGTCTCGACCCCGGCTCTGCCCCGGTCGAGACGGCGATCGTGCCCGGCTACGGTCATCGCTGGCTGTACGAGGACGCCGAGGTGCGGCGCAGAACCGCGTCATTCTTCGCCAGAGAGCTGGGCGGCCCGGTGGCCCCGGAGAAGGCCGGGGAGCTCGCCGCGGCCTGTGCCGTCGACCGTCCCGAGAACCCCGTCTATGGTTTCGGCGGCGCGAGCACAGCCTTCGCGTCAGAGGCCGTGGCCCGCGAGAAGGCCCGCCTGGAGGCCCGCGACGGCGCCGTCATCGAGCCCTCCCAGGAAGCCGGTCGTCCGACGCTCAACTGATCCACACGCAATTCGGCCACCGTCCGCCGAGATCGCCGGCCGCTCGCCCGGCCCAACTGGAGATCCAATGGAAACCTGGACAGCGATCGACACAACCCGGGCCATCCGCAAGTTCGCGGATCGCCCGCTGGCGCCCGAGCACCTGAAGCGAATCCTCGACGCGGGACGCCGGTCGGGCAGCTCCAAGAACCAGCAGAACTGGGACTTCGTCGTTTGCACCGATCGAGCCCACCTAGCCGAGCTCGCAGGCGTCGGCCCCTACGCCCAGCATCTCGCCGGCGCTGCGGCCGCGATCGCCCTGGTCACGCCGGACCCGGCCACTGCCGATGCCCCGCTGTCGGTGATGTGGGACCTGGGCCGCGCGGCCCAGAACATGACCCTTGCCGCGTGGGAGCTTGGGATCGGCAGCGTGCCCGCCACGGTCTACGACCAACCGCTCGCCAAAGAGTTGCTCGGCCTACCCGCCGACCGCCACTGCGAGTTCATGCTCTCATTCGGCTACCCGGCGGATCCCGCAGCGTTGACCTGGGCCAAGCGCGCCGGCGGTCGCAAGCCCCTCGAAGCTATCGTGCACTCCGAGCGCTGGTAGTCACTACTCCCAGCGGAACGACCGAGCCGCGATTCCGAGGCACACCACCAGCCAGCCGGTGAGGACCGCCACGTCCACACCCAGCGGAGCGACCTGAGTCCCGTTGACCATTACCTGTCGGAGGGCGTCGGCCAGGTAGGTCAGCGGCAGGAAGCGCGCCACCGTCTGGAGAAAGCCGGGCAGGAAGTCGAATGAGAAGAAGATGCCCGACAGGAACATCATCGGCATCTGGACGACCTGCACGACTCCGGTGGCCTGCTCCTCGGTCTTGAGGAACGACGCGAGCGCGAAGCCGATGGCCAGGAAGGCACCGGCCCCGAGCAGGACCAGGCCGGCTGCCTCCAGGAGGCTGCCGACGATCTGAATGTTGAAGAAGACAAGGCCGATGCCGAGGATCACCACCGCGTCGACTATGGCCACGAGCAGACGCAGCAACACGTTGCTCCCGACGAGCTTCCAGCGAGCAAGCGGCGTTGCGCCGATGCGCTTGAGGATGCCCTTCTCGCGCTGCTGAACCAGCGGTATGGCGGCGAAGACACCCAGCTGCATCAGGGCCATGGCCAGGATGCTCGGCACCAGGTACGCGACGGTGCTGATGTTGGTCGATTGCAGGGTCATCTGCTGGATCCCGACAACCGACGACCCACCCGCCAGCTGTAGGTTGAAGCGGTTGGCTATCTGGTCGGCTATCTGCTCGACGACCTGACTGACCTGGCTGCTGCTCGGATCGATGTACAGCTGAATCGACGTCGCGCTCTTTGCGGCAACGGCGGCGCCGGTGCCGCTCGGAACGACGACTATGGCCGAGATGTCGCCGTGCTGCATCGCCGCCTTCTCGGCCTCGAGGGAGCCCGTCTGGATTGTCAGGAGAGTGACCTGAGAGAAGGACTGCTGGAGTCCCATCGAGACCTGCGTGTTGTCCTGGTCGACAAAGCCGATCGCGACCTTGCTATCGCTGCTGCCGCCGAAGATCCAGCCGAACAGGAAGACGAACATGACCGGGAAGAAGAAGGTCCAGAACAGGGCCGCCCTGTCGCGGACCAGGGATCTGATGTTCGCGACCGTCAGCCGCAGGAGAGTGTTCATTGATCGGCTCCTAGTCGCGCAGCGCTCGACCGGTCAGGTCGAGGAAGACGTCTTCGAGGGTGGCCTGGCGGATCCCCAGGTTGCGCGGCTCGACGCTCTGGTCGTCGGCCAGCGCCAGCAACGCACCGATAGTGCCGGCGACATCGCGCGAGTAGAGCACGGTCTGGCCGTCCTCCTGGGCCGCCTGCGTGACGCCAGCCAGCTTGCCCAGCTGCGTCATCGGGAGCTTCTCGGTGGTGTCGAAGAAGACCGCGCGCTCCTTGAAGCGCCGCCCGATCAACTCCGGGACCGTGCCCATCTCGAGGATGTGGCCGTGGTCCATGATGGCGACCCGGCCGCACAGCTCCGCGGCCTCTTCCATGTAATGCGTCGTCATCAGGATCGACTTGCCCCGCTCCTGAAGGCCCTTGATCAGGTCCCACAGCGAGCGGCGCGCCTGCGGATCGAGGCCGGTGGTGGGCTCGTCAAGGAAGATCAGCTCGGGGTCGTTGACCAAAGCCAGAGCGATCGACAGGCGCTGCTGCTGACCGCCCGAAAGGTTCATCGACCGAGCCTTCGCACGTTCGCCCAGGTCGACCGCGTCGATCAGCTGCTTCGTCGGCAGATGGTGCGCGTAGAAGCTGCCGAAGAGGTCTAGCAACTCGGTCACCGTCAGCCTCGGGTATAGCGACACCGTCTGGAGCTGCACCCCAATGCGCTGCTTGATCGACGGCGCGTGCCTGGTGACGTCCATCCCGAAGACGGTGACGGACCCCGAGTCCGGTTCGCGCAGGCCTTCGAGGATCTCGATGGTGGTCGTCTTGCCGGCCCCGTTGGGACCGAGCAAGCCGAAGACTTCGCCGCGCCCTACCTGGAAGCTGACCCCGTCGACGGCTTTGACGTCGCCGTAGCACTTGCACAGGTTGGCGACGCCGATCACAGGCTCGCCGCTTTGCGTCATCTCACTCCTTGCTTCCTGCTGCGGACCTGGCCCGTCTTCGCTGCCGGCCGTGCCGCGCATGAGTCTACCGAGCGGCCGGCGGCCGGCCGTCAGTCCTGAGAATGACCGCGCATCGACCTCCAGGCTGAACCTCCTACTTCGGCAGCGCCTGCAGCATGTCCGCGGATTGACCGCCCAGGATCGCGAAGCCAAGCCGCTCGTACAGCCGAATGGCCGCGGCGTTCTCCGCATACGCGCCGAGGTAGATCAGGTCTACGCCTTCCGCGCGCGAGTCGCCGGCCAGGACGCGAGTGATGTGGCTGCCGAAACCGCGACCTCGCCAGCCCGGCCGCGTCCCGATCGATGAGAGGTAGCTTGCCCCTTCGAACGTGTAGCGCTGCCCCGTGGCGACCGGCTCGCCGTCAACGGTGATCACGGAGCCGTGGAAGTCCGGCCGGCCCAGAGTAAGGCTTATCTCTCGGACGAGGTTCGAATGGCGGGCGCTCGGGATGTCGAAGGATTCACCGATGACCCGGGCGAGCGCCTCCGCCCGAGCGGGGATCTCGGCGTCGGTCGAGCGGTTCCAGCGCTCCAGGACCGCGCCATCGGGGAGGTCGCGGTCCGCGACCGCTCCAGGCTCCCGCACGAGAACCATGTCGAAGCCGCCGCCCTGATCCACGAACCCGTTGGCCGCCAGGCGGGCGATGAGATCGTCCGGTTCGCTCAGACCCGGGACGGCCCACACGTACGGCCGGCGCTCCAGCGCCTTGAACAGATCGCAGGCCTCGCGCAACCGAGCATCGAAAGAGCCGGCATCGGACGGCCAGCGCACGGCCACCAGTCGATTGAAGAACGGCTCTGTCTCGACTGCGGAGAACAGCAGCACGGCGTCGCCCAGGTCGCGCCAGCCGCGGCCCGGGATCGTGACCGCCCTGACCTGATGCGTCTCCAGAAAGCGCAGTGTTCCGGCGTCGAGGCCGAAGAAGGTGGCGGATGAGTCCGGCAGGGGCATGCCCTCACGTTACGACATCGAGCCCGCTCCGATGCGGTCGAGGTCGCGGCGTGCGGCCGACCGGCCCTCCGTAACCGGGCCCCAGAGCCGGGTCACGAAGCCAGTCTCGGGAGCCGGGTCGCCCCGAGGTCAGTCGCCCCAGCGCTCCAGGGCGTACGCCCACCGCTCGGCCGTCCTGGCGGGAAGCAGCCGCTGGCGGTGCACTCGCCTCTGCTCCAGGTCGGCGAGGATCGGCTGCAGCATGCTCAACCAGCCCTGGGCTCGTTCGTGCGACAGCTGCTGCCAGGCCAGCACGTCTCCCACGACGCCACTCTCGAGGCGCCGCCAGACGACGCAGACCGCCGTCTCGCTGTACTGCATTGAGGCCTGAGTGGCCGGACCGCCCAGAGACCCAGCGACGGTCAGGAAGCGCGGCCAGGTGGAAACTGTCTGAGGGTCGACCAGCGCCTCGATGATCCGGCTGACGATCCACCACATTCCGTCCGACCCGAGACTCACACGGGCTTCGCCGATCGCGAAGAGGTGGCCGTCGCCCCGCTCGTTCATCTGGAGAACGAGGCCGTCGGGCGCACCTGGGAGTGAGAACGCCAGAGGCTCGACCGGCGCGACCGCAATTCGAGGATCTCCTGGGAACGCCTTTGCCGCCTGCGGCGTGGCGCCCACCAGCTGAAGGCTCCGGCGCTTCCTGGCTGGCGCGCCGATCCGTCCGCGCATCACGTCCGCGACGGCGTCGGCGTCGAGAGGAGATTGGTCGCCGCTCCAGGTGTTCGGCTCGAGCGCGAGCAATCGGGCCAGCTGGTTGTTGTCGGCCAGCCTCGACATCACTTTGATGGTTCGGCCGTTGACGGCGAACTCGCGCATGTCCTCGGCGACAAGCGCCTTGGTACGTCCCATAACAGTTCCTCGCTTCGTTCGCTGCGCTGTACCGATTGGTCCGTCGGGACCGATCGGGCCCGCCCGAAGGCAGGTCAAGTCCAGCACAAGCGGCCGCGCAAGGGCACCAACGCCGTCGCAATGCGCCCGGGCACCAGCCCGGTACGCAAGAGAATAGCGCGTTCGCGGGCATTAAGTAGGACCTTTGGCGCACATCGATAGGACTAATGGCGGACGCCGATGCCCTCGCCCGTCGCGCCGGCCTGCGCGCGTCTGGCAGCGCTGGGCGGTACGGTCCGGTGGGTGAGCCGGCGTCGGGCTCATTCGCGGTCGGGACGCGCGCGGCCGAGTGGCGGGCGGTCGGGATGCTGCCACCGTGGCGATGCGACCTCAGCAGGAACCCTATACTCGGGCTACCCCGCCGGTCGGAACCGACCGGCGAACCGTGTCTTGAGGAGCTCGCGTCATGGATCGCACCGGACCGGAACCCGCCGTCTTAGCCATCGCCGCCTCCACGGCCGGCGACCCGGCGGGCGGCCCGCGGCCGGCAGGCTCTGCCGCCAACGACGCCGCTCTCGTCACCCGGGGCGATTTCGGAGCGCTCTCCAGGCCGCACCTCTCCCCCATCCTGGGGCGCTACTACGAGCGCAGCTGGGACCACGGCGAGGGTCACACCCTCTATGACTCGGCGGGGCGCGGCTTCCTCGACTTCGCCTGCGGCATCGCCACGACTTCACTGGGCCACCACCATCCGGCCGTTACGCAGGCGATCAAGGACCAGGCCGACAAGCTGCTCCACATCTGCAACGCCCTCGGCTACCTCGAGCCCGTCGGCCAGCTGGCCACGTTGCTTGCGGACGCGTGCCCGGACCCGCTCGACACCGTCTTCTTCGGCAACTCCGGCACAGAGGCCGTCGAGGGCGCGCTCAAGCTGGCCCGCCGCGTCACCGGGCGGCCCGGCATCGTCGCCTTTCGGGGCGCCTTCCACGGCCGAACATTCGGCGCCGCCTCGATCACCAGCTCGAGCATCAACTACCGGCTCGGCTACGAACCGCTTCTGCCGTCTGTCTACCTGACCCCGTTCCCGAACGTCTACCGCTACTTCGGCGACGACGAAGAGGCGGCGACGGCCGGCGCAATGGGCGCGCTTCGGACGCTGCTGGGCCACGAGATCCCCGCCTCGTCCGTCGCGGCGATCATCATCGAGCCGATCCAGGGCGAGGGCGGTTTCAGCCCGGCCCCGATCTCGTTCCTGCGCCAGTTGCGGGCACTCTGCGACGAAAACGGCATCCTGCTGATATGCGACGAGATCCAGTCGGGCATCGCCCGCACCGGCAAGATGTGGGCCTTCGAGCATGCCGACATCGTCCCCGACGTGGTCTGCGTGGCCAAGGCCCTTTGCAACGGCATGCCGATCGGCGCGATCGTCAGCAGCCGCGAGCTCCAGGAGCGCTGGGGCGTCGGCGCCCACGGCACGACCTTCGGCGGCAATCCCGTCTCGTGCGCGGCAGGCGTAGCCGTCATGAAGACTATCGCCGAACAAGGCCTCGTGGCCAACGCCGCGACCCGCGGCGACGAGTTGATCGCCGGCCTCAAGGGCCTCATGGCCGCGGACGAGCGCATCGGCGACGTCCGGGGCCGCGGCCTGATGGTCGGCGTCGAGCTGGTCAAGGATCGGGCCAGCCGCGAGCCGGACACGGAGACGAGCGAGGCCCTCGTCCTAGCCTGCGCCGAGCAGGGCTTGCTCGTCCTGAATTGCGGCACGCATCACAACGTCATCCGCTTCCTGCCCCCGATCGACGTCACGGCCGGCGAGATCGGCCAGGGCGTGGAGCTTTTCGGAGCGGCATTGCGCACTCTTCCGCGGACGGGCGCCTCAGCCGGGATCTAGCCACGGGGTATCGGGGCGCGGTCTGGGCCGGCGGGACGCGCAAGGGGCTTCTGCGGGGCCGCCCACAGTGGCGAGCCACCCTCGGACGCTCGCACAGACGTCGACAGCGTTGGTTCGGCGGATCCGGGCACAGAGCCCTTATGACGGAGCGCCGGCGAACCGCGAATTCCGATTTGACTCTCTAGCGGTTCCTATCGAGGAAGCTCATCACGTCTTCCAGGCGGAAGCGTCGATCGCCCCGCTTGCACACACGATAGAACGGCAATTCGCCGCGATCTCCCAGTCGCTTCACCGTGTTCACGTGCAGGTGAAGCATTCCGGCCACCTCGCTCGCAGTGAGCATGGGTCCGAGTTCGTTAGCGGCCACGGCAGCCATCGGTTTCCTCTGCGTCTGCATTAAACCGAGCGCATCGACTTCCCTGGGGCAGTCAAGCCTGGTCCGGCCTGAAGCGACGCGAACCGTACAGACTCCACCCAACCGTAACAAGCCGTACTTTGGGCGACGGCCACCCGTACCGGCCAACTCGGACCCAGTCGTACCGGTCAGATTCGCCAAATGGGTCTGTCGCGGCGCGTAGGCGGCGCGCCGGGCCTGTGGATTCGGACTTTGACTGACCGGACCTCAGCTTGGGGAGCTTGTCGGAGATGCCACGGTGCCCGGTGACGGAACGGGCGAGACGCCAGGCGAAGGGGTCGCGCCCGGGCTGCCGGACGGGGCGGCCGAACCGCTCGGACCGGGTGTGGGAGTCGGCGTCGGATTGACCGACGGAAGGGCCAGCCCGGAAGGCACCGGGCTCGTGGCCGGCAAATTGAGGTCTGTCTCGATTTGGGCGACGTCGGTTGTGAACTGCGTATCCCACTGCGTGAGCGTGGTGGTCAGCGCGATTACGTCGTATGGGGTCTTCGCGGCCTCGACCTGCTGCAGCACAAGCAGGTATTGCTTGCCGTCGTCGAGGAAACTGCTAACGGAACTGGCTCCGACGCCCCAATCCTTTACGGCCGTGACCGCGTCGAGCCAGCCCTTCGTCTGGGTGTTGAAGTCCGTATAGTCCGCCTGCTGCTTGACAAAATCGAGGGTGTCGGCGGCGATGGCGGCGCGGTCCTTCTCGCGCACCGGCGACCACTTGTTCTCGATCTTGGTCCACTGCTGCGCGGGCGTGGGCGGCGGGGGGTTGATGAAACCCGTGTAGATCCACACCGCTCCCAGCAACGCGAACAGAAGCGCCATGATCGGCAGATAGGCGACGATCCAGCGATATGCCGTGCCGTGCTGCCTCCTGCGCCGAGCCGCCGCGACCTTGGCCCGCTTGCCCTCGGTGTGAGGGCGCGACTCAACCGGCGCCTCGTCCTTGGGAGACTCTTCGACCGGCGCGGAATTGGGCGCGGAAACGGGAGCGGAAACTGGTCCGGGATGGGACCCGGCGTCCGGGCGGCCTCGTGTCTTTCGACTGGCCGGCATCGCTCGACCTCGGCGCGTCTGTGGCGACAATCTGGACCTCCTGACAGTTGCCTGGGAGCGTTGCGGCACCCGCCTCACCGTCGGGCCCCCGGGAACCTATCTGCGCCGGGGAGGTGTCGGAAGTCTATCGCGATCGGCGCGGTGGCGCGGCTTGCCCGGCCCTGAAACTGCGGCGGGGACCGCCTCCTCCAAAGGGTCGCCGGCACCTCCCCGGTCTCACGGCCCCAAGGCCTCGCAGCCGTGCGCCGGGCACCGAAGTTGCCGTATCGTTCCCATTCGCAACCTTCGCAACCTTGACCACGGAACCCCCCTCGGTGACACTCGGGGTTCCGCAACGGATAGAGGGCTCCTGCGCACGGAGCAGGGACTCCTGTCGGCCTCCACCCGTCCAGACGGGCGGAGGAAGTCGAAGCGAGGATGGAATCCAAGGTGGGGCAGACTGGCGGTCCGCGAGCCCAGGGTCTGTATAACCCGGCCTTCGAGCACGACGCGTGCGGCTTCGGCTTCGTCGTGGACATCGCCGGCAGGCCCTCGCATGGCATCGTTCGCGACGCCCTGACCGTCCTCGTCAATCTCGAGCATCGTGGCGCCACCGGCTCCGAGAAGAACACCGGCGATGGCGCCGGTCTGACCATCCAGATACCCCACCGCTTCCTGTACGAGGTCGCGGACAGATCCGGGGTGCGGCTGCGCGGCCGGGGCGGCTACGGCGTGGGCATGGTCTTCCTCCCGCCGGACAAGGTCAGCCGCGTCGAGTGCTTCCGTCTCTTCGAGCGGGTCGTAGAGGAGGAGGGTCTCCACTTCCTGGGCTGGCGCGAGGTTCCCACGGACAACACCGGCCTCGGCGCGAGCGCGAAGTCAAGCCAGCCGCTCATCCGCCAGGTCTTCATCGACCGGCCCGAGGGAATGGTCGAGGACCTGGCATTCGAGCGAAAGCTCTACATCGTCCGCCGCCTGGTCGAGAAGGCCGTCTCGCGCTCGGCGATTCCGAGCCGCGGAGACTTCTACATCCCGTCGCTGAGCTGCCGGACGATCGTGTACAAGGGCATGCTCAACGCCTCGCAGCTGAGGACGTTCTACCCGGACCTCCTGGACGAGCGCGTCGAGAGCGCCATCGCCATGGTCCACTCGCGCTTCTCGACCAACACCTTCCCGTCGTGGGCAAGAGCGCACCCGTACCGCTACATCTCCCACAACGGAGAGATCAACACCCTGCGCGGCAACGTGAACTGGATGCACGCCCGCCAGTCGCAGTTCAACTCCAAGCTGTTCGGCGACGAGCTCACGAAGGCCCTGCCGGCGATCGACACTGAAGGGTCGGACTCGGCCATCTTCGACAACACCCTCGAGCTGCTCTACCTCTCGGGCCGCAGCCTCGCGCACGGCCTGATGATGATGGTGCCGGAGCCCTGGCAGCACCACGAGTCGATGGCGCCCGAGAAGAAGGCCTTCTACGAGTTCCACGCCTGCCTGATGGAGCCGTGGGACGGGCCCGCCTCGATCGCCTTCACCGACGGCATCCGCGTCGGCGCGACGCTGGACCGCAACGGCCTGCGGCCGGCCCGCTACTACGTCACCGCCGATGGCCGCGTCGTCATGGCGTCCGAAGCGGGCGTGCTGGATATTCGGCCCGATCAGGTCGTGGCCAAGGGCCGCCTTCAGCCGGGCCGCATGTTCCTGGTAGACACGGCCGAGCAGCGCATCGTCTCCGACGACGAGCTCAAGCACCGCGTCGCCACGGAGCATCCCTACGAGGAGTGGCTGCATGAGTGGCTGGTCAAGCTGACCGAGCTGCCGCCCCCGCCGCGCGTCATCGAGCCCGATCACGAGACCGTCCTGCGCCGCCAGGAGGTCTTCGGCTACACCGCCGAGGACGTCCGAATCCTGATCAACCCGATGGCCGCCACCGGCACGGAGCCGGTCGGCGCCATGGGCAACGACGCCGCGCTGGCGGTGCTCTCGAAGCGGCCGCAACTCCTCTACTCGTACTTCCAGCAGCTCTTCGCCCAGGTCACGAACCCGCCGATCGACGCCATCCGCGAAGAGATAATCATGGCCACCGAGATGGCTATCGGGCCCGAGGGCAACCTTCTCGAGCCCGACCCGACGGCGGCCCACCAGCTCGAGCTGCCTTCGCCCGTGCTGTCGAACGAAGAGCTCGAGAAGATCCGTCACCTCTCGACGGGCGACCCGCACGGCTTCAAGACGCTCACGCTGCCGATCCTCTACCAGGTCGCCGACGGCGGCGCCGGGCTCCGCAAAGCGATCGAGGCGCTCCGCGACCGCGCCTCGGAGGCGATCGCCGAGGGCCACAACGTCATCATCCTGTCGGACCGCGGCCACAACGCCGAAGAAGCCCCGATCCCGGCCCTCCTGGCGGTCTCGGCCGTCCACCACCATCTCGTCCGGGCCGGTACGCGAACTCTTGTCGGCCTCGTCCTCGAGTCCGGCGAGCCCCGCGAAGTCCATCACTTCGCCCTGCTCATCGGCTACGGCGCCAGTGCCGTCAACCCGTACCTCGCCTTCGAGACCGTCCACGACCAGGTCCGCCTGGGCATGATCGCGGGCGCGGCCGAGCTGGCCGAGAAGAAGTACCGCAAGGCCATCGCCAAGGGCATCGTCAAGGTCATCTCCAAGATGGGCATCAGCACCATCCAGAGCTACCACGGCGCCCAGGTCTTCGAGGCCTTGGGGCTCAACCAGGACTTCGTCGACGAGTACTTCACGGGAACGCCGACTCGCATCGGCGGCATCGGCATCGACGTCATCGCCCGAGAAGTGAAGATGCGCCAGGACCGGGCCTATCCTCCCAAGCGGCCGATCTACCACAAGCAACTCGGCACCGGCGGCAGCCTCCAGTACCGGGTCGACGGCGAGGATCATCTCCTCAATCCGCTTTCGATCGCCCAGCTCCAGTACAGCACTCGGAGCGGCAGCTATGCGGGGTTCAAGGAGTACTCGAAGCTCATCGACGATCAATCCGAGGGCTTGTGCACGCTGCGCGGCCTGATGGATTTCAAGCCGAACCACCGCCATCCGCTCTCGGTCGACGAGGTGGAGCCGGTCGAGTCGATCGTTCGCCGCTTCAAGACGGGCGCGATGAGCTACGGCTCGATCTCGCGCGAGGCCCACGAGGCCCTGGCCATCGCCATGAACCGCCTCGGCGCCAAGTCGAACACCGGCGAAGGCGGCGAGGATCCCGCCCGCTTCGAAGCCCTGCCCAACGGCGACTCGCTGAAGAGCGCCATCAAGCAGGTCGCCTCCGGTCGTTTCGGTGTGACGAGCGAGTACCTGGTCAGCGCCCGCGAGATCCAGATCAAGATGGCCCAGGGCGCCAAGCCCGGCGAGGGCGGCCAGCTGCCCGGTCACAAGGTCTACCCCTGGATCGCCAAGGTTCGCCACTCGACCCCGGGCGTGGGCCTCATCAGCCCGCCACCGCACCACGACATCTACTCCATCGAGGATCTGGCCGAGCTGATCCACGACCTCAAGAACGCCAACCCCGACGCCCGAATCTCCGTGAAGCTTGTGTCCGAGGTGGGCGTCGGCACGATCGCCGCAGGCGTGGCCAAGGCTCATGCCGACGTCATCCTGATCAGCGGCCACGACGGTGGAACGGGCGCCTCGCCGCTGTCGTCGATCAAGCACGCGGGCCTGCCGTGGGAGCTCGGCATCGCCGAGACGAACCAGGTCCTGCTCATCAACGACCTGCGCTCGCGCGTGGCCATCGAAGTCGACGGCCAGATGAAGACCGGCCGCGACGTGGTGATCGGTGCGCTCCTCGGAGCCGAGGAGTTCGGCTTTTCGACCGCGCCGCTGGTGACTCTCGGCTGCGTGATGATGCGCGTCTGCCATCTGAACACCTGCCCCGTCGGCATCGCGACGCAGGATCCGGAGCTGCGCAAGCGCTTCAGCGGCGATCCGCAGTACGTGGTCAACTTCATGACCTTCGTGGCCCAGGAAGTTCGCGAGCACATGGCGATGCTGGGCTTCCGAACGTTCGAGGAGATGGTCGGACACTCCGAGCGCCTCGAGATGCGTCGGGCGATCGACCACTGGAAGGCCCACAGCCTCGACTTCAGCCGGATCCTCTTCCAGCCACAGGTGCCCAAGACGACCGGCCGGACCTGCCAGATCACGCAGGAGCACAAGCTCGAGCTCTCGCTCGACGCGACGACGCTCATTCCGCTGTGTGCCCCGGCGCTGGAGCGCGGCGAGAAGGTCGAGGCGGAGCTGCCGGTCCACAACACCAACCGCGTCGTGGCGACGTCGCTCGGCTCGGAAGTGACGCGCCGCTACGGCGCCGCCGGCCTCCCCGAGGACACGATCAAGCTCCACTTCCGTGGCTCGGCCGGCCAGAGCTTCGGGGCCTTCATGCCAAACGGCCTGACGCTGACCCTCGAGGGCGACGCCAACGATTATCTGGGCAAGGGACTCTCAGGCGGCAAGATCGTCCTGTTCCCGCCGCGCGAGGCCACCTTCGTAGCAGAGGACAACGTCATCACCGGCAACGTCGCCTTCTACGGCGCCACGTCCGGCGAGGCCTATATCCGCGGCATGGCCGGCGAGCGCTTCGGCGTCCGCAACTCCGGTGTCAGCGCGATTGTGGAGGGTGTCGGCGACCACGGCTGCGAGTACATGACCGGCGGTCGGGTCGTCGTGATCGGCAAGACGGGCCGCAACTTCGCCGCGGGCATGTCCGGCGGCATCGCCTACGTCCTCGACGAGAGCGGCGAGGGCGGGGCAGCCGGCGGCGGCTTCGAGCGCGTCTGCAACAAGGAGATGGTCCAGCTCTTCCCGCTGTCGGACCCAAACGAGATCGCCGAGATCCGCCGGCTGCTGGAGCGGCATGTCGAGTACACCGCCAGCCCGCGAGCCAAGGCTCTTCTGGATGAGTGGGACACCACCGTCAGCCGGTTCATCCGCGTCGTTCCGAACGACTATCGGCGCGTCATCGAGGCGCAGGCCCGAATGCGCGAGAAGGGGCTCTCGCGGGACGAGGCCGAGATGGCCGCGTTCGAAGAGAACGTCATGGACGCGCGCCGAGTGGCGGGGAACTGACGATGGGTAAGCCGACCGGTTTCATGGAGTTCGAGCGCGAGCCGGCCCACGTTCGGGCGCCGCTCGAGCGAGTCAAGGACTGGAGCGAGACGCACCCGGAGTACGCCGAGAAGACACTCCGAGACCAGGGCGCCCGCTGCATGGACTGCGGCATCCCGTACTGCCAGACCGGCGCGCTGGTCAACGGCCTGGCGCTCGGCTGCCCGATCCACAATCTGATCCCGGAGTGGAACGACCTTGTCTATCGCGGCCAGTGGCGCGAAGCGATCATCCGCCTCCACAAGACCAACAACTTCCCCGAGTTCACCGGACGCGTCTGTCCGGCCCCGTGCGAAGGCTCGTGCACGGTCGGCATCAACCAGCCGCCCGTGACCATCAAGACCATCGAGAACGAGATCATCGAGCGGGCCTTCCGCGAGGGCTGGGTCGTTGCCGAGCCGCCACTCGCCCGCACCGGCTTTCGAGTCGCGGTCGTCGGCAGCGGACCGGCCGGCCTGGCCGCCGCGGCGCAGCTCAACCGGGCCGGCCACGAGGTCACCGTCTACGAGCGCGACGACCGTGTCGGCGGCCTGCTCACGTACGGCATCCCGAACATGAAGCTGGACAAGGCGGTCGTCGACCGGCGCGTCAAGCTGCTGACCGAAGAAGGCATCGCGTTCGTCACCGGTGTGACCGTCGGCAAGGATGTGGCGGCCGAGAAGATGGCCGGGGATTTCGACGCCGTCGTCCTGGCGACCGGCTCCACCGTGCCGCGCGACCTTCGGGTCGAGGGCCGCGAGCTCGCCGGCGTCCATTTCGCCATGGAGTTCCTCGTCGGCAACGCGAAGAGCCTCCTCGGGGGAGAGGCCGCGTCGATCTCCGCCGCGGGCAAGAACGTGGTCGTCATCGGCGGCGGCGACACTGGCACCGACTGCGTCGGAACGGCAATTCGCCAGGGCGCGAAGAGCGTCGTTCAGCTGGAGATCATGCCTCGGCCGCCCGAGACGCGCGCCGCCGACAACCCGTGGCCGCAGTGGCCCAAGGTCTACAAGATGGACTACGGCCAGGAAGAGGCCGCCGCCCTGTGGGGCGCCGACCCGCGCCGCTATCTGATCAATACGCGCCGCCTGATCGGCGACGACAGCGGCCGGGTCAGCGCCATCGAGACGGTCGAGATCGAATGGGTGCACGGTCCGAGCGGCCGGCCGGAGATGTGCGAGTGCGAAGGCACCGAGAAGGTGCTCGAAGCGGACCTGGTCCTGATCGCCATGGGCTTCGTCGGCCCGGCGCCCGAGCTGCCGACCGCCTTCGGCTGCAAGCTGGACCACCGCGGCAACATCGTCCACGACGACGACATGATGACCACCGCTCCGGGCGTCTTCGCGGCCGGGGATTGCTCGCGCGGCCAGTCGCTGGTCGTTTGGGCGATCCACGAGGGCCGCCTGGCCGCGCGTGGCGTCGACCGCTTCCTCATGTTCGGCGAGACGGTCCTGCCGGGCTGAGACGCGCGGTCAGGTGCCCGGGCTGAGGCGCACCAGCGAATAGCCGACCGCGGAAATCTCGACCGCCCACAGGCGGCCCTGACCGTCGAAGGCGAGATTCACGATGCTCGGCGGCGCGTCCGGCCTGTAGATTCCCTGGGCCGATACCTTGCCATCCGCGTCTCGCCATTGGATCTCGCCGGCATTGGCGCTGTAGAGCGCGGAGATTCCGCCCGGGCCGCCCGCCACCAGGTCCGCCGTGGCCATCACGGGCTCGATCAACGAGGCGCCGCCGCCCTGGGCGTCGAGCCAACCCGGCGGAGTGCCGGCGGTCAGCAGCCGGTTGCCGACCGCGGCCAGCGCCGGCGCCGTGAACTTGGTGTCCGAAGTGGAGCCGGCCGCGGTGCTCGAGCTGAAGCCGAAGCCACGTTCCGGGTCGGCCACGACCCAGACGCGGCTCCCGGCCACTGTCACGCCGCCGGTCATCGGGAAGCCATCGGAGATATCGATCCGGCCTGTGACGTGGAGCGATTCGTCCACCTGCGCGAGCGAGCTGACCCAGTTGCGGGCGATCAGGGCGTGGCCTTCGGCGTCGAAGGTGATGCCGGCGATCCAGGGGTCGGGCTTGCCGGCCGCCGGATCGGTCTGGATGTCCGGATCTGAGGCGGGGAACGCGAAGTTGACCTGTCCGGCGGCTTCGGGGTCATAGACGACGACCTCGTAGCCCGCGCCTATCCAGAGCTTGCCGGTGGGCGCAAGGGCGAGCCGGTCACGCGTAAGGTCGTAGGTGGTGCCGGCGATCGGAGTCGCGGCCAGCTTCCCCGTCGCGACGTCGAACCGATACAACTCGATCGGCTCGCCCGACTTGCCGCCGAGGAACCAGAAGGCGTCGCGCTTGCCGTCCGGAACGAGTTCGCGGACCGGCCCGGGAAGCGCGGCGCGATCCAGTTCGGCGATGGCCTGGGGCGAGGCGATCGGCGTCGGGAGTGCGCCTGCGATCGAGCCGGGCAGGTCGGTGACAGAGAAGAGGGCCAGGAACGTGGCGTCTCGGGCCGCGAGCGCGAGCATCCGGCCATCCGGCGACCACCACCGCTGTTGCAGCGCCGAAGGGGCGTTGACGGACGTCTCACCTTCGGGCACCAGCAAGCCAGCGGACGAGAGATCGAGCAGGGTCGTGGTCCCATCCGCAGTGGCGATCCGGCGCGCCGCACCCGCGTTGTCGACGACAAGCCAGGGGCCCGAGGGCGATGGAACCTGCCATTCACCGCTGCTGACGCGGGCGCTGGCAGAGGCGCCGGCACGCAGGTTCAGCATCTCCAACGTCGAATTCGCCATGTAGTAAAGGTGATCGTCGTCGAACCAGCCCAGGAAGCGCGCTCCCGGGATCGTTCTGACGGCGCCCCCCGCGATCGTGACGATATCGAGATTCGCGTCCGATTGAGCGGCCAGGAGAGTCGCCGACGGATTGAAGGCCATATCGCCGCGGACGTTCTTGGCAGTCGCCAGAACTTTGCCTGAGCTGAAATCGACGACGTCGACCGAGCCCTTCCAGTTGTCCATTGCGGACACACTGTCGGCGCAATCGTGGTGGCCGAGCAGGACGAGCTTGCCGTCGGGCGACCAGCCGAACGGGGTCGCCTTCTCGCCGGCCTTGACGTAATGGCCGTCGCGGTACCAGTCGATGATCGGGTCGCCGACGCAGCCCGGCATAGCCACGACGATGGCGGCCGCCCCATGGCCGCTACCGACGACCCACGTGTTGTCCTGCGGCGCGCCTGTGTACGGCTCGTCTATGGCGGCCACTCGGCCGTCGCCGGAGATCAGATGGGTCGCATCGAGCCAGGCCTCGACCTGCCCGAAAGTCGAAATGGCGTTGCCGAAACGGTCGTAGACGATGCTCTGGGCCTGTGACGCCACGAGCAGGTGCTGGCTGTCGGGCGCCCAGGAGACCTGACCGCCCAGCGGCAGCCGGGCGACGAGCCCAGTTTCCTGCGGCGTTCCGTTCGGCGTGACCGGCGTGACCGGCGGCGTAGTCGCCGCATTCGAACTTTGCCCGCCGCTTGCCGCAGGTCGAAGGCCGGCCCCGCCGCGCAGGGTCAGCAGCCCGGCCGTCGCCACGACCGCGACCAGGATCGCGACCATGGCCGCCGGAACGGCCGCCCGCCGGCGCACGCCGCGACCGGCGGTTCGGCCGAACCCATCGGGCCGGCCCAGCCGGACGCCGGCGGTCCCCGCCGGTATCGCGACGCCCCGGTCGAGCGGCCTGTCGACCCAGGCACCGCCCAGAACGCCGGCCGTCCGCCCGAAACCCACGAGCAGGCTGCGGCAGCGCCGGCAGGCCGTGAGGTGGGCGTGCTCGGCCGAAGTGGCAACCACGCCGGCCTCCGCGATTTCGTCGAGACGCTTCTCGTCGATGTGCCCGCGGCGCAGCATCGCCGCCACCCGTCCACTCAGTCCGTTCATCGCGGGTTCCTCCCGATCGAACCAGAGATCGGCTCGTCCGCCGCGAGCAGGCGGGCCAGCTTGCGTCGGGCCCGCCAGACGCTCGAATAGACCGTTCCGCTGGCGACGCCCATCAGCTCGGCGGCTTCGTCCTGCCGGTAGCCCAGACCGTAGACCAGCGTCACCGCCAGGCGCTCCCGTTCGGGCAGCAGGGCGATTGCGGCGGCCACGTCGATGTCCGGGAGGTCCGCCGCGGGCAAGCGCTCGACGTGCTCGGCGTCGAGGTTGGCGAGATGGCGGCTTCGGGCGCGGCAGGCGCCACGGACCGCCATGCGACGGACCCAGGCCCGCAACTTGTCTGGTTCGCGCAACTGGTGGAGGTGGCCGCGGGCATGCACGAGGGCCTCCTGCGCCACGTCCTCGGCGTCCGCGCCGGCGCCGAGGGCCCGCGCCAGAGCCGCGAGGTCGCCGAACAGCGCCCCGTATTGTGAGTCGAACCCCTCCTGATCGATCATGTCCCCCACGTTTACGGCTTCCACACCCGTCTAGTGTGCGACATGCGGCGCATGCCTTTACATGGCCCCGCCTTGCCGCTGGCGCCGATCCGGCGAATCGCCTCTCGCCGGGCGCCGGGTGGTGGCGGCGGCGCGCACCGAGAATCGTGGCGCTCATCGGCCGGATCGTGAGAGCCCCTTTTCAGAGCCCGCGCTGCGTTCTACCGTTGAGCAATGCGCGCAAACGACCTCGAAACGGAGCGGGTCCGGCGGATATACGACCGACGCTCGGCATCCGCGCGCTCGAGCCGCCGCGATTCCGGCTGCGAGTGGCTCTGCTCGAGAGCCGACGGCGAGACCCTCGAGATCGGCATCGGACAGGGGCGAACCCTGCCGTTCTATCCGCGGAACATACGGCTGACCGGGATCGATCTGAGCGGCGTGGCCGTGGACCTGGCCGAACGGCGCGCCCGTGAGCTGGGGCTCGACGTGACGCTTCGCCGGTGCGACGCCGCGGCCCTCCCCTACCCGGACGAGCACTTCGATACCGTCGTCTTCTGCTACGCCCTGTGCACGATCCCCGACGACCGGGCCGCCGTGGCCGAAGCCGTGCGCGTTCTGCGCCCGGGTGGCTCGCTCCTGCTGATCGAGCACGTCCGCAGCCCGAACCGGATCGTCCGGGCGATCGAGCGCCTGATCGAGCCGATCGAGCTCCGACGCATGGGCGATCACCTGCTGCGGGAGCCGCTGGATCTCGTCCTGGGCGAGGGTCTCGAGGTGGAGACGCTGGAGCGCAGCTGGTTCGGCATTGTCGAGCGGCTGGTCGCCCTCAAGCCGGACAGCGAAGAATTCGCCGAGGCCGTGTAGCGCAGGGCTCATCGCGGCGGCGCGGGCCGACCGGACGCGCCACGGGGCCGCCGCGGCGGCGCGGGCCGACCGGACGCGCCACGGGGCGCCGCCCACCTTCAACCCAGGTCGAACCGACGCTCTGCGAGTTCCGCAAGCTCGCGCCCGATCGCGAGGGAAGCCGTCGCCGCCGGCGAGGGGGCGTTTCGGACGTGCAGGATCCGGCCGCTGCCCCCGATCGAGAAGTCGTCGACCAGCTCGCCGTTCAGCCGCACCGACTGCGCCCTCACCCCGGACGGACCCGGCTCCAGGTCCTCGTCCCGCAGCTCCGGGAGGTAGCGGCGCACCTGGGCGGCGAAGGCGGGCTTCCACACGTCGCGCACCATCTCGGCCGCGCCGGCTTGCCAGAACCGGAAGGCCAGCCGCAGGAAGCCACGATCGGCGAGCGTCTCCGCCAGCTCACGCGGCACTATGTCGGTTCGGCGGTAGCCCTCGCGCGCGAAGGCAAGCGCGGCGTTGGGCCCGGCCCACACTTCGCCGTCCATGCGGCGGGTGAGGTGGATGCCGAGGAACGGGAAGCGCGGGTCGTTGACGGGGTAGATCAGGGCCCGGACCAGACGGCGGGCCTCGGGGCGGAGGCGCAGGTAGTCGCCACGGAACGGAACCACTCTCTCGTGGCCGGCGTGCCCGGTCATGGCCGCGACACGATCCGACCACAGGCCGGCGCACGAGATGACGGCGCCGGCGCGCACCTCGCCATCGGCCCAGCGCAACAGCAGCTCTTCCCCCGCGCCCGCGGTATGGCGCTCGATCGCATCGACGCGACAGGCGAGCAGGATGTCGCCGCCCCGCGCCCGAACTTCGTCCGCGTACGCGTGGCCCACGGCCCCGAAGTCGACGATCGCCGTTGTCGGTGAAAGCAGCCCCGCCACGCCCGCCACGTGCGGCTCGATTTCGGCGATCCGTTCAGGGCCAACCAGCTCGAGCCCGGGGACGCCGTTGGCGGTCGCTCGCTTTGCCAAAGCCTCCAGGCCGGGCGCCTCGGCTCGATCGACGGCCACTACCAGCTTTCCGCAGCGCTCGATCGGAATGCCGTGCTCGGCCGCGAACCGCTCGAGCTCGGCCTTGCCGTCGCGACACAACCTCGCCTTGCGCGAGCCGACGGCGTAGTAGAGGCCGGCGTGGACCACTCCGCTGTTGTGGGTCGATTGATGGAGAATGAGCTGGTGTTCTTTCTCCAAGAGCACCAGCCGCAGCTTCGGACGGCGCTCGAGCAGGCGGAACGCGGTGGCCAGACCCACTATCCCGCCGCCCACGATGGCGACATCGTACCGAACGCTCATCGCGACCAGCGCGACAGACCGTCGGGCCGGCTAGCGCAGGCGGGCGCGGCAAGGAGCACCGCGGCGAGCGCACCCACAAGGTGCGTTGGCGAGAAGCGCAGGAGCCAACGCAGGAACGCGCCGGCTGACCGAGCGAGATGCAAGCGGCGCTCCGGTAGTACGGGCTAGGGCGCCGTCGAAGGCGGCGCGGCCGGGATGTTGTCGTACGTGGCGGACTGGACGAAACCGAAGGGCCCGCCCCAGTACCGCAGCCAGGCCCGGCCTATGACGGTCGACTCGGGGATCGGCCCGAACAGGCGCGAGTCCTCCGATTCCTCTCGGTGATCGCCCATGACGAAGAGATCGCCTTTCGGAACCTGCCAGACCGTCTGGCTGGTGAGGGGGCTCGTCACCTGGCCCGGGTAGACGTAGGGCTCCGTGAGCTTGGCGCCGTTGACCCAGACGGCGCCGTCCTTGACCTCGACGGTGTCTCCGCTCACACCCACGACGCGCTTGATGAACGGGACGTTGTTGCCCTCCTCGCCGTAGCCCGCCGGCGGCTGGAGGACGACGACGTCGCCGCGCTTGTAGTCGCTGACATGGGGCGAGAGCTTGTCGACGAGCACGTACTGCCCGTTCTCGAGCGTGGGCTCCATCGAAACTCCGATGATCTGGTACGGCTGGGCGACGAAGGTCTGGACGACGAAGAAGATGACCAGCGTCAGGACGATCGTCTCGAGGATCTCGAGAAGGCAGCCGCGCCAGTTCGAGCTCATCCGGGTTTCGCCCTCTGCTGTATGCGGGCGCATACCCGCAAGGATGTGGTCGAGTGGCCTAGAAGGTAGCACCTCCCAGGGTTTCGGCGGAGGCGGCTGCGTCCTGAGGGCGTCACCAGAGCCCCGGAACGTTCCCGAAACACGCCCGCAGGTTCCGGGAATGTGCGGCCTCGATTTTCGGCCGCGAACTTGCGCCGGCCGCTGGCCGCGCAACGACCGCCCGCTCGACGGGCTTGTCCGGTATCGTTCGCACTGTGAGCACCGTCGTTGAGTTCCGGGGGTCGTTCCGTCTGGTCGAGGAAGATTCGAATCGGCTGCGCAAGATTGGCCGAGGCTCGTGGTATTGCCGGTGCGGCGGCATGGCAGACTCGACCCACGAGAACCCGAGGTGCGACATCTGTCGCGGCGGTGGTGACTGCGGCCACGACTGCAGCCTGACCAGCCTCTACTGCCCCAAGTGCGGCGCGACGCTCTGAGACGCCCGGCACGCCATGGTAGCCGCCACTCCACCCAAGCCCCATCCCATCTACCTCGCCGGCCGCTGGGTCGAATCGCCCGACAGGCTTGTCGTGGACAACCCGGCGCATCCGGGAGCTCCCGCCGGCTCGACGTACAACGCCACGCCCGAGCAGTACGAGGAAGCGGTCAGCGCCGCCGTCGCGGCCTTCGAGCGCACGCGCAGGATGCCCGCCTTCGAACGGAGCGCGGCGCTGCGCAAGATCAGCGCCGGCATCGCGGCCCGGCGCGAGGAGATCGGCCGGCTCATCGCCCTCGAGTCGGGCAAGCCCATCCGCGACGCGCTGGCCGAGGTGGACCGGAGCATCCTGACCTTCCGCATCGGTGCCGAGGAGGCCGAGCGCATCGGCGGCGAGCTGATCCCGCTGGACCTCAACGCGGCCTCCCGCGGCCGGACAGGGATCACCCGACGCTTCCCGATCGGCCCGATCGCGGCCATCAGCCCCTTCAACTTCCCCCTCAACCTGGCCGCGCACAAGCTCGCGCCGGCCATCGCCTCGGGCAACCCGATCGTGCTCAAGCCGCCCTCGAAGGACCCGCTCACCATGCTGACCGTGGCGGAGATCGTCGCCGAGGCGGCCCTGCCGGAGGGCGCGGTCAGCATCCTGCCGATGACTCGAGAGCTCGGTGATCGGATGGTTTGCGACGATCGCTTCAAGCTGCTGACCTTCACCGGTAGCCCGGCGGTCGGCTGGAAGATGAAGGAGCGAGCCGGCAAGAAGAAGGTCGTGCTCGAGCTCGGCGGCAATGCCGGCGCGATAGTCGACCGCTCGGCCGACCTCGACTGGGCGGTCCGGCGCGTCCTGGTCGGCGCGTTCGGCTATGCGGGTCAGGTCTGCATCAGCGTCCAGCGCTTGTTCGTCCACGAAGCTATCTGGGACGACTTCATGGGCCGGTTCGTCGAGGGCGCCAGGAGGCTGCGCGCTGGCGATCCGCTCGACCCGCAGACCGATGTCGGCCCGATGGTTGATGGCAAGGCGGTCGCCCGCACGCAGGATTGGGTGGACGAAGCTCGCGCCATGGGCGGCAGGGTGCTCCTGGGCGGCACGGCCGACGGTTCCTTCTTCCCGCCGACGATCCTGACCGACGTGCCGGCATCGGCCCAGGTTTGCCGCAGCGAGGCCTTTGCCCCGCTGGTCGTCGCCTTCCCGTTCGCCGATTTCGCCGACGCCGTCCGCCGGGTCAACGACAGCCCCTACGGTCTGCAGGCGGGCGTCTTCACGAACGATCTAGCGCACGCCTGGTCCGCCTTCGAAGAGCTCGAAGTGGGCGGGGTCATCGTCAACGACGTCCCAACCTACCGCATCGACCACATGCCCTACGGCGGCGCCAAGGATTCCGGTCAGGGCCGCGAGGGGATCCGCTACGCCATCGAAGACATGACCGAGCTCCGCATCATGGTCCTGACCTCGCCGAACTAGCTCAGCGGGGCGAGGTCGCGCGCGGTCGTTCGGGGGCGCCCGCGGATTTGGCGGTTGCGCGCTCCGCGTCCAGGAGCTGGCGCTTGCGGGCCAGGCCGTAGGCGTAGCCGTGGAGCGAACCGTCCGACGCCACGACGCGATGGCACGGGACCACGACCGCCACCGGGTTCGCGGCGCAGGCGGCGCCGACGGCACGCGCCGCCTTCGGGGCGCCGATTGCCGCCGCCACCTGGCCGTAGGAACGGGTCTCGCCGGCGGGGATGCGCCGCAGCGCCTCCCAGACTTGTCGCCGGAACGCCGTCGCGTGGACGTCCAACGGCAATCCGCTCACCTCCGGCCGCGGCCGGCCGACCGCCAGATCCGAGACCAGGGCCGCCATCTCGGCCATGCCCGAGTCGTCGCGCGTGACCGCGGCGCGCGGAAACTCGGCCCGCAGCTCCAACTCCAAGGCGGTGGGCTCCCGGCCGAGGCGGACGGCGCAGAGGCCCCGATCCGTGGCCGCGACGAGCGCCACTCCTTCCGGGATCGGCGTGACAGTCCAGCGGATACGCTCCCCCGCCCCACCGATGCGGTACCGTCCCGGCGCCATGCCCAGGTCGCCGCCCGCGGCCTCGTAGGCGGCGCTGGCTGAGCCGTACCCGGCGTCAAAGAGCGCACCGAGCACTTCCCGCCCGTCGGCGAGATGGGCGCGCAGCCGCTCGGAGCGCCTGGCCGAAACCCAGCCTCGCGGCGTCACGCCGAGCCGCTCGCGAAAGATCTCGCGAAGCCGCCGTTCCGACAGCCCGGCCGCCGCCGCCAGCTCGCGATCCACCGGGATCTCGTCGCCCGACGCGAACGCCGCGGTCAGCCGGGCGACGGTCGCCTCGACGGTGTCCCCTCCGGTGACGCCTGGCCCGATGACGGCCGGCCCGCCGTCCGCCCGTCCGGCGGCCCCGCGGCGTTCCGGGTGGCAGCGCAGACAGGGCCGCGCGCCGGCGTCGAGCGCCTCCGCGAGGTTGGCCACGATCCTGACCCGGTCGCGTCCCGGCGTTCGGGCAGGGCATCCGGGCAGGCAAGCGATCCCGGTGCTGGTCACGACGAGCAGCCACGCCGTTCCCGGCCGGGGGCGCCGTTCCGAGATGACCGCCCATTGCTCGTCCGTTGGGGCCGCACCGATCTGACCGAGTTTCTGTCTGCGGTTCATGTGTCGATCCTAGACCCGCCCAACTCAGCGGGCTTCCGGTCGACGGTTTCGGCCGAGCGAGACCCACCGGTGAGACGCTACAGTCGGGGCATGAAGCTCGGTGTCGCCGTCGGCGGAACTCTTCGGGAGGTCACGTCCCTGGCCGGTCGGGCCGAGGCGGCCGGGCTCGAGTCGGTCTGGCTGGCCGAGCTGGACCATTCGGCCTTCGTCCAGGCTGCCGCCGCGATCTCGTCGACCTCGCGGATCGGCGTCGGAACTGCCGTCGCGCTGGCGTTCCCGCGTTCGCCGACGATAACGGCGATGAGCGCCTGGGATCTGGACGAGCTATCCGGCGACCGCTTCATGCTCGGCCTCGGTCCGCAGGTCAAGCGGGTCCTGGAGGCCCGCTTCTCGGTCCGGGTCGAGAAGCCGGCGCCGCAGATGCGCGAGTACGTCCAGGCGGTCCGAACCATCTGGGCGGCCAACCGCGGCGAGGCAGTCCGGCACGAGGGCGAGATCTACAGAATCACGATGCCGACGTTCCACGGCCTGCCGAGACCGGAGCGACGCGACACGCCGATCCTGCTCGCGGCCGTCGGCCCGGTTCTATCGCGCGTCTGCGGCGAGGTCGCCGACGGTCTTCTCGGGCACCCGCTGGCATCGCCCCGATACCTGCGCGAGGCCGTTCAACCTGCCATCGCCGCCGGGTTGGAGCGCTCGGGCCGGTCGAGCGGCGCCTGCCCGATCACGGCGATGGTCATGGTCTCGATCGGCGATGACGAGGTCGCTGCCCGGCGGGCGGCCAGGCTCCAGATCGCGTTCTACGCGACCACCCCGTCGTACAAGCCGATCCTGGCGTTGCACGACCGCGCCGCGCTCCCAAGGGATCTGCGACGCGCCTTCGTCAACCGCGACCACGACCGAATGGCGGAGCTCATCGACGACGAGCTTCTGGATGCGATAGCGATCGCCGGTCGCCCGGACGAGGCTCTCGACCGCCTTGCGGCGTGGGAGGGCGTCGCCGAGCGGGTGGTGTTGGGCGTGCCCTGGTACGGGATGACGCCCGAACGCCAGCGCGACGCGATCGAGGCTGCGCTAGACCTCGGAGCGCGATGCGGCGCCGGCAGTTGAGGCGCGACCGCGGCTAGCCTGCGGGCTTACTCGCCGGGTGCTCGGTTCTGGTCGTCGGCGGGTCGGTCGGCGGGTGCGGGTGACGTTGGCGGCGTGGGCGGCATGCCCTGCGGCGGATACCCAGGCCAGGCCTGCGGCGGGTATGTCGGGCCCTGCGGCGGATACCCGGGCCAGGGCGGCGGCGGATAACCGGGCTGCGGCGGATACCCAGGCTGCGGCGGATACCCGGGCCAGGGCGGCGGCGGATAACCGGGCCAGGCCTGCGGCGGATACCCGGGCTGCGGCGGATACGCGTACCCGGGGCCGCCCTGAGGCGGCCAGTAGGGCGCGCCTTGCGGCTGATACGGGTAGCCGGGCCAGCTCGGGACCGCCTGCGCGGGGCCAACGACTATCGAGCCGACGATCCTGTCGTGAAGCCCGCGATGGACCGCGTTCGTTCCCGCCGACACAATGAGGACGATGAGCCAGACCGAGCTCCCCAATGACACGAGATTTGACAGGAGAGCCAGGCCCCCGAATGAGTTGAGGCCGAAAGTCGACGCGGAGGGGCTCGACCCCAGCCACTGGTTCGTCGGAGTCGTCGCGATGGCATCGACGAAGAAGATGATGAAGACCGCGCCGATGCCTGTGGATAGACCTTCGAGCAAGACCCAGCGAAACAGGGCTCGGCCGAGCGGCAGATTCTTACCGCTTGCGACATCCGCCACTTGCAGAT
>Ga0182017_10000628_pt1 | contig 27681 bp, 22 predicted proteins | sample 712E3DmetaG_FD_120492 | JGI IMG/M metagenome (GOLD analysis project Ga0182017, IMG submission 120492) | Permafrost microbial communities from Stordalen Mire, Sweden - 712E3D metaG | ecosystem: Environmental > Terrestrial > Soil > Wetlands > Permafrost | place: Sweden: Stordalen | collected... | reverse complement strand
GGGCGCTTCGGCCTACTCGAACAGCTCGACCTGGCTGGTCGGCTTGAGGCGGGTTACGGAGCGGAAGTAGGGCGGCGGCCGTGCCTCGGCCAGGCCCAGCGGCTCGGTCCACAGGTTCTGGTGGCGGAGGAAGCGCTCGATGCTCTCGCGGTCGCGGACCAGAACGCGCAGCTTTATGCGTCCCCCGCAATGGGCGACGGACGCGGCGAAGCCGCGTGGGGCAGGGGCAGGGCGGGCAGGCCCTAGGGTGTTCACGGGCAGGCCGAGCGTCAGGCGCATCCGCTCGGCCCAGGGCCAGTGGCGGCAGCGTGGTCCAGTGCTGGGAAGCTTGGGTGGCGGCTTGGTGTGCGCTGACGGCGTGGCGGGCGTCTCTGGTGTGGGCGACGGTGGCGGCTCCGCCGGCGGTATGACCAGGGGCCTCCAGGGACTGCGATGGCATGGAGATGCGGATTGAGTTTCATGTCCGAGCTTGAGCGCTGGATGACCGTCACCACGCCTCCCCGCGCTTCGGGCACGCTCGGGGCCAGCCGGCGGCGGTACCAGCCCATGACCGAGTCGGCGAAGATGCGGGCCACCGCGCCCATCAAGTCTCGCTGGTAAGCCAACGGCGCGCGCAGCTCGAAAGGCAGGGTCAAAACCCATTGCCGGAGCGGTACGGTGGGCAACACGTAGGTCAGCAGGTTGAGCGCCCCCTGGCACATGCGGCGGCCCAGACACGAGGGGCAGAACGCGCGGCTGCCGCACGAAAACGCCACCAGCAGGGGACGCTGGCAGCCTTCGCACTGCAAGTGAGCGAAGACTCGGCCGAGCACGCCACATCGCACGTACCCTCGAGGTCTTCGCGCACGAAGTCGGGCAAGCTCGCGCCGTCGAAGCCGTGCTCCACGGCGGCGTAGAAGGTGCGCAGGTGCTGCCTCAACCATGATACCGTCGCAATCAACCATGGATGGGTGTCATGTCTGACTTTCGGGACTTGGCTGTTGCCGGGATTGCGTCCTCCCTTGTGTTGCTCACTGCATGTGGCAAGAGTTCGTCGTCACCAGGCACGGGAGATGGGCCATTGGCAGTGGACTCGGGTGGCAGTACCAGCGTTGGGCTCCTGGACAGCTCCGCCGCGGGCATGGGCGGTGACGACAGCAGTGGTCTCGTCGATAGCGGCACCTCGGGCCTAGGTGACGGGGCTATCGATGTGAGCATCACCGAAAGCGTAGACGGGCCGTCGGGCTGCGGTCTCGTCGGCGCACCGACCGGCGTGCTGAGCAACCAGACCATAACCGTGGGGAGCCAGGCGCGGACCTACGTGCTCTCCGTCCCGAGGAGCTACGACCCGAGCACGCCCCTTGCCCTCGTGTTCGGATGGCACGGCCATGGAGGCACCGGCAACCAGGCACGCCAGAGCTTCGTCATCGAGCCGGCCGCCGCGGGTGGCGCGATCTTCGTATATCCCGATGGCCTAGGCGGCGCTGGAAACACGGATTGGGATCTGACCGCGACCGGCATCGACGTGGCCCTCTTCGATGCGCTGGCGTCCTATCTCGCGGGCAGCTACTGTATTGATCGCAATCGCATCTTCAGCACCGGCCTGAGTGCTGGCGCCTACTTCACCAATGTCCTCGGCTGCTATCGCGGGGATGTGCTGCGCGCCATCGCGCCCGTCGCCGGCGGACCGCCCAGCGCAGCAACCTGCGCCGGCCATGTCGGCGCGTGGGTCGCGCACGCTTCCAACGACGACCTGGTCGACTTCACCACCGGCGGCATTGCCACGCGCGACTTCTGGATCAGCAGGAACGGTTGCTCGACGACGCTCGCGCCGGTGGCGGTCAGCCCCAGCGACTGCGTGGAGTACCAAGGATGCCTGCCGGACTTGCCTGTGGTCTGGTGCGTACACACCGAAGGCCACAGCTGGCCGAGCATGGCCAACTGCTCCGACGCCGGCGTGTGTTTCGACGCCGGCCCGGCAGTCTGGGCCTTTTTCGTGCGCTTCAAGTAGCGAGGCTATTTGTAGAACTTCAGTCCATAGACGCAGAAGTCGAACGGGATCGCGGCACCCTTCGCACTGTCTTGCATGACGGCGAATTGGGCGAAGGCCAGGGTCGTGGGGTCGACTGACTTTTCGTTGCCCCCACCGTAGTACGGGTTCGAGACGAAGCTGCTCCACGGCGCCCGCACGAGCTGCCAGCCTGGGGCAAGCGAGGTCAGCTCGCTGCCGTCAGCGCCGAAAAGCGACCCAGCGGCATTTGTCGTGCCGACGGTGCTGAACGATATGCCCGCACTGGCGTAGGAGCAGGGTTTCGTTCCGCTGGTGACGTACGGATTGCACACCCCGCCGCCGGGAAGCTGGTTTTTGTCGACGAGGTAGACGGCGAAGGCGGAGCTCACTGCAGCGGCGGTGTCTGGAGACGCCCACAGCCAGAACTCGATGCCAGAATACTGGCTGGCATCGATCAGCGCCGGCGGTGGGTCGGTGGTAAACCCGCTCGCGGATAACACCATCGCTGGACCGTTCCCGCTCGTCGGCGTGCCGGAGTAGGCGAACGTCAAGGTCATGCCGCTCCAGGCGTACTGCTGCGAGCCGGTCTGCCCGGCAATGCACATGGCTTGCATGCCCGATGCCCCGCCATCAACCGTCCCCGAGTCAACCGCACCGGCATCCAGCGATGCTGTCGATCCGGGAAAACCCGCGGGCAGTGGGCTGTACAGCGACTGGCAGAGGCTCCCGCAGTTGGACACGATCGAAATGTCGCCGGCCGGCGTGGTAAGTACTCCGGGCGCAGGAGAGCCTGCCGTCCAGCCCCCGGGGCTTCCACAGGATGGGGGCTGCAAGCTGATGTTCGAGCCGCTCATGTCGTCAATCAATGCACCCGAAGCAGGACCGGTGCAATGGTTCACCGGCTGGGCCGGCGACGATGGAGCATCGATGGGCGCCCCACCATCGGCCGTTCCAAGGGAGCTGGTGTCGGCTACGGTCAGGTTGTACGTGACATCGTAGAGGAAGGCAGGATAACTGGCGTACGCAGAATCTTGTACCCTGGTGTGAATCGTGTGTGAACCAGGGGAAAGGGGCGCGAGCAGGATGAACCAGCCACCGACATAGAAGTCACCCGTAGGGGGCGGCTGAGAGAGGTTGCAGCCCCAGTAGTACGAGAAGAAGTTCGTGGGTGTGTTCGGAATCGCGAGCGAGAAGTCCGCCGTGCAATTGACGAGGTAGGGAGCGAAATCGGCTGCCTGGGAACCGTAGGACTTTCCGTCAATCTCTAGCTCAATTCCAGTCAGCGGGACGAGGTCTATGGTTGTCCCGTACTGGCAGTCTTGCATGGAGCCCTGGAAGGGGCATCCCGGGACATTTGCTGAAGCCCACGACGTCATTTGAAAGAGAAGCATCCGGCCGGCGGGAACGCTGCAAGCCTGGGTGAAGGGACCGGCGGTGAGATCGTTACTGTCCCAGATCCCGAGGAAGAATGGCTGGCCATCCGTGCCGCCGTCTCCCGTTGCAGTGGATTGCCCCATCTGGCAGTTCGCGCCGGGGGTGTTGTATGCAAGTGACTCCGGGCCGGGGTACTCATAGATCCACTTTACCCACTCGCCAGCCCACTCCTCGTAGGTCTTGCCGCCGTAGGTCCCTTTCGGGTCGAGGACGGGGGGCGGCATAATACCGGCGTCGACCGCGACGCCCGCCCCAGCTTCAGTGGCACCTGCATCGAGTCTGCCGCCATTACTGCTACCGCAGCCCACGACCAGCAAGCCGAGACCACATCCGAAGATCGCGCCGAGCATTCTCTTCATGACAACCATCCTCCTTGTTCATGCACCCCGAGCAGGTGTTGCACGACGATGCTCGCGGCAACCGGGGCCATGCGCCGCAAGTTCGGAGGAGGTTAGGACAAGCTCGGGTTTCTGACAACATCCGGGCCGTAGGGCGGACAAGCCCACTTTTCTTGGGACCACCTTCACAAGATCGGCTACGGTCTGCAGCTTGCCGATGCTTTTTCCGGCGACCAGATGCCGGGTAGCATGCACTTCGAACCCCAACCCAAGGATACCCAATGGCCAAAGGTCCTCTCTCGAAATCTGACCTGATCCAAATCCTCGGGCCGTAGCCGAAATAGATGGCCTCTGGGCGTGTTTGAGCGTACTCGATTCACGGGGGGCTGGTGCGCGGAAAAGGGGAACGCTGGAGCCAAGGCGACGGCCAAACCTGGACGGGAAGGCAACCCGAGAAAATGAACCCGCGACCCTCGACCTGTAAGCGGTCCCACAATGAGCCTTCGGTGGGCAGACCCCGGCCTTGCGGTGGGGCGCTTCGGCCTACTCGAACAGTTCGACCTGGCCGGTCGGCTTGAGGCAGGTTACGGAGCGGAAGTAGGGCGGCGGCCGCGCCTCGGCCAGGCCCAGCGGCTCGGTCTACAGGTTCTGGTGGCGGAGGAAGAGCTTTGATGCTCTCGCGGTCGCGGACCAGAGCGCGCAGCTTCATGCGTCCCCCGCAATGGGCGACGGGCGCGGCGAAGCCGCGTGGGGCCTCGCGCGCGGCGCCGAAGGTGCGTGTGGTCCTGGGCGCCAGCCACGCTGGCTGAACCGATAGCCAGGCAAGCCCTGGCGTGAAAGAATCAGTGGGTCCCATGGATGCGCACGACTCTCTTTCCCCGCCTTCCCTAGCCTCGGCCGTGGCCCAGGCACGGGCGGCGCAGCCGGCCTGGGCCGCGCTCTCCTTTCGCGAACGGGCGCGGGCTCTGCGTAAACTGGCGTTGCGCCTGCGCGATGATCAGGAGCTGCCCCGTCTGATTTCCTCCGAGGGTGGCAAGCCCATGTTCGAGGCGGTGGGGTTCGAGGTTGTCTACCTGCTGGAGAGCATCCGGTTCCTGGCAGGGCGGGCGGGCCGAGCCGCGCTGGTCGAGACCTGCCGCCGACCCTTCGTCTTTCCCTGGAAACGCGCGCGCGTGGCTTGGCGGCCGCGCGGGGTGGTGGCGGTCATCGGTCCGTGGAATTTCCCTTTGCTGAACAACGTTGGTGATGCGGTGGCGCCCTTGCTGGCGGGCAACGCCGTGCTGCTCAAACCCTCGCCGCACACTCCGGGCGCCTCGCGGCGGGTCGAGCAGCTTTGGCGGCAGGCCAGCCTGCCCAATGGCATCTTTCAAGTGGTCGAAGGCGACGCGGAGGTGGGGCGGGCGCTGGTCGATGTTTGCGACATGGTCTTCTTCACTGGCAGCGTGGCCGGCGGGCAAGCCGTGGCCAGACGGGCCGGGGAGCGACTGATTCCCTACGTCGCCGAACTGGGGGGCAAGTCCCCCATGATCGTGCTGGCCGACGCAGATCTCGAGGCAGCGGCCCGCGGAGCAGCATGGGGAGCGTTCGCGAACAGCGGACAGATCTGCATTCGGCCCCAGAGGGTGCTGGTGCAGGCAGAGGTGGCGGATGCTTTCGTTGCCTTGCTGGTGCACAAAGCCCAGACCCTGCGGGTTGGCCCGGTCACCGGCGATGTGGATGTGGGCGCACTCATGCTCGATGCCCAGGTCGAGCGCGCCCGGGCGCAGATCGCGGATGCGGTCACACGCGGAGGCCAGATCCTTTGCGGAGGCGACTTGCTGGCGGATCAACCGGGTCGTTTCTTCGCACCGACGGTGATTGATCACGTCGCACCCGACGCGGCCCTGGCGCGTGAGGAAACCTTCGCCCCGGTCCTGCCGATTCTTCGCGTGCGCGACGCTGACGAGGCGGTTCGCCTGGCCAACGATTCTCCCCTCGGCCTGGCTGGCTATGTCTGGTCGGCGAACTCGGAAACCGCGCGCAATGTTGCTCGTCGCCTGCAGACAGGCAGCGTGTGCATCAACGATGTACTCGTGAATTACTTGTGCGCCAATGCCCCGCTGGGCGGGATCAAGCAGAGTGGCCTTGGCTTTCGCAATGGCCCCGAAGCTTTGCGCCAGTTCTGCTATCCGCAGACCATTGTCGAGGATCGTGCCTTACTGGGTTGGCTGGCTGCTTTCGTACGCCGGCAGCTCGCTTTTCCCTATCGCCAGAGGACGTTGCGTCTGGTTCGCTGGCTTATCCGGGTCATCTATCCATGACCGGCGCGTCTTCTGGCTTGTCAGGCGTCGTGGATTTCGCGATTGTGCACGCCATGAGTTTGGTGCCACCCAAACGCTGAGTCGATTCTGGGGTTGGCGACCGAGCGGCCTTCGGGCGAGTTCCCTGCGGCACGCCGGCAAGCCTTGCGCGTTTTCCAGCAAAGTCAGCCCGACTTCGCCGGCTAGGGCATGAAGTGTGAGCCTCCTGCGAACCCGGCGGCATCAAAAGGTCGTGCGTTACTTTGTGGTCATGGTTGGGGTCGTTCTTCTCCTGGGCGGTCTGGGAGGCGTGAAGGTCGCCCAGATCAAATCGCTGATTGCCTACGGTCACGCTGCTGCAGCGGCGGGTCCGCCGCCCGAGGTGGTGGGGACCAGGGAGGCGAAGGAGGATACTTGGGAAAACCGGCTCTTTTCGGTAGGCACCATCAACCCGGGCCGCGGCGTGACCGTGAGCAACGACGCGGCAGGCGTGGTCAGCGCAATCAAGTTCCAGTCTGGGCAAACCGTGCGCCGCGGGCAAGTCCTGGTCGAACTCGACAGCCGCGTGGAACGCGCCCAACTGGCCTCGTTGCGGGCACAGGCGGGCCTGGCGCGCGTCTCTGCCGGACGGACCCGCGCTCTATTCAAGGACAGCGCCGTGCCCAAGGCGCAGCTCGACAACGCCGAGAGCGCGCTGCAATCCGCGACCGCCAACGCGGCAGCGCTGCAGGCTCAGATCGATCGCAAGATCGTGCGCGCCCCATTCGACGGGCGGCTAGGCATCCGGCTCATCAACCTTGGCCAGTACCTGAACCCAGGAACAGCGATCACAGATCTGCAGTCCGCCGACGCGAACTACATCGATTTCACCCTGCCCCAGCAACAGCTCAGGCAGCTCGCGGTGGGAATGGTGGTGCGGATCAATGAAGGCTTGCCCGGTCCGCGCGCCGAGGCTGCAATCAGCGCCATCGATCCGACGCTCGACCCGGTTACCCGCAGTGGCCGGGTCCGGGCCGCGCTGAGTAAGATGGATGGCCTTAGCCCCGGCATGTTCGTCAATGTCTCGGTGGTACTGCCCGAGAAGCGAAGCGTGACCATGGTTGGGGCCACGTCGCTGATTCACGCCTCGTTCGGCGATTCGGTCTTTGTGGTCGAGGACAGGAAGGACGACAAAGGCGCCGCGGTCACGGGACCGGACGGCATGCCGGCCAAAGTCGCTCGCCAGCAATTCGTGAAGACCGGCGAGGCGCGCGGCGATTTCGTCGAGATCCTCGAAGGCGTCAAGCCCGGACAGGAGATCGTCTCGCAAGGCGCTTTCAAGCTGCGCAGTGGCGCGCCGGTTAGGGTCAACAACGCGGTGAAGGTCGAGGCTATGCTCGCGCCCCACCCCGAAAACCGCTGAAGGCCCATGCGGCTTGTCGATCTCTTCATTCGCCGGCCTATCCTGTCGGTTGTTGTCAGCCTGATCATCATCATTGCGGGCCTGCAAGCCGTTCGCTCGCTCAACGTCCGCCAGTACCCCAAGCTGGAGGCGGCCAGCATCGTCGTGAACACCGTCTATGTGGGCGCCAGCGCGGATCTGGTGCGCGGCTTTGTCACCACGCCGCTTGAGCAGGCCATCGCCGCCGCCGACGGGATCGACTACATCGAGTCGCAGAGCGTGCAGGGCCTGTCAACCATCAGCGTGCGCCTCAGGCTCAACTTCGACGGCGCCAAGGCCCTGGCCGACATCAGCACCCGAGTGAACCAGGTTCGGGCGGATCTGCCCCCCGAATCCGAGATCCCGGCCATCAGCCTGCAGCCATCCGACGCCCAGACCGCCGCGATGTACCTGAGCTTCAATTCGACCATCCTGCAGGACAACCAGGTGACCGACTATCTGATTCGCATCGTGCAGCCGCGCCTGACTGCCGTCCAGGGCGTGCAACGCGCCGAGATCCTGGGCGGCCGCACTTTCGCCATCCGCGCCTGGCTGAAGCCGGATCGCATGGCCGCGTTGAACGTCAGCCCCAGCCAGGTGCGCAACGCGCTGGCCGCGAACAACGCCCTTTCCGCCGTGGGCCAGACCAAGGGCGCGCTGGTCCAGCTCAACCTGACGGCGTCGACTGATCTGCGCACCGTAGAGGAATTCCGCCAGCTCGTGGTGCGCGAGCAGAACGGCACGCTTGTCCGCCTGCAGGACGTCGCCGACGTGGTCATGGGCGCCGACAGCTACGAGCAGGACGTGCGCATGAGCGGCGAGCGCGCGGTGTTCATGGGTGTTTGGGTCCTGCCCAACGCCAACTCGCTGGACGTCATCGCCCGGGTCAACCGCGAGGTGCAACAGATCCGCAAGGAGCTGCCCACCGGGATGATGGCGGGCGTGGCCTACGATTCCACGAAATACATCAAGAGCGCCATCAAAGAGGTGGTCACCACCCTGTCCGAGACGGTGCTGATCGTCATGGTGGTCATCTTCCTTTTCTTGGGCTCGCTGCGCACGGTGCTGGTCCCGGTGGTGGCCATCCCGGTGTCTCTTATCGGCGCCGTGTTCCTGATGCAGGTGTTTGGCTTCACGGTTAACCTGCTCACCCTGTTGGCCATTGTGCTTTCTGTCGGTCTCGTGGTGGACGATGCCATTGTGGTGGTCGAGAACTGCGAGCGGCACGTGCGCGAGGGTCGCTCGCGCCTGGAGGCGGCCTTCATAGGCGCCCGCGAGCTGGTGCGTCCGATCATAGCTATGACTATTACCCTAGCAGCGGTGTACGCCCCCATCGGATTCCAGGGCGGACTCACCGGAGCGCTGTTTCGCGAATTCGCGTTCACTTTGGCTGGGGCGGTGTTCATCTCGGGCGTGGTGGCACTGACCCTGTCGCCAATGATGAGTTCCAGGTTGCTCAATCCGGTGTACCAGCCAGGCTGGCTGCCGCGACACATCGATAGCGGCTTCGATTGGTTCAAGCGCATTTACGGCCGAATGCTTGCCGCCACGCTGCGGGCCCGCGGGGCCGTGTATGTCGGGTGGCTCATGCTCACCCTGGCTGTGGTGCCCCTGTACATGTTCTCGCCCAAAGAGCTTGCCCCCAATGAGGACCAGGGCGTGGTGTTCGGCGCGATGCTGGTGCCACCCAACGCCACCCTGGAGCAGCTCGACCCCTTCCGCGCCGAGGTCACCCGCATTTTCAAGGAGACGCCGGAGTTCGAGAACACCTTCCAGATCACCTTCCCCTTCCAGGGCTTTGGCGGCATGTTGGTCAAACCCTGGGATCAGCGCAGCCGGCCGATCTTCCCGATCGCCAATGAGACGAACTTCAAGCTGGCCAACATCGCCGGTGTGCGCGCCCCCGTGTTCTTGCCCCCGGCCCTGCCCAGCGCGGGCTTCTTGCCCATTGAGTTCGTGATCGCCTCCACCGCTGACCACCAAGAGATCACGCGCTTTGCTGACCAGCTCAAGCTTGCGGCCATGCAGAGCGGCCAATTCGCTTTCCCGCCCGACAGCGACGTGAAAATCGATCAGGCCAAGGCCGAGATCGTGCTCGACCGCGACAAGATTGCCTCGATGGGCATCAGCCTGGGACAAGTGGGCGGCGATCTGGCGGCGATGATCGGCGGGCACTTCGTCAACCGGTTCACCATTGACGGCCGGGCGTACAAGGTGATTGCCCAGGTGGAGCGCGCCGGACGACTGACACCCGATGATTTGCAGCGCATCTATGTCACCGGGCCGAATGGCCAGCTCGTGCCTCTGGGTGCCGTCGCCCAGATCCGCAAGGGAATCGAACCGCGCACCCTCAATCGTTTCCAGCAGCTCAATGCGGTCAAGATCTCGGGCGTCCCGTCGCGCTCGCTGGAGAACGGGCTGCGCGTGCTGGAAACCGAAGCGGCCAAGATTCTTCCCCCTGGCTATCGCGTCGACTACACCGGCGAGTCGCGCCAGCTTCGTCAGGAGAGTGGGAAGTTCCTGCCCGCGATGGGCCTGGCTTTGGTGCTCATCTTCCTGGTGCTGGCCGCGCAGTTCAATTCCTTCCGCGATCCCTTTGTCATCCTGGCCGGGTCAGCGCCGCTGGCCATGTTCGGCGCGTTGATCTTCACCTTCCTGAAGTTTCAGGGACCGCCTGGCATGAACTTCCCACTTACCGCGGGCTGGACGGTGACACTGAACATCTACTCCCAGGTCGGGTTGGTGACCCTGGTTGGCCTGGTATCGAAGAACGGCATCCTGATCGTGGAATTCGCCAACGTTCAGCAAGAGCGCGGCCTGTCCAAGATCGATGCCGTGCGCGCCGCAGCCGCAATAAGGCTGCGTCCCATCGTGATGACCACCATTGCGACAATAGCCGGCCTCTTTCCCCTGACCCTGGTGACTGGCCCGGGCGCAGTCGCGCGCAACTCAATCGGCATTGTGCTGGTGGGCGGAATGTCGATCGGCACGCTGTTTACGTTGTTCGCCGTGCCGTCGATCTACGTGCTCCTCGCCCGCGACCACCGCAAAGCGCACGCGAAGGATTTGGAGGCGGAGCGCGCGGCACAGGCGGCGACCCTGCCGAGGGAGGGGAGCCCGGAGTTGGCGGCGTGAGAGAGCGGGCCGACGACCGGCTGAACTGACGGTGTTGGTGCGTCGGATCAATATCCTCTCCGAGCGGCACGCATCAGCGGCCAGGGGCAGCGCAGTGTTCCCGCGACTGCGTCGGCGGCGTCCATCGACGTTGGCCCGTTCGAGTTCACGACCACTGCCCTCCGGTGGCCCGCGCAATGGTGCCGCCCGGGCGGACCGTGAGAGGCCAGGCGCAACCCCTGGTGGGAAAGACGGGCCTGGCCTCACGGTTTGATCTGTTCTGACGGGCTACTGCACCGTGATGGTGTCGATGTACGCGGTCACCGTGGTCTGGGTGAAGTCAGTCGCGGAAGGCGTGTTGGCCGATGAGAGTTGGACCGTGAATTGAACGATGTTGGTGGGGTCCGGGCTGGTGGCGCCGGTCAAGTCCAGGGTGTACGTATGCCAGTCGCTGTCGGTCGGGAAGTCTGCCCACTGGTACTTGCCGACCCAGGTGGAATCCTGGGCGAAAAGCTGGATGCCACCCCCCGTGAAGGTTGCAGGCACGGCTGGATCGACCTTGACGCGGACGCTGACGACCTTGTTCGTCCAATCCTGGGGCGTGGCCCAATTGTAGTTGGGGTTGACCTGTTGCGCGTAGCCGGTGAACGTAACCACGATCTTTAGTGAACCGGGCGGATCGCCGACGGTGCTATCGGCAGCGATGGTTGGCAGCGCGACACCCGCGTCGGGCAGAACCCCAGGCGCGGCGAGGTTGTACGGGCTGACGATCTGCCCGTTGGTGGCGGTGGCTTGATAGGTGTTGAAAACCCATCCTTGGTCGCCAGCGGCAAAGTCGAAAAGCGTGACCGGACCGCCGCTGGAACCGCCCGAGCTTGTCGCACCACCGGATGCAAGAGTGCCCCCCGTGGCGTTGCTGCCCCCACTGCCCGTGGATCCACCGCTGGCGCTGCTGCCTCCACTGCTCGTGGATCCACCCCTGGCGCTGCTGCCACCACTGCCCATGGATCCACCGCTGGCGCTGCTGCCACCAGCACCGCCGCTAGATTCTGGACTGCTGGCACATGCGGCCAGGATGCCCGTGGCGCCGAGGCCGCAGAGCAACGCGAGTTGCTTGAATCGTCTTGTCGAAATTCCCACTTTCTTGTCCTTTCCTTTGGTGAGCGTTGATTCGGGTACGGCACCCGAGTTGGGCGAAAGACTGAACGATTGCCCGTGGGCCGTCAACCTGGGTAGTATTCGCAGACATCCGATGTTATTGCTTCGCGTCTGCGACTCGCCGCTTCCGCCCGTTGTCTCCGCGCGGCCCGTATGCCAACTGGCGTCGGTGCGACTTGCGCTGCACCGGTTCTTGCTGGCCATTGTTGCTGTGGCCGCGGTGCTGGGCGCGACGCCGACGGTCGAGGCTGCGCCCCGGCGGGCGAAGAGCCATGCCAAGGCCAGCGCCAAAGCCAAGCACCCGTCCAAGGCGGCCACTCGCGCTGCAGCCAGGAGCAAGGCAAAGGCTGATGTGGCGGAGGAGGCCGCCGCCCGGGGCAAGGTCGCAGTCTTGGCCTTTGGAGGGGAGGACACCTATTCCGTGCGCAGTCATGTGATCAAGGCACTCACCGACAGGGGAATGAAGGTCGAAGCTGCGCTGCCCCCGGTGGACACCGCCGACCAATACCGCGATATGGGCGCCGTGATGGAGCTGGCCGCCTATGTCCACGGCCACGTCAAGGAATTGCCCGCGGATCACGCCGTCGCCACCATAGTGATTCGCAGCGGCGTCACTGGCAAGAAGCTTACCACGGCCACGTTTACCGGATACCGGCGCGGCCTGCCCTACGACGTGGAGGAGAAACTCTGGCAACGGTTGGGCGCCACATTCGCGCGCGCCTGCGTGGAGGCCACCAAGCCCCGCCCGCACCACAACCAGCCCATGCTCATCGAGGCGGGGACGCCGCTCTGATTTTCGCACCCCCAGCGTACTGAGTGAAGTCACCTGTGGCTAGGGTTCGCCGCAGGCCGGGGGTCAGGATCGAGCGCCACGCTGAGCGCGAGGTCGACTGCTCGGTCGTAGCGAATCGCGCGCGAGGCAGGCAAGAAGCCCGGCTTGCGCAGGTCGACCGCGTGCACGGCCAGATCCCTGCGTACCTGCGCGCGCACCGGCGTGGACGAGGAAAGTTTCATGCCGTCGAGCACGACCTCGGCGCCTGCGGGCTGCGACTCGACGAGCAGGGTTGCCGGCTGAAACCACACTGCGGCCACGGGAAGCGGCATCACCGCCAGGTGAACCAGCAGCGCGGCTGCGGCCAGGACGAAGAAGAGCATGACGATGACCGGCACCCAGAGCCGACGCCGCCGGGTCATTGGCGTGAGGGCCGGAGTATGACCCGCGGCTGCTACGCCAAAGGGGGTCGGCAGGGTGGGACGCGGGTTGATCATCTGGGGGGGCGCAACCAACACGGCACCGGCCAGAGAAGGCCGGGGCGACTGGCCGGCCGGGGCTGGTCCGCCGGCCGTCCTCTGCGCAGGGCCAGTCCTGGCGCGCCCGGCGACTTCGGCTCGCACGGGAATCGCGGACTCGGGCGCGGTTTCGTCGGCCCACAGATCGGGAGCCAGCCGGATCACCTTTGATGCCGGGCGAGGCTTGCTCAGGCTACCGTGCGGCAGCAGGGTGAGCAGCAAGAGCTTCAACTCGGTGGCCTCGCCGGAAGCTGGGCGCGGAACCAGGTCAAGCGCCGCGCGACAGGCGTCCGCAAACACGCGCGCATCGGGAAAGCGATCACGCGGATCCGGCGCGAGCGAATCGGCGATGAGTCGCGCCAACGGCGGCGGCAGGTTCGGCCGGCGCTGCTGGGGCGAGAACACCAGGCCCGAGGCCACCTGGCGCCAGGTCTCGGCTTGGTTCGACGAATCGCGCAGGGGATACCCGGTGAGAAGCTCGAACAGCACCGCTCCCAACGAGTAGATATCACTGCGCCGGTCAAGCGCTGCGCCGCGCGCTTGTTCCGGCGACATATACGCCAGGTTGCCCTTGAGCGACGCCACCAGCGAGTTGTCGGTACGCCGCTTGGCCACGCCGAAGTCGGATAATTTCACCTCGCCGGCATAGGAGAGCAGCACGTTGTCAGGCGAGATATCTCGGTGGACCAGGCCCGTGGGCCGGCCATCCGGCCCGCGCAGCTCGTGCGCAAAATGCACGCCCTCGCACAGCTCGCCCAGGATGTAGAGGGCGACCGCATCGTCCAGGCGTTTGGGCAGGCCATCCGGGCTGGATGACTTGCGCAGCACCGTGAGCAGCTCCCCCAAATCACGACCGTCCACATACTCGAGAACGATGAAATGCTCGCCCTCAGCCGAGATGCCGAGATCATGAATCTGCACGATGTTCTTGTGCGACAGGGAAGCGTGGATGCGCGCCTCGGTGAGCAGCATGCGAACGAAGCGCTCGTCGGCTGCCAGGTGCGGCAGGATGCGCTTGATGGCCACCGGCTTTTCGAAGCCCTCTTCGCCCAGGGCTCGGCCCATGTACAGCTCGGCCATGTCGCCGACGGCAAAGCGGTCGAAGAGCTCGTATTGTCCGAATCTCATCGCTGTCAGGTCCGCGCAGGGATACCAATCTTCCATCATACTCGCGCGCGGGTTCGCTGGGTTGCACGAAACCAAGATGATAGCCTCGCGTATATGGCCGCCGATTTCACCCTTGTCCGCGCCTTGGCCCAGCGTGCCGTCGACGACGGCGTGACGCCAGGTTTGGTTCTGGGCCTTGCCCAAGGCGGGCAGGTGCGGTTTCTTGATGCGTTTGGCCATCGACGTACAGTCCCGGACGTCGACCGGCTCACAACCGACGTGGTCTATGACCTGGCTTCCCTGACCAAGGCCGTGGTGACCAGCCTGCTGGTCATGCGCGGGGTCGGCAGCGGGATCTGGGCCCTGGACGACCCGCTCGGTAAGCACCTGCCGGTCTTGGCGGCCCGGCCCCAGGCAACCCTGCGGCGGGCGCTGGCCCATGCCGCCGGCTTTGCCGCCCATCGCCCATTCTTCGAGCAGGTCATTGACAAGGGCGTGGCTCCTGCGGACGGGCGGGAACGCATCGTCACCCTGGCCGCGGCCGAGCCTCTGGCTTACCAGCCAGGGACGCGGTCGCTCTACTCGGACCTGGGCTTCATCCTCTTGGGCGATCTAGTTGAGCGCGGCCTGGGCGGCCGATTGGACGCGTTGGCCAAGAGGCTGCTTTGGGCACCCCTCGGGCTGCGCGCCACGGGTTTTGCGGGTTCGGCAGCGCTCTCTGGCCGGAAACTGGCGCCCACCGAGCGCTGTCCGGTGCGCGGGCGCATGCTTTGCGGCGAGGTGCACGACCTCAACGCCTTTGCCATGGGCGGGGTGGCGGGTCACGCCGGGCTTTTCGCCGACGCTGCGGATCTGCTTGGGCTGGCCAATGCCCTGTGCGCTGCCTGGCGCGATGCTGCCCCCGCGGGCGGCCCACCTCTTGTCCCGGCCGAGGTGCTGCGTCTGTTCTGGCGGGCAGCCGGGATCCCGGAGTCGACGTGGCGCCTGGGCTGGGACGGGCCGGCGGCCACGGGATCGCTGGCCGGCGATCGCCTGTCTCGCCAGGCGGTCGGCCACCTGGGTTTCACCGGCTGCTCGCTCTGGATCGACCCCGAGCGGGAGACCTGCATCGTGTTGCTGACCAACTTCGTGCATCCGACGGTGCACAAGGATCCGCGCTTCCGAGCGCTGCGTCCGGCGCTGCACGACGCCGCTCTGGACGCCGTGGGGTATCGCGCGTAGGAAGTAGTCAACGTGAGCCAGCTAGCGGTCGACTTGGGAGTGACGTCGTGACGAATGACGAAGACATGGCGGACGCGGAAATCTGTCCTTCATGTGGGGCGCCGAGAGAGAACCTTGCAGAGGCGAAATGCAGCTACTGCGGGGTCAGATTGCATGTGCAAGGACCTACTCCGTTTCACCAGCCGTACCTCAGGACGCTGGTACGCCTCTACCGCGACTACACGTGGAAAGACTACCACGCATGGTACATCATCGGGGCAGTCTGGGTCGCCGCATTCATCCAGCCGTGTTTGTTTCGCTCGAGGTTTGAAACTTTCATTTCCCGAGCCACGGCCCCCAACACGTCTTCGGCGAAGGAAGGGACGGCTCCAGCCCAACCTGAACCCACGAGGTTTGCGGACCCCATTGCCTCATTGGCACGTTCCGGTCGAGACAGCGACATGTTGCTGACCACCGAGAAGAAGGAACTCGCCCTCGTGAATGCGCGCACAGCGGAGCTCCGCTGGAAGAGCGAACCCCTCCTGGAACATCCCGATGAGAAGAGCGTTCTCCTCAGCGAAGACGCAGCCTATGTAAGGGACTCAAACGGCTTGGTCGCCGTTTCGCTTGCAAATGGCAGAACCATTTGGGAGACGTCGTTCGCTGCTGGCGTGGCCTGGCGCATGCTCTTCAAGAGCACCATCCTGGTGCTGCAGAACGATGGCAAGCTCCTGGCGCTCGATTCCAGTACGGGATCTCCTGCCTGGGGCGAGCAACTCGAATCACGGCCACGCAAGCTCTCTTGGGTAGGTGGCGAGGTTCTAGTTCCCCGCGTGGAGAAGCGAAAGCGGCGAAAGCTCCACACCGTCGATCTGGTCGATGCCGCAAGCGGAAAGGTCAACCGCACTTTGCACATCGAGTGCCGCAATCCCGCGAGCCAGAGCGTGGAGACGCCGGACATATATGCGAAATTCCTCTTCAGTGAAGATGGCAAAGAGATGTACGTGGTCTACGGCAGCTTCGACGGCTGCATCGAGCGCTGGAACCTGAGCGAGGGAAGGATTGCCTGGCAGAACCGTTCGAGGGAAGGCCTTTCGCCGCAAACGTCGTTTCTGCTCACCGACCTAGCGCTGCTTGCCTTCGGTGGCTCACAAGTTCGTTCCTTCGCTCGTCCCGACGGAGCCCGCCATGTTCTACTGGCAGACAAGGACCACGAGTTCAAACCGTTGGTAGGGCAGAACGGTGTCGTGGCGTTGTTTGCCACGCCGAATTGGGATAGCCATCATCCGGCCCTGTGGGGCGTCGATGCAGAAACCGGCAAACGACTATGGTCTGCTGCCCTGCCGGAGATGGACGCATTCGGGATCAGGGAGAATCCTCGCGAGAACGGCGTGGCCATGACCAAGTATGGGATCGCTGTTGTGCAGGTGGTGGGGGATAGGAAGATCGGCGTGGATCTTCTCAATCTCAAGACCGGCGTTAGTCCTGGCCGCACGATTGTGAGCATGGAATCAACACCTGGATGGTTCGCAGATTTCTTTTCGAACCTACGCATTGCCGCCGACGGCGAGCGGGCTTGGTTCAAGGCGCGAGGCAACCTGTGTTCGCTCGACCTCGCGACTGGAAAGCTGGAGTATCATTTTCACTAGCCTATTGCTCGTGACGGAGATCGGACGCAAAGTCGACACGAGAAAGAGGGAGACTCATGGGAATTCTTTCAAGGCAGCTTCGGTCGGTCATTCAGTGGGAACACCCTGACCCTTCCCAGTTGTTCCATCGCTGGTCGGATCACGGCGACGAGATCAAGAATGCGTCGCGACTTGTCGTGGGTCCGGGGCAGGGTTGCATCTTCGTCTACGAGGGCCGTGTCGAGGGAATCTACGCGCAAGAAGGGCTCTTCGAGATCAGGACGGCCAACCTTCCCTTCTTCACCACGCTGTCGAGGTTGATGCAGCTCTTTGAGAGCGAGCACAAGGTCGGCATCTACTTCTTCCGGACGGCCAAGATCCTCAACTTGAAATGGGGAACTGCGTCGCTCATCAAGTACGAGGATCCCAAGTACAAGTTCCCGGTCGGGCTGCGCGCCTTCGGCAACTACTCGATGCAGATCACCGAGCCCGGCACATTCTTCTGCCAGATCGTCGGTGGCCGAGATCCTTTCTTGGTGGACGACATCCGGGAACCGCTCAACGCGCGCCTGGTCCAACCCTTGGTCGACTTCTTCGCTGAGGCAGGCTACTCGTACGCCCAGATCGATCCCAACCGTGAGGAAATCGCTGCGGCCCTCTCGGTCAAGCTGGCGCCGGAATTCGTACAGCTCGGATTCAAGCTCGACGATTTTCGCATCCAGGGAACCAGCTTCGACGACGACACCATGCGAAGGATCAACCGCATCGCCGACGTCAGTGCCGAAGTTCAGGCGGCCAAATCGGCCGGGCTTAGCTATGCTCAGATGCAGCAGCTTTCGGCTCTGCGGGATGCCGCCAAGAATGAAGGCGGAGCGGGCATGGGCATGGGCATGGTCGTGGGCATGGGCATGGGCGGAATCGCGGGAGGCCAGAGCCCCCTTGTCCAACCGGCGCAGCCACCCGGCGAGGATCTGGCCGCAAGACTGAAAACCCTGAAGGGCCTGCGCGATCAGGGTCTGATCTCCGCGGTGGAGTATGAAGAGAAGAAGAAAGAGATTCTGGCGGCGTTCTAGTTTCGCCTCTGCCGGTGGCCGGAGCCGGATCCGACGGCCGGTCCCGGATTCGGATCCGGCTGCCGTCCCCGGCCCCTTGTGGCAATCCTAGGATGTCACGGATTCCCAAGAATCGGTACTGGTTGTACCCGGGCGTCTTCCCGGGTGCCCGTCCCCGAATTCTGCCACTGGACGCCATCGGGCATCGAGCGTAGGTACAATAGCCAAGGTGAAGATTGCACTCGGCCAGATCAACCCCACCGTGGGCGACTTTGACGGCAATTTGCGCCTGGCCGAGGATGCCTTGGTTGCAGCCGAAACCGCGGGCGCCGATCTCTTGGTGCTGCCCGAGCTGGCGCTCTCGGGCTATCCCCCGCGCGATCTGTTGGAGCGAGCGGCCTTCGTGCAGGCGGGAATGCGCAGCCTTGACCGCCTGGTGGCTCGGGTGGGCAGCGGGCCTGCCGGCCGCTCGGCCGGGGTGATCGTCGGGTTTCCGGAACTCCTGCCCGAGTCGCCGGTGGGCCGCGGAATTGCCAACTCCGCGGCGCTCATCTATCAGGGCCGCGTCGTCTCGGTCCATCGCAAGTCGCTGCTGCCGACCTACGACGTTTTCGATGAGTGGCGCTATTTCGAGCCAGCCCAGGCCGTGGCCCCGGTCGAATTTGCGGGCCGTCGCCTGGGCATCTCCATCTGCGAGGACATGTGGAACGATGGCGATTTCTGGCCCCGGCGCCTGTATCGCGAGGATCCCATCGAGAAGCTGGTGGCCGCGGGCGCTGACTTGCTCATCAACATTGCGGCCTCGCCCTACACCATGGAGAAGCGCCACTTGCGACCGCGTATGTTGGCCGAGGTGGCCCGACGTTGGGCCCGCCCCTTGCTTTTTGTCAATCAGGTCGGCGGTCAGGATGACTTGCTCTTCGACGGATCCAGCCTGGCCCTGGACGCGCGCGGCGAGGTGATCGCGCGCGCCGCCGAGCATGCGGCCGATCTGGTCGTGGTCGATCTGGATGCGGGTCACGGCACCATCAGGCCGTGCGTGCAATCCGATGCCCGCTCGGCGTTGGAAGCCTTGGTGCTGGGCACCCGCGACTACGCCCGGCGCTGCCACTTCTCGGGCGCTCTGGTTGGGCTTTCGGGCGGCATTGACTCGGCGGTGGTGGCCTGTCTGGCCGCGCGCGCCTTGGGGCCAGCCAATGTGCTGGGCGTGGCTATGCCGTCGCGTTTCTCGTCAGACCACTCGCGCACCGACGCTGCGGCCCTGGCCGCGGCGCTGGGCATCCAGTTCCGCGAGATCTCGATTGAGCCTATGTTCGCCGCCTACCTGCAAGCCCTGGCGCCGGCTTTTGCGGGCCGGCCCGCCGATGTCACCGAGGAGAACCTGCAGGCCCGCATCCGTGGCGGCATCCTCATGGCCCTGTCGAACAAGCTGGGCGCTCTCTTGCTCTCGACCGGCAACAAGAGCGAGATCGCCACCGGCTACTGCACCCTCTACGGCGACACCTGTGGTGGCTTGGCCGTCCTCTCCGATGTGCCCAAGACCCTGGTCTACAAGATTGCCGGCGAAATCAATGCCGAGCGTCCGGTCATCCCGCAGTCAACCTTGAACAAGCCACCATCGGCCGAACTGCGGCCCGACCAGAAGGACCAGGACAGCTTGCCGCCCTATGAAGTGCTGGACGCGATCCTGGAGGCCCATGTCGAGCGCGGCTTGGACAGCGAAGCTCTGCAGGCGGCCGGCTTCGATCCCGCGGTGGTGGCCGAGGTCATGCGCCTGATGCGCCAGTCGGAGTACAAGCGGCGCCAGCTTCCGCCCGGGCTCAAGATCACCGGCAAGGCGTTTGGCACCGGCCGCCGCTACCCCATCGCGCAAGCGTTCCGCGGCTAACTACTTTCCGGCCTGCAGCGCACTCATTTGGCGTCGCGCAGCCGGGGCCTCGCTGCCCTTGGGCGAGAGCTGCAAGTAGCGCTGGTAGCTCTTCAGGGCGAGCGCCTTCTCATTGCGGGCGCGATGGATTTCGGCCATCCCGAACACGGCCGGAGCCAAAGATGGCTTGGCAGCTAGTGCGCGCTTGAAAAACTCGTAGGCGACCGGGAGCTGGCCACGGTCAAGGGCGACGAAGCCCAGGCCAGACAGGGCCTTGGCCCCTCTCGGCCGCAGCCGCAATGCCCTTTGGTAGAGATCCTTGGCTCTGCTATCGGATCCATTCTCCAACGCGCGATCTCCTTCGGCGACCAGCTTCTCGAACGACTCGGAAGGGGCAGCCACCGGGCTTTCCTGCCCCGCCTTTTCCGCTGCCTTCTCGGTCTCGGCAGGCGGCGGCGGCGAGGGCAGCGCCTCCACGATCGGCCCCCGGGCGGGTGAGTTGGCCCTAGCTGTCGCACCGGCCCCGTGGACCGCGGCGGATCCAGCCCCTAGCTCCGGTCGCGCCTCGGGAGGATTGGCTGTGGGGCGGTGTCCAACCGACCAGGCCGAGAGACCGCCGGAAACCTTGCCCGCGCTCTGCACGCGGCCCTGCTGCCACTTTATGCCAGCGAAAGCCACCCCAGCCGCCACGACAAGACCGACGAAGATCTTGGACGCGCCATGGGTATGCTCGTGCGATCTGCCGCCCCCGGCTTTTCTGCCGACGGCCGGAAAGGAAGGAGAGCTGGCTCGAGCGTCGTCGTTAGGAACCGAGATTGCCATGGCTTCCGGCGACGAACGACGCTGCATCGGGGCAACTGGCGGGCGCCGGGCAGGCTCGACTTGCGCGGCCTGCCCCTGCGCCGCCACGGCGCCGGAGCGGGCACGATCAGCCTCGTCCACCACGTCGAAGAACGGCGTCAACTCCACGATCTGGCCGGCGTATCGCCAAGCCTTCCCATCGGGAGAAACCCTGTCTAGGCGGGTGACCCTACGTTCTATGATCCACTTCTGCAGTGAGGTCAGGCCACGGAAGCGATGAACACCTCCATCGGCGGTCTGCAGGAGCCAGTCGACTGGCTCCTGGGCCGAGGCTTCATCCGCAGTCTGGTTCGAGCCCGGCTGCGCCACCGCGAAAACAAGTCCGCAGACGCTGCACTGAACCTCGGTGCCGCCGCCGCGCACCCGGCTCTCGTCCAAGTCGTACTCGGCTTGGCAGCGTTCACATCGAATCTTCATGTCGGCAACGTTACCTTCGGCATACGATAGCAGAACTGAAGAAGTCTTGTTGGTGTGCTTCCTCACATGGCAATCGGCCTAAGCCAACCGCAAGCCGACCAGAAAAATCGCCAGCCCCACGATGAAGGTCACGCCGGCAATCATGGCGTGGGCGCGACGCAGACGTAGCTTCGCGTCCAGGCCCCTGCTGCAGAATCCGACTGCGCCACCGACCCACAGCACAAGGCCGGCCAGCGTCAGCAGCACCGGCGTCAAGGCTGGCCCCGGCCGGCGCGCCAGACGCTCCAGGTGCCACGCAGCCCTGGCTTCGAAGCTGACCTCGGGGGCAACCGAGCGGTCCTCGGCGGCAGCCAGCAACCGGGCCAGGCGGCGATCAATATCCGGCAGCCGGGATCCGCTGGGAATGTACAGCGACCGCGTGGCCAAGATGGCGGCCCGTTCGGCCTCCAGCGCGGCGCGCACGCTGAGTCCGTCGCCCGCTTGTGCGGCTGCCGTGGCCAGGGCTTCCAGACGATCCAGGGCGTCGCGAACATAGGGACTTGCGGGCAGATACAGGCGGGCCGCGTCCTGATAGTGTCGGATAGCCTCCACCCGATCGCCGCGCGATTCGGAGATCTCGCCGGCATGCAGAGCGCTGCGCGCGTCGTAGAGCAGCCGGGCGGCCACCACGACAAGGGCCAGCGCGACCCCGACCACGACGAGCAACCAGCGTCGCATGGTCATCAGACGAAGTCTCTCTTCCTGAAGATCAGCATGGCCAGGATCAGCACGATGAGCGAGTAGGCCACACCATAGGCGGAGGCCGTCAGCAGGTAGGACGCACCGACAAAGTCGCGATGGACCGAAACCTCCTCGGCACCCACGATGGCGCCCGAGGGGTAGAAGAGGTGCATGTTGGGCATGAGGGTGCAGCCGGTTTCCAGCACGGTCTTGGCCAGGGGACCCAGCTTGGCGGCCAGGGCGCGGATGTCAGGCACCGAGCGGCCCACCAGGAAGCAACCGAGGGCGAAGAAACCCGAGAGAAACGGGCTGGAAAAAGCCGAGAAGAACACCGCGATGGAGGTGACCAGCATGACGTTGATGAAGAGCAGCCACACCGCCTTGATCATGGGCGTGTCGAACTGTGCCCCTTGCCACCACAGGGTCACGCCCAGCACCAGACCCATGACGCCCATTTGCACGGCCAGGGTCAGCAGCATGCCCAGCCACTTGCCCAGCACGAACTCCCAGCGGTGCAGGGGCTTGGGCAGGATGGTGTACACGGTCTTTAGGTCTAGCTCTTTGTAGAGCAGGTTCACCCCCACGAAAATGGCGATGATCACGCCAAAGGCGTCGATGCCGAACAGTCCGATGTCGCGGGTCATGCGGATCTCTTCGTGCAAGGTGAGGTTGCCCATGGCCAGGGCCGACAGGATGATCAGCACCGCGAAGAAGAGCAGGCTGTAGAGGATCTTGTTCCGCACCGCTTCGCGGAAGGTGTTCCACGCGATGGCCTGGATGCGCCTCATGCGGCCCCCTGACTCTGGCTGGTGGCCTCGCGCACGAAGAGATCCTCCAGCGACTCCCGGCGCGGGGTGAGCGAATGCACGCGGGCCCCGGCGGCGAGCGTGGCGCGCAGGAATGCGTCTACGTCGGCGTTGGCCGGCAGGTCGATGACCAGGCCGTCGGGACTCTCGCTTTTTCGCGCCCCCTCGGGCAGCGTGGGCAGGCCGGCCTGGCCCGGGCGCAGACACACCTCGGTGGACAGCAGCCGCGCGGTGAGCAGTTCGGACAGCGGCCCCACGTTGCGGATGCGGCCGGCGAAGATCATGGCCACGCGGTCACAGGTCATCTCCACGTCGGGCAGGATATGCGTGGAGTAGAGGACCGTGCGGCCCTCGCGCTTGAGGTCGAGCATGAGATCGCGGATCTCCTTGCGGCCGATGGGGTCGAGCCCGGTCATGGGTTCGTCCAGCACCACCAGTTCCGGGTCGCCCATCAAGGCCTGCGCAATACCGATGCGCTGGAGCATGCCCTTGGAGAATTTGCGCAAGGGCCGACCGCGCGCGGAAGACAGACCCACGCGCTCGATCAGGCGGTCCGCGCGGGCGCGGCGTTCGGCCTGCTTCACGTCGAACAGGGCACCAACCAGGTCGAGAAATTCTTCAGGCGTCAAGTAGTCGTAAAAATACGGGCTCTCGGGCAGGTAGCCGAGACGGCGTTTGGCCTGCCGATCAGGAACCGGCCGGCCCAGCACCTCGGCGCGGCCGCGCGAGGGGAAGACGAGCCCCATCAGCATCTTGAGGGTGGTGGTCTTGCCCGAGCCGTTGGGGCCGAGGTAGCCGAAGATTTCGCCACGACGGACATCGAAGCTGGCCTGCTTGACCGCCTCGATGCGCTTGCGGAAAAAGCCCAGCCTGAAGGTCTTGGCCAGATCGTCGGCGCGCAGGACGACGTCACTCATGGAGAACCCAGATTGCGACGATACCAGTAGATGGTGCGCAAGAGGCCCTCCTCCAGATCGACGCGAGGCTTGAAGGCGAGCAACTCCTTGGCCTTGTCGATGTTGGGGATGCGCAACTCAACATCGGCCTGGTTCCATGGCACCGGCTCGATGTGGGACGAACTGGAGGCCAGCCGGATGATCTCCTTGGCCAGGGCGTAGATGGTGAGAGTGGAACGCGGGTTGCCGATGTTGAAAGCGTGGCCGACCGCTTGCTCGCGCTGTAGCGCAAGCAGGATCCCGTCCACGATGTCGTCCACGTAACACCAGGCGCGGATCTGCGAGCCGTCGTTGTGCACCTGCAAAGGCTCGCCCCGCAACGCACGCAGGATGAAGTGGTGGACCGCTCCTTCACCCACCTGGCGTGGGCCATAGATGTTGAACGGGCGAATGGAACAGGCAGGAAGCTGGTACTGCTTCCAGTAGTTCATGGCCAGATGCTCGGTGGCCAGCTTGGCCACCGCATAGGTCCAGCGCGCTTCGCCTACCGCGCCCAGGGTGGTGGCGTCCCACTCGGTCACGTTGTAGGCGTAGCGACCGAAGACCTCGCTGGTAGAAAAATCGATCACGCGCTTGACCCCGCCCTTGGCCGTGGCTGCCTCCAGCACGTTCATGGTGCCGAGGAGCGACACGCGCATGGTGAGCACGGGGTTCTTGAGCACGGTGTCCACGCCTGCGATGGAGGCCAGGTGGATGACCGCGTCACAACCTTCCATAGCTTGGCGAACCGCCGCGCTGTCAAGCACGTCGCCCTGGATGAGCTTCACATGGGGATGCTTGTCGAGGCCTGCCGATGACAAGGCGTTGCGTCGGAGGGTGTCGAGAATCACGATCTCGTTGTCCGCGGCCAGGCGTTCAGTTAGGTGGGATCCGATGAAGCCGGCCCCCCCGGTGAGCAGAAGGCGGCGACCAGACAAGCTTCCGGTTGGTGTAGAACTGTTGTCAGTCATGAGCAGCCAGGCTTTCCATCATAGACCCGATACCGCACAACGAGAATCCATCCTATGGCGCCTGAATTGACAAGCGAGCGCCGCGCTGCGCGCCCTCGACGGGCTGGCGTGCTCATCCCGCTCTTTTCCGTGCGCACGCAGACCGGGTGGGGCGTGGGCGAGATTCCGGATCTGGCGCGCCTGGGCGCCTGGGCGCGCGAGGCCGAGCTGGCAGTAGTGCAACTGCTTCCGGTCAACGAGGTCCGTGGCGGGGAAACCAGCCCGTATTCGGCCAGCACTGCTTTCGCCATCGATCCGGTATATCTGGGCCTCGACCAATGCGAGGACTTTGTCCTGGCAGGGGGACGGGCCGCGATGACGCCGGCCGATCAGCGCCTGCTCGGCGAGGTTGCGGCCAGCCCCACGGTGGACTGGCGGCGCGTGCGGCCGCTCAAGGCTCGGGCGTTTCGCCGCGCCTTTCAAAGGTTCCTGGACGAAGAATGGGACCAGCGCAGCTCGCGAGCACTGGAGCTGCGACGTTTTCGCGAGGAGCACGACTGGCTGGCCGAACATGGCCTGTATTGCGTCTTGCACGACCGCCTGGCCAAGCACTGGCAAGAATGGCCGGCCGAGTTGCGCGACCGTGTGCCCGCGGCGCTGTCGCGGGTGATCGAGGAGAGCGCTGACGAGTTGCTCTACCACTGCTGGCTGCAATGGCAGCTCGACGGCCAATGGCACAGGGCGCGTTCCCAGGCTCGGGCCTTGGGAGTGGACTTCATGGGCGATCTGCCTTTTGTCGTGTCGGGCGATTCCTCGGACGTGTGGAACAACCGCAGCTTGTTCCGTTTGGACATGCGGGTGGGTGCGCCGCCCGATCCTTTTTCTCCGACCGGCCAGGACTGGGGCTTGCCGCTCTACGACTGGCGCGCCATGGAGCACACCGGGTTTCGCTGGATGCGCAAGCGGGCCAGTCGGGCCGGCGAGATGTTTGGCCTCTTCCGGGTGGACCACGTCATCGGGATGTATCGCACCTACTACCGATCAGCCGACGGCCACAAGGCAGGGTTTTCGCCTTCGGACGAGGAGGCCCAAATCCGCCTGGGTGAGACCTTGCTCTCTATCATGGGAGGTTTTGGCCAAGTGGTGGCCGAGGACCTGGGCGCGCTGCCCGAGTTTCTCCGGCCTTCGCTGACGCGGTTGGGGCTGCCCGGCTACCGCGTCTTGCGCTGGGAAACAACCGATGTGTGGCGCGACGGCAGGAAAGAGACCCTGCTGCACGACCCGGCGACCTGGCCGGTGATTTCGGTGGCCACCTCGGGCACGCACGACACCGAGATGCAGGCCGAATGGTGGGACAGCATCTCGCACGAGCAGAGGCGACTGTTCACCAGCTTGCCAGGGCTGCAGGGCATCGACCCGCACCAGCGCTTTGACGACCAAGTTCGCGACGCCCTCTTGCGCGTGCTCTACGCCGCGCCCTCAGAGCTGTGCCTGCTGCCTTTCCAGGATCTTCTCGGCGGCCGTGAGCGCGTGAACGTCCCGGGCACGGTCAATGACAGCAACTGGACCTTTCGCATGCCCATGGACGTGGACGCGCTACGCGCAGACCACGCCACTACCGCCCGGCTGGCCAGCCTGGCGGCTGAATCAAGAAGGCAAGTTGGCGGTGACGGCTAATCTTCTGAAAGATAGAGCGCCAAACCTACGGCCGGTGGCAGACTGGCCGAGCGCGGAGGCCGGGCGAGAGGTTCGATAGTACGTGCCGACACGATGGTCAGGCCCATCGACTTGCGCAGCAAGCGAGACAGAAGAGACGGCGGCGCAACAACTCGGTTGCGGAGCGGCCGTCCGAACGTCGTGTGTGCTGGCGCGCCATCCAAGGAATCCATCCGATCGATGTCCACGTCCCCTGTCGGCACATTGGGCTCACTGAGCCATCCCGAAAATGTTATCCTGGTCTTCACTGGGAGCAGGGGTCTTGCAACCCAGGGGCCATACGAAACCGGGCGAAGATGCCTGCGCCGGCGCGGGTTCTCGCCGCTCGGCCGACATGGGCAAGCGGCTCGGACCTGTCGGCCGGCCGGCACCTGTCTTGGGTCTGGATCAACGGGGCCTACGGGTAGATACTTTCCTGGCAGGGGCCCAGGCGATGAAAGAACGCGAGATACGCGAGCGGATCGAGCGGGTGAGGCGCACGCTGACCCTGTCCGCGACCGTGGGAATCAGTCTGTCGCTCGCCAGCTGTGGCCAAAGTGCGGCGGTGTATGAGGCTGTGATGCCGTCGGACCACCGCGACTCGGCCACGCAGTCCCATCCCCCCGGCAAGGACGCAGCGGCGGACTTTCCCCTGGCTACCCCGGTGTACATGGCGCTGATGCCGGACGCGCAGACGTCGGACACGGCCGCGCCCGACGCGACAATCGACGACAGCGGCGGCGATGTCGCGGATCAGTCGTAGCCCACTACGAGCACGGCGTCGCCCACCGGGGGCTACCGCAGATCGCCCCTACTTCTTTTTCTTTTTCGCGGCGCTGGGGGCCGCGGCCTCGACGTAGGGAACGAACTTGCCATCTTTCACGGTCAGCATCTCGAAGGCGTCGATCGTCAGGCCGTTGTGATCCTGGACCGAGAAGTTGAATACGCCGGCGGTCCCGACAAAGCCTTGCGTGTTTTCGATGGCAGTGCGTACTTTCTCCTTGTCGAGGCCCGCGGTCTCGATGGCTTTCACCAGAATCGTGAACGCGTCGTAGGCATGGCCGCCAAAGGTGCTGGCGTCCTCGTGGTAGCGCGTCTCGTAGTCCTTCTTGTACTTGACCAGCACGGCCTTCTGCTTGTTGTCGGCGGGCAGGGACTCGGCCACCAGCAGCCGGCCGGCCGGGAAGATCACGCCCTCGGCGGCGGGGCCAGCCGCCTTCGCGTACTGGATGTTGCCGAAGCCGTGGCTTTGGAAGATAGGGATTTCCAGCCCAATCTGCCGCGCATTCTTGATGACGATGGCCTGGGCCGGCTCGATGGACCAGTTGACGAAGGCCTGCACGCCCGCGGCCTTCAGCTTGGTCACCACCGCGGTGAGGTCAGTGGCCTCCTTGTCGTAGACCTCATTGGCGATGATGGT
>Ga0182017_10000626_pt1 | contig 27835 bp, 26 predicted proteins | sample 712E3DmetaG_FD_120492 | JGI IMG/M metagenome (GOLD analysis project Ga0182017, IMG submission 120492) | Permafrost microbial communities from Stordalen Mire, Sweden - 712E3D metaG | ecosystem: Environmental > Terrestrial > Soil > Wetlands > Permafrost | place: Sweden: Stordalen | collected... | reverse complement strand
GATTTCTTGCTCATGACATTGCGCCGCAAGACCTAGAAAAGGACTATCGAACCTTCCCTAAGGGCCGCTCCTTCCTCGTCCGAAGGGCTTTCCGCAAGTCGGAAACCGGTTCCTATTTCAAGTTCAAGCCAGCCATCCAACACCATTCCATCAATGGCGAAAGAGATGGGAGTCGGTGTGGGCCGCAGACTGGAGGAAAGACGCAACTTCTCGGCCAATGCGCTCTGCGGAACGCTGAGAACCAGTCTTACCCCATAGGCCAGCAACCGGTTGCGAAAGCGGCCGACCGACTGGTTCACCATCTCGCAGGCCCAGTCGGTGAGGTCGCGCGGTGTCACGGTGGGGGGTAAGGGATGGAGCCGCGCAAAGAGCTTGCTGGGACCCACCAGGGTAAACGAGCCCCGAAGTTCATTGTTGCAGAATCCGCTGAAGGCCGCGATGCTTTCGCCAGTGGGTGGCGGCTGCCGCACCCCTCCAGTCCGTTCGGGCCTGGCCCCCAATTCGGTGAGCAATTCGGACGTGCACTGAGAGAGGATCTCTGCCAATCGTGCTTGGTTGGAATCGCCAGGCATCACGACCTCATTTCACTTCGCTCGGTGGAACCAACCGGAAACTCAAGGACTCCCGACCACACTCCGGTCAAAGCAACTCCCTGGGGATCTCGATCTCGGTTCCCGTGCGCCGCAACACCGTGGGTGACACCACCACGCGATTGCGACCACTCGCTTTGGCCTGGTACATGGCGCGGTCGGCTCGATCGATGAGGACCTCCGCATTGTCGTTGACTTCAAGACACGCGATACCAATCGAGACAGTCACCGGCACGCGCTGACGCTTGACGTCCGACACCGACATCCGTTCCACTGCGCTGCGGATGCGCTCGGCCGCAATGCGAGCACCCGACTCGGGAGCACCTGACAGCACGACCACGAATTCCTCACCTCCCCAACGCCCCACTATGTCCGTCTTGCGCGCCTGGCGAGTTAGCAACTGTCCGAGCGCAGCAAGCACCTGATCGCCCGTGGCATGTCCGCGCTCGTCGTTGATCAACTTGAAGTGGTCGACGTCAAGCAACAAGAGCGACATGGGATAGCCATGGCGCTCGGAACGGGCCTGTTCTACGTCCAGGGCGGCGAGGAGCGCACGGCGGTTCATGATTCCGGTCAGCGGATCCGTGGTGGCCGCGCGCTGAGTCTCCTCGACCAGAAGCGCCATGCGCAAGGGTCCGCCCAGCTCGCGAGCCACGACATCAAGAATGCGCACGTCCTGATGATCCCCAACCCCCTTCTGGCTGAGAGCAATGTGGGCGACGATTTCCTGGCCAAATTCGACGGGACGAACCAGCGGCTGGGCAGCAGCGGGATCCGCGGAGGCGTCTTCATCCTCGATGCGCAGGATGGGGGTCTCCACGGGAAGATCAAGAGCCTGGCGTGCTTCGCGCTCGCATTCCCCGCGCGCGGCCGGGTGCGCATGCAGAGCGACCTGCGAGGGCCGACTCACCGACAGAGCCAGCCAACGGTACGACATGACCTGGGAAACGAATTGGGTGAGCAAATCGAAGAGCCGGTCGAACGCTCCACAGGTCGACAGGGCGCGCACCTCGGACGCGAGCACCGACTCAAAAAGGGCCGTATCCAGATAGGCCGCGATGCGATCACGAATGGCGGACTCGGCATCTTGAAGCTGGGTGAAGAACCCCTCTTCCTCCGTGGCCGAGTCAATAACAGAACGGCCGAGGGCCCGCACCAGATCCCCCATGCGGCCCTTGACGACGTAGGCGGCGGCCCCCGCTCGTTCGGACCAGAAGCGGTTGCGCGGACTGTCGGGACCGCGCAAGACAACCGGCACGCGCTCGGTACCAGGCTCGGCCCGCAAGAGCCGCGTGAGTTGCACCCCGGAAATGCCTGTCATCCACAGATCCGCAATGACGGCGGAGGGCGGGCTGCTGAGAATGGCATTGGCTCCTTCGACAGCTCCTGCGAATCCCGTTGCCTTGTAGCCCTGCATGCGCAGACGCTGAATGAGAACGTCGCGGGTTTGATCCTCGGGGTCGATGAGGATGATTGAATGCCCGCTGCTCATACCAATGGAAATCGCCAGAAAGCCCCGATCTGTTTAGCGGGTCGTAGGCAGCTCGATAGATCACCGACCGAAAATCGTCGCTGCCAGGGCGAGGCAACCTGGATCGAGTAGTACCCCGCACCCGATGGCATCGTGAATCTGCGAGTAGCCCCGCCACCGCACCGTGCCGGTCAAGGTCTTCGCCCCATCCGTCTCTTGCACGACGACCCAAATCGGGTCCCCGACGCCAACCGACTCGGGGAAGGCACCGGTTGGAACCAGAAAGAACCCGGAGACTGACACATCGCGCAGCTCAGCCGGCTGCCCCTCATTTTCGCGGTTCACCCAGCGCGCATGGACCAAACGCAGGCTTCGGGGATCACGTCGGCGTTGCACGCTGACAGCCATTGCTTCTCCCATCCCTTCGGCTGATCGGCGGCAGGCTTGAATACTCGCTGCCAAAGGCATGCACGCGTTGCCCGAAGAGGGCCAACTCCGCCAACCGGTTCAAGCTTCTTGCCGGTTCTGCCGCTTCTGCCTGATGGGGATCCGCGATGAGGACGAGCCTACGGGCGAAACTAGTTCGAACCATGATCGCGACGCTGATCGTGGTTTCGACAGCCACATTGCTGGTGGTGGCGGGGATGAACTACTTCGCCTCCCAGAGGACGCTGAAGACCATTGAGGAACACCTGCGCGCCAGCATCGAGCACAAGGGCAGCGGGCTGGTCGCCAACCAAGCCTTGGGCTTGCGCGATCTGGTCGCCGACAACGCGTTTGGCGACGTTTCGCGCTTGGTCGAGCGCACTTTGGAGAAGGATGAACAGTTGGTCTACGGGCTTTTCCTCGACGAGGAGCAGAAAGCTTGGGGCTTCGCCACGCGGCAAGGTGCGGCCAAGGGCTCAGACGATTGGAAACGACTCAACATCGCTGTGAAGGCCGAGAAAAGACCCGAGGTGCAGGTCATTTACCGGCGCGCGTTAGGGCAAAACGTCTTTGAATTTTCGATGGCCGTGGTCGACGACAAGGGCAACGCTTTGGGCAGGGTCTACTACGGCATGTCGGACGGTCCGTTGCAGCAAGCCCTGAGTGAGGCCCGTGCCGACTCCCGACGCTCCCTCTTGCTCACGGTGGGACTGCTGCTCGTGCTCGGCACGGTGACTATAGTCATGGGTGCGCTGCGCAGCCGACAATCCGCCGCCCACATCACCCAGCCGGTGACCGATCTGACCCAGGCGGTGAACACCCTGGCTTCCGGCCAGCGCGACATTCGGGTCAACATTTCCAGCGGTGACGAGCTGGAAATCCTCGGTGGCGCCTTCAACAACATGGCGGCGGAACTGAAGGATTCTTACGAACGCTTGGAGAACATGAACCGCACCCTGGAAGTCAAGGTGCGGGAACGCACGCGCGAGTTGGCGGACCGCAACCGTGACATGCGCTTGGTCATGGACAACGTCAACCAAGGCTTCCTCACAGTTTCGACCTTGGGGCAGCTCGCACAGGAACGCTCGGCCATCGTCGACCACTGGTTTGGCTCCTACGAAGGCGAAACCAAGTTCGTGGACTACATTGGCAAAGTCGACGCGATGTATGCCGCCAGTTTCGGCATGGGCTACGAGGCATTGATCGACGACTTTCTTCCGCGGGAGCTGTGCATCGAACAGATGCCGGCCCGCCTGCGCCATGACGGCCGGGAGTTCCGTTGCTCCTACTTCGCGATTCTGAAGGGCGATCAATTTGATGGTCTGCTCATCGTCATCAACGATGTGACGACGGAACTACTACACGCCCGCCAGGAAGCCGAGCGCAAGGAGATCCTCGCGATGTTCGAAGCGCTTACCAAGGACCGTACCGGTTTCCTCTCGTTCATCGACGAGGCCAACGATCTGCTCAAACAGGTTTCCGGCGCCGACCTGCCGACGCAGAAACGGATCCTGCATACCTTGAAGGGCAACTCCGGGCTGATGGGGTTCTCCATCGTCGCCAGCCTGTGCCACCAAGCCGAGGACGAAATGGCCGAGCGGCAGGAGCCGCTGCCCGCCGAAGCGCTGGCACCGCTCGAACGGCGTTGGCACACGTTGAACGAGGCACTGAAGTCCTTCCTGGGTGACAAGGGCCGCGATGTGCTCGAGCTCAGCAGCAAGGAGATCGAGAAACTCGAGCAGGAGATCCGCGCGGGTGCGCCCGCTGAACATGTTCTGGATCGCTTGGCCTCGTGGTGGTTGGAAGCGTCCGAGCTGCCGCTCAGGCGCCTCGGCCGTTACGCCACGGCGCTCGCCAGCCGGCTGGGCAAAGGGGAGATCAAGATCGAAATCCAAGCCCACGGCGTGCGCTTGGCGCCCAAAGCCTGGGTAGGCTTCTGGACTGATTTGGTTCACGTCGTGCGCAATGCGGTCGATCACGGGCTGGAGACGCCGACCGAACGTGAAAGCGCGGGCAAGGTGGGAAAACCCAAGCTGCGCCTGTCGACCGCGGTCACCAACCGCAAGTTGGTGGTAGAAATCGAGGATGACGGCCGTGGCATCAATTGGCAGGGTGTGAAAGACGCCGCGGGCAAGCTTGGGCTGGCTACCGCCACTGAAGACGATCTGGTTCGCGCGCTATTCGTATCGGGACTCACCACCAATGCCGAGGTCACCACGCTCTCCGGCCGTGGCATCGGTCTATCCGCGGTCCGCCAACAGGTGAACGACCTGGGCGGCCAGATCGCTGTCACCACCAAACCCAACCAAGGCACCTGTTTCCGCTTCACTTTCCCGCTGCCCGACGTGGGACCGCGTTTTGGCGTGGAGACCGTGGAAGAAGCAGCGTAGTCCACAATACCGCGATAGCCGCAGAAGGTCGTGGCCGTGGCCGGAGTGATCCCTTTGTTTGCGGCCGTCAGGCTGCGCTGTTTCCTCTGCGTCCGCTGTGTGAAATAGCTGACTCTGATCCACGGTCCACGAGATGCTGGTTAGTCGGCGAATTGCTACGTCCCGCAGATCTTTCGCGCCGCCGCCAGCAACAGATCGGCCTTGAAGGGTTTGATGATCCACCCCTTTGCGCCGGCCTTCTTCGCGCGATCAATGAGTTGCGGTTGGCCTTCGGTGGTCAGCATCACCACTGGCACCGCGTATCCCGCCTGCTTGAGCGATTCCAACATCTCCAACCCGTTTGCCCGGGGCATGTTGACATCGCAGAGCACCAACGCGAGGTCAGGGGTTTTCTGTATGGAGTCGAACCCTTCCAAACCATCGACCGCCTCCATGACCGTGAATCCACCCTGGTTCAAGGCCAGCACCACCTGTTGACGTACGGTTTGCGAATCGTCAACGACAATGATCTTCTTCGACATCAACCTCTCCTCTTGCGCTTCCCCGATGAACTCTTCTGGCGCTGAAAAGAACCATTGTTGCCAATGCCGCCGGTCAGAAATCCTGCCAGGGATGGATGGCCGATCCATCCCCGGCCGCTGTGCTGCTCCTCGGTCACAGAGGGTCGAGTCCCAGACGCAGCGAAATGCCCGGGCCACACCATGGACATCGGAGACTCGCCGGGCGAACTTGAACGACGAGCAGCCACGCCGGTGGGTTTCCCGATTTCCTGGCTACGGCCGCAATGCGACTAGCGCTGTGGTTCCAACCTTCCCTGATCGCTTAAGTTCTCTCCCCAATCCTCCGAAGGTTGGGTGCAGCAAGAACCCGCACGTGCTGATCCTCGTGGGTTGCGATTCGGGGAACTGACACCGTCCTGTCCTCACCCAATGACCAGCCTCCATAGCCCTCGCCGACAACTGCCGCGGCTTCTCGCGTGGCTCTTGCTTGGCCTGGGGCTGCTCTACCCCTACCAACCGCTGCAATCGGCCATCGCGCAGGGGAGCAAGCCGGTGGTACATGTCTTTCTCCAGCTCGATGCCAAGTCGAGCGCGGTAGAGAAGACACTCCAGGAGCATTTGCCCGACCTAGCCATCACCGTGTTCGGACGCTATCGCGACTTTGAGGAAGGTCTGAGCAACGGGCATCCTGACGCAGTCGTCAGCATCACGCCGGTTCTCGAACAACGGGGCAAGACCGCATCCCTGCAGGGGCAACGTGGTGGCAAGAGCGCCGAACCCTATATTCTTGCCTCGGTCAACCAGCCATTGGAGGGCTCATTGGCGGGGAAAACCATTGGCGTGGTCGACCTGCTCGGCCGCGATGGCACGCAAGCCTTTCTCAACGGCCTGCTCAAAGCGACAGACGTGAAGATCAGGCGCGTGGCAAAGGTCGAGGACCTTCTGCCCCTCCTCGAGTTCTCTGCGGCCGACGGAATTGTCTTTCCCAGCTCCATGTTGGCCCGGCTGCTGGAGCGCACGCGCCTGGCCATCAAGACCAGAGATCTACCGGGTGCCCCCGTGGGCCTGTCTGCCGTGGCGGTGCTCAACCCGGCGGCGCGCGACATCGTCGTCAAATCCTTTCAGAGACTCGATACACCCACCAAGCGCCTCTTGGGCATTGACTCCTGGAGCGTCCCATGATCGGCGGCAAGAACATGAACTGGCGAGTGGCTTCGGGGTCGGCCCTGCTCCTGTGGCTGGCAGGCTGCGCGACCACGGGCAGCGAGCAAGGCGCGCCCACCCAGAATGCGGCTGCGATTGTTGATCCGCCGCCGCGCACGGGCGCTCGCGCAATCCTCATCGCCATGCCGAATTCACCCAACTTCGTTGAAGTGCGAAGAAGCCTGGTATCGGAGGTGCAGAAGAACTTCAACATCCAGACGTTCGTGGTTGGGCCGGCAACCAAGGCCGACGACCTCGCCGCAGCCATCAAAGCCGCAGACCCGGTTTGCGTGGTCTTGATGAACAATGCGACCATCAGCCTCTATCGCCACTACCAGATGGCCAATCCGACTGTTACAACGCCCCCGGCAGTCCTCTTGATGGCTTCTTTCATAGAGGAACTGCAGTCTCAAGTACGGCGGGCCACTGGCATAGCCTATGAGGTTCCCGGCGTTACCGCCTTCGTGCATCTCCGATCTGTGATCACCACCCCGATCAACCGTGTGGGAGTGATCTATCGTCCCGTATTCCGGAATTTCCTGGAACGGCAGACGTCGCTAGCGGCCAGGGAGCTAGTGGATCTCATCTCCGTCTCGGTGCCTAACGATGTGACTGCGGCAGGGTTGCGCGAAGCTCTGCACAACCTGGCCCAGGTCCACAGAGTCGACGCGGTCTGGATGCTCAACGACAATGCCCTGGTGCGGGACGAGGAGTTTGTCGACGATGCGTGGCGCGCAGAACTGACCGAGGCAAGAGTGCCGCTCATTGTGGGAGTATCCAATTTCGTTGAGCCGAGTTCCCCCCTCGGAACTCTGGCGGTCGTGCCTGATCATGAAGCTCTCGGCCTGCAAGCGGCAAATCTCATATTCGACTTGTCGGACAACGACTGGCAGGTTGAAAACCATGCGGTGGAGTTGCCTCTTTCGGTGAAGACGGTTGTGGACATCAAGCTGGTTCGCGCCAACTTCGGTCTGCAACCCGATGCGCTCAAGCACATCGACAAGGCATTGGAGTAGTCGGTCGCAGGATCCTAGCTCACGCCGGCCCGGTCGCGACGGCGGCGGCGCGCGTCCCGGACGAAGAATGCCACGGTGCCCGCGATGCCGAGGACGGTGAGGATCACGCCGGCGACGAATGTACGCGGCCGCGCGCGCGCGGTGACGTGAAAGTGCCCGGCCTCGGGCAGGTCGATGGCGAGTTGGTTGGCGAAGTTCACGGTTCTGCCGATGTTGGTCTTCCAGTCGTCGTCGTAGACCGTGTTGAGGAGCACGCGTGCGCCGGGTCGCTTGGCCACCCCGTCGATAGTGAAGGTGTTCTGCGTGCGGTTCACTGCCTCTACGGTCACGCCCTCATCCGTCGCGCGCGCTTGCGGCAGGTCGCCCTGCCAGAGGTGTGAGCCCTGGCCGAAGCCCCATTCGTCGTAGCAGGAGAGCTCGCCCCGGTTCTGGGCGGGCTGATCAAGGAAGCCTGCGAGGCCGGGCCCGCCGTAGTAGAAGTGCGCGGCTGGCTCCGGTTTGGTGAGGGGCGGCGACGTGAAGAATTGCGGGATGGTGTCGATTCCCACGCCGATGATGTCGCCAACGCCGAGCAGCGCGATCGCGAGAACGAGCGTCTGCATCGCGCGCGACCACGGGCGAGAGGGGACGAGACGCTGCACTGCCGTGAGCAGCCGATCGACCGCGATGCCGGCGTAGGCGGCCAGAAACATCAAGACCGTGGCGCGGAAGCGCGAGGGGACGCGCATCTCCTTGAAGGGCGGAACGTGGGCGATCAGGAACGACCATGGCGCCCACCTGGCGAAGTGCCCGCACATCAGCACGAATGCGAACCCGAGGAGGGCCGCCATCCACGCGGTCCGCGCGCCGCCCGCGACAATCCCGAGCAGCCCGAGCGTGAGCAGGATCGGCCCCAGGTAGGCCCCCCACTCGGTCCACACCCACTGTTGCCCAAGCACGTCGCGCCCATGCTGCCGCGCCAGGAACATCGCCTTGAGCGTGGGCCAGGTGATCACATCGACGTCGTGGAGCGCCGGGCGGCTGTGCTGGTGGAGCTGATCGAGTACCGGCAAGAGGCGGCTCGCCGCGATGGTGAATGCCACCACGCCCGCTATCGCGCCAGCGCGCAGGACTAGCGGCAGCCGGCGCGGCGGCCACACGCGTGTCAGCGTCTCTGCGCTCAGCAGCAGAACCAGGTGCGGCAGCGGATACACCGCCCCCTCGTAGAACATCCAGGCCGCGAGCATTCCGAGCCCCACCGCGTAGCGCACGTCGTTCTCCGCACGGCGCCACAAGAGGAACGCGAGCGGGAAGAACACCCAGGGTACGAAGGTGAAGTGGCCACCCGCGTAGTGCTGTTGATGAAAGCCCGAGTACGCCCACGCCGCGGCCGCGACGAACGTGGCGGCGCGCGAAAGCCTCACCTCGTGTCGCGCGAACAGCCACATCGAAGCGAACGCGAAGGCCACGTGGGTGATCACCCAGAAGTAGATGGTGGCAGTGGAGTTGACGAAAAAGACGATCCACAGGAGCGGCGCGCCCGCGAAGCCCTGCGGGTTGTCCCACAGGGGATAGCCGCCGCACTCGTACGGGTTCCAGAAGGGGAACTCGTGGTAGCGCGCGATGCTCGCCCGGCCTGCCTCGAGGATCTTTTGGTACATCGTGCCGTCGCCGTTCGACGGGTGCGGGTACGCGGCGATCATCGGCGACCAGGCGTACAAGGTGAGCGCGAGCGAGAGAGCGGCGAGCGCCAGCGCGCGCAGCCACGCGGGACGGAGCGGCTCTTCGGGTTTCACGCGCACGTGCTCCGCAGTGAAGACGCGGCGACAAGCGCTGCGGCCAGATAGCCCCGAACCAATCCGCGCAGCGCGCGGCCATAGTCGGCGTTTCCGTCTACTGACAGCAACGTAGCGAGCACGCGCGGCATTCTACCGCATCACGCGTCTCGCTTGCGATCCGAGAGGCTCAAGGATGTATCACGAACCGCCGAACAACATGAGGCAAGACCATGTTCTTGGATACGAAAGATCCGCGCTCTCGCTCCGACGGATGCGGTTTTCACCCGCCGACTCGGCGTGTGCAACCGCCGGATTGAGAGGATGGCACCGAGGGCCGATGTTGTTGCCGCTTCGAGACTTCCGAGCAGCCGAGCCAGGTCCAAAGCGTGCCTTGTCCAAGGTCTGCTTTCGTGCACCTGGCCCGTGTGGGGAATTGCTGATGTCAGGGCTGCTCTCACTCGTCTGGCTGGTCACAGGGGGATTGGGCAAGGTCTTCGCCCAGACTCTGCCTGACGCCGACGCCAGCGCGGCTATCTCGCCGGACACGGCGCCAGCGCCGGCACTGTCGGGCGATGAGCCGCCGCCGCCGGAACCACCGCCAGCAAGCCAAGAGCCACCGATACAGGCGCCTCCACCCGTGGCCCCCGCCGGCGAGGAGCTGCCGATGGACGTGATGATACCGGACGTACCGATATCGGGTGACTCGAATTCCAAGGGTCCGGGGGAGCTGAGCCTCGATGCTTTGTTCAATATCGACATATCGGTGGCCTCCAAAAGCCTCATGAAGCAAAGCGAGGCGCCGTCCATCGTGACAGTGATTACTCGCCCCATGATTGAGGCGCTCGGCAGTCGCAGCGTGGCCGAAGCCCTGCGCGACGTTCCCGGCTTCTACATGATCGACGATTATGTGACGTCGAACATCGCGGTGCGCGGGATCAACGCCGGGCCCAATTCTTGGAGCCGCATTATCAAAGTCATGGTCGACGGACACCCGGTCACCGACTACAGCACTGGCGGCACGTTCCTCGGGCCAGAGCTGATTCCGATCGAGGTGGTGGAGTCCATTGAGGTCATACGCGGCGCCGGTTCAGCGCTGTATGGCGCCAACGCCTTCCTGGGGGTCATCAACATCGTAACCAAGCAACCCAAGGAGAAGGGGGCCTTCTTCGAAGCCGGACTAGAGCCCGGGTTCATCCGCACGAGTTTCGGCGAAGGCGGGCATCTCCTGGGAAGCGTGACCGTCGGTGACAAGCCGCTTTCCTATCTTCTGGTGTCAGCACGGTACGACCAATTTGACCGGTCCGGCTTGCAAGTTCCCAGCGGATCGCCTCATCAGCAAGACTACGCCGGGCTCTCCAGCCAGGGCGATGTGACCCGGCCAACCAGTGTCTTCGCCAAGGGCGTCTTCGATCTGGGCAGGCTCGGCAGTCTGGCGGCGCAGTATCAATTGCAGCGCCTTGATGCGATGGCCGAGTTCTCCGATCTCAGCATCCTGAGCCACGACAACCGCATTGTGCGTTCCAACAACATTGCTGGGGCTGACCACAACCTCTCCTTCCTCCAAGATGCGCTTGTCCTTCACACCTCAGGAACCTACACGGTCACGCAGGATCTCCCCGACCAGACGCTCGATGCCGGCGATACCCTGTACACATACCGGCGCGAGCGCATGAACCGCACCTATCAGGTGGGAACTGAACTGTCCTATCACTACAAAGTCCATTCAGCCCTCTTGGGTGCGGACTACATGTCCACCACCGACCGTGGTGACACCGTCTACCAGGTCGTGCGCCAGACGGCTAATGCGCAAAACAGTGGAAATCAGATTCTGTTTTCCCGTGGCCAACCCATGAGATTCGGCAACACGGGCGTGTTTGCGCAGGTCATTGTCCGCCCCCATAGGAAGGTGGGGATTACGGGCGGAATACGCTACGACTGGAACGAAGAGTTCGGCACTTCCTTCAACCCGCGCCTGGCGGTCGTGGTACAGCCGCTGCGGAGTATCTATGTGAAGGCATTGTACGGCACTTCTTTCGTGCCGCCCACACCGACTCAACTCTATGCCGTGCCGTTGCGTTTTGATGGCGGCGTTCTGGGGAATAACCAGCTCAAGAATCAAAGGGCGAAGACTGCCGAGCTGCAGGTTGGCTACAAGGCGAGGAGATTCCTGGATGTGGCACTCAACGGCTTCTACACCGTGATCGACGATCGCATCGAATTTGAGGCGGTCGGCAATCAAATGGAGGCCAGAAACCTGACCACGAGCCACTCCTGGGGCTTTGAGCTTTCGTCCTACCTGAATCGCAAACCGGTCTTCGCTCGCTTGGCGGGCTCATATGAACATACCACGTCGGATGTGCCGACTCCGACGCCCCTGTGGTGGAATCGCCTCTATGCCCCGAGCGGTCCGGGTGGCGATCGGTCGCTGGGCTTCCCAGCGCTAATGACCAACGCGACCCTCGGGGTCACTTTGCCGAGGTACCATTTTCAGACGGCGTTGAGTGCGCGAGCCATAGGTTCGCGCAAGACGTCGGCGGCCAATAGCTACGTGGCGGGGAAAGCCTACCTTCTCGATCCCTATTTCCTGCTCGATTTCAACGTTTCGAGTCTGGAGATGAGGCTAATTGGAAAGCGCCTTACCAAGGTTTCGTTGCATGTCAACAATGTCCTCAACCAGAAGTACGCCGAGCCTGGGTTTCTCGGCGTGGACATCCCGTCGGCCGGTATTGGGGTTTTTCTGAATATCACCCAGGAGTTGGGAGCCCCGTGAAGAAACTGACGAGCGCTAGCAGCTTTTCGCCCGCTGACATGGGATGCGGGCGGCGTTCGCCATCATTGTGAGGAGAGGAGACAGAGCATGAGAAGACTGAGTACCAGCGGCAAATTGGGTGCGTTATTGGGTTTCGCTGCGGCGATGGTCGTTCAGGGTGCCTGCGGAAGCAGCAACAGCGGCGCAACTCCCACCGACACCGTAACCGGGCCACTGACTGTCTTGTTCTCGATGCCGGCCACCGGGTCACTGGCGGACCAAGCCATCGTATGGGAGGCAGCCGCCCAGCTGGCGCAGGGCGAAATCAACGCCGCAGGCGGTTTGATGGGACGGCCGGTGACGTTGGATATCGAGGACTCGCAAATGAGCAACGCCACGGCCGTTACCATGGCCCAGACGCTGTTGGACGACTCGCATGCGTCGTTCTACATGACCGCTGATGGGACCGCTGCTGTGGATGCGGTCTTGCTGTCGACTCTTCCCAAGCCGGTGATCATGCTCGCGTCGACCGCCAGCGGCGACCAGTTGGTAACCGACGACACCACGAACTCATTCTTCCGCACGTGCGATTCGGTGACCTTGGAGGGCGGCGGAATCGCCCGGGCTGCTCTCGACAAGGGGGCGAAGACTATGGCGATTCTTGAGGGCAACAATCCCTACACCCTCGGTTGCGCCGCCGCGGCCGCTGCCTATTTCGCCAACAATGGCGGGACCGTCACGGCGACGGTGAAGTTTCCATACGCTCCAAGTCCGACGTACGACTACGCGGCCGACCTTGCGACGGCCAGCGCTGGTGCTCCAGATGTCATCTATCTAGTGCCTCACCCGGCAGCGGGGATCTACTTTTTGAAGGCCTGGACAGCGGCCGGCACTGGAAAATTCGCTGGCCAGTGGTACCTGAACGAGGATCTGGCGACGCCCGCGATACCAACCAACGTAGGGGTGGCTGCGGTCGACGGAATACGCGGCGTCAAACCGGCTGGAAACGCGACTGCATATACCACCATGCTCACGGCGTTCACCGCGGCCTATGGCACCAATTCGGGAGATCCGACTATTCCACGCGTGGCCGAAACCTACGATGCTGTTTACCTGATGGCACTTGCCATCGCGCAAGCTGGGACCAGCACCGACGTCGATGCCCTTCGCACGGCGCTGCGGGCGGTCGCCAATCCGCCTGGGACCGTGGTTGGCCCAGGTCAGTTCGCCCAGGCGATCGCGCTCATCCAGGCAGGCGAGGACATCAACTATGAGGGCGCGAGTGGCACTTGCGACTTTGACGACCAGGGCAATGTCGACCCGCTAATGGCGGAATGGCAGCTTGAGAGCGGGCAGTTCACGACTCTGCGAACCTTCAGTCCATGACCCAGTAGATTGAGGGACCTGGACTAGCGCTTGGAGAACTGGAAGCGCGCGCGGGCTCCACGCTGACCGTATTTCTTCCGCTCTTTGGCGCGGGCGTCCCGGGTGAGATAGCCGGCCTTCTTGAGCGACCCGCGCAACTCGGCGTTGAACTTGATCAGCGCACGCGACAGCGCGTGCCGGATGGCGTCGGCTTGGCCCGAAAGCCCGCCGCCGCGCACGGTGCAGAAAATGTCGAAGGTGCCCGACGTCTCGGTCAACTCCAGCGGCTGGCGAAAGACCATACGCGAGGTTTCGCGGCCAAAGTAGTCTTCCAGACTGCGCTGGTTGATGGCGATCTTGCCGGCCCCAGGTTGTATCCACAGGCGTGCCACCGCCTCTTTGCGGCGGCCGGTGGCGTAGAAACTCTTCTGGGAATCAATCATGCGGGCGACTCCGGGGACTTAAGAAAGGGCGAGCGGCTTGCACTGCTGTGCCTGATGCGGGTGCTCGGCGCCCGCGTAGACCTTCAGCTTCTTGTAGATACGACGACCGAGCGGCCCCTTGGGCAGCATGCCCCAAACTGCGCGCTTGACCAGTTCGGTGGGGTGGCGCTCAAGCATTCCCTTGGCGGTAAGCGTGCGCAGGCCGCCCGGGAACAGGGAGTGGTCGCGGTACAGCTTGTCCGTCCATTTCTTGCCCGACAGGCGGACCTTGTCGGCGTTGATGACGACCACGAAGTCACCAGCGTCAACATGGCTGGTGAAGGAGGCCTTGGTCTTGCCGCGCAGAACCGATGCAATTTGGGTGGCAACCCGACCCAGGGTCTTTCCCTCTAGGTCGGCGACATACCAGGAGCGGGCCAGGGGCTCCTTGGCCATGACAGTCTTGCGGTGGATGGGCGCTGCTAGAGGCACGGGCCGCTCCTAATACTTCGGCGAGAGGGGAAAGTCAAACTCAACGTCGGGGACACGCATCGCAGGCGATGCGTCATAGGGTAGTCGCCTGCAACATCAACGGTCGGAATGACACATGCGCCCAAAAACCACCTTGCGCGGAGGCCGCAACGCGGGTACACCAGCCACAAGCTGAACCTGCCCGACTTGCTGTCCCTAGTGCGTGTACCGCTCGGAGTGGCGTTCGTGCCGCTGGCCGGACGGCCCCCGGCTGCGCTCGCGGTCCTGGCCATCGCCGCGGTCAGCGACATGTTGGACGGCTGGCTCGCCCGCCGAAAACCGCAGCGGGTGGCATTGGGCGAATGGCTCGATCCAGTGTGCGACAAGTTCTTCATCATAGCGGTCATCGTCGGGCTCTATCTCTCTCAGCATGCCCCGCTGGAGACGCTGTTGCCCATCCTCACGCGCGAGATTGCCATCCTGGTGCTCTTCCTCGTCCATCGGCTCGTCCCATCTCTGCGTAGCATCCGCTATGACTACCGGGCCCACGTCCTGGGCAAGGCGGTGACCGCGGCTCAGTTCTTGGCTGCCGCTGCTCTACTGTTTACGCATCCTGCAGCAAGGTACCTAGCCTGGCTTTGTGCGCTCCTCGGCCTGCTATGCGCCGGTGTATATGCCAGACGAGGCCATGTTGTGGCGCGGAGGCCAAGCGCCAGCTGATGACGCGATTGTCCCTCAGATTCCCCATCGATGGACAAAGGCTTCTCGCAGTGGGCGAGGCAGGTCCTAGCGACGCCGCCTCGCTGCTCAACCACGCGCGACAGGTGGCGCGCGAGTCAGACTTCCTTAGTGCAGGTCCTGGCGAACGCGCCTTGACCCTGGAAGCACAGGTGGCGCTTCTGCGCCGTCTCCGAAGCAAACACAGGGGCTTCGTGCTCAAGGGCACCAGCGGTGGCCGGCTCGTCGCAGTCCTGTCGGTGGTGCGGCCCAACCAGCCCCGCCTGCGCCACCGGGCAGAGCTCGGGCTCACGGTCCGCGCCGCGCATTGGGGCCAAGGGATCGGACGCCGTATGGGTGAAGCGGCCATCGCCCTGGCCGCGGAACAGGGCCTGCGCAAGTTGAACCTGCGGGTACGTGCGGACAATCGCCGCGCCATCCAGCTCTATCAGGCGCTGGGTTTCTCCCGGGAGGGGCTGTCGCCGCGTGCCCTCCGTGTGCGCGGCCGCTTCTTCGCCGAGGTCATGATGGGCCTGTGCTTGGACGCGTGGGGAGCCGGCGAGCTTCGCTCGCCGCGTACCATCGCGGGAGGGGTTGGGAACCCTCCCAGGGTTCCCATTTAGATCGTCCTTTCACAAGAGCTTGAGCTGCCCCATGGCTTGCGCGCGATTGTCGGCCATCGAGGCGAGGAGAGGTCACAGCCCGTTGTGCTCGTGCTGCTCCAGCGTGGCGTACGCCGGTCAAAGCCCAATCCCCAGCGCGGCAAGCTGGTGCGAAGCGGCCGCGGCCCAGCCCCGGTTGGCCAGGGGACTGGCCGGACTCGGATGCAGGATGGTGCCCACCACGACGTCGAAGCCGTACAGGGCCGTGCGGGCGCGCTTCCCGGCAAAGCTGCCCACGCCCACCACGTGAGTTGGCTGCATGGCTTCGACCAGCCGCCGCAAGGCCTGGTCGCAGGCAGCAAAGAGCGGCGCCTGCTCGCCCGCGGGCAGTTTGTCCGGCGTGCGGTTGCGACCGCTCGTCTCGAAGAACGCCAGCGGGCAGTAATTCGCGACGAAAAACCTCGCGAAAAACCTGGCCGGCGTGACAAACCGATCGCGCGCCCAGCCCCACAGACGGGTGCCGCTGACCTCGCTGCGTAGACAACCGAAGACTGCGACAGGGCGTCTTGGATGCTCGCGAGCGGGCCTGCCGACCAGCCCCTCCACACCCAGCCAGTCGCGCACCATGCTCACGTCGCCGAACGGTATTCCGGTCTGCACCATGCCGAACGGACCTGGATTCATGCCGAGCAGCACCACAGACCGAGGCGGTTGACCATAGAGCCGCAGATAGGCCTCGTGCGGCGCCGCCGCGTAGTCAAGGGGAAGGTAGACATGGCTGACCGGCGCAGCGAAGCGCAAGCGATCCACCTGGCGCGCTAGCTCACGGCTGATCGAAATGAGTGGGGTGGTCATCACCGAGGGCGACACTGTACCGCACACCCTCGCCTCCTGCGCCGCTCTGGCCAGTTGGCATTGCTGCGTTAGGCCACAAGTCTCCCTGGCCATGCCCGGCTGCAGAAATTCTTTCCGATAGCATGCAGACCCTTCCCTCAACTGGCGGCCTGTGGTTAATATCCTCCTTGCCATGACGCGTTCCAGTCTCAGGATCCGAACGGTATGCTTCGGCGTGATCGCGGCGCTGGCCTTTGCCACCGCTGTCCCCGCTTGGGCACAGGAAGAACCATCCTCCGAGTACGTGGACCCGACCATCGTCAAAGATGAAACCCCAGAGGGCGTCAAGAACCTTGGCACTGAGCAGGCGGTGACCAAGAAGCAGTGGGAGTACGCCAATCCGCCCGTGTACAAGAAATGGTGGTTCTGGGCGATAACTGCCGTCGTGACCGCAACGGTAATCACTCTGGCCGTCGTGCCGCTCACCAGCTCAGCCCGAAGCTGCACCACCACCGGCCCCCGTTTGATTCCCCTGAACTGCTACGGAGACGGGAGGTAACCATGACCAGTCTGCAGCGCGTGGTCTGTCTCATCGGATCGGCAGCAGCCCTGCTCCTATCAGCCGGCGGGTGTACCGACTACACCTACTTCAACGTCGATATCACAATCGACCCCACCATCAGCGATCAAACCCGAAGAGAAGTTGGCTCCTGTCGCATCTACGTCCTGGAAGGTAGCAGGCAGATCGAGCCAGGCCACGAGCTGACAAAGCTAGATGGCGTCCCCGCGTGCAAATCGTATACTACCGGTACTGATGACTACGGAAATCCTACGTATGAAGTCGGAACCATGGACTACAGCTCGGCGAGAAGCAGTGGCACGATAAACTTCGTAGTCAACATGATAGAGGTGAATTCTCCCAACGCGGTCACGGTGCAGGGTTCGGCCGGAGCGAATGTGGCCCCAGGGCAGGTGATCACTGTTCCTCTTAAGGCTAAGACGTGCCCGAGGACAGACCCCGCGGGCCCGACGGCATGTCCGGATGCCACTCAGTACTTGGACTAGGGCACCGGCTTCGGCTTGGTGATATCGGGCAGCCGGCCGTAGCGGGGCACGCAGCTCTGAAGATCATCTTGCTCGCCGCGGGCCAAGCGCGCGAGGGCTAGTCGACCCACGGCCAGGGCGCTGGGGCCTGTGACTTGAACCCGCACGGCCTCGGCGCCAAGCTGCGCGCGAAAGATTTCCAGGTAGCGGTCCACCCCATTGCCGCCAGCCACGAACGCTGCGCCCGCGGCCTGCGTCTGCGCCAGCCGGCAGAGCTCCTCGGGCAGACGCGCAAACTCGTCGGTGCCGATGGACACCGGCGTTTCACCGGCTATGCGATACAGGCGGCCATACACTTGGCCCTTGCCCGCGTCGATGCAGGGCAGGACCAGGCTCTCGACGAGTAGCGTGGGGAGCCCGCCGGCTCCCCCTGCGGGGGCTTCGGGACGGCCCGCCACCCTGCCCACCCCGCGTGCTTCGCGCGCGCCCTCGTCGCCGGTGGCGCACCATCGCGCGAGGCCGAGCGAAGCGAGCGGGGTGGGGGAGGACGTGGGGGGCCGAAGGGTTTGGGAACCCTTTGAGGGTTCCCATGAAAAAACCTCCGCCAGGTCCACGGCCAGGGCATCGAGTGACGACACCAGCACGAGTGGAATCCTGTCGGCCAGGGCCAGGCCCTTGGCCACCGCCAGCCCGACCCGCAGTCCGGTGAAGCTGCCCGGGCCGGCCCCGCAGGCGAGCGCGGCCAGGTCGGACACGGTCACACCGGTCGCCCGCAGGACTTCGTCGCACAGGCGCAATAGATTGGAGGAATGGCGGGCAGCCACCTTTTCGGCGGTGGCCAGGCAGTCCCCCTCGGGCGAGAGCATGGCCACCCGCGCGCAGGGGGTCGAGGTGTCGAAGGCAAGCATCGGGTGCATGGCTCTCAACGTGGCAGCAGGAAGCGAACGATGTCGTTCTTGAGCGCGAAGGCCACGAGCAGCACTACCAACACTATGCCCACGTAGGAGGCCACCGCGCGGGCCCGCGCCGAGGGCGGTCGCCGTTTGAAAAGCTCGATGGTGAAGAACATCAGCCGGCCGCCGTCAAGGATGGGGATGGGCAAGAAGTTGAGTAGGCCGATGTTGATGGACAGCAGGGCCATCAGCCACAGGTACTGGGCCAGACCTTGCTCGGCTGCCACGCCCGCCGCGTAGCCGATGGTCAGCGGCCCGCCCAACGCCTGGGGCGACATCTCGCCGCGAATGATCTGGAAAAAACCCTGGGCGGTGAAGACCACGATCTCGCCGGTGCGCTCGAAGGCGTGCCCCACGGCGTAGAAGAAGCGATTTCGGATGGGCACCGGGTCCGCGGTCTTCCATGCGAAGCGGTTGGTGGCGCCGAAAACCAGGCGCTGCTCTTCCTGATGGTAGGCGTCGAGCTGCGAGTGCACCTCCTGCTTGAAAGTCGCCTGGTGGCGACCCCCGCCCGGTGACAGCCAGGTCAGCCGAAACTCGCGTTGCGGTTCTTGCGCCAGCCGCTGGCGCAGAAGGTTCCAGTGCAGAAGCGGCTGGCCATCCAGCTCGAGCACCTGGTCCCCGCGGCGTAGCCCTACGCGATCGGCAGGACTTCCCGGCTCGACCGAGTAGACAAACAACTCGGAGGCCTGGATGCCGGTGTCGTAGCGCCGGCCGCTCACCGGATCGATCACCGGCTGGGGAATGACCACCGCGGTGCCGGGTTCCTGGATCTCCAGATGCACGAAGGGCAGGGCCGAATGCGTCCCACGCAGGTATGAGATGCGCAGGGGCGAAGCACCCGCGCGCGCAACCGCGCGCTCGAACTCACTCCAGTGCGACACTGGCGTGCCATTGACCGATGTGATGTAGTCGAAGGTTCGCAGCCCGGCTTGCGCCGCGGGCGAGGTCAGATCGATGATACCCACCTCGGGAAGCTGGAAACGCGGCGAAACCCCGATCCAGCCGACCGTCTCCTTGATGTTGAGCGGCCCCCGCCGCTCCCAGCGCGCTGGTGTGACGTCTCGTTCCTCGGCCTCGATGCCGCGGCGGATACCGAAGCGCAGGGTCTTGCCCGGCGAGGCGCTGATCGCTTCGTCCAACTCCTCCCAGTAGCGAATGCTGCGTCCGGCCACGGTATCGACGCGATCGCCAGGCATCAGCCCGGCGTTGGACGCGGGCAGCCCCGCGATGACCGTGCCGAGGGTGGGCGGCAGCAGCGTGCGCTGTCCCAGATAGTGCACGAAGTAGATACCGATGGGCAGTATCAAGTTGAAAAGCGGCCCGGCCATCACGATGGCGAAGCGCTGCCAGAGCGGCTTGGTACACAGAGCGCGCTCGCGATCCTTGTCGGCCACGGGCTCGCCCGCTTCCTCGCCCACTAGGCGCACGTAGCCACCCAAGGGAAGCAGGGAGAGCCGGTACTCGGTGGCGCCTGCGGTGAAACTGAACAACTTGGGCCCGAAGCCCAGCGAAAAGCGCAGCACCTTGACCCCGAACAGCTTGGCCACGAGGAAGTGCCCCAGCTCGTGGGCCAGGATGAGCACGCCGAGCAACGCCACCACGGCGGCAGTCCACAGAGCGAGCGTCATCCGCTTGGCTTCCCAATGATCATTGCGCGCCCGGCCGTGCCAAAGGCATTGAAGGATGGCGGCCGTCAGGCCAGCGACCGCAGCGCCTCGCGGTCGACCAGGATTACCTTGCGTCCTTCGGTCTGGATGAGCCCGTTGCGTTTGAAGTGCGACAGGGTCAAGGAGACGGTTTCGCGAGTCGAGCCGATGAGGTTGGCCATCTCCTGATGGGTGATTTTCAGCCCCAGTACGAGGCCACGCTTGTGCTCCAGCCCATGTTCCGAACCCAGGCGCAGGAGCAACTCGGCCAGCTTGGAGCCTACGTCCTTGAACACCAACTGCTCGACCTTGGTCTCCAGCTCACGCCGACGGTTGATCATGGCGCGCAGAAACTGATAGCCAACGCTGGCATTGGTTTGCAGGAGCTTGTCCAGGGCGCTTCGTTCGACCTCGACGGTGGCTGTCACCTCCATGGCTTCGACCATCTCCTCACGCGGGCCACCCTCAAGCAGGGCGCCCTCGCCGAAGAAATCCCCCGCGGTCCGATAGGCAAGGGTCAGCTCTTTGCCGTCGCGGGTGACCTTCGAGATCTTCACCCGACCGCTGGCCAAGAAGTGCACGCCCACTGCCCGGTCACCCGGCAGGAACACAACCCGGCGTGGCTGGTAGCTTTGCAGCAAGGCAGCCGTCGCGAGCCGGGTCAGCGCGTCCACCGATGCATCGGCCAGCACCGGGGACTTGCGCAAAATGCCTAGAATCCGCTTCTCTTCCGCATGAGCCATGGGGAATCCTTAGCAGAGCCAACGCCGAGCCGACAAGACGAATTGTCAGGCAGACTACAATTTCGCTTGGCGGCCGCCGCTGTGCACCAGGCGCAAGCCGAGCGCGGTTAGCAGGGCGGCAGCCACGAAAATGAGCGCGGACCCCATGCTGCCAACCTCGGCCACCCGTTCATCGATGCGGAAATAGGCCAGCCCGACCAGGCTGGCGTTGTTGAGAAAGTGGGCCAGCATGGCAGGGAGAATGGATCCACTCTCCAGGGCGACGAGCGAGAGCAGAACCCCGAGCAAGGCAATGGGCAGGATACGCGACAGCTCGAGGTGAAAGACGCCGAAGAGAAGCCCGGTCAGGGCCACCGCAGCCGCAGGGCCGACCCGCGCGCGCAGCCCGCGCAAGATGGGGCCGCGGAACAGGGCTTCCTCGCAGATGGCCGGGGTCAGCGCGACCAGGGCCAGAGTGCCAAGAAGGCCGCGGCTACCGTCGGTAGGAACCAGGCCGCGCCGAAGTTGTTCGATTACCTCCTTGGGTACCGGGCTCACCCATTCGCTCAGGATAGCCACCGCTGCCCACGCGGAGAGACCCACCAAGGCCGCGCCCGCCAGGCAGCGCAGCGGCGGCCGCACGATGGGCAGCAGATCCACTAGGGATCGGCGCGTGACCGAAGCAAAGAGCACCACCAGACCAAGCAGGCCGCCCCATTCCGAGGCCAGCAGCCCGAGCACGAGGTTGCGTCGCTGCAAAGGCAGCCACACGAAATAGAGAAGGACGAAGGCGAGCGCGTAGAGGAACATGGCCTGGCCAGCCGTGGGGTGGTTGGCGGGCCGGACTGCGTCGGACGCCCGTTTGCGCGGGACCGGATCCACAAAGCGCTCGGAGCTGTAGATATGGGCGGCCACCGCCAGTGCAGCGCAGCCGCAGGCCAGGGTGGACGCCAGTGTTGCCAGCGCGCCTGACCAGGGGATGCGGCCGAGCAGCAGCTCTCGCGCGAGCAGGGTCACGTTCATGCAAGGGATCCACGCGGCCAGGCCGGCTAGCCGATACTCGCCGATGGCTCCGGCAACCGCCGGCGCAATAGACAAGAAGTATGCGGGGGTCAGCAGGTGTTGTGCCTCTTTGAATCCGCGCGCGACGGCGCCGATTGCGACGAAGAGCGACGCGAAAAGGAACGCTGAAGGCAGCACCACCCCGGCCGCGGCAGCGGCGCGGGTCCAGGGCACCGGCAGGCTCGAGCCCGGATCCGCCAGATGCGCTACCTGAATCAGGGTCACCGACATCGAGGCGAGATTCAGCACGCCGGTTAGCGCCGCCAAGGCCGTCACCGCCAGGACCTTGCCCAGCAGAAGGTCAAAGCGCCGGATGGGCGAGCAGAGCACGGTTTCCAGGGTGCCCCGCTCGCGCTCGCCCGCGGTGACGTCGATGGCCGGGTAGAAGGCACCGAGCAGCACCATCAAGACGACCAGCAGGGGCAGCACCTTGGAGAGGAGATAACCACCCACGCCAGCCTCGGGGGCCAAGCTGCGCTTTTCGAGCGAAAAGATGGGCGCACAACCTTCGGGCAGAACCGAGGCGATGACGTCGGATAGGCGCTCGGCTGCCTCGCGGGATTCCTCGCGTCCAGCATCGTAGACGATCTCGGCGCGGCTGGCGCTGGCCTCACCGAGCTGGACCAGGCCATCCAGCCTGCCGGCCGTGACATCGGCCCGGCTGCCCCGTTCAACCAAGGTCAGGAGCTTGGGCCGCTCGCGAATCCGGGCCATCAGGTCATCGCGCGCACCGCCTCTCCCCGTCACCGCCACCAGGGAGGGTCGGGCTTGGCGTGTCTTGTCCCTTGCTACCGCCACCTGGGCCGCCAGCAGGGAGAGCAGTGGGTACACGACCAAGGGAAACAGGATCATGACCGCAAGGGTGCGGCGGTCGCGCAGAGACTCCCGCAGCTCCTTGCCCAGGGTAAGCAACACGTGGGACAAGCGCTGGGACATGACTAGCAACTCACTCGCGGTCCACCAGCTTCAGGAAGGCCTCTTCCAGGGTGTTCGCCCCGCATTCTGCGCGAATGCTTGCGGGCGTGCCCTCGCGCAGCAGGCGGCCGCGAAAGAGCAGCCCAATGCGGTCGCACAGCAACTCGGCCTCGGCCAGGTAGTGGGTGGAGAAGAGCACGGCTTTGCCGCGGGCACGCTCGCTGCCCACGAAGTCACGCAACGATCGGCTGGCCAGCACGTCCAAGCCGCTGGTCGGCTCGTCAAGAATCAGAACCGGCGGGTCGTGCAGCACGGCTCGCGCGAGCGAGACTCGTTGTTTCTCGCCGCTCGACAGGCTCTCGCAGCGACGGTCGAGCAAGCTTTCGAGGGCCAACCAGCGCGCCAGGGTGGCAATCCGGCGCCGCAAGTCGACTTCGGACAAGGCGTGAATGCGGCCGAAGTACTGCAAGGTCTCGCGCGGGGTCAGCCGGGCATAAAGACCCGTACTGCCGCTCAGGAATCCCATGCGCGTCTTGGCCTGCAAAGAACCAGCATCGAGGCCCAGCATGAGAGCCCGGCCGCTCGAAGGCTGGAGCAGGCCCGCCAGCATGCGCAGGGCCGTGGTCTTGCCCGCGCCGTTGGGGCCTAGCAAGCCATACACCTCACCTGGCACGACGGACAGCGTGAGATCCACGACAGCGCGCAAGTCACCGAATGACTTGCAGGCGCGGTCCAGAGTCACCGCAGCTTCGAGCGCGGTCAGGGGCGAAGCTGAGCCTGGCGTCTCGGCGCCTATCACTGCCCCCCCCTGCCCACAAAGCAACCAACCGCGGGCGCCTGGCACTGGCCAAGGCGCCCCGGTCGGTCAGTGCCCACTTCAAGCCGGTTGGCCGAAGCGGGCATTCGCAAGCCTACGCTACGGCGTCCTTGGCCGCCTTCACCGCACGCGCCTTGACCGCCTTGCGGGCTGGCTTGGCCTTGAAGATTGTCTCCTGGCCGGTGAACGGGTTGATGCCCTTGCGCTCCTTGGTGGCCGGCTTCTTGACGACGACCATGCGCACGAGCCCGGGAACGACGAAGACGCCGTTCTTCTTCAACTCGGCATGGCCAACGCCGACCAGGCCCTCGAGCACGCCCTTGACATCCTTGCGGGTGAGCTCGTTGGCAGATTTGTCGGCGAGAATCTGGATTAGGGCAGACTTGGAAAGGGGACCTTTAGCCATCGTATCTCCTTCTGGTTTGGGGTGGGCCTGGAAGCACCTGTTCTGCGCGGAGGGGATCCAACTCCATCCCGGGCGCCACGAGAACCGGCGTTCGCCAGAGACTCTAGCCGATTTTTCGAGTGGAGTGTGATGAAATTCGCGGGAAAAACACGCAATACTATAGAAGCACTATCCGGCCCGGGAAGCGCCCGCGCAGGCCGCGGGTGGCGTTTCGGGTGTCCACCACCAGGCGTGCGTTTTCCACCAGGGCGCCGTAGTCCACGTCGCTGTGGTCCGTCGCGATCACGACGCAGTCGAACTCAGCCAGCCGGTCCAGCGGAACATTCGGGACGGTGGCGCCGCCATGGTCGAGAAGGGGGACGTGCCGGTCGTGGTAGGACACCTGGGCGCCCCGCCTCTGCAGAAGCTCGATGATGTCGAGAGCTGGGGATTCGCGGAGGTCATCGATGTCGCGCTTGTAGGTGACCCCACACACCAGGATCTTGGCGCCCCGCACCGCCCGGCCCCGGTCGTTGAGGGCGTCGGCCACTTTGACCGCAACGAATTCGGGCATAGACGAGTTGACCTCGTCGGCGAGCTGGATGAAGCGCGCGTTGTACTTGAGGGTCTTGAGCTTCCACGACAGGTACAGGGGATCGATGGGGATGCAGTGCCCGCCCAGGCCCGGGCCGGGATAGAAGGGCATGAAACCGAACGGCTTGCTGGCCGCAGCATCGATGACCTCCCAGGTATCCAGGCCCAGACGGCTACACATCATGGCGACCTCATTGACCAGCCCGATGTTGACCGCGCGGAAGGTGTTCTCCAGCAGCTTTACCATCTCCGCCGTGTCGGATGACGACACCGGGATGAGCCGTTCGATGAACGCGCTGTAGAGCGCCACCGCAGCTTCCAGTCCTTGCGGGCTGGTAGAGCCGATGACCTTGGGCGTGTTGCGGGTGTGGAACTTCGGGTTGCCTGGGTCCACGCGTTCGGGCGAGAAGGCGACGAAGAAGTCCTGGTCGACTTTGAGCCCGGTCGAGGACAGCTTGGGCAGCAGCACCTCACGCGTGAAGCCCGGGAAGGTGGTGCTCTCCAGCACCACGATCTGTGGGCGGTGCATGCGCGGCAGCAACATCTCGGCCGCGTCGATAATGAACGAGTTGTCTGGATCCTTGGTCTTGTTGAGCGGGGTGGGTACGCAGATGATCACCGCATCGGCCTGGCCCAGCACGTCGGGATCGTCGCTGGCCCGCAGCTTGCCTTGCGCGACCAGCGGCCCCAGCACCGACGAGGGAACGTCCGCGATATGGGACTGGCCGGACTTGATGGCGTTGACCTTCGCGCCCATGCGATCGTAGGCCGTGGTGGCGAAGCCGGCCCCAGCGATCTCCACCGCCAGCGGAAGACCCACGTAGCCGGCGCCAACCACCACCACATGGGCCGAACGATCCCCTATGCGTTCGAGCAGTCTCTTCATCGTGGGGCGGAGGCTAGCATGGGTCGGACGAAATGCCCGAAGCGGGTAGCCTGGGTCATCCCCCCAACAGAGCGGGAAAGGAAGTCAGCTATTTCACACAGAGGGTGCAGAGATACACAGAGCCGGATGAGGGCTCTGTGTGGAATAGCTAGCTTGTGGCTTGCCGGGCTACAGCGAAACGGTCAGCCCTTCGGCTGCGCCAATCACCTCGATGCCCGTGGCGGCATGCTCCGCTAGCCGGCGCCGGCCCCGAGCCACAAGCTCGTCCACGTCGTGATCGCTGTAGTCCTGGTCGTAGTGGAAAAGCGCCAGCTTCTTGACCCCGGCGCGCGCCGCACAGTCCACCGCATCTTCGAGAGACGACAGGCCCCTTTCCAGCCGTAGGGCTCGGTCCTCGGGGGTGAAGGTGCTGTCGTGAATCAGCAGGTCGACACCGCGATAAAGGTCCACCGCTGCCTGGGGTGGTCCGTCTGATCCATAGCCAGCATCGCTGGCGTAGGCGAGAGACTTACCGCCAGCCTCGATGCGAAAGGCCAGCGCGGGGGTGGGCCCATGGGGATTGGCGTGAGCCCGGAGCGTCGCGCTGCCGACCCGCACGTCCCTGTCCTCCCCCATGGGCCGCATCTCCATGCGAGCGCCCATGTTGCGGAAGCTCTGCACCGGGAAAAACTGGGCCGCCATCTGGCGCTCAAGCACGTCTTCCAGAAGGCGTTCGCCACTCCTGCCGCCATACACGGTAAAGCTGTTGCCCGGGACGTAGAAGGGACCGAAAAACGGGAAGCCTTGGATGTGGTCCCAGTGAGCGTGCGAGAGCAGCAGGGTGGCCGAGCCCTTGCCCTTGCCAAAGGGGCCGGCCAGAAGCGAGATCCCCAGGTTGCGCGCGCCGGTGCCGCAGTCGAGGATGATGAGCTCGCCACTCGGCAGGCGAACCGACACGCAGGCAGTGTTGCCGCCGTAGCGCACGGTGCCCGGGCCCGGCGAAGGAATGGAACCGCGCACGCCCCAGAAGGTGACGTCCATCATCCCTTCCCCAGGGCCAAATCCAGCCCCTCGAATCCCGCTACGATGTCCAGTTTGGGCGCGGTCAGCTTCGCCTCCTTGCGCGTAGAGGCCAACACGGCATCCACTTCCGCGTCCGAACGATCCGGCGCGTAGTGGTAGAGCGCTAGCATCCGGGCACCCGCGTCGTGGCAGATCTCGACAGCATCCGACGGGCGTGAGTGGCCAAAATGGGGCGTCTGGCGGTACTCCTCGGGGGTGAACATGGTGTCGTAGATGACCAGGTCCGCACCCTCACAGAGGCGAACCACCTGGCTGCGCATCGTCCGAAGGGTCTTGTGGTCGCTCTTGCTCAGCAGCGAGCGCGGTGAGGGCGGTCCGGCAATGAACTCGTGACCAAACAGGATGTCGGTGAAGGGCGCCGTGTCCGCAATATAGGCCACCTTGGCTCCGTCGACGGACAGGGCGTAGGCCGTGGCGATGTAGGGATGGTTGAGGCGAGCGCAGGAAACCACCACATCGTTGATTTCGAATTGGGCTCCGTCGTGAAGCTCGCGGAAGGCCACCTCGGCGCGCGCCTTGTGAAAGGGCACCGGGAAGAAAGGGGAATCCACCTGCAAGGAGAGCACGCTGCGTAGGTTCTGATCGTCGCGCTGGCGGGCGTATACGAAGAGCTTGTTACCGGCGCGGTAGAAAGGAGCGAAGAAGGGCAGGCCCTGGATGTGGTCCCAGTGAGTGTGGCTGATGAGGATGTGCGCCGCTCCCTTGCCTGACTCGAACTCGGCCCGCATCAGTTCCTTGCCCATGCGGCGGATACCGGTGCCGGCGTCGATGATGATGCGGGTTCCGGCGGCGGAGCTGACCTCGACGCACGACGTGTTGCCGCCGTACCGCTCGGTTCGCGGTCCGGGGACGGGCAAAGAGCCCCTGACACCCCAGAATTGGATTCTCATGTTCGGCCGGGGCTACCGTGCGTAGCCTGAATAAACTCTATCACAGCAGCAAGATCCGCGCGCGGGTACCTTCCAAAGACGCGTTCATCCCGACAACGTCTTGATGAGCGCGAAGTACTCGGTCCGGCTGTATGGTTGGTTGAGGATGTGGAACTCCTTCCGGGCTAGGCCCACGCAGCCCGTGCAGTAGGTGCAGTCGCTGCACGAGGCGCACTGGACGAGATAGGCCGAGCCGGTGCAGCCGCGCGAGTCTTGGCAGTGGGAACAGTCGTGGCAGCCGGTGCAGCGCAGGCAGTGTGAGCTGCCGGTGGTGGCCTCGCACTTCATGCAGTGGGTGCAACGG
>Ga0182017_10000625_pt1 | contig 27856 bp, 23 predicted proteins | sample 712E3DmetaG_FD_120492 | JGI IMG/M metagenome (GOLD analysis project Ga0182017, IMG submission 120492) | Permafrost microbial communities from Stordalen Mire, Sweden - 712E3D metaG | ecosystem: Environmental > Terrestrial > Soil > Wetlands > Permafrost | place: Sweden: Stordalen | collected... | reverse complement strand
TGTAGATGCCGGTCACGGCGTAGTCCGATTTCGGGTGCTTCGGTTTCTCTTCGATCCCGACGATGCGGTTGTCGCGGATTTCGGCCACGCCGAACCGTCCGGCGTCCGGCACCTGCTTCAGCAGAATGCGCGCGCCCGCCGGCTGCTTCCCAAAAGCGTCCACCGCCCCGCGGATCGAGCCCTCGATAATGTTGTCGCCCAAAATCACGCAGATCGGTTCGCCGTCGGCGAAGTGCTCGGCCAGCGCCAGAGCCTCGGCGATGCCGCCCTCGCCTTCCTGGTAGGCGTAGTTCAGGTGCACCAGCCCGAAATGCTTGCCGTTGCCAAGCAGGCGGAGAAAGTCCCCCGCGTTCCGGCCCCCCGTCACGATCATGATATCCCGCAGACCCGCGTTCACCAGCGTCTGGATGGGATAGTACACCATCGGCCGGTCATAGATCGGCAGCAGATGCTTGTTCGTGATCTTGGTGAGCGGGAGCAGGCGGCTGCCCGTCCCGCCGGCCAGAACGATCCCTTTCATTGTCACCTCCGGCGCAGCAACTTTTAATGATACATCGTTGTCCCGGCGCCGTTGGCTGCGGGGGCGGAATCTCGAGGGGTCCGATCCGCGGGACTTGGTACACTGCGAGGTCTAGGGGGTCTCATGCGCAGCTTGATGACAGCTCTTCTCGTGGCTCTAGCCGGCGTCTGTGCGGTCGATGCCAAGGTCGTCGTCTTCTGGCAGGACGGTTTCCCGACGGCCGCCAGCCAGCCCGTGAGCCGCGAGGCACTCGCCGAGGCGATCGACGCCCCGGTCTTCATGGGCATCGCCGGGCTGCGCGATCCCGCGGCGCCGCTGGCACGGTCGGGAGCGGACCTCCTGGTGCTGCCTTACGGTTCCGCGTTTCCGGCGGAGGCCTGGAGCGCCATTCGCGACTATCTTCGCGCCGGCGGGAATCTGCTGATCCTGGGAGGCCAGCCGTTTCGCGTACCGGTGCGCGCGGAGGGCGGCAAGTTCGTCGCGCTCCCGCCCCAGGATACGTACTCCCGCGAGCTCGACTTTCCCCACACCTACGAGGTGCCCGCGCAGGAGGGGACGAAGTTCGCCTGGAAGTCCGGCTATACGTTCCTGGGGGCGCCCGAGGTTCGCGCGCGGCGGCTCTTTGCCGTTCAGGGAGGGCTCGACGGGCTCGGGTACCTGGTGAACCCGGATGGCATCAGGGTTGCGGCTCCGGTGGTGGTTAGGGATCACGCCCGCGCGTGGCAGCAGGACTCCATGCTGGGCGCCCGCATCGTCATGCTGGATTTCGAGCCGGAGCCTGGCTACTGGGAGTCGCCAGGCGGCATCGCCCTGATTCGCGCAGCGGCCAACTATGCCCGGCAGGGCGCAACCGCGTTCTGGCTGGACACGCTGTTTTCGACGCTGAAACCGGGGGAGACGCCGCTGGTCGGCGTGCATCTGCGGAGCGCCCGCCGGCAACGCCTCGGGCTCGCCGGGGCCGGCGCGGCCACGGTCGAGCTGCTCTCGGGAACCACTGTGATCGAGAGCGAGCGCGTCGCCTGCTCCGATACCAAGGTAGACGCGCAGGTGGCATTCAGAAAAACGCTGCCCCCCGGTTTCTACACGCTGCGGGGCGTGTATGAAGAAGGCGGCCAGGCGCGCGAATTCTACCAGAACGCCTTCTGGGTGGAGGACGAGAAGCTGCTCAAATCGGGCCCGGCGCTCGGCGTCCGGGGAGACTTTCTGACTCGCGACGGCCAGCCCTTTTTCCCGGTGGGCACGAACTATTTCAACACCGCCGACGACGGCTGGGATTTCTCCTGGCCGCGCAACGCATGGACCTGGGAGACCGACTTCGCCGAAATGGAGCGCCACGGCGTGAACTTCGTCCGCACCGGCGTATGGATGCCCGAGCTCAAGTTCGTCGAGGAGGCGACCGGCGCCGCCAGCGAGCGGTTCCTGCGCAACCTCGAAGCCTACCTTCTTTGCGCGCGCCGCCATAACATCGTCGTGAACTTCACCTTCTTCGCCTTCTTTCCCCACCCCTACATTCCCTATACGCCCCCGCCACCCGGACCGAATCCCTACCTGGATCCCGTCTCCGTACGCTCCGAGCAGGACTACGCGCTCTCCGTCGTGAATCGCTTCAAGGACGTTCCCTGGCTGTGCTGGGACCTCATCAACGAGCCGAGTTTCTCGAACCCCAGGCGCCCCTGGAAAGGCAACACGCCTAATGGCGACGCGGTGGAGACGGAGGCGTGGCATCGGTGGCTGCGAGCGCACTACGCCAGCGTCGCGGAGTTGGCCGTGGCCTGGTCCGTTCCGCCCGAGGAACTGGGCGGCTTCGACAGTGTGCCGCTTCCCGACGAGCAGGACCTCTCCTTCAGCCGCGAGGGCAATGCCCGCGAGCTTCGCGCGCTCGACTACAACCTGTTCGCGCAGGAATCGTTCACCGGATGGGTTCACTCCATGGTCGCGGCGATCCGCGGCACGGGAAGCACGCAGCTCGTGAACGTGGGCCAGGATGAGGGCGGCGTCTCGGAGCGCGTGCTGAACCAGTTCTACGGCGCGGGCGGCGTCGCCTTCACGACGAACCACACCTACTGGCGGGACGACGCGCTGCTGTGGGGGTCGCTCGCGGCCAAGCGCCCGGGCCTCCCCAACATCATCGGAGAGACCGGGTACCAGCCGGTCAATGCGCCCGGCGGAGAGTGGCGCTACGACGAGTTCACCGCCTATCCGCTGCTCGAAAGGAAATGGGCCCTCGGCTTCGCGGCGGCATCGAGCGGCTTCCTGCAATGGGACTGGTCGCGGTCGCTCGATTTCGGCATGGAGCGGGCGGACGGATCGGCCAAGACCTGGCAAGCCATGATGCGCGATATGGGACGGTTCGCCGGGCAGGCGGCGCCCTGGGCTACCGGATTCGTCCCGCCGCAGGTTGCCCTGGTTCTTCCGCAGTCGCTCCAGCTCTCGGTGCTGAACAAATACGCGCTCGAAGCGCAGCAGACGGCGGTCCGCGCGCTCTACAACTATGCGCGGGGCGAGGCATACGCCGTGGGCGAGTACCAGATCGAGCTGCTGGGAGATCCCAAGCTGATTATTCTGCCGTCGCCCTCGGCTCTGAACCGAGCGGCCTGGGAGGCGATTCGCAAAAAGGTGGAGGGCGGCGCGACACTGCTGGTCTCGGGCCGCTTCGGCCAGATAGGGCTGGCCTCGGAGCCGGGGTTTCTGACGGTTCGCGAGAACTTCTTGAAGTGGCCGGAAGGAGAGGCGAGGCTCACATACGGCGGCGACAAGACCACGTTCCTCGATCGCGCGGTGCTCGCCGACGGCAGTTCGTGGACCGAGCAACCGCTTGGCAAGGGCCGCGTTCTCTACTCGCCGCTGCCGCTCGAACTGAACGACAACCTGGAGGCCGTGGGCGACGTCTACCGCTACGCCCTGAAGACCGCGGGCGTCGCTCCGGCATACTCGACCAGCCTCCAGGATCCCGGCATTTTGATCTGCCCCACGCGGTTCCCGCACGCGACGCTGTATGTGCTGGCTTCGGAGTCCAGCCAGCGGGAAGTCAGCTTCCGCGACCGCAGCAGCGGGAAGGAATTCTCGGGCCGCCTCGAGCCAGGCCGCGCGGCGCTGCTGCTGGTGGGAGACGACGGCAGCGTGCTCGCCAGTTACAACTGGAACATCCGGTAGCGGGCCGGCGCCGGCGCGCCGCGCTTGGCCGGGAGCCCGGCTTCAGCCCGGCTGGTTGGCCGTGCTGTGGCGGGCGTGGGGCGGCCGGGACGATGCGCGGGGTGAACAGGAATACTGCTTGCGCACCAGAACGTGGAGGCACGCCTGGTAGTGTTCCAAGGTCGCTTCGACCTTGCCCGCACGCTCCAAGGCGAGCATCTGGGCCACCATCCATGCGAGCTGCTGCCGATGCATTCTCTTCCACGAGATGTCTACGGTCGCGCCCGTCGGATGTGTGGACGACGGAGAAGCGTTCGCATTGTACCTGCGGAGTTCATTCTGGTCGGCCAGCGTCCTGACTCCGGATGTGATCTTGAGTTTCTTCCTGAACCGGTTTTTGTAGTTGCGCCCGATGTCGAGCAGGAAGGAGCGGGTCCACGGACGGCAATAACGCCGGTTCACCGGGATATGCTCGTCTACCTCGATCGACTCGTTCTGGGGCAACGGAACCAGCAGTCCCCGGGCCACGAACCGGTTCAGTTGCGCCTGGTCTTTGATGCGGGGGAGACCGTCTTCGTCAGCCTCCTTGTTTTCGGCCTCGTGGTGTTGGGGGGACGGCAGGACGGACGGGCCGTTTGCCCGGGCGCAAAGACAAAGCGCCCCAAACGAGGCAGGAACGAAAAGCCACTTGAGCACGACGCCTCCTTTGCGCTTATCTCGACGATGGCACCCGCCGCGGCCTCCCCGGAAGGGCGAGGCGGTTGCGGGCGCCCCAACTCAACGCGGCGCGCCGCCCCGGCCGGAAACAGGCCGGAGGTCCTCGCCCCCCTCAGTGCAGCAGCCTGCGCTGCCGCAGGTAGGCCGGCGTGTCCAGATCGTTCGGATCCTGCGGCTGCGGAATCGGCGGCGTGCCGTTGGGAGGCTTCGCCGCGGCCATGGCCGGCTCGGGGGCGGGGGCGGGTGCGACGGCCGCCGGCGCGGAGTCCGGTTCGGCCTCCGACAGCCACACCGTCTGGGCCGCCGTCTCTTCGGCGGTATCCTCGCACGCCTGTTCTCGCGCGCCAAACCCGCTGGCGATCAGAGTCACCTTGACCGAGTCCGCCATGGCCTCGTTGAAGGCCAGACCGAAGTTGACCTGCACGTCCTGCCCCCCGGCCGCATTCCTGATCATCTGGCAGGCGTCGTTGACCTCGTGCAGACCCAGACGCGCGGACCCGGTAACGTTCAGCAGCACGTTGCGGGCGCCGCGGATGCCGGATTGATCGATCAGAGGGCAGGAGATGGCCTGCCGGGCCGCCTCGATCACCGCGTTGTCGCCGCGCGCAGTCGCCGTGCCGAGCACGGCGTAGCCCATGCCCACCAGCGTCGTGCGCACGTCCGAGAAATCGCGGTTGATGAAACCGGGCATGGTCACGATCTCGACGAGATCCTGGACCGTCCGGCGCAGAAAGTCGTGTCCCAGCCGGAACGCCTCGAGGATGCTGGTGCCGCGGGGCGCCAGCGCGAGCAGGCGCTCGTTCGGAACGGCGATCGCCGTATCCGCGCTCTCCGCCAGTTTCGCCAGTCCTTCCTCGGCCTGGCGGATGCGCCGCTCCCCTTCGAACGCGAACGGCATGGTGACCACGGCCAGCGTGAGCGCGTTCATCTCTTTGGCCATCGCCGCGACCACGGGGGCCGCTCCGGTGCCGGTGCCGCTGCCCATGCCGGCCGTGACGAAGACCATGTCCGCGCCCTCGAGAATCTCGAGAATGCGTTCCGTATCCTCGAGCGCGGCCTGCTTGCCGATGTCCGGATCCGCCCCGGCGCCGCGGCCCCGCGTGATCTTGCAGCCGATGGCCAGCTTGTTCGGCACCGGCGAAGCCCGCAGCGCCTGGGCGTCGGTGTTCAGGACGTGGAACTCGACGCCTTCGATCCCGCTGGCCATCATGTGCGCCACGGCGTTCGAGCCGCCGCCGCCGACGCCGATCACCTTGATCCGGGCAGGGGCTTCGCCGTCGTCTTCCATTTCGTACTTCAGGTTCTCCATTTTCGGGTCGAGCAGTGTCATAAGATCTCCACGCGGCCACCGTAGGCGGCAAACGCCGCCGCCTAACGGAAAATGCCTCCGAATATGCCGGTCTTGCGCCGGTCCAGCTCGGCGCGCAGTTTGAGGCGCGCCGAATACATCGCCAGGCCGGCTACCGTCGTCCAGGCCGGCGTCTCGATCTCCTCCGGCCAATCCAGTATCCCCACCGGCAGGCCGTTGCGCGTCTGGCAGCGCAGCACCGTCTCCGCCACGTCGCACATGCCGTTCAGCCGCGCGCCGCCGCCGGTGAGCACGGCTCCTACCAGCACCTCTTCCATTCCGATCCGCTCCAGTTCCTTCTGGACGTACTCGAACAGCTCGAAAGCGCGCGCTTCGAGAATCGTGTTCAGTTCCCTGCGGCTGGTTTCCCGCTGGCCCCGCCCGGCCGCCGACGGCACCTCGATCAGGCTGTTGTCGCCGGTCAGGCCCAGCATGGCGCAGCCCTGCTGTTCCTTGATCCACTCGGCATCCTCGATCGATACCAGCAGGCCGTGTGCCACGTCCGAAGTGAAATGATCGCCGCAGACCGGCAGGCTGGTCGAGTAAATGAGCGCTTCGCCGTGGTAGACCGCCAGGTCGGTCGAGTGCGCCCCGATGTCGATCAGCGCGATGCCTTCCTCGCGGCCGTCCGGCATGATGGCCGCATAGGCCGCCGCCACGGGTTCGAAGACCGTCTCCTCCACCAGCAGGTGCGCCTGGTTGGCCGCGCCGACCAGGCTCTGGTGCTCGTGCCCGGAGGCGGTCACCAGGTGCACGAATACTTCCAGGCGCGAGCCGATCATGCCGCGCGGGTTGCGATGGCCGGGCCGTCCGTCCACGGCGAAGTCCTGCGGGAACAGGTGCAGCAGCATCTCGTCTTCCTGAAGCTGCACCCGGGCCGCACGCTCGACCACGCGGTTGATGTCGTTCTGGTCGATCTGCCGCGGGAAGCCAATCTCGTACCCGCCACGCGCATTCGAGCTGGCGATGCCCCCGCCGCCCAGGCCGAACACCGCCGAGCCGATCGAGACCTGGGCCGCGGATTCCGCCTGTTCCACCGCCGCGTGGATCGACTCCGCCGCCGCGTTCTGGTCCGTGATGCGGCTCTTCTTCCAGCCTTGCGACCGGGCTTCGCCGTGTCCGATCAGCCGCACGCAGGCGTTCTCGAGCAGCAGGATGGCGCAGCGCGTGTGCGCGCCGCCGGCGTCCAGCCCGGCCGCAAGTACGTGCTTAGCGGCCATCGTTGCCTCCGTTCCGGGCCGTGATGCGGTCGTCCAGGCGCAGGTCGAAAATCCGTGCCTGCGGCAGCCGCCGGCCGATGTCTGGGTAGTGGGCCATGAAATTACTCAAGCGGGAAAGATAGTTTCGGTTGCCGAGCAGCAGCCGCACGGCGTGGTTCTGCACCACCTCCGTGACCACCAGGTTGTCCGGGTCGCCGGTATCGATTTCGGAGATCTGTCCGGCATAGCCGGGGATCTGGCGGATCAGGTCCACCACCTGGCCGGCGCGCGCGCGGCGAGTCTCGGGCGTCTGCTGGCGCGTGATGCCGGCCAATACCGGAAGGCTGAAGCGCGCCCGCGGCGGCAGCCGCAGGATCGCGCCGTCGGCGTCCATCAGGGCGGTCTCGGACGCCGCCCCGCCCGCCGCCCGCGGCAAAACCACGAACGCCACCGGCCGGCGCTCCACGATCCGCACCGCGATGCGATTCGGCCACTGGCGCGAGACCCTGGCGTCCCGGATCCAGTCGATCTCCATCAGGCCGCGCCGCCGCTCGGCGAGCGGCGCCAGGTACACGCTGCGGCCGAAATCCCGCGCGAACACCCGCGCCACCTCGGCGCGCGACGCGTACTCGATGCCGGCCACGCTGAAATTCGGGCTGTCCTTGCCGTCCGCGGCGGCGGGCAGGATGAAATGCGGATCGCTCGCCAGGAACTGGTCGCCCTGATAAGCCGCCGCGACAATCGCCAGCACGCCCGCCCCCACGCCCGTCCAGACGAAAATGCGCCGCCACCGGAGGCGCCAGCCGGGACGCCCTTCGGGCTTCGGGCGAACGCGCCTCGGCGCCGGTGGCTCCGCGGCCATGGGCAGATCCTCCGGCATTTCCAGTTCGAGTTGCGCCGCCTGTTTCCGCGCCATATCACTTCCCCGCCCGCAAGCGCTCCAGGACGCGCTCGCCCGCCTGCCAGACGTTCCCCGCGCCCTGCGTGATCACCAGGTCTCCCTCCCCGGCTACGCTTAAAACCGCCTCGACCGCACGGTCGATCGTCCCCACGAACTCCACGGAGCGGTGGCCGAAAGCACGGATGCGCTCCGCCAGCGCCTCCGCGGTCGCGCCCTCGATGGGCTGCTCGGAGGCGGCGTAGATATCCAGCAGAAACACGCCATCGGCCTGATAGAAGCAGCGCGCGAAATCGTCCATCAGGTGCGCGGTGCGCGAATAACGGTGCGGCTGGAAGATGACCAGAATGCGCCGGTAGTCGCACTGCCGCGCCGCCGCGAGCGTCGCGCGGATCTCGGTGGGGTGATGACCGTAGTCGTCCACCACCGTGATCCCGCGCTCCTGCCCCTTGATCTGGAACCGGCGATCGGGTCCGGCGAAGTCCGCCAGGGTCTCCCGCACCGCGTCGGGCGGGATATCGAGTTCCCGCGCCATCGCCGCCGCCGCCGTCGCATTCAGCACGTTGTGCGCGCCCGGAACACCCAGACGGAAGCGGCCCCAATCCTCGCCGTACGCCCGCAGCCGGAAGGTGCTCGCCAGGTGGCCGGCCGAACACTCGGTGACGTGGAAGTCCGCCTGCGCCCGGGTGCCATAAGTGATGATGCGCCGGTTCACCGCGGGCAGAATCCTCTGCACGTTCTCGTCGTCCAGGCACAGGATCGCCGCGCCGTAGAACGGCACCCGGTTCACGAATTCCGTGAAGGCCGCGCGGATGGCCTCGATCGAAGCGTAGTGGTCCAGGTGCTCGCGGTCGATGTTGGTGACGATGGCGTAGATGGGCGAGAGCTTCAGGAAGGAGCCGTCGCTCTCGTCGGATTCCACCACCAGGAAGTCGCTCTCCCCCAGCCGCGCGTTCGATCCGCCGATCGCCTTCAGCTTGCCGCCCACCACCACCGTGGGGTCCTGGCCGGCATGGTGGAGAATGGCAGCCAGCATCGAGGTCGTGGTGGTCTTGCCATGGCTTCCGGCCACCGCAATGCCGAACTTCAGCCGCATCAGTTCCGCCAGCATCTCGCCGCGCGGGATCACCGGGATCTGGAGCCGCCGGGCCTCCAGCACTTCGGGATTGTCCTCCCGCACCGCCGAGCTGATGACCGCCGCCCGGGCTCCGGCGACGTTGGAGGCGCGGTGCCCTTCGAAGATGGTCGCGCCCAGCCGCGCCAGGTGCTCCGTGGTCGCCGTGAGCCGAAGATCGGAGCCGCTGATGGTGAAGCCGAGCTCGAGCAGAACTTCGGCGATGCCGCTCATCCCGATGCCCCCGACGCCCACAAAGTGCAGGTGCTGGGGCTTAAGAAACATCTTCGTCAACGCTTCACCCGATTCCGCGGAAGCCGCCGCCCGCGGCAGCCGCCACCCGCGGCGGAAAAACATTTCTTTATGCTATTGTTTCGGCTTCCGCCGCTTCTGTCAACCAAAATCTCCGTGGGGCAGGCTTCAGCCTGCCAGTTCCGCCGCGCGGGGCGTGCTTCAGCCTCCCAACTCCTCCAGAATGTCCGCCGCGCGCGCCGCCGCGCCCGGCCGGGCGAACCTCCGCGCCGCTTCTCCGGTCAGCTCGAGCGCGCCGGGCTCGCCCGCCAGCGCCGTGACCTCCTGGAACAGCTTCTCGCCCGTAAACTCGCGGTCCGGCACCAGGCGGGCCGCTCCCGCGCGGGCCAGCACCTGGGCGTTGCGCGTCTGGTGATCGTACGCCGCGAAGGGGAACGGCACCAGGATGGCCGCCTTGCCGGCCGCCGCGATCTCAGCCACGGCGCTCGCGCCGGAGCGGCAAATCACCAGGTCCGCCGCCGCAAACGCTCCCGGCATGTCCTCGATGAACGGCAGCACCTCTCCCTCGACGCCGCTCTCCGCGAACTCGCGTGCGATCCCGGCGTACGCCTCGCGCCCGGCCTGGTGAATCAGGAGCACCCGGAAGAACGCCCTCCGGAACAGGGGCCAGCTCTCCCGGGCGGCGTTGTTCAGCGTTCGCGAGCCCTGGCTGCCGCCGGTGATGAGCACGGTCAGAGTCTCGCCCCGCGGCTTGGGCGCGATGGCGAAGAACTCCGGCCGCACCGGAACGCCCGTCAACTCGGCTTTGCCGCGCGGAAAGTACCGCGCCGTCTCCTCGAAGTTGACCAGAGCGCGCCCGGCCACCCGCCCCATCCAACGATTCGTCATTCCCGGCGCCGCATTCGGTTCCATCAATGCCATCGGAATCCGCCGCGTCCACGCCGCCAGCACCACCGGCCCGGCCGCGTAGCCGCCCATACTGAACACCGCCGCCGGCCGCCACCGGCCCAATCGCGCCGCCGTCCGCGCCGTCTCGACCGGCAGCCGCACCAGCGTGCGCGCCATCCGCACCAGTCCGACGCGGTTCAGACCGCCGATTTCGACGAATTCGAGCGGGAAGCCCGCCTCGGGCACCAGTTTCGCCTCCAGGCCCGCCGCCGTCCCCACGAAGAACGACTCGTGCCCGCGCCGCCGCAGCTCCCGCGCCACTGCCAGCGCCGGAATCACGTGCCCGCCCGTCCCGCCGCCCGCCAGCAGAAATTTCATCCCGCTTGCTCGCTTACGCTCAACAACAAACCCATCGACGCCAGGGTGCTCAGCAACGAACTGCCCCCGTAGCTGATCATCGGCAGGGGAATGCCCTTGGTCGGCGCCATTCCCAGCACCACGCTCATGTTCATGAGCGCCTGCACCACCACCATCGACGTCACACCCAGGGCCAGATACCGGCCAAAATCGTCCGGCGCCGCGCGCACCAGTTGCAGCCCGCGCCACAGGATCGCCAGGAACAGGATCAGCAGCGCGGCGCAGCCCAACAAGCCGAGTTCCTCGCCCACCACCGCATAGATGAAATCCGTGTGCGCCTCCGGCAGGTACAGCAGCTTCTGTTTGCCCTGCATCAAGCCGAGCCCCGTCACGCCGCCGCTCCCCACCGCGATCTTCGATTGCCGCACGTGATAACCCGGATCGCGGTTGTAGGAGGATTGTTCGAGGTACGCCTTCACCTTTCCGCCCCACGCGAACCTGTCCAGCGTCGAATACTGGGGATCGAAGAAACCGAAGACCCGCACCAGCCGGTAAGGCTTCAGCGCCACCGCCGCCACCACGCCCGCCGCTCCCACCAGGAGCGCGATCCGTATGTACTTCTTGTCCAGACCCGCCACGTAAAACACCACCGCCGCGGTCACCACCAGGACCGCCGCCGTCCCCAGATCCGCCACCACCACGGCGATGGCCAGGAACCCGACCGTCAGCAGGCCGCCCGCGAGCGTCCGCCGGTTGTTGATCTTCTTCGCGCGCTCGGCCACGAAGTAGGCCAGGAACAGAATCAACGCCGGTTTGGCGAACTCGGACGGCTGGATGCCCACCGGCCCGATGCGCAGCCAACGGTGCGCCCGGCCGTCCAGGAAATAGACCGCCACCAGCAGCGGCAGCACCAGAATGACGCCGGCAAAAGCGCAGGCCTGGCTGTTGAGCCGGCGGTAGTCGAGCCGCTTGAGCAGCATCATCGCCACGAAGCCGGCCACCGCCCAGGCGAGCTGGCGATAGATGTAATAGAAACTCGATCCGAACTTCTGCTGCGCCACCACCGAGGAGGCGCTGTAGACCATCACCAGCCCGAAACACACCAGGACGATGACCACCCACAGCAGCACCCAATCGGTCTTGACGCGCTGTGCCATATCAGACTCGCGGCTCCAGCCCGCGCACCAGATCCTTGAACACGCGGCCTCGCTGCTCGTATCCCGTGAACTGGTCGAAGCTGGCGCAGGCCGGGGCCAGCAGGATGGTGTCACCCGCGGCTGCTTCTCGCCACGCGGCGCGGACGGCCCGCTCGATGGTTCCCGCTTCGATCAGCCGCACCGATTCGCCCAGGTGCGCACGGATCTTCGCCGCCGCCGCACCCACCAGCAGCACGGCCTTCGCCTTCTGGCGCAGCGGCTCGCGCAGCACCGTGTAGTCGCTGCCCTTGTCCTTGCCGCCCAGAACGATCCAGAGCCCGCCCGGAAAGGCGTCGATGGCCTTCATCGTGGCATCCACGTTGGTGGCTTTCGAGTCATTGTAGAAGCTGACGCCATCCAGGTTGCGGACAAACTCGATGCGATGTTCGACGCCCGGAAACGTCTTCACCGCCGCGGCGATCGTCTCCAGCGGAATGCCCGCCAGGTGCGCCGCGGCCGCGGCCGCCATGACGTTTTCGACGTTGTGCCGTCCACGCAGCGGGATCTGGGCCACCGCCAAAAACGGCCGGCCGCCGTAAGAGAGCTGCCGCTCGTCCGCGCGCATTCCCGAATCGCCGGCGCGCTCGAAGCCGAACCACACCACCGTCGCCCGCGTGCGCTCGGCGTAAACAACGCAGGTTGGGTCATCCGCGTTCAGAACGGCGAAATCCCCCGGCTGCTGGGTCTCGAACAGCCGTCCCTTGGCGCGGGCGTAGTTCTCGAAGGTGTGGTGCCGGTCCAGATGGTCCGGCGTCACGTTCACGCAGACCCCGATGTGCGCGCGGAAGCGGTCGATTGTCTCGAGCTGGAAACTGGAAAGCTCGAGGACGTTCCATTGGCCGGGGCGCGCGCTGGCGATCATCGCCGTCACCGGCGTGCCGATGTTCCCGCCCACCTGCACCGGAATGCCGGCCTCTTTGAGTATGTGGCCGATGAGCGCTGTCGTGGTGGTCTTTCCGTTCGCCCCGGTGATGCCGATAGTGTTCCCGGCGAGAAACTGGCCCGCCAGTTCGACTTCGCCGATCACCGGGATGCCGCGCCGGCGCGCCGCCTCGAGTTCCTCGATATCGGCCGGCACGCCGGGCGAGATCACGATGGCGTCGGCGCCCTCGAATGCCTCGGCCGTTTGCGACCGGAACGGCACGCCCAGCCGCGCGAGCGCTTCCTCGGCGCCCTTTAGCTCGGCCAGCGGCTTCAGATCCACGGCCACCACACGCGCGCCCCGCGCCGCCAGGAACTCGGCCACGGCCAGCCCGGAGGCCGCCAGCCCGGCTACCACCACGTTCTTTCCTTCCAGCTCCACGACTGTGTCTACCTCAGTTTTAACGTCGTCAGCGCGAACAGCGCCATCACCAGCCCGGCGATCCAGAACCGCACGATGATCTTCGATTCCGTCCATCCCAGCGCCTCGAAATGGTGGTGCAGCGGCGCCATTTTGAAGATCCGTTTGCCGTGCCGCAGCTTGTAGCTGGCTACCTGCAGAATCACCGATAGCGTCTCGATCACGAAGACTCCGCCGATGAACACCAGCAGAATCTCCTGCTTGATCAGGATCGCGACCACGCCCATGCTGCCGCCGAGCGCCAGCGATCCGACGTCGCCCATGAAGATCTCGGCGGGGTGGGCGTTGTACCAAAGGAAGCCCAGCGACGCGCCCGTCATCGCGCCGCAGAACACCGTCAGTTCGCCCGCTCCCGGCAGGCGCACCAGGTCCAGGTACTTTGCGAACTCGGCGTGGCCGCTCGTGTACGTCAGCACCGTCATCGCCCCGGAGGCGACGATCATGAGGCCGATCGCCAGGCCATCCAGCCCATCGGTCAGGTTCACTGCGTTCGTGCTGCCCACGAGGATGAACGCGATGAACAGGAAGAAGAAGACGAACGCAAAGGCCCAGGTGTACGGATTCCCGAGCAGGCCGCCGATCACGAGGCTGGGCTTGAAGCTCTTGAAGAAGGGCACGTTCATCGCCGTCGAGTAGGCCCCGTGCGCACGAAGCAGCAGCAGAAAAACGCCCACCACCAGCGCCACCACGCACTGCGCCGCGAACTTGCGCCGCCCCGTCAGGCCCAGGTTCCGGTGCTTGCGGACTTTCGAGTAATCGTCCCAGAAGCCGATGGCGCCGAACGCCAGAATGCCGAACAGCGCGACCCAGACGTAGGCGTTGGTGAGGTTCGCCCACAGCACCGTGGGCACTACGATCGAGATCACGATCAGCACGCCTCCCATGGTGGGCGTGCCGGCTTTCTTCAGGTGCGATTTCGGCCCTTCCTCGCGGATGATCTGCCCGATCTGGAACTCGCGCAGCTTCGCGATCAGCCACGGCCCGAGAACCATCGACAGGAACAGCGCCGTCAGACTGGCGAACGCCGTCCGGAACGTAATGAACCGGAATACGCGCAGAGGACTGAAGAAATGATAGAGCTGTTCGTATAAGAGCCAGTAGAGCATCAGTGATTCCCGCCGCCCGCGCCGGTCAGCGTCTGGAGCGCCCTTTCCACCTGGGTCCCGCGCGAGCCCTTGAAGAGAATCGCGTCGCCGGGCCGAATCAGACCTCGCAGGAACTCGCCCGCCGCCTCGGGTTCGTCGAAAAAGACCGCGGCGCTGGCCGGCAGCCCAGACCGAACTGCTTCATCGATCGTCTGCCGGGCTGCGCCGCGAATTCCGACGAGCACGTCAATCCCGCACTGAACGGCATGAGAGCCAATGCCGCGGTGCAAGGGCTCGGACCAGTCTCCGAGTTCGAGCATCTCGCCCAGCACGGCGATGCGCCGCCGCGCCGGTATGACCCGGAGCGCGTCCAGCATCGCGCGGACCGCTTCCGGGTTCGAGTTGTAGCAATCGTCGAGAATCGTCGCGCCGCCCCAGGCATACCGCTCGCCGCGCATCCGCACGGGCTCGAGCGAGCGCACGGCAGCGGCCAGGCGCGCCGGCGGGATCGAGAAAACCCGCGCCACCGCAAGCCCCGCCAGGATGTTCATCACACCGTGCCGGCCCACGAACGAACTCTCGAATTCCGTCCCATCCACGCGGAAACGAACGCCCTGGGGGCCGTATTCGACGGCCTCCGCGCGCACATCCGCGTCTTCCGCAAAACCGAACGTAACCACCCGGCCGCCGAAACCTCGGCCAAAGGCGGCCACCCGCTCGTCGTCGGCGTTCAAGACCGCCGTGCCGTCGGGAGGAAGCGCCTCGATCAGCTCGCGCTTCGCCAGGGCTACCTCGTCCACGGACCGGAAGAACTCCGCGTGCGCGAAACCGGCGTTGGTGACAACCCCGACCGTTGGCCGCGCGATCGCCGCCAGCCGCCGGATCTCGCCCGCATGGTTCATCCCGATCTCGATCACCGCCGCCTGGGCCTGCTCCGGCAGACGCAGGATCGAAAGCGGCACTCCGATGTGGTTATTCAGGTTGCCTTCGGTCTTCCCGACGGCCATCTCGGAGGCCAGCAGCCGTGCGGCAACTTCCTTGGTCGTGGTCTTCCCGGCGCTTCCGGTAATGGCGACCACCGTCCCCTGCCACCGCCTCCGCGCCCAGGCGGCCAGCGCTTCGAGCGCACCCTGAACGTCCGGGACCGCCAACTGCGGCTGCCCCGCCGCCGGCAACTCCGGTGGGGCAGGCCGTTTGGCCTGCCCACGCTCCACCTCCACCACCGCGGCCGCCGCACCCCGGTCGAACGCGGCCTGGACAAACGCGTGGCCATCGTAGTTTGGCCCCCGCAACGCCAGGTACAGGCAGCCCGGCACGGCCGTGCGCGAATCGGTGCTGTAATCGGCAATCACCGGGTTCCCGTCCGGCGGCGCGGCCGAGATGGCGCGGGCGATGTCCTGAAGTTCCAGGTTCATCCCTTGGCCACTCCGTATCCGAAGCTGCGCAGCACCTTGCGCGCCACTTCCCGGTCGTCGAGAGGGATGGTCCGGTCTTTCAGAATCTGGTAGGTCTCGTGCCCCTTGCCCGCCAGGATCACGATGTCGCCGGGCTCCGCCTTCGCCAGCGCCAGGCGAATAGCCTTCTCGCGGTCCGGCTCCGCGACGTGCGGCGTATCGTGCCGCCCCAGACCCACCTGGGCGTCGTTGATGATCGCCAGCGGGTCCTCCGAGCGCGGGTTGTCCGAGGTCAGTACCACGAAGTCGCTCAGTTCCGCGGCCGCCTCGCCCATCATGGGACGCTTGGCGCGGTCGCGGTCGCCGCCGCAGCCGAACAGCGTGATCACGTTCTTCGGCTCCAGCCCGCGCGCCACCGCAATCACGTTGCGGAGCGCGTCGTCCGTGTGCGCGTAGTCCACCACCACCAGAAACGGCTGCCCCTCGTCGACGCGTTCGAAGCGGCCCGGAACCGCCCGGCAGCGCGCGATGCCGCTGGCCAGAAGCTCCGGCGCGATTCCCAGGCTGCGCCCCGCGCACCACGCGGCGAGAATATTGTAGACGTTCATGCGGCCCGGAAGCGGCGCGGCGATCCTGAACCGCTCGTTCCCCGCGACGATCTCGAAGTGCAGGCCATCGAAGACGGAACGAATGTCGCAGGCGCGCACCGCGGCGCCCTCTCCAATTCCGTAGGTCACCCGCTCGGTGCCCGGCGCCGCCTCGATCCGGCGTCCGAAGGCGTCGTCGTTGTTGACGATGGCGTTGGGGGGCGGCGGCGCGCCGGCGCCCTGGAACAGTTTCAGCTTGGCCGCGAAGTACTCCTCCATGGTGCCATGGAAGTCCAGGTGATCGCGGGTCAGGTTGGTGAAGACGGCGGCGTGAAACCGGATCCCGTAAACGCGCTCGAGCGCCAGTGCGTGGGAAGAGACTTCCATGGTGGCATGGCTGCCGCCCGCCGCCAGAAGATCGGAGAAAAGGCGGAATAGCTCGGGCGATTCCGGCGTCGTGTTCACGGCGGCCGCAGCCTTGCCCGCCATGCGGTACTCGATGGTCCCGGCGAGCGCGGTCGTCAGCCCGGCGCCGGTCAGAATCGAATCGAGCACGTACGCCGTGGTGGTCTTCCCGTTCGTGCCCGTGATGCCGGTGATGGCGATCCGCTGGTCTGGTTTTCCGAAGAAGTTGCGCGCCGCCACCGCCAGCGCGCGCCGTCCGTGCTCCACTTCGATCCAGGGGCCCGCGAACTCCGCCGGGCGCGGCGATTCGCCCACCACCGCCAGCGCGCCGCGTTCGATGGCCTGCTGCGCGAATGCGCCTCCATCGACGTGCTTCCCCGGAAAGGCGAAGAACAGGAAGCCCTTCCCCACCTTGCGCGAGTCGTAGGCTACTCCCTTGACCTCGGCGGCGGCGATCTCCCGGGGCGCGTCTTGCTTGAGCCCGGCGCCCGCGAGAATCTCGTTCAGCGTGCTCATTGGAACATCACCCGCACTCTTTCCCCCGGATTCAGCGGACTGCCCGGCGCCGGCGCCTGCTGGCGCGCAATCCCGCTTCCCACCACTTCCACCGGAACGCCCATCGCCAGCGACTCTTCGAGCACCGCCCGCACCGTCTTGCCCTCGAACCTCGGAGCGGCCGGGCCGGCAACGGCCACGATCCCGAGCGGAACTTCCCCCACCGCCGCTCCCGCCCGCGCCACCGCCACCGCCGCCGGCGCCAAACCCGCCGAGGCCCCCGCCCGCGCCACTCCCGCCGGCGCCGAGGCCGGCGGCTGCTCGATCGGCGCCAGATCTTCCGGGGGCGTGCTCATGTCGGCAATCGCCACATCGTTGGCTTCTTCCGGATCCGTAAGCGGCGCGGGCTCGGTATCGGGCAGGTCCTTCGGAACCGCCAGAAGGCGCAGCGTCTCCGTCGCCACGTTCTTGAACACCGGCCCGGCCACCACGCCGCCGAACATCTTCACCCCGTTCAGCGTCACCGCGATCACTACGGCCGGGTTCGTCACCGGGGCAAAGCCCACGAACGATCCGTTATAGAGATGGGTGTAGTGTTTCGCGACCACATCGAAGATCTGCGCCGAGCCGGTCTTGCCTCCCGAGGTGTACCCGGCCAGCCGCGCGGCCTTTCCCGTGCCACGCAACACCACCCCCTCCATCATCTGCCGCATGGTGATAGCAGTCTCGGGCTTGAGGACCCGCTGCGGAGCCGGCACCGGCTCGTTCTCGGTTCTCCCGCCCGGACGCTGCCGTTTCAGCACCAGCCGCGGCTTCACCAGCACGCCGCCGTTGGCGATCACCGAACATGCCTGCGCCAGTTGCAGAGCCGTGGCGCTCACTTCATGTCCCATGGCGACCGAAGCGAGCGAGGTCGCGCCCCAATGCTTCAAGTCCCTCACCATCCCCGTGGACTCGGCCGGCAGCGGGATCCCAGTGGCCCTGCCGAATCCAAACCTGTGGACGTATTCGAGGAGATTCTTTTCCCCAACCTTCAATCCTATCTGGATTGCGCCAATATTACTCGAATGCACCAGCACGTCCGCCATCGGCATGGTGCCGTAGCCGTGGTGCGCCTCGTGGATCACGCGCCCGAACAGCGTGATGGTACCGTTGCCGCAGTTGATCGGCGTCTCCGGCCGCAGGCTGGTGGTCTCGAGCGCCGCCGAGAGCGTGACGATCTTGAAGACCGAGCCCGGCTCGAAGGCCACCGAAACCGGGTGGTTGAACCGCGCCGTGGATTGCTCGCCGGCCTCGGGCGGCCGATTGGGGTCGAATACCGGGTAACTCGCCAGGGCCAGGATCTCGCCGGTGTTCGGGTCCATCACCACCGTGCTTCCGCTGGCCGCGTGGTAATACTCGCAGGCGGCGCGCAACTCGCGCTCGGCCACGAACTGGATGCTCTCGTCGATGGTCAGCGTGAGGTTCCGGCCCGCCTCGGCCTCGGCCAGGACCGTGGAATCGATGGCCCGCCCCAGCGGGTCCGTCAGCATGGAGACCTTGCCGGGGTGCCCGGCGAGGTCGCGATCCAGCTTCTGCTCCAGCCCCAGGTTGCCGCGCTCTTCAAAGTCCACCGTGCCGACGACGTGACTGGCGAGCGGCCCGTCGGGATAGTACCGGTGCGGTTCTTTCTGGAACTCCATCCAGTCGAGCTTCAGGCTGCGCAGCGCTTCGGCGTCCGCCGGGCTGATCTTGCGTTTCACCCACAGGAACCCGGTGCCCTTCGGCTTCCGCTTCTGCTCGCGAGCGCGGCGCTGTTCCTCGACGGCCCGGTTCATCCGCGCCAGCAGGTCCTCACGATCCACGCCCAGCGCGCGGGCCAGGATCTCGGCCGCCATCGGCCGGTCCGGAACCATCAGCGGGTCGATGGAGACGCTGTCGGCGGGCACGCTCAAAGCCAGCGCCCGTCCTTCCCGGTCGAAGATCGCGCCCCTCGGCGCGTCTACCGGCATGGGACGGTTCTGCTGGTGCTGCGCCATCTCGAGGTAGGTCTTGTGGGAGACAACCTGGACCTGGACCAGCCGGAGGAGAACCAGAACGGCCCACACGAACGCGCCCAGGGCCAGACCCATCAACCGGGTGGTTGGATGCGCCCTTTCCCGAACCCGCTCGTTCTCGGCCCGACCACCCCACGCCAGCACGGTATCCTCGGCGCGCCTGAAGTTCCGCAAAAGACGAATGCCCCGACCCCCTACCTGGTGACGTTCATCGCCAGCGCGCTTTCGGGCCGGGCGTTGTTCAACACCACCACCCGCCGCGGGTCGGGATTGACCAGGCGCAGCTCACCGGCAAGCTGCTGCAGGCGGTCCGGACTGCGCAACCGCGCTTCGTCGAGCTCGATCAGCGCTTTCTCGCTGGCCAGTCTGGCGCGATCGGCGGCGAGCGCGTGGATCCGGTAGCCGGCCACTACCTGGAGCGCCCTCGGCATGAGGAGCAGCATCAGCAGCCCGGCCACCGCAACGCCCTTCAACCCCGCCTGCCATGCCCGCCTGCGCGCGGCCGGGTCCGCTTCGCGGGCCAGGCGCTCGTTGTCGATCTTCTTGGTGAAGAAGTAGACGTCCTCGGCCGGAAGCGGCCGCAGATGGAATTGGTTCGGCCCGCTCGTCCAGGTCCCGCCCCCGGCCGGCGCGGCCGGCGTGGCCGGCTGGCCCGTCCTCTTGAAGTTGAAGAATGCCGCACGAGTCGCCATTACAAAACCTCCCCTAGCCCATCTCCACAACCCTGAGCTTCGCGGATCGCGAAGGCGGGTTGGATTCGATCTCTTCCCTGCCCGGTTTGACCACGTGCCTGGTCAGCAGCCGCGCGCGCCCCTGTTGTGCCAGGCTGCGAAACGCTTCCTTGACCTGCCGGTCTTCGAGCGACATGAACGCGATCACCGCCACGCGCCCGCCGCTGGCCATCAGGCCGGGCGCCGTTTCGAGGAGCGCATCCAGTTCTTCCGTTTCCCGATTTACGGCGCGCCTCAGCGCCATGAATGTTTTGGTCGCCCCGTGCAGCCGGCCCGTTCGGGGCGCGGCCCCTTCGACGACGCGCGCCAGGTGCAGCGTGTCTCGAAGCGGCCGCGCCCGAACGATCGCTCGAGCTATCTGACGCGACCTCCATTCTTCGCCGAGCCGAAAGACCAGATCGGCGATTTCTCTCTCGTTCCACGTGTTGACTATTTCCGCCGCGGTCAGCTCCTGGCTCCTGTCCATACGCGAGTCCAGCGGCCCCGCGGCGGCCAATGAAAAACCCCGTTCCGGATCCGTCAACTGATACCGGCTCACGCCCAAATCCGCCAGCAGGCCGTCGATCTTCCCGACGCCCAGCGCCTCGAGCGCCTGCCGCAACTCCGAAAAACGCGCCTGCCGGAACCGTATGCGTTCGGCCCACCCGGCCGTGTTCCGCCGCGCCAAATCGAGCGACTCGGCGTCCCGGTCGAGCGCGATCACCGTCCCCGTGGTCAGCCGCGCCGCAATCGCGCCCGTGTGGCCGCCCAGGCCCGCCGTCACGTCCACGTAGGTCCCGTCCGGCCGCACCGCCAGATACTCGAGCGACTCGGCAAGCATGACTGGCACGTGCATACACGGCTACTTCAGTCCCTTCCTCAACAGGGCCGTGCGGCTGGCCGGCGGAGCGTTCATCGCCCGCTCGAGCCGCCGCTCCGATTCGGCCTCGCTGTAGACTTCGACCGCGCTTCTGTAGAACCGGACGTTCACCTTCTGGTCCTCGATCCCGATCTTGCGCCGCAACACCGGCGGCACCAGGATCCTGCCCTGCGCATCGATGGTCGAAATACCGCCCCAGTAATCCGACAGGAAGCCCTGGCCTTCAGCCATCTCCGGGTCGTCTTCGAAGTCGGCCAGGACTTTTTGGTTCTCCATCCAGGTCCGGATCGGGTATATTCGAGCTATGCTCCCGTCCAGGCTGGTCACGAAGAACTCCGGCTCGGGAAACGTCCGCAGGAAGTCTTCGAACTCTTTGGGCAGTCGCAAACGTCCCTTGTCGTCGCAGCGCGACGTGTATATGCCGAGGGGAGGCCGGCCCGAGTTGAGTTGATCCTGAGACGATTCCACTTCTTGGCCCCTTTGTGGCCAAATGTTGTCCACCAAGTTGATTGTATTGCCCGCCTCATAGTCTTTTCAAGACGTTCTAAGGCCCCAGAGCCAATATTCTTGCGAACAAAAAGCGAAGACGAATGCGAGCGCCGCATTTTTCCCCGTTTCCACCCGCGCGCGGCGGCAAGCGCCCCTCTCGACTGCCCGGTCACGCCGTCACGGTCAGCTACGACGCTCTCGCACCCGCGCCCTCGCAACGGCGGCACGGCTTGACCCTTCCGGCCAGCCGCCGGCGCCAGCGTTCCACGTGCGGGCCGCGCGACTGGCGACGGCGGCACGGCTTGACCCTTCCGGCCAGCCATCGGCGTCAGCGTTCCGCGTGCGGGCCGCGCGACTGGCGATAGGCGGCACGGCCTGCCCCGTCCGGCCAGCCGCGGTGGCTCTCGCGTGTGGCTCTCGCGACACCCGCAGCTTCACCCTTTGGTATGGTGAGGGAGGTAGCGGATGGAAACGCCGACTCTTCCAAAGCCCGACTCGAGTTTCATCCCCGGCTCCATTGCTACCGTCCGCCTGTTCGGGGTGCCCATCCGCCTGCATTTCACCTTTGTCCTGCTCTTCGTCTTTCTGGTGGTGGCGGGAATCGGCGAGCGCCAGTCCGGGCTGAGCAACGTCGTTTACATCGCCGCTCTGTTCGGCTCGGTGATCCTGCACGAACTGGGGCATTCGTTGGCGGGGCGGCGTTACCGCGTGCGCACTCTCGAGATCGTCATGTTTCCCATCGGCGGCGTCTCCCGGCTGGAACGGCCGCCCAAACCGGAGCAGGAGTTCTGGATCGCCCTGGCCGGCCCTGCGGTGAACCTGGCCATCGCCGCCGGACTGTTTGGCGCGCTGGTCTGGCGCGGCGCCTGGATTCCGATCGAGGGCCTGGCCACACCGACCGACGCCAACCTGCTCGAGCGGATTGCGACCGGCAACCTGGTCCTGGCGGCCTTCAATCTCCTGCCCGCATTCCCCATGGACGGCGGCAGGATTCTCCGTTCCGTTCTGGCATTGCGGCGCCCCGCGGAACAGGCCACTCGCCTGGCCGCGCGGGCAGGCCAGTTTCTGGCCATCGGTCTCGGCTTCTACGGTCTGCTGGCCGCGAACTTCATGCTGGTGTTCATCGCCTTCTTCGTGTACCTGGGCGCCGCCCAGGAGGGCGCGGCGGCGGTCGGGCGCATCCTGACCCAGGGGACGCCGGTGCGCGCCGCCATGGTCACCGATTTCCGCACGCTCTCGCACGGCGACTCGATCCGCGACGCCGCCAACCTATTGCTCTCGACCACCCAGCAGGACTTTCCGGTCATGCTTGGCAACCAGGCGATCGGCCTTCTCGGCCGCAGCGCCCTGCTGCGAGCCATGGCATCGAGCGGTCCCGATTCCTACGTTGCCGGCGCCATGAATCGCGATTTCGTGCGCGTCTCGCCCGACCAGGATCTGGCCGAAGCCATCCCCACGCTGGCCCAGGCCGGCTCCTGCGTGCTGGTAATGGAAGACGACCGGCTCGTCGGCCTGCTGACGTCGGAGAACCTCTCCGAGTTCCTGCTCCTGCGCCGCTTTGGCATGCCGCCGGAGAACGACCGGGGAGCGTAGATCCGGCCGCGCCGGCCGCTATAGCCGGATTCGACACGCCGGGCGGCGAACCGGGACGAACCCGATCTCGACGCGCCCGTTCGGCGCGCCGAGCCCGCCCGGCATCGCCCGCGAATGGCCGTCGTGATCTGCGCGCTCGATGCGGCGGATGACTGGCGCGGGTCCCGAGTGGCCTCAGCCGGGCGACTTCTTGCGCCCGACGGCGATGAGCGAAGTGGGGGACCACGGCAGAGCGCGGTCGATCCGTCTGAACAGCCACACCAGCCGGTCGAATTGCCTGAGCTGAAAACGGCCGATGGTTCGACGCCCAAGGACGTTGCCGTTCAGCCACCATCCCGGCCGCGAAATCCGGTTGAAGCGGAGTAGTTCTTCCACCACGAACCCGGCCTCGCTCATCCGGAGGCGCAACTGCCCTTCGGAGTACCGCCGCCGGTGTCCCAGTTCCCGATCGAGCGAATTGAAGATGCCTTGGCCTTCGGGCACCAGGATTACGGCCCGGCCCCCATCCTCAAGCGTCATGTGCATGCTGCGCAACGCCCCGAGGTCGTCTTCGATGTGTTCCAGCACGTTCACACAAACGATGGTGTCCACGCGGTTCCGAAACTGCCCATAATCCTCCTGCCTGGCCGCATCGAGCAGCGCGGTCGCGAGCTTTGGGCGTCCGGAGAGGCGCACGCTCAGCCGGCTGAGGTGTTCCGCGTCGAGGTCGGTGGCAAAATAGATCCTCCTGTTGGCCACGAGGACCCGGGTCAGGTTGCCAATGCCGGCTCCGATCTCCAGAACACGCTTCCCGAGGTACGGCTGGATGGTGTCCGCAATCCAGCGGTTGAAGCGAGGAGCATCGGAAAAGGCATCCAGGATCTCCTTCTCGCCTTGAGTGTAAGTATCGTTTGTAAGCCAGTACTTCAGAATCACCCAAAACGCTTCGAAAGCGTCTCTCAGCCCGACCTTTTTGCCTTCTTCGTAGGTTCGCCCGTTGTAACTGATCGGCGTTTCATAGATACGCGCCTGGCGCTTTGCCAGCTTCATCGTGATCTCGGGTTCGAACCCAAACCGCCGGCTCCGGATCGGGATACTCTGCAGGAGTGAAGTGCGAAACGCCTTATAGCATGTCTCCAGGTCGGTGAGATTCAAGTCGGCGAAGACATTGCACATCTCCGTGAGGAGGTGGTTCGCCAGGGAGTGCCAGAAATAGAGCACGCGCCGTTCGCCGGAGGCCGCGAACCGGGAGCCGTAAACCGCATCCGCACGGCCGTCCGCCAGAGGGCCGAGGATGCGCGGATAGTCTCTGGGGTCGTATTCCAGATCGGCGTCCTGGATGATGGCGAACTCGCCGGTCGCCTCTCGGATGGCCCGGCAAAGGGCCGCGCCCTTGCCCTGGTTGCGCTCGCCCCGGAGCAAACGGATGGCACCGGGATGCCTTGCCGCAACCGCCTCGACTTCTTCGACGGAAGAATCCGTAGACCCGTCGTCGGCGACGATAATCTCCCGCTCCCAGCCCGCCGGCAACGGGGCTGCGATCACTCTCTCGAGCAGCGTGCCGACGAACTCCTCCTCGTTGAAGAGCGGTACCAGAATCGAGAGCTTCACACTCGCACCTTCACCCACCCACGCCGACGTTTCGAGGCAAGCATACTATGTGGCCTTCCCACATGTCTACAGGCAGGCGGGTTCTGGCAGGCGGGTCCGCGGCGCGCCCGGAAGCGAACGCATCGTCCGTGAGCGGGTGGCCGAGCTCGCTGGCGGCGAGTCGTATGGGAGCGCCTTCGAGCCTCGGGCGGGAAGCACCTTGTGATCGTTCGCTACGGGCCGAATCACAACCTTCATTTTCCCGTGATCTACAATCGCGCCCGCATCGACGAGTCGCCCGTCGTATGGGCCAGGGAGCTGGGTGCGCAGCGCGACGAGGAGTTATTGCGATACTATTCCAATCGTACGGCCTTGTTATTCGAGCCCGATGAGACGCCGCCGCGGATCGGTCCATACCCGCGGGCATCCATGTCCCGGTGAGAGGGAGAGTCTATGTCGTGGACACGCAGTCCGATCTGGTTCGCATTGGTGGCCGTTTTCTCTGCCGCGGCGTGGCAGGCGTTGACCGTTCACTATAACTACCGCGGAAACTGGACGGCGCTATTCTGTACCGGTTCCAGGTATGCGGCAGCGCCCGCCGAACTGTCGTCCGAGCGCATCTACCTGTTCCCGAATTCTCTCGGATACGATGGCCAGAGCTATCACTACATCGCGCACGACCCGCTTTTCAAGCGCGGGTTCCAGTCGTCGCTCGATTGCCCGCGGTTCCGCTACCGGCGCATTCTCGTCCCGTTTTCTGCGTGGCTGTTGGCAGGCGGCCAGGACCGTTTCGTAGATCGCGCTTACCTGGTTACAATCTGGCTTTGGGTCTTCGCCGGCACATTGTGGACCGGCTTGGTTGCGCGTGAGCGGGGAGCGCATCCCGGGTGGTCGCTCGCGTTCCTGTTCGTCCCGGCCGTGACCGTCTCGCTCGACCGTCTCACGATGGACGTGGCTCTGGTCGCGCTGACGGCGGGCCTTGTCTATTACACGAGCCGGCAGAACTGGCTGGTGGCGGCCGCGGTCTGCGCGCTGGCGTGCCTGGTTCGAGAGACCGGCCTGCTTCTTCCTGCGGCATTGGTCGCGTGGTGCGCGATGGAACGGCGGTGGCTGCGCGCGGCGGGCATGGCGGTGTCGGTCGTTCCCGCACTGGCCTGGTACCTTTACGTGGTTTTGCACACCGCTCCCGTGGGGACGGGCGGTCTGGTGTCGGCCATTCCCTTCGCCGGAATCCTGACCAGGCTCTTGCATCCCGTCCCGTATCGCTTCTTCTTTGCCGCGAACGCGTTGGCCACGGTTCTCGATTACGCCGCCCTGGCGGGTATCGTCGCCGCCATCGTGTATTGCGGCGTTTACTGGCGCCGTCTCCTCAGGCAACCGGAGGGCGTGGCCGCTTTCGCTTTCGTCGCGCTGGTGGCCGTGGTATCGAGCCCGGAGGTGTGGGAGCATGCCTACGGCTTCGCGCGCGGGTTCTCGCCGCTGCTCCTCCTTGTTGGGCTGGACGGATTCCGCTCGCGCTCGCCGTCCGCCGCGCTGCCGGTTGCGCTCACGGCGCCTCGGATCGGCCTGGAAATGGGGCTGCAGTTAGTGGGCGTCGTCCGCGGAGTGCTGGGGTTGTAGTAAGCTGTTCAGGCCGTGCTCCCACAAATAGTAGCCGCTCCGCGACGGACGGAGCGCGCCGCGGCGGAAGGAGCGCGCCGGCTACAGGTCTGGGCAGGCGTCTATAACAGGGTCAGATGCTAACCGAATGGTCAGGTTCGAGTCCGGCTGGGGAGCCGTGCAGAAATGTCCTGGTGAGCGCCAGCGAGATAGACAACATGGTCCTATCGGCTCTCGGCGTAGGGAAGGGGCTTACCTGCTCGGAGGAGCAGGCCGCCGTCCGGGCGGCGATTCGGCAAATCGTCTACGACGCCTCAACCGCGAAGGTCGAAGTCGAGTTCCAGGCCGGCGCCCGCGACCCGGCAGGCTGCTATTCTCGGTGAGATGAATCGAGGCAGGGTCAGATCCCACCATAGCCGTTGCGTCAACTGCGGACAGGTCGTTCCCGACTACGACATCATCGACTACGGGTCTACCGAAACCGGCTACCGGGAGATCTGCACTCGATGCTTCAATACAGAGGTCGCCACGGCCGACGGTCTGGACTTTGAGCACATCGAGTTCGACCCGGTTGAGGTCGCCGATTGCACGGGGAAGAGCCACACGTTCCATTTCCGAACGCGTCTGTTCGGACCGGGAGTCTCCGTCGACGCGTTCGAGCTTCGCAAGGGATGCCCAGCGGGCTATCAGTTTCAGGTGATCGGCGATCCGCAGGACGACCTGCTGGTGCTGCTCGGGCGGTTGGTCGAAAAGATCCGGCGAGCGTTGTCGGTCGAGCACGTGAAAAACGGCGAACATGGGTTAGAGATCGCGGATCGGGTCGTGCGCGGGTGGATCGAGTGGGATGAGGCCCAGGACGGCCGCGTGCCGCTTCTGGTTATCGACGGCCGCGAGATCGCCTGGCATGAGCTGGGCCGCATGATGATGACGTTCGAGGGCTGGCAGTTCAAGCTGGAGATTCGGGACAGGAGTGAGGAGCTGTGAGCGGGCGGACCACGCGAGGATGAAAGTTCAAGAAAGTCGAACAATTGTGAGCCGCTCCGAGGAAACCGAGTCCGGCCCGGGCCGCCGGTTGGCCGCGCGAACGCCAGCCGGCCCGGCATTTCGTATCATAGGACCGGATGGCCGTTGACGAAACATTACTGGACGAGATTGTACGCCGCGTGCTGGCGGTTGCCCGCCCGGACAGAATCATTCTGTTCGGCTCCGCGGCTTCGGGCCAGATGACGAAGGACAGCGACATCGATCTCCTCGTGGTCGAGCCGGCACCCTCCAACACCCGCGAACGCAGCGTGGAAATCCGCGACGCCGTTGGCAACATCGGCTACCCGGTGGATGTCATCGTGATGCGAACGGAGCGTTTCGAGCGCACCAAGCGGGTGATCGGCGGGATCGCCTACCCGGCGAACCGGTATGGACGTGTGATCTATGCGGCAGGGTGATCCGGACGTTGAATCGCTGGTTCGCGAGTGGATCGAGAAAGGGGAGGCCGATCTGGAAGTGGCCGGGCGAATGGCAGCGGAAGCCGGGGCCAATGTCCGCATCCGGGAGATTGTTGGCTTTCACTGCCAGCAGGCTGCCGAGAAGTACTTGAAGGCCCTCCTCACCGGCTACCAGATCGAGTTCCCCAAGACCCACGACATCCAGGCGCTGGTGCAGCTTGTCAAGGCTGCGGGTTGTCCATTCACGGATTCTTTGGGCGACGCAAAGTGGCTGACGCCGTTCGGCGTCGAGATCCGCTATCCCGGCGAAGCCGCCGAGATGCTCCCGGGCGATGAGGTCAAAGCAATTGAGATCGCGGGCCGGGTAAGGCAGGTCGTCCTTGAAGTCCTGGAGAACGGCTGAGCGCGCTTGGCCGCCCGAGGCCGAATCTCGGAAAGACGGCGAGAGCAAGCCGGGACGGCGGTTTTCGTGCACCTGTGTTCAATCACCTAGCCGAATCGGCTGCTAACCTCCGGGTGGCGAGTGTGTCAGGGGCAAATTGAGCCAGGAGGCACCGGCAGAACTCTAGCGCCGCCGAAACGGGCAAACGCTCTCGCGGCGTTCCGAGC
>Ga0182017_10000624_pt1 | contig 27938 bp, 27 predicted proteins | sample 712E3DmetaG_FD_120492 | JGI IMG/M metagenome (GOLD analysis project Ga0182017, IMG submission 120492) | Permafrost microbial communities from Stordalen Mire, Sweden - 712E3D metaG | ecosystem: Environmental > Terrestrial > Soil > Wetlands > Permafrost | place: Sweden: Stordalen | collected... | reverse complement strand
AGCATGACGATGCCCAGCGCGCTGCTGATGCCCTGCGTGAGGCTGGTGGCGCCGCCGCCAGCCTGCGCGAGGATCGGGGTGAGTCGAAGTGTTGTTGTCAGAAGCAATGTTTTCATGGTGGAGAGGTTGTACTACGATTAGCTGCAATTCCTGTTCGCAAGTGCGAACAGGTTTTTAGCGGGGAAGAGGCATGATAGCTTTTCAATGAAAACAGCGGCTTCTGCGGCTAAATCAAATGGGAAACTACATGAACTGGAATCACACCTGCGGGAACGCATTCGCGGCCAGGATCACGTATTGCCGCGCATTGTGTCGCTGCTCCAACGCGGCGAACTCGGTTTGACCAAGCACAGTCGCCCACGAGGGAGTTTCCTGTTTCTCGGCCCGACTGGTGTGGGCAAAACGGAAGTCACGCTGACCTTCACCAGTTTCCTGATGAGCAAGGATCACGTGTTCCGGTTCGACATGTCGGAGTACCAGACCCAAGAGAGTCTGGGACTGCTGCTCGGCGGCAAGCTTGGTGAACGCGGGACGCTGGCGATGGTTTACGACCGCTCGAAAATCGGGACGCTGCTGTTTGATGAAATCGAGAAGGCGCATCCCCGTGTACTCGATGTCTTCCTGCAAATCTTGGATGCAGCACGGGTGACGATGGCCAGCGGCGAGACACTGGAGTTGAGCGGTTTCTACGTCGTGTTCACGTCGAACATCGGTAGCGCTGACCTGATGAACCTGCAATACTCAACACCCGCCACGATGGAGCGCCACGTCCTGACCCGTGCTCAGCAATCCATGCGTCCTGAGCTGTACGCCCGAATCACGGAAAAGCTGGTGTTTGGTCGCCTGACATACGATCACCAGTTGGAAATCGCTCAACTGCTGTTGAATCAGGAATTGGCATTCCTGAAAGCGAAAAGTCACGAACTTATACCGGATGCCACTGTTTTACCGTTTCTGGTGCGTCGCGGATTTCATCCGAAACTGGGCGCGCGTCCGATGCGTGATGCCGTGGAGAAACTCGTCGGCGATGCCGTGGCGATTGATCTGCTGACTGGCGGCAGCGGCTGCGGCAGCCTAGTCGTGGATGAGACAGCGAATGCCCTGATTATCAGCTAACGACTGCGAGCGAGTACGAATAGATGGCTTCGGTCTGCGGTCGGCGGGCGGAAGTGGAGTGGCGGCGGAGCGGAGCGTTTAGCGAAGCGAAGCGAGAGCGCAACGGCACCGCCGAGCCACAGACGGAAGCGAACGCGTGTGCGATGAACCAAGAAAGTTCCGCTCGTGACGAGCGCGGGCTTGGCGGAGCGGAACAAGCGTGGTCGAGGAGGGAGGCAGGGCCGAGACCGGTAGCGTGTGGAGCACAGCAAAGCACGCGTTGGTCACGGCGGGTCTGTTCACCCATCCGGTGGTCAGAGGCGAATAAGAATTTACAGCCCCCTTGACAACTTTTGGGTGGTGTGGTAAGGATTCCTTACCATGTGTAAATGGGGGACAGATTATGAAGGCATCACGAGATGATGTTCGCAAGTGTGTGATTGAATCCCTTCGACGTGTATTGGGGAAATCGGATGTGCCTCAGATTGACGAGAACACGATTCCGATCCGCGATTTCGGGTTGGAAAGCGAGGACGGTGTGGACTATGCATGCGCGCTTAGCGAAAGTGTGCATTACATCATTCCGCATAACGTGAACCCTTTCGTTGATGATTCCGGACACCGTGCGCGTAACGTGGGCGAGATCGTCGATCTGGTGTGTGGTTTACTGAAAGACCAGGAGGTCAAAGAATGATCGAACAAGATTCAATACGAGCAGCGATTGCTTCGCGGTTGCGTGCCGCAAGAGAGCAAGCGGGGCTTTCACAGGGGCAAGTGGCGAAGATGCTCAAGATTCAACGTCCGACAATTTCGGAGATTGAGGCAGGGCGCCGGAAAGTGTCGGCAGAGGAATTGCTTCGTTTCGCGGAAGTTTACGGCGTTAGCGTGTCTTGGGTTGCCAGGGATGAGTCTGAAGTGTCCGACCCGTCAGTTGAGTTGGCGGCGCGTGAACTCGCCAAGCTGAAGAAGGAGGATCTGGACACTGTCCTGCAACTACTGAGGACATTGCGCAAGTCAGAAGTGCGCCGAAAATGAATACACGGATAGAATTGGCAAGGCAGGGACTGCGTAGCGCGTTGGAAACGCGCCGGCGCGCCGGCAAATCGAAATCAGAGCCGGTTTGCGTATTCGATTTAGCTGAGGGGCTTGGTGTCGAAGTCAAGTTTTGTCCCGGCAATAGCTTGGGTGGGATGTACGCCAAAGCGTCGCAAACAATCCTTGTTCCGGCGCTTCGTCCACCGGGGCGGCAAGCTTTCACTTGTGCCCACGAGTTGGGGCATTGGGTTTTCGGTCACGGAACGCGCATTGATGAATGGGACGATATGGAGCGTGACCGCGATGATCAACCCGAAGAGCGATTGGTGAATCATTTTGCGAGCTATCTGTTGATGCCACCGTGGGCTGTTGAGGCAGCGTTTGCTCAACGACGGTGGAATCCGAGCAATTGCACACCCACTCAGGCATACATCGTTGCGGGACAACTCGGCGTTGGATATGAAACGCTGATTCAGCACTTGCGCTGGTCGTTGCGGCTGATACCTGTGCACCACGCAGAGGAATTGCTCCAGACCACACCGAAGCAATTCCGGCGTTCGGTGCTGGGTTACGATGAGGCCCGCCATTTGGTGATTGCCGATCATGCTTGGAGTAATGTGGCAGTCGACCTCCAAGTCGGGGATGCAGCAATTCTGCCGGAGAGCGTCGCCGTTGAAGGGTCGAGTGCAACAGTTACCGGCGCACACGAAATGGGTGTGGTCGTGACCGCCCGCGTTCCCGGCATCTCAAGGGCCGAATCGGCAGATGGGGCGTGGGCCGTGTTCGTGCGCGTGTCACGAAAGGATTTTGTTGGACGAAGTACCTATCGGTTTCTGGAGGATCCGGATGTCGGCTAACATGCCAGAGGTCATCGCCGAACACAATCTCTCACTCGCTTGGGGCAAAGCTTTCCTGACGGTGATGGACCGTAGCGACCGGTTGCTTGCACCGTTGACCATTTCCATCAATGGATTCGACAACGGGCGTCCCGCCGAGGACATGCGGATTCGACAGGCGCTGGACAACACCTTGGGTCATCTCGGCAAGTACAGTTCGGCTGTGTCAGCCTTGACGATCTTTCCATACAAGCATTGGGACCGGGAAGCACGGCCCGACTGCCATGATTTGTCGGATTGGTATCTCACGCAATTCCTTCCTCGTTTGAAAGCTCGCGATCGTTTGAACATGAAGGGAACGTATTTCGAGCGCATGATTGCTTTTCAGGGTGCGAAACATCGGGACGGCCGCGATGAACTCGTCGTCAAGAACCAACTACAGCACATTATTGAGATCTGGAATAGGGATCGGAAGAATGGCACGCGCCCCCGGCAGTCGGCACTTCAGGTTGCGTGTTTCGATCCGGCCAAAGACCATACCGGTTCGACACGGAGCGGTTTCCCCTGTCTTCAGCAGGTTAGTTTTGCGTATGGAGACCACTCTGAACTCGCTGTCAATGCCTACTATCCCACTCAATATATTTTCGACCGGGCGTATGGTAACTACCTCGGTCTCTGCCATCTCGGGCATTTCATGGCGTGCGAGATGGGGTTGCAGATTGCTCGCCTCAATTGTTTCATTGCCCATCCGGAACTTGGCAGCGTAAACAAGGGCGCATTGACAGAGTTGGTTGCGGTGGTTCGGGATTGTCTCAGCATAAAAAGCTCGGAGCCTAACAAAAAGACAATATGAGGGAGGCACATGTATGGCATTTTGGAACAGTGAACTAATTAAACAGCGTGTACCGACTGAGAAGCTACTCTCTCCTTATGATGAAGGCCGCGTGACTACTGCGGCATATGAGCTTAGCTTGGGGGCAGAATCGTATGTCACATCTGACCCTACACAGAAGAAGCGCTCATTCAGCGACGGCGAACAGATAAACATACCCCCTGGTCAGTTTGGGATGTTGATGACGAAAGAGAGCATTTGCATTCCAAATGACGCCATCGGTTTTATCTCGATAAAGGCGACGATCAAATTTCAGGGGCTCGTGAACGTGTCCGGATTCCATGTGGACCCCGGCTGGAAAGGGCCGTTGAAATTCGCGGTTTACAATGCCGGCAGCAAGAACGTGCCCCTAATAGTAGGGGAACGGACATTTCTGCTTTGGTTCAGCACATTAACAGGAAAGACAACGGATATAAGAACAAAGGCTGGGACGCTGGGGCTAACACGTGAGGACATTGGGAGAATTCAGGGTGAGGTGTCGTCTCCTGGAGAACTTAAAAAAGAACTGGCTAGCCTGCGAACGCAGCTAAAGATTGTTGAAATAATCGGTACGGCTGTTGCCGTCGCATTCTTAGGTGCCTATGCAGGGTTCATTGTGGAAAAGCTAGCGGGTAAGGGTGAAGTGACGCCAAGCCCGCAGATCAAACAAGTGCAACCAAGTATATCCCAGCCAGCGGTGGCAGTCGGCAGTAATCAAGTGCAGCACAGCCAGACCCAAAACTTGATAAACGTGCAGCGCGCGCCATGACAGGTGTGCATATCAAGCGCCAATCGTTGCGAGGGAGGCTTTTTGTCTTCGAGGGCCTTGATGGCTCGGGGAAGACGACGCTTGCTCACGCGTTCGTCAGACAGCTCAAAAGTTGGGGTTGGCAGTGCGACTACTTTGCATTTCCCGGCAAGGTGGTCGGCTCTCTGGGAAAATTTATTTACGACCTTCATCATGACCCACGCACCGCCGGCATCGAATCCGTCAATCCAGCAAGCCTGCAAGTATTGCACATCGCGGCGCACATTGATGCTATTGAATCCAAGATTTTGCCGGCACTGAACGCGGGCCGCTGTGTTGTGTTGGATCGGTATTGGTGGTCTACCTGGGTATATGGCGTTGTCGCCGGCGTTAGCACAGGCTCGCTGGACGCGATGATCACGTTGGAATGTTTGCACTGGGAGAACGTGCTACCGGAGACAGTGTTTCTCGTTAGTCGCAAGAGTTGTCCCAACACTGATTCGGAACTGAATCGGCATTCCTTGTCGCAAGAATATGCCGCACTGGCCTTGCGCGAGCGGCAGAAATACCCCGTCATCCAGATCAACAACGACGGCACAATGGCTGATACGTTAAGTGTCGTGATGGGCAGTCTTCCCAACCAAGAACAACTTCCATTGGAGTCCACGAGTACGCGGCAACGTGCGCCGCTGGTGTTCAGCAAACTTGCGCCTGCAAAACCAACAATCGTGTACGACACGTATTGGCAATTTGCTGCCGAACGCCAGGTGGTGTTTTTTGCGCGGCTCGCCCAACAGTCGCCGCCGTGGACAAGCGATCCCATTCTACAGGAATACAAATTCACCAATGCATATCGCGCTTCAGATCGTGTAAGCCAATACATGATTCGACACGTTATCTATGAGGGTGACCCCTCGCCGGAAGAGGTGTTCTTCCGAACGATTTTGTTCAAAGTGTTCAACCGAATCGAGACGTGGGAGCGGTTGGTTCGGGAAGTGGGACCTGTGTCGTATGCGACGTATTCATTCCGGCGCTACGATACCGTGTTGAGCAAAGCCATGAGCCAAGGCGACCGCATTTACTCGGCAGCGTATATCATGCCATCAGGCGGACGGTTATCAGAGGACGGCAGAAAACACAGCATGCATTTGAAGCTGATCGAACGGATGATGCGGGAGGAATTACCAACCCGCATTGCAGACACTCCGTCCATGGGTAAAGCCTTTGAGTTGTTGCGAACGTATCCGACAATTGGCGACTTCCTCGCGTATCAATACGTGACCGATCTGAACTACAGTACCATGACTGGTTTTAGTGAGATGGAATTCGTTGCCCCCGGTCCTGGGGCGTTGAATGGCATTCGTAAATGCTTCAGTGACCTGGGCGGATTGAGCGAGGCCGACATCATCAAAGTCGTTGCTGACCGGCAGCAGGCGGAGTTTGCCCGGTTGGGACTGACCTTCAAGTCGTTATGGGGACGCCCATTGCAACTAATCGACTGCCAGAACCTGTTCTGCGAAGTGGACAAATATGCCAGGGTTAAGCATCCGGAATGCGCCGGTGTCACCGACCGAAAACGGATCAAGCAGAAACACCGGTTAAATGTAACGCCGATCGCTTACTGGTATCCGCCGAAGTGGGGGTTGAACGACAGAATCAAAATGGAGGGAGAACATGTTTCGACTGTTTGAAGGACAGACGGCCGAGGAGGCGTGGCAGAAAGTCGCCGTCGCTTTTCGGGACGAGGATGGCACGCCGGATCAGTCGAGCCGATGCGGAATGTCGAAGGAGATTCTCCATGCCGCCATCTCCATCGGCGACCCACGGCAGCGTTGGGTTGCATCACGTCAGCCGCCGATGAATGTTGCCTTTGCGCTTGCCGAAGTGGTTTGGATCATGAACGGACGAAGCGATTCCCAGTTTCTCAACTATTTCAACAGCGAACTACCCCGCTACGCTGGTGCCGGTCAGACTTATCATGGTGCATACGGCCATCGCCTGCGCCAGAATTTGGGCATCGACCAACTGAACTGTGCTTACGATGCCCTTAAGAGCAAACCAGATAGCCGACGGGTGGTACTCCAGATTTGGGATGGGAGGATCGACTTGCCTCATGCTGGGGGCACGGAAGCGCAACTGGACATCCCCTGCAACGTCGTGTCGATACTCAAAGCGCGAGATGGCAAATTGGAGTGGACGCAAGTCATTCGGAGCAACGATGCGTTTCGCGGTCTTCCGTATAATTTCGTACAATTCACCACGCTACAAGAGATTGTTGCTGGGTGGTTGGGGTTGGAGCTTGGTAGCTACAACCAAGTTAGCGATAGCTTGCACGTTTACGGCGAGAACTTAGAGTCGGTCCGCGCGTCCCTCCCCATCGACTCGGCGACAAATACGGACTCGCTCCTATTTTCAAAAAACGACTCGGAAACAGCTTTCGACGAATTGGCACATCAGGCCGAATTTATTATCAAGGAAACAACGGATGCGGCTGACTTTCTAACACGGACAAATCAGAGTCGATTACCAATGCCGTTCAAGAACATGCTGTGTGTTCTCTGTGCCGAAGGTGCGCGCCGTCGCAAATGTATGCAGGTAGCCGATGAATTGATCGCCCGTTGTTCCAATCGAGCATATAGACAGCTATTCGAGCGATGGTTAACTATTTGTTCGGAACGTGCGAAACGTTGTGTGAACTCTCAACAACCATGACGATGATGAGGGTGATTGACTTGTTAAGGGATTACGGAAGGTGAATTCCGAAATGTATGTTCGACATAACCAGAATGCGACCTGAATAAGGAGTGTTGCACTAATGAACTCAGACAATAGGCGAAGACACGTTTTCATCAGCCATCACCATAAGGATGATGCCGAGGTTGGTAAACTGACGACACTACTTGGAGAAAAGGGCTACGACATTCGCAATAGTTCTATTCGGGCAAAACCGGCCAACCAGCGGCGGTTAGACCAAGGAATGGTGAAGGAAGAAACCATTCGACGCTTGCTTCGCATGAAGATTTCATGGGCCGGGACGGTTATGGTGCTGATCGGTAAGGAAACCCATTCAAGACCTTGGGTGAATTGGGAAATCGATCAAGCGAACAGGCAGGGCAAGAGAATAGTAGGTGTTTATGTTAGAGGAGCCACGGACGCCGACAAGCCGCCGGCGCTTGAAAAGTACGCCTCGGCGATTGTAGGCTGGAATTCCGACAGCATCATCAATGCGCTGGATGGAAGCGTATATCCGTTTCAAAACCCAGATGGATCTTCACGACTGCCCACTCACGAACGAGTGTCATTGAACTGTTAGTGAATGAACAAGGTCTACATGTATGTAGTGGATCGCGATTTTGGCTTCGCACCGAATCCATTTCATGGATGCTGCACGCTGGCCACCTGCAAGCCCGGCATCAGGAGTAGAGCTGAGATAGGCGATTGGGTGTTTGGCATGGGTGGTCGCAGATTAGGCGCGATAGGGAAATGCCTCTTCGCAATGCGGGTCACCCAAAAGATCACATTTAATGATTATTGGTCCGAGCCAGAACATCGTGACAAGAAGCCGGTAAGAAATGGAAGCAACAGGATGTTGGTAGGCGACAACATTTACCATTACGATTCAAAGGCGCGCCAGTGGCGCCAAGCAGATTCGCATCATAGCAATTCTGACGGCAGCGTCAACCAACACAACTTACGGAACGATACAAAGACAGACAAGGTTCTCTTGTCACGACACTTCTTCTACTTCGGGATGAAGGCGCCAGTTGTGCCGGAACGCCTACTGGCAGCCATAGGATTTGCGAATGGAAGGAACTACCGGGTCTTTGACGCTGATGCGTGCGTCAAGTTGATTCAGTGGCTGCACACGTCTTACCCAAGTCTATTGAATACCGTTGCCGCCGATCCATGGGATTTCCATCAAAGCGAAAAACGCTATTCTGCGGGCGATAACAAGATTCGCTAGCAGGAACGAGAATAGATCATCGTGTGGTCTCAAGCATTCGTGGGGCGCCATTTAACTTCTTATCGGTGTGCAGTGTCCGGAGGGAAAAACCTTGCGATATTTGGAATACCTGCGATTTGGGCGAACCCTTTTGCTCGCTCGTGTATCTTTGGCTGTAGGTGTCGCAAATCGGATCGGAATTCGCCATGCATTTGCCAGTTCGTGCACGGCACGTTTGGGTTAGCGTCTCGCCAGGTCTCCCAAAGCGGATGCCACTTCGAGAGAAACGGGCGCAAATCTCCATTAAGCATGGCCAGCGCATAGGTCTCTACCGTTTCCGCTTTCCCGATCCGGGTAGGCTCCATTTGAGCTACAACATCGCGTGTACACCGAAATAATTCATGGAGTGAACTGATTGCTTTGCCGTCGTCCCCTTCTGCATCGGACAGTGGCTGGGCTGCAATTCGTGTCGAAACTTCGACAAACAGCTTCCAAGCGGCACGACGTTGAGATCCGGCACTTGTGAACTTTAAGCCCTGCAGTTCCGCTTCTGTAAGATGCCAATCGTCCCAGTGGACACGTAGCCACATGCTGTACAGTATCGGCCACATCGAAGCAACCAGAGCTCCTGCGCCAGCCCCGACAGCGATCAGAAATCCGATCTGCTGCAGTTGGATGAGCCAGAAGATGAACGCGCCAACACCGGCTCCCAGCAACGTTCCAAAAATAGCGCGGCGGCTTAGAGGGATTATTGCGGAATTCTTCATGTCGTAATCAGCCGTGTCACGGAGTCTTCACATCATCGTTTAGGCCGAGTTCGCGTAAGGCGGTTTTGGTTTCCTCGGTCTGCTGCTTGGTGACGCCGCCCTCTGGAGCGGCCTCGACGGTAACGGTCAACTTGAGTCCTTTACCGGCAGCAAACTTGGAGAGCACCTTCGTATAGAAGTTCATCCACTTTTGTGAGGGAACTTCGCCAGTCCACGTCAACTTGCCGGTCTTGGCGGTCTCTGGGGGTGGCGGAAGCGGTTTTGTCCCTTCTTTGGCGATAACGCAGGTTGCTGTACCGGAAACCTCACCGACCGATGCAGTGATGACGAAACTCCCCTCGTCCTTGTCGGCGCGGAACACGGCGTCTTTGTCAATCGTACCGCCGGTGGCTTCCCACTTGACGCCCTTAACGGCGATGTCCTGGCCGTGCTGGTCAACGCCCTTCGCCAGGAACGTCTGCTTCTTGCCGGGTTCCATTTGGACCTGAGCCGGCGACACCAGTAGCGATGTCAGGCGTGGCGGCTCGACCTGCTTCTTGGCTTCCTCGGCGGTGATGATGAACATGTCGTCGGAGATCTCGACCTGTTCAGCGGACAGCGGCTTGTCGAAATAGAATGGCTTGTACTTGCCGCCTTGCTTCTTGCCGACGTACCCAAGCAGTGCCTCGGAGACGCCTCGGGCAATCGTGTCTTTAATTGAGTCGGGGTTCATCAACCGGCAGAACTGGGGCGAGGCGAAGAAGGCATCGCGCACAGATTTGGTGCTCCACTCCGTGAACGCCGGTGGCCAGTTGCGGGTCAGGAGATTCGGACTCGGACTGTCTTTCACAACCTCGCCGTCCTGGCGCAGTTTATGGAGGATCAGTGCCGTGATGGAGTCCGCGCTGCCGGAGTGGTTCAAGCCAAGGTCAACGGGCCGGATTTGATTGTTTTTCGCCAGCAGGAACAGGTTTTTGTACGCTCGCCACACGGACTCTCGCAGGTCGCGTTCTGCCTTCTTGATATTCTCGATCAACTGGCGTTTCTGGGTGTCATCCAACCGCAACTCATCTTCCTCGTCTTGGATTTCCTCCCACGCCAGCAGTTTCTTCGCTTCCTCGCACATGGGACCGGCCGCTTCGGCCACGCACCAGATCAACGCGCTCTTGAATGTGCGCGACGATGAACCGGATTCCTTGGTCCACGCTTCCACCATTTTCGTCGTCGCCGGGTCTTCCAGTGATTGCTCGGGCGTTAACACCACAAGCGTCAGCACAGGCCGGTCCGTGATTTGCCCGCTCTTCTGCGGGAACGGGATCACTTCCATGCCTTCGACTTTCTTGAAAACCTTGAGTATCTCCTCGCGAACCGATTCCTCGATCTTCGGCTGCTTGATGTTGGCCTTCCGGTCAGCCAGAACCTTCGTCAGATTCGGTTTCGGGCTGAACCAGTACCGGTTCTTCGAGGCGTCGAGGTAGTAGCACGCGCCGTCCGGTGGAACGAGCGCATCCAACACCGTTTCGACGTTGGCGATGTCGAGGTCGGGCGACGCAACGGCCATCCGAATCTCCGGCAAGGTCGCGTGCAGTTGAGACTGTCCACCGTTGGACTCGAAGAAGATCGCGCTGGCGACTTTCCGATGCAAGCGGGCCTTCTTGATGGCGTCCCCGGCTTCCTGGTCAAGCCGTGTTGCGTTGGAATCTTTCTTCCCGCAGATGTCGGCGGTGACGGCAGCCTCCAACTCCGGCTCGCCCAATTGCTCAAACACTGCTGGCCGAAAATTAGGATCGTCCAGTGGCGCTGATCCGAGGTCGATGAGCGCGTCCCTGTGGTTGCCTTGGTAGCCCTCTTGGTAAGCTCTCGACACCCAAAGGGCCAAGAGTCGCAGCACGCCGCGAGTACGCTGAAAACGCGGCAGGACTGCCCACTTCCGCTCGAACATCGACATCACCGCTGGATGAAATGGGTAGGTGTCCAAAAACGCATCCTTCGCACTGTCCACGGGAAACCAGCCGGTCAACTGCTTCCGGTTGGCAATGACCCATTTCGCATACTCGTTGCACGTCTCGTTCGCGTCTTTTGGCAACATCACCTTGCCCGCCTGCGTGACGGCTTTCTCGTCCCACTCGAACAACCGGCGGCGAATGATCTCCGAAGTTTCGGACTCCGCCGACATGATGACCGCCTTGCCTAACCGGTCCAGCAGCTTCTTGCAGCGCTCGTAATCCGACCGATCCTCGGCGTTCATCTCCAGTTCCGAAGCCGGGATTGACACCGCCAACACCATGTTGTCCCGTCCCCGCGCTTCTTCGGACAGGTTCTGGAGAAATGAGTAGAGTTGCGCCGACATCCCCATCTTCCGGCTGCGGCTGACGTAGTTCATCAACTCGTCCATCAGAATCAGGCACGGTTTGTCTTTCGGGAGGAATTGCCGGATCACGTCCCCGGCTGGGGCGGTCATCTGTTTCTCGTGCTCGGCCAGAATATCCAACGCCTTCTTGCCGCCAATTTGATACGCAATCTCGCCCCATGGCGTTCTCCGCAGCGGCGTGCCGTCCTTGCCGCCACGTCCTGTGACCGAGTCGAACTCTGTGCCGACAAACACAGCCACCGCCGCCGCCGGTACAGACTTCACTCCGGCTTTCTCAAGCAATTTATCCACGCCGGCCCACTTGTTCGCTTTCGGTCCGTTGTCTGCCAGATGATAGAGCAGCGTCAGTGAGTGGGTTTTGCCACCGCCGAACTGTGTGGCCATGTTGAACACAGCGGAGGTCTGCGTCTTCTCTCCCGAAAGGCGGCGGATTACTTCTGCCGACAGGCCGGTCAGGCTCTTGGTCAGGTAGGTGCGCTCAAAAAACCGCTGCGGCTTCTGGTAATCCTCCGGCGCGCGACCATCCCGGACCTGATCGAGATGCACGGCAAATTCGGCCGCATCGAGCGGTTTGCCTTCGCGCAAATCCGCACGCGGCGTCACAACTTTGAACCAAGGTTTTAGTGCCATAATTTGTCTCCTGTCACATCACGTGGAATGCACCTGTATTTGTATCAAGTTTCCACCACTTAAAAAAGCCGTGAGGAAATGTCGCGGCGTTGTCCCGTCTGCCCACCACTACCAACGTCTCACCGCCCAACGCTATCCGTCCTTCGATTCCCATCGCCTTGACCACATCGTTTTTCAGCAATCGAATCAGCACTGGCCCGTCTTGCGGACTCGGCCGGTAACAAAACACCATCCGCAAATCTGCTCGGACACTCAGCACCTTCCACAGTGAATACGCCACGACATCATCCGTTACGCTGTTCTCCAGCTCGAACACTGCCGTGGGAAAACGCCAACGTCCTTCGCCTCCGGCAAATGCCATTGCGTCCAAGGCGAGATACTCGCCACGGGATACCGGTAACAAGTCCGCCCGGTGCCCCTTTGCTGATGCACGCCAGCCGACGGCCTGACACGTTGCCACAACCACCGCCGTCAAAGCCGTTGTCCACGCCCGGTAGTCTCCCTGCACCGATGCTTCCCGTAGCGGACCGGCGATCTCATGCTGATTCACCGTGTCATAAAACGCCGACTGCCATGTTTCATCAATTGCCAGCATAGTTTTACGGTGGTGTTTTACTGGGCTCGTTTGAAATGCTTATCCAAATCGCCAATTTGCCAGTGTCTCAGCAAGTCTGAAACGAGTGGCCTGACCGCTTCAATGAATACAGGATCGGGGTCCGTCGGATAACTTCCATTCAGCAACATGCCAACGAGTACCTGAAGTTGATCGCAATACCGTCTTCCACGACTGCCTAGTCGAAATTGGGACTCGTGAGTTTTCTCGCGGTGGAGTCGTCTAGCATAGGCAACCTCTGCTGAGGCTGCTTCCATCACTTCCAAGGAATTCTTGCCGATCATCTGATAGCAAAAGACCCTCAAGTCGTATTCGGGCGATAGCAATCTGACGCTCATCGCTGTCAGAACCCCAATCCTTTCTTCCGGGCCAATACCCCGTCGACCCAGCGTTTCTCATCGCTCTTCGGCGGGTACAATGCGCTGAAGGCTTGGGCCAGTTTCCAGAAACGGTTGTCGTTGCCGATGCCTTCTTCCACCAGGAATCGCTTCATCGCTTCGCCCCGACCGGCCGCGAACAGGATCATCGCTTGGTGAACCCGGTCCAAAACGGTGTTGCCGGCTTTCGGGGCGGTCTTCTCGCCCCAACCGCCTTCCTCGGCGGCTTCTTCCACTTCACGCTCGATGCCTTTCAACGACATTTGATCATCGTGCTTCTTGCGACGTTTCGGCGCGTCGGCCTCGTCTTTGCCGAATAGATACCGGGTGCGCTCGGATACCGGTAACAGGCGCGCTTTATCGCCCGCTACCTCGATGGTGTGTGTCAAATCTTCCAAGTGTGCTCCGAGTCCCTGCGCAATCTTTCGCGCCGCATCGTACTCCAACACATACCCACCGGCTTTCTTGCTCTTGCCGGCTGAATCCTCGTCTTCTGTGTCGCCTTCGCCTTCGTCACTCGACTCTCCACCGTCGACATTCGTGGACAATGTCCACAACCACATCGCCGTCAGCCGGGCGTCTTCCTCGAACCCAGTCGCGTCTGCGCCACTGAAGATCAAAGTGAGCGCTTCCTTGGCGATGGCGGCCCAGACGTGGACGAGGTATTCCTTTAACGTCACCGTCTCGCCGCCGGGTTTCTCGACGCGGGCATACCGGGAGAACACCTCTAGCGCAGGGCCTAGACAGGCAAAAATGGCATCCGCGCCGACGACACCTTCCTCCGCCAATCGCGGCATCCAGTCGTGAATGCGTTTCGGCAGTTCCGCCAACACGTCCCGCCAGTCGCCCACGTCATCCTTCCGCAATGAACCGTCCGCGTTCTCGCGGGGACGACAGACAATGTGAATCGACGAAGCAAGTGCAGCAGAGCTTTGCGCCCGCAGACGGCTGGCGTTCTCGGTGTCAATTGGCCAGGAGCTTGTGATAACCCACCCGGCGTCAATCATGGCCTGTAACTGCGCCTCCCATCCAGCCGTCGATTTGTGAGCGAACACTAGCACGCCGATGCCGGATGGCTGCAAAATTCGTCTGCCGTTTGCCATTGCTTGGCCCATTGTCCGCTCAAAATATGCGGCATCCTTGCCCTTGACCTCATCAACGATGCATTCTTCCGCCTTCGGTGTCAGTTCCTTCCGGAATAAGTCGCCATGCAGTCCCTGTAGGGCACGCTTCAGCCAGACGTAGAACAAGTCAGAGAGGTCAGCGTAGGGCACAGCATCGTAGTACGGTGGGTCAGTGAAAAACACCTGTGCCGAATCATCGGGCAGAGGTAACTTGGTGGCGTCATTTTGTTCGGCGTGGCCCGCGCACCACTGGCCTGCCTGGAGTGCCAGTATATCGGCCATCTTTTCAAGATAGTTGATCCATGAACCTCGCCCGGTTCCGATCGGAACAGCTTCGGCAAAATCCCAACACATCCCAATGGCCTGCCTTCCAAACAGGTGTTGAACTGTTGGAATGTTCGGCTCCCAAGCTCCAAGACTCGTCGAAAGGTCGACGAGCTTTGTGAGATTGATGGCGAGTACCGTTTGAACGGCCTCCGCAAGTGATCGGTTACTGGTATCAGGATACTTCTTCCCAACGCTACAAACCAACCGTGCAAATGTGGACATTGAAAGGGCTTGGCGGGTACTGAACAAATCCTCAAACAGATCCATTCCATAATTACGCTGAGAAAACGCCCTTCCGGCTCCGCTGCCTCCGCCAAGCGGGGTCGGCTCTGTCGGTACAAGTGAAAGGTTGCCGGTATGTTTCGCCTTCAAATATTTCAATCGCTTGGCGGCAAGTGTGACTGTTTCAAGGTCTTTTTCCGTTGCAGTCCGGTAATAACGCCCTTGTTTGTTAGGATAAATACGAGCTACGCAGAACAAGCGCGCTTCATCTGCACCGCCTTTTTTCTTTTTTAGTTGGCGGCGAACAGACGCAACGGGCGTCGTGTAACCACAGATCGGACAGGTTGCCGAGCCACGCTGTACTGTGGGTTGTCCTAACTCCGTGGGTTTTGGATTTTCGAGAATCTCAATGCTAATCCGCTTCTGCTTCTTGTTTACCACAAGGCGAAAGCCAGCAGTTTGCGCAGATTTCTTGGTCAGCCAAAAAGAGCGGATGAGAGGAACTTCAGCTCCACAGGCAGGACCTTCACATTTAATGGTCCGCGCCCAGAGATAAGCGATGGGGATTGCCCCATCTTTATCCTTCGGGTAGAACTCCGCAAGTTCCTTTTCTGCTTCTGCCTGCACCCATCTGCCCCATTTGCGAACCTCGTCGGAAAGTTCTTGTCCAAATTTGGGGATGTACTCAAGCGCAACTTTGTTCAGCAGTACCGCGACGGGATTAAGATCACCAGCAAATGTGTCAGCACCAACGCGGACTGCTTCTACCGGGATCGATCCACCTCCCGCAAACGGATCAACCACCAGCGGTTTCGTACCGGGCGCACCGCCGAGAGCTTCGTGCGCTACCTGCGTGAGCGCCCGGCTGGTTGCGAGGTACTCCGGTAATGCCGAGTTGTCCCAGTTGGAAAAGTCGGCAATGAAATCTAGCAACGCCTGCCGCAGTTCCAGTGGATCGTCGAACTTCTTTGGATTACGTCTGGCAGCTTCAAACCGCGGCCGGCTTTCATCACTCAGAACCTGTTGGCGCTCATGTGATGTCCAAGCGAGCATCTCGCGCTTCGCCGTCTTGATGAATGTGGGCGGACAAGGTGCATCGTCCTTACCGGGTGCCGGGTCCGGCCATAACGCTGCACAGATCACCGCCCGACAAGCCGACAACGGACGCCGCGCCCACCACAAGTGGATCTGCTTAATGTGACCCGGTACGCTTTTCTTTTCCCACCGCGAATGCGCCGAGATGCGCTTGATCGGCAGGTCCACTTCAATGAGGCGTTTGGGGTATGGGGTGGTTTTGCTCATGGGTAATTGTTCAATTCAGGCCAACGCTTTTCATGTGCTCAGGGAGTGAGACGACACGATCCGCACAGTTTACCTCCACAGCAGCTTTCAAAACGTCACGATCTCCGGAAACGAGGTAAACTGGCGCATCTTCAATCTTGTTGAGAACTCCCGCATTGAAGCACACACAGTAATCCCAAAAGAAGTTCCCCCAACTCTGTCGCTTGCTGCCAGCCGGGTTCACCTGCTCGTTGTACAAGAGGGTGGCAATCAGCCGCAGAGGTGAGGGAAAAATCTCCATCAGAGTTCTCGCTTTTATCATCACCTCAGCATCCAGCAGCGTATGCCGGATTGTAGCAGCATGTTCTTTGGCTGCGAGTTCCGCGAGCAGAACTACCCATTCCTCCACGGTGGCTGCATGAACTAGCGCGAGCAACTGGTTAATCCTGTCATGAAACTTGGACTCTTGACTCTTCACAAAGGCTGCACACAGTTTGCAGTTCAGAAGGACAACTGGATCGGAAATTGTGGGAGCGAGTTCCTTGATACGTCTGGCGAGCATTGCCAGCCCTTGTATGATTTCCGGCTTGTACTCAGGAATAACATGAAAGAGCCGACGGCAAACCGTTGTTTGGGAATCAGGAAGGAGACACAAGCCGGTTTCCGGATGATGAGGAGACCATGTGTGTTCAGCCAACTTCGCTAAGGCACTCACGCAGTGCCGATAGTCCTTATCCTGCTCGTCCGCCACATGAGCAGCGAGTTCCTGAATCACAATCGGATTCGCTAAGGCAAATACGCCTGCTTCGCGCTCGCGTTGTCTCAAATCCCGAACCTTGTTCCGGTTTAGGTTGCGATACGCATTTGTATCGAAAGTGACAACGCGCTTTGTACCGGGGGGCAGCCCTGCCGGCGGTGAAGTCACTTGCGCATCGTGATGGGGCATTTGAGTCATTTCCGGGGCGATTTCCTCTTGGCTTTGCCAGCATGTCCCGTTTGTCCCCTTTGTGTCCCCTTCGATGTCGGGTTTGTCGGGTTTATGTCGGGTTTCGCTGGGACAGGTGTACATGTCGGGTTTGTCGGGTTCTTGGCGGGTTTCTTCCGAAGGACATAGTGAGCGCCACGACCTGTCTTGCCCACTTTGCGCAGCACTCCCTTTTTCAGAAGCTCCTCAATGTCACGCAGGGCTGTACGATCTATTGCGCCCGTCAAATCGCGGTATTCCTTGTTGTTGATTCGCCCTTTGGTCTTGAGATGGGCGACCGCCTTTTTCTGGCGTTCATTCAGTTTGAGGGTATCGAGGGCAGCATCCGTCAGCCAAGTGCGCCAGATGGTCATGGCAAATGTGCCGCCGCGTTGCTCGAAATCCGGCTCGGGCAGCCCGGCTTGGCTACAACGCTCGATCATGTCGAGGGTGCCGGTGCCGAGTGTTTCCGCGTAGTGCGCCCAGAACAACGGTTCGGCAATCAGCGGATTGCGCGGAATTGAGGCGTGTTTGGTGCGCAATTCCTCGAATGACAGGTTGGGCGGCAGTTCTCCTGGATTCCAAACTTCAAGACGGTCAGCGAACAGCATGACCTGAACACTGGCGTTGGAAGTGTAGTCACGGTGTGCAACAGCATTGACGATGGCTTCGGCAATAACGTCGCGGGGAATCTCGTAGTCCACGGGCGCGGATGGCCCGGCCGCCCGCGTGCCGACGGCGCGGGCGATCTTGGCCATCACGAAGTCCACGGCTTGATCCACTTGGTCAAAGAGTGTGCCCTTGTAGATTTGGTACGAAGGAATCGGCTTCTGAACTGTCGTGCCATGAAAATGAGCGCACTTGATTTCGGCAGAAATGAGGGACCGGAATCGCTGCGGGTTCGTACCGAACAGCAAAATGGCGCTGTGGGTCGGTTCACCGTTGGTGAGCAGGTTCAGATGAGCGAGCACTTTATCGGCTGGCGCGTTTTCTGACAGAGGAAAACTACGCTCGCGCCGTGCTCGTTCCACGAACCATTGGAGCTTGGCCGTGGAAATTTCAGCGAGCGATGCGCCCTGGCAGGATGCCTCGTCGAAAGGAACAGTGCGGAGTTCGCCTTTTCGTTCGAGGTACTCCACCAAGCTATCGTACAGTTGACCGGTCAACTCGGCTGTGTTGGTAAATTTGCGACGGATGAGTTGACCGGAAGCCTTGCCGACAAGTTGCTGCATTTGCGGATGACGGTCGGCATCGGGAACTTCTTGGACGAGGATGATCCGGTACTTGCCTTGGAGAGTGGCTTGATCAAACTCGCGCTCCGTGGGCGATACACTGCCATCGTTCTTTGCGCTGTACTGCCGGCCGAAGATGCCAACATATACGGCACAGCGATCCACTTCCTCCAAATAAACATCGTCGGCCTTCCGGTCCGAAGCCGGCAGGGCCTCAAACAAGAACACGTTGAAGAATCGTCGCAACAGGGCGTTGCCCTCGACGAAATCCTTGATGGCGCGGCGCTCCGCCTGAAACTCCTTCTGGACGCTGCTGATGAAAAGACGGTGGATGCTCATTCGTTTGCTCCCGTCTTATACGTTCCCGGTGATTCCTTCAACGTTACCGGATGCTCGACCGACTCGGCCATCAGCCGGTAATGCTCCACCTTCACGACCGGCTGCCAGTCCAGTTGGCCGGGATCTTGGAGGATGTTGATCGAGGGTTTCGTGGCACAGTGGAACACGACGTAGAGGAAGAAATCTTTTCGGAGACGTTGGGCTGTCCGGTATTCGTTGGCGGTCAGCCACACCTCGCCGGTCTGGGCGCGGCCTTTGACCTCGATGAACCGCAATTCGATAGCGGTGGACGGGTCTTCGGGATGCGGCTTGCGGGAAATGAGATCGAACCCGCGATTGTCCTTCTCGACGCTTTCAACTTTCCAACCCCGTGCTTCTTCGTGGGCAATGACGGCTTGGACGGCAGCCCGTTCCACTTCATCGTCCTGCACCATCGGTGCGATCTTCGGTGAAGTGCGTTCGGGATGCGGCAACACCCACGCCCGACCGTGATGCTGGATGTCGGCGATGGTGCAGTTGCGCTCCTGCGCCAGTTCTTCGCGGCGGCGTTCCAGCCGTCCGTTCAACTCGTCGAGCCGGTCTTCGACCTGTTTGATGTTGGCGGCGTGGAGCGGATTGCTCGGGTCGCCCTGTTGCTGTTCGACCAAATCGGCCATGCGAAGGTTCTGTCGATGGATCAGTTCGTTGAGGCTGATCTCCATGTGACGCGAGATGGTCTCGGTCTCCTTTTCGCGCTGCACCCGGATTTCTTCCAAGAACGGCTGGAGCGATTGCTCAATCAACGACTGTTCCTCCTGCTCGCGGGTTGGCAGTCCGGTATCGTTGGGTACTTCCATCCCGGCAGGGGCCGGCATCAGGTCGAGGAAGATGGTCGGCTGGCGCACGGTCATCGCACCGCGCGGGTCGGTCTGGACAACAAACAGTCGTCGGTGCAGTTCGTTGCCGCGTCCGTCCCGGATGGCAGCGGAGAACACGTCGAGGCGGTCCGGTTCTTTGCGGTGAAGATCGTAGAACACCGCGCCACGCCGAAGATCATCCTGCACCCGCGCCGTCGCGTCTTCACGGACGGACTCGAATAGCGGATGGCCCGGTGTGACCCATTCCAGCGTGGGATCGTCGCCCAGCCGTTTCTTGTCGAACGCGATCTGCTTGTATTCCCGACCGAGTTTACCGAAACGGGGTTCAAGTCGTTCGCCAATGGGCCAGAGATTACGGGGGATGCGTCCGACCCGGTAGATGTGTTTATCCTTACCGGTTTCCTTGGGATGAATCCCGGCAAGCGGGGCGGCTTCTTGAAAGAAATCCTCGACCACTTCGGGAACGAGCCGTCGTTCCTTGGCCTCGGCGGACTTGCCGATGATGGCGGAGAGGTTCAACTCGCGCTTAGCCAATCCCTCCAGCGTAGAATCGGTGATGCGACGGAACCGGTCGGTGTCCACCTGCTCGATGATCCGCTGCTTGATGATTTCCTCGGTCATCTGGTTGTGGGCATACATGTCGCGCAGCATCCTCTCCAGTTGATTGGAGGGGAAAATATCGCCCAACACATTGAACACCTTGCCGGAGCGGGTGGGGTCGAGGTCGTTCTCGATCTTTTCGAGGCGCTCGAAAAGTTTGTGGAGAACACGCCCCTCGCGGGTATTGGTAGCGACGAAATTGAAGATGAGGCAGTCCTTTTCCTGTCCGTACCGGTGGATGCGCCCCATGCGCTGTTCCAAACGAACGGGATTCCACGGTATGTCGTAGTTGATCATGAACCAGCAGAACTGGAGGTTGATACCTTCGCCGGCGGCCTCGGTCGCGACGAGGATCTGAGCATCTTCGCGGAACTCGCGCTCGGCGTAGATGCGCGAGCCTGGCGTGTCGCGGTCGCCAATCTTCATTCCGCCGTGGATTTGGGTGACGGTCAAGTTCCACTCGCGGAGTTTGCCGACCAGATAATCGAGCGTATCCTTGTGCTCGGTGAAAATGAGGAGCTTGAGCTTGGCGTCCTTGAAAATGCCCTGATCAGCGAGCAACTGCTTCAGCTTCACCAACTTGGTCTCGATTTCGCGCTGTTCTAGCAAGCGAGCTTGGTCAATCAGTTTGGTGAGTTGGAGGATTTCCTCGCGCAACGCGGCGGGATCAACCGAAGCCACGACCTCTTCGAGTTGATCCATGATCGCCTGTTGTTCATCCTCCGGCAGGTCCTCAAAATCCTCCGGTAACTTCTTGGTGATCTGGTCGTCCCGGTAGCCTTGGGGGTCGGCGAGAATCTTCTCCCGCTTCTCCTTCATCCGCTCCAGACTGCGGCGGACGGCATACATGCTGGAGGCGAACCGGCGTTGCAGCATTGCCATCGTGAATCCGAGTGCGCGACCACGGGCCGAGTCGTCTGCGGCAGCTTTGATGGATTGATCTTCGACGTAACGGGTCAGGGCATCGTAGAAATCCCATTCATCGGCGCTGATCTGAAAATCGCTGGTGCGAACATTACGTTTGGTGAACAGGGCTTTGACCTGGCCGGTTTCCGGGTCCGGGAAACTTACCAGCGCCTCCTTCACCCGCCGGAGGTAAAACGGCGCTTCCTGACGGCGCATCGCCTCTTCCAAACTTTTCACGTCGCCATAAACGTCTTTGTCCAACAGTTCGAGGAACAAGCAAAAATTCTTCGGGTCACCTTTGTGCGGCGTGGCGGTCATCAGGAGGTAGTGATCCGTCATCTTTGACAACGACTCGCCGAGGTCGTAGGCGAGAGTCTTCTTGTCGGCACTGGCCGCGCTCATTTTATGCGCCTCGTCCACGATGATCAGATCCCAATGACTACGGAGCAGACTTTCCTTGGCATCCTCGATCCGTGACACCCACGAAACCGACGTGATCACCTGGTTGCGTTCCTGCCACGGGTTTGTGCCGTAGTTGGCCCGCAGCACGTCGCTACGGATGACCTCGAATTGCTCATGGAACTTGTCCTTGAGTTCACGCTGCCACTGGAAGGAGAGATTCGCTGGCGTCACAATCAATGTGCGTTTCACCAGCCCGCGAATCTTCAATTCCTTGATGAGCAGACCGGCCATGATGGTCTTGCCTGCGCCGGGGTCGTCCGCGAGGAGAAACCGGATACGTGGCAACTTCATGAAATGGTCGTAAACCGCTTCCAACTGGTGCGGCAATGGATCAACGCGGGCAATCGACAATGTGAAATATGGGTCGTACTCGTAGGCAAGCCCCAGCCGCAACGCCTCAATTCCCAAGCGAAACTTTTTCGCGTCACCATCAAAAGGCTCTTGGGAGGGCGAGATTTCGAGTTGGGCCACTTGCTGTGGACTCAGAATCGGCTCATGCACCCGTCCACTGGTGAGTCCCTTGCCGATGAGCTTCACCGATGTCCCCATCGGCACGATCACAATTACCTGCACCGGCTCAGGAAGAATCGAGCCACGAACGATCACATTTGGCTTTAGGCAGTTTGATTGCATGTGGCTATCCCAACCGCCTCTGCGCCGGTGGCAGGCTCTCGATGCTGCCTTGGAACTTGCCGGCCTTGCCGGTAGTGCTGGTGGTATTCCTCATGTCGTGATTCATTCCTTACCCGTGTCTTCAGCCGTTTTGCCTTGCCGGACCCACTCGTCGACTTCCGACACCTTGAACTTCCACAGCCGCCCAATTTGGTGGGCCGGCATGTTCCGATTTCGAATCCAACGGTGAACTGTGTCTTGGCTGACACCCAAATGCTGGGAGATTTCCTCCAAAGACACCCATGGCTCAGATTGCGTCATTTGATCTCGCCTTCTTTCCTCAAAAAGCTGACTTGTGCCCAGTATTGCCAACTCATGCGGAAAAGGCAAGCCTGCTGTCAACACTCGGAAAGAACGCGGTTTCCTGCACCAACTACGCCGATTGGGTGCGGCCCGTGTTTCAGCATGCTTCTGCGTCTTAATCCTAATAACCGGTACAGCATTGACGTATCAAATCGGACGACGTAGGAAAAGAACATGTTAGGTTATCGACTTGTAAACCAAGCTCACGATCCTGTCGGCGTTGGTCAAATACTGACGCGCCCCAGCGACCACAGCAATCAAAAGCTGGGACCGGGAATGTATTTTGCAGTGGACGTACAGGCAGCGATTCAGTTTTCGCGAACCCATCACCGACACACCTACACGCACTTGCTCGAATGTGAGTTAGTGGGCGCAAACGAAGCAGACTTCATCGACGTAGACATGAGAGAGAATGCGCATAAAATCAGAGAATCCCTTCACGGGCGGAAGCCCCACAGCGAGCGTTATCATGATTACTGCGTTGATAACGACCTCAAAGGGATTCTCTGGCGCGCTAGAGACGGTTGGGTTGAACTTGTGCTATTTGCACCGTTCATCGCATCAAACGTCATCATCAGAAAGGCAACGCCCCTTCCGCTAGGAGGGCCAACAACTGCGCCGACAGTTGCGGGGAATCCGTCGTAATGGCGGGACAGCGTTGAGAATCGTCTATTCCTGTCTATGCTTCAGCGTTACCTCAATCAGGATGCGCGGCCCTTGGCCCTCATCCATTCCCTGCCTAATCGACTCGATTAGCTTCTGTGACGTGTCGCCTGTCCACAAGCCGATGATGTCGTGCAGTAGAAACGGCGACAACGGCTTGGAGGCGCGAAGAATAATTGGAAGCGGGATTGCTGGTGATGTTTGCGCCCCCAAAACGTCGCTCACCATTCGTGATGGAAGGATTAGCGGACCGCGGCCCAATTCGGAATGCAGCATGAACAGGTAATGTGCATCATCCGAAATCGCGATGAGCCGGGAAAGCTGCTGGCGGTTCAACTTCACCACGTCCTGCCAAGTTTGGCCACCACGATTCTTTTCGATCTTCTTCGCCTGAAGCAGGGTGACTCGGTCTGCAATTGCTAGTTCCGGTATCTCACACGTCATCAGAATTGCCAGATCAGCCTGCACCCCACTGCGCCCTCCCTCTTGGGGCAGCGGTTTCTTGGCGGTCTTTGGGAAACGCCGCACGGACACATTCAAGAACGCGGGAATTGCTCGCCTGTGATCAAGCCAGACATTGACGGTCGCGTTGGTTGCATTCAGGTGGCGCGCCAGAGCATCAGCAAGGACGGCTACGTGTTCGTGTTCATCCTGACCGAACTGGCTGTCGAATTGCGCAGCAAATTCCTTGGTGGCTGCCTCCATCGCTCCAAGCCATAGGCTCTCGATTGCAACGTCACCAAGCCAAATCTGCGACTGGTCATGGGGTAAATGAGTTCTTGAAGCGGCGATCAAGTTTTCGACCGCGCCGAGAATGCCGGCGTCATTACCCGAACCATGAGGAACCGGTTGTGGCTTGTCTCCCCTGACATGAGACAACAGAAGCCGCGCGTGGTAGTGGGAATTGTGCGAGTGTTCTTCGCCCATATAGTCTTCGAGTACGGTGAGGACCGCCTCCTGCGGCAACCCCAGCACAATCGGGTCGAACAAATCCCAACTGGATTCGCCGTAATCCAAAACACCTCGAACAACCAAAGGCACAAGCTGAGGATGGTGCGAGACGACTTCAATTGCTTCATCTTGACGCGCCCAAGCTTCCTCAATATGCCGGGATTCTCGGCGGTACGACCGTTCAAGTACCAGCAAGCTGGCAACCGGTCGAAACAATTTGATGAACGCCTCACGCCAAGCCAGAGAGGATGGCCAGTCAGGAAAGTGACTTTCCCGGTTGTCGATTGAATCCAGCAATGCCTGCCGAAGGTTCGTAATCCGTTCATCAACAGTCTTACCGAAGAAATGGCTTTCTTCTCCTCGGTGGTGCTCTCCATGTGTCGTCGTCAGAAACCGCCAACAGTAATCAAAAGCTTGCGCTGGGGTAAGAAAGAAAGCCCAGAGCCGCATTTCATTCTCAAACCGGTAATTCACTTCACGACCAAGCCGATTTAGGAACGCCGTGCTGACCTCCAGATTGTCAGTACTTGTGATCTTCAAGAAAGCGTTTTCATGGGAGTCAAGGTCGGTATCCGTTTTCACGATCTTCACTATTTCCTGTTCGGTGGGCCATCGACAGCGGAAATGACGGAAGTTAATGCTCACCGCAGACCCAATCTTGAACCCCTCCGCATCCAACCTCACCTCTCGAACATGAGCAGCATTCATGGCAGCAAGGGTTCTTGGATACGATAGCAACGCTTGTTGTAGATACTCAGGGAAGTCCAAAGGGATAGCCGGCAATCCCTCCTGGGGTAGTGCGGTTGCGTGAATCAGGTTGATGCAACCGGCAACAAATTTGAGGGCAGGACTGTCAATCTGATCCGTCCAGTACCGGCTGCTGAGATGTTTATAGCCTACGGTCGCAAGGAAGGTGATCCGTGCGAGCATGGATTCCGGCATGTCTTCAAGTATCAACTTGTTCATTTCGGATAAACGAGGCCAACCATTCTCAGGCAACGGGAGAAGTTCAACTAGCGCACACCATTGGTCGGACTCGTTCGTCCAGAGAGAATCGAAGCGCTGCCGCCATGCGGTGACCGTGGTCTCGTCAACTGGGCCAGTGTGGTTCTTGACCGCTGCCAAAAAATCCGTGAAGTCGTTGTTCTCTGGCTCGCTCATCGCTTCGGTTGGGGATTGAAATACTCCAAGTCGTGTTCCCTGCGATGCCGCGTCAAATGCATCTTGTCGGGCCAGTAGTCGCGTTTGCCGGGAAGCTGGACTTGACGGCAGGCCATTCGTTTGAGCAGGAACGCGGCGTCACCGGCTTCGTCGAAGCGGGTGGGTGGCGGGTAGCCGCCACTGTAGCTGACGAGCCACGAGCGTGGGTCGTCCAAATACAACCGCAGCAGTGAGTCGCGGATTTTCTGGTATGCGGTCGCCTCCATTGCGAACATACTAACCGGCAGTCTCAGGATCGGCAAGCGTGGAGTGGGCGAAGCCAGTGCTTCCACTGGGGAGCAAGGTTGTCGGGTCACGCCCTGACCACGAGACGGTGCTGTCGTTTGCGGAAGTTTACAAAATCAGTAAACTTCTGCAAACGCAAGGGCTGTTCAGAACCAGCGTTTTCTGAACCACGGGGAGACCTGGCCGTTGGGTTCGAGGGGCTGTAGGACGGTGCGCTTGAAGCCCCTCTCGCAATGAACCAGAACGGCGGTGTGTTTGGGCAGGACGCGCAGGACGTGCGGTTTGATTTTGTGCTCTTCCTGCTCGGCGTAGCTGCGGTTGGCTTGGCCGGCGGAGTAGCCCCACGTCTTCTTGATCACGCGCTTCTTGCCGAGGAAGTCGGCACTTTCCTGTGCGCCTTCCTCGTCGGCGGCCTTGAAGATGATGCGGTTGCGGAGATTGAGCACGAGCACCTTTGTTTTTTCCCGCCCCAAGGCCGGCAGGAAGGAGGTGGAGGATTGGGCAGCCGCAACGATGGTAGCGTTGGCCTCGCGAATCACGTCCACGGAGTTGTAGTCGCTCATGCCGTCCTCGTTGGCGGTCATGAAACGCTGCGCTTCGTCGGCCCACAGGATCAGCAGGTTCTGCTGCTGGCGGACTGCCTTGGGCCGGTCGAACCGCCGCAAGACGTGGGTGTAGAACAACATTTTCAGGAACGTGTTCACGTAGCGCCGCTCCGTCTGGTATTTCTGCGGCATGGCCACACAGATGATCTTCCCCCGGTCGATGTCGCTGAACTCGAATGTGTTTTTGCCCGGCGAAAAGACTTGCGCGATGTCGGGCGTTAGAAAGTTGTGCAGATAATTGGCAATGGTCTCCTTGACGCCGCCCATCTGTTCGGGTGGTTGATTCAAATAGCGATGCCGAAAATGTTCTACCAGTGCCCGCCGTCGCTCGGTTGGATAACCCTCATCGAGTTCTTCAAGCGCCTCATCCAATTCGTCTCCGTTGAGCAACAACTCGTGAGCGTTTTCCAACGTCACGTCCGCCTGAATCTCGTACAACGTCTCCAGCGCATGGCCGATATGCGTTTGGGCCTGGCTCCGGAAGAATCCTTTGTCACTTTGCTGGCCGAGACTGCTGGCGGTGTCCACGACGAACTTGGCAAACGTGCTGTAGGGAATGCCGGGATGTGACGTGAGGTTGTAGGTGTGCGTCGGCTTCCAGTCGAGCGGGGAACTATCCGGTCTGATTTGAAGCAGGATCAAATCGTTCTGCCGGTGAAAATGCCGGGCCATTTCCGACAGCGTTTCCCAGTAGATGCCCTTGTCATCAATGCAGATGCCGCCCCAACCGGGTTCATTCTGGAAGACCTGATACAACAGCGGCGTGATTCCCGACCGCGTCTTCCCGGAGCCGGTGTCACCGGTAATCAACCAGCCGCGACAAAAATCTTCCCGCGTCCACCTCAATCCCTTCAACTGCACGATCACGTTCCGCTTGGGGCGACCAGTTGTCATTGCCGCGTAGCCGGCAAGACCGGCAAACACGCCCGTCAACAGCCATGAAACCGGCGGTGTTTGGCTGAGGAGGAAGTAAGCGGCGGCGGCGGCCGACATGCCGGCAGTCGCGAATCCGAGATGTTGGGTATATTTCACAGCATAAACTTCCCAATCAAGATGCCCGCCAGCAGTGCCAAGGCCGCTGTGAAAACCAGCGCAAACATCGGAAACTGGTTCAGGTCGCTCCGGATCTTGGGGATGGTCCGCAATTCTTGGATGATCTCGCCGGCGCGGCCGGTGAAGTCGCCGCCCAACCGCTCCAACTGCTCCAGCGTGTCGCGAAAATCCTCAAATGACGGCAACCGTTCCTGCGAGGGGTTGATCTGCGCATGATTGAAATAGATTTCCCACAATTCCACGGCGGCCAGCATCGGATCACCGTCCTGAACAGCGTACTTCTTCTTCCACTCCAGAATGGCGTTCTTCAGCACCAGTTTTGGATCGAGCGCCGGCTGGGGTTCGAGCGCCTGCTTGGGATCGGCATCGCTCATGAGTCACCCGGCATGATGATCGAACGGACGGTGTTTAGCTGCTCGTGGAATTGCCGGTCCCAATTCTTGAGCCGTTGGCGATCCATGAGGGTGAACTTCTCGTTTTGAGCCGCTTGACCCACCGGCAGGTTGTGTTGGTGCAGCAAGGCGACCAGCCAGTCGTGAAGCCTGGGCATGGTCATTTCTTTGGCCGCGAGATGATTCAGCAAATGTTTCCGCGTTTTGCTGGTGTCGTAAATGGCGAAGTGCTCGGTGAGGGCATGATTCTTCACCACCAGATACCGGCAACGGT
>Ga0182017_10000623_pt1 | contig 27970 bp, 19 predicted proteins | sample 712E3DmetaG_FD_120492 | JGI IMG/M metagenome (GOLD analysis project Ga0182017, IMG submission 120492) | Permafrost microbial communities from Stordalen Mire, Sweden - 712E3D metaG | ecosystem: Environmental > Terrestrial > Soil > Wetlands > Permafrost | place: Sweden: Stordalen | collected... | reverse complement strand
TTGGTGTGGAGCGGGGCCTTGCGAGCAAAGGGACTTGACTGGTGGGACTGTTGTAAAAAGATTCTTTGGTGAAGGTGAGCAAATATCAGGAGCGAATTATTTCTTCACCCGCGATCATCTCGGAAGCGTCCGAGAAATGACTGACAACACGGGAGCGATTCGGGCAAGATACGATTATGATCCGTATGGCAGGCAGACAAAATTGCAGGGTGATCTCGCAGCGGATTTTGGCTACGCGGGAATGTATTATCATCCCGCCAGTGGATTGAATCTGACGTATTTCAGGGCTTACGATCCCAATTTGGGACGATGGCCATCTCGTGACCCCATCGGAGAAGCGGGCGGAATCAATCTCTACGACTATGTCGCCAATAATCCGATAAACAGAATTGATCCATTTGGCCTTAGGGACTGGAGCTGTGGAGAAACTCAAGGGTTTCTTAATCAGGCAAAGGAAGAAGGATTCTTGGAGGCATTTTTTAATCATTCCCAGTATGGGCTGTATGGGAAAAATACTGGAGCTTTTGATTTTGGCCAAAATCCGGATTTTGCAGGTGATACATTCGATGTCGGTGGTGAAACGCTGTCAGCGAGCCAATTTGGAAATTATATTGCAGGGTATGGAAGTGAATATGCCGGAGGCTCGATTGGATATTCGGCTGCACGTCTTATGGGCATAGTGTACGACAAGGGATTAGATAAAGACAGTGTACCTGATATTGATAAAGGAGCTGATAGAGCCAAGAAAGAAATGCAATCCAATGGTTCCAACGGTTCATCGGGTTCGGGCTGTCCATGCAATTAAAACAAAGCTGAAAACATGAATAGGATAATACGCTTGGTACACTTGGGATTATGGCCTTTGGCGTTTTTGCTCATTTTTTTGCATTTCTCAATTCTTGAAGTTTGCGATTTTGCATTTTTGATCGCAATGGGTGCTTTGGCAACATGGGCGACAATTACAAATCGAACATGGGTTCGTTTTTTAATAGCCACATTTCTTTTCGCCGTAATTTTAATTTGTGATTTCGAATATGGGCCAACTGCACGACACGTTGTATCTCAACATCCGCATGAAAACGTGGAATTTTCCAAAGAATTTCTTAGGGGTGTTAATGCGATGCTTGGTGCTATAGGTGTTTATCGCCTTTACATAATCGTGGCGGTAATTTGTTTATTTTCGATGAGCATTGCGTGCTTTAATAGAGGCAAAAGTGGTACAGAGAAAGACAAAGAGGCCAATCAATTAAAACAACCCCCCTTCGCTGGCGCGTGACGTCATGGGAGCTGCGAAAGGAAGAAGGCCAGCCGTCATGCCGTCACGCCCCAGCTCCGCCCCAAAAGCAAAGTGAGTCTGTCCGTGGCGTCGTTCGTCACGCTGTCCGGGCGAGACGGGACGATTTAAGTTTGGTGTCTCACCCGGTCATCGCGCCGAGCCGCCGTCACCGGCAGAACAGGCAACGACCGTCCCGCTCTGCGGTGACTGCTAAAATTGGTTCGCTATCGCTCAACGGCAAATTACGAATCGCGCGCAAGTGACGACGTGCTTTGTGGAGTCGGCCAGGGTCGCGCCGTCACGGCCTGTGCGGAATGCGCCCTACCGCTCGACAAGAAAAGACAAGTTTGCTCGCTCAGATAAGAGTCACATTGTGCAACATAAAACTGGCCGCGAGGAAGGCAGCAACGGGCGGCCTGGCAGCGGGGAACCCCGCGAGACCCCGCTGCCACCGTTTTATAGATGCACAATGTGTTCTTATCTTACGGGCTTGGGAAGCACAGGCCGCGCCGTCGCGCCCCCGTCCGCCCCCACTCCGCAAAATGGAATGAAGATGGGCGCGCGAATAGAAAGTCTGGCCGCTTCGCGGGAGCGCACGACGCCGGCGCTGGCGCGCCGCTTGGAATCGCGGCGGCCGTCGCGGGCAATTTGAATGTTTTTCGCCGCGTGCAACGTCGCGGGTCATTCGCCGGAAAAAGACGGCTGCTAAAGTGGCGAGCTTGAAACGTCAACGCTCGCGGTGAACCTGGACGCGCTCAATGCAATCGTGCGTCCTGGTCTTGCTTTATAGGCACTCTGGCTGCCGTGCCGGGCAGCGGAACGCTTCGCGCAATCCGGGTGCCGGCGAGCAATCCAACGGTGCGAATGGTCCGGACGCTTTCACCTGGCGGCAGTTCGAGCGGGCGTTGTGCGATACACGCGCGCGGGGGAAACGGTGCGTGCCGCTGGCGCGTCACGGCACCGCGCATCCCGCGCGCGCGAGGTTTTGGTAATGGAAAGTAATTTGGGGCGCGCGGGCTGCGGGGAAACTCGTCGCTGGCGCTCCTCGGAAAGCAACGCCGCTGTCGCGGCTAAAAGAAAAATCAGCCGCCGTTGCCGTTGACGTGCTGTTTGACGAACGCGCCGACGAACTCGGCGACTTTGTTCTGCTGGTGACGCGGAAGCTGGCTGGCTTTCTCAAAGACCTGGCGCAGCTTGCCAGCGGGGCCTTTGCCGCGTTGCTTCACGGAGTCGCGGCCAAAGAGATGTTCGACGGTGACGTTGAGCAGGCCGGCCAGTTGCTCGATCTGGTCCGGCCGCAGGGCGACCGGGTAACGCTCCCAAACTCCGTAAGCGGTTTGCGTGACGCCCATCTTGTCGGCGACTTGCGCCTGGCTCAGGCCCGCCACTTCGCGGGCGGCGTGCAAGCGCGCGCCGAAGGGCGTGCGTGGTTCTTTGGATGGTCTGCCGGTTTGCACGAGGCCATCATACCGGGGCGCTGAAATAGTTAAGAAAGATGCTTGCATAGTTAAGACGTATAATCTTAACTCGCCGGCATGTCAAAGCTTTCATTTTCCAACTTGACGACATTCCCGCGAAAGGAGGTTAACCATGCCCTGGCGCATTCCTGAAACCGATCTGGACCAGGCCAAGCGCCAGACGGATTTGGTGGCGCTGGTGCAGAGCCGGGGCATCGAGCTGAAGAAACACGGCTCGAAAGACTTCATCGGGCGCTGCCCGTTCCACGCCGACCGCGACAAACCGAACTTCATCGTCACGCCGGACAAGGGGCTGTTTCATTGCATGGCGTGCGGCAAGGCCGGCAACGCCATCCAGTTCGTGCAGCATCATGACGGCGTTTCGTTCCGGCACGCCTTCGAGTTGTTGCGGCAGGGCAGCAACGCCGTGTTCACGGCGCAGCCGATGCAAAAGCAATCCACCGTGCCGCGTTTGCCGTGTCCGTTGGATCCGACGGTGGACGACGTGACGTTGTTCCGCCAGGTGACGGCTTACTATCACGAGCGGTTGAAGCTGTCGGCGCCGGCACGCGCTTATCTCGCCGGTCGCGGACTCGACAGCGACGAACTCATCACACGCTTTCAAATCGGTTTTGCCGACCGCTCATTGGGGTTGCGGTTGCCGGAGAAGAATCGCGAGGCGGGCGAAGCGTTGCGGACCCGGCTGACGCAGCTTGGCTTGTGGCGCGACAGCGGCCACGAACATTTTAACGGCTGCGTGGTCGTGCCGTTGCTCGATGAAGCCGGGCACGTCGTGAGCTTTTACGGCCGGCGGGCGCAGAAGGGCGACTTGAAACACCTTTACCCGCCCGGCCCGCATCGCGGGTTGTTCAACCGGGAATGTTTGAACCAGCCGGAAATCATCTTGTGCGAAGCCGTGTTCGACGCGCTGACGTTTTGGGTGAACGGCTTTAAGAACGTGACGTGCTTGTTCGGCACGGAAGGTTTTACCGATGAGCTTTGGGAGGCGTTGAAGAAGGTTCAGCGCGTGCGCATCGCTTACGACGCCGACGATGCCGGCGAGCGGGCGGCGCAGCGCGACGCGGAACGGTTCAAAGCGCACGGCATCGAAGTCTTTCGCGTGAAGTTCCCGCACGGCATGGACGCCAACGAATACGCCTGCAAGGTGAAGCCCGCCGACAAATCGCTGGCGTTGCTCCTGAACTCGGCCGCATGGCTTGGCACTGGCGCACGGCCACCAGCGCCGCCGCCGCAACCGACTGTGGAAACAAACGCGCCGGCTCCTTCTTCTTTAGTAGCTGCTTCTGTTAGCAGCGAACAACCGAACGCGGCTAAAGAGGAAAAGCCGCCACCAGCGCCGACAATGCCGGCAACGCCGGCACTTGAACAAAGAGGCGATGCTTGGTTCCTCGATGCCGAAGGCCGCGAGTATCGCGTCAGCGGTTTGGAAAAAACACTCGGGACCGACGCGCTGAAAATTGCATTGCGACTTCGTGCCGGCGAGAGGTTCCACCTCGACCAGGTTGATCTCTGCCGCGACGCGGAGCGCCGCCGCTTCATCGAACGCGCCGCCGAGGAAACCGGACTCGCCAACGACTTATTGAAGCGCGACGTTGGCCGGCTCTTGCTCGCAGTCGAACAGGCGCAAGCCGAGCTTGCCAAGCCAGCCGAAAACGTGACAGCGGCCGTCACGCTGTCACCGGAGGAACGCGACGCGGCGTTGAAGTGGTTGCGCGAGCCGAATCTCATCGGACGCTTGCGCGAGGCGTTCCACCAGGCCGGCATCATCGGCGAAGAAAGCAACACGCTCGTTGCGTATCTGGCCGGCGTGAGCCGGAAGCTGGAAAGGCCGCTGGCCATCATCATCCAATCCGCCAGCGCCGCCGGCAAAACCACGCTCATGGACGCCGTGCTGTCGTTCTTTCCGGAGGAGGAGCGCGTCAAATACTCAGCCATGACGGGCCAATCGCTCTACTACCTGGGCGAGACGAGCCTCAAACACAAAATCCTCGCCGTGGTCGAGGAAGCCGGAGCCGAGCGCGCCAGCTATGCGCTCAAGCTGCTGCAGTCGGAAGGCGAGTTGACCATTGCCAGTACCGGCAAAGACCCGCAAACGGGCAAGATGGTGACGCAGGAATATCACGTCGAAGGCCCGGTGATGATTTTTTTGACGACCACGGCCATTGACCTGGACGAGGAGTTGCAGAATCGCTGCCTGACACTGGCGGTGGACGAGAGCGCCGAGCAGACCGGGCGCATTCATCGCGTGCAGCGCGAACGCCGCACGCTCGCGGGCCTGGTCGCGCACGAGGAACGCAAAGACCTGTTGAAACAACTCCGCAACGCGCAGCGGTTGCTGCAACCACTGGCGGTGGTGAACGACTACGCGCCGGATTTGACCTTCGCTACGGCGCGCACGCGCAACCGGCGCGACCACGAGAAATATCTGACGCTCATTGACGCCATCGCCCTGCTTCACCAATGCCAGAGAGAAAAGAAATCCCTGCCCGCAGGGCGATTGGGTGCAGGCACCGCCTGCTTTATCGAAGTGACGCTCGATGACATTGCGCTGGCGAACGAACTCGCGCCGGAAATGCTTGGCCGCTCGCTTGATGAGTTGCCGCCGCAGACGCGGCGCTTGCTCGCGCACATCCGCGAGCTGATGAAGCAGAAGCGCAAGGAGCGCAACGCGAAAGCTGCCACCACTTTTAGCCGCCGGGAGTTGCGCGACTTGTCCGGGTGGAGTCTCACCCAAATCCGCGTTCACTTGGAACGCCTCGTTGAACTCGAATATCTGGCCACGCGCCACGCGCGTTTGAACAACCAGTTCGTTTACGAAACGTTGTTCGACCTGGACGCGCCGGAAGCCGTTGCCCATGTCGGCTTGATTGACGTGGAGAAGTTGCAGCACAGCTACAACGCGCACTTGGCGGGTTTGAACCGCCGGTTGGCGGGGCAAAACGGGCGGTTGGCGGGGGGTGACGAAACACCCCCGCCACCTGTTTTAGCCAATGCTGACAGGCATTTGCTGCACACTTGACGGCTTGACGGGTTCGCACATCTGGAACGCGCCGAAAAACACCGCATCGTAACCATAAAACTGCATCGTAACTATGGCTGGAACCAAAGGCTTTGCCGCCGTCGCCAAACTCGCCCGCCGCACGAGCGCGCAACGCGGCGGCAACGAGCGCCGCCCCGATCACTTCGACCGTAGCGCGCCCGACGCGCTCGCGCTCTGGCGCGACGCCTACCTGGAATCCCTCGGCGCGCGCAATTACGCGCCCGGCACGTTGCAAGGCCGGTGCGACGCGCTCAAAGTCTTTCTGGCGTGGGCGAGCGAGCGCGACCTCACGCGCGCCGGCCAGATCACGCGCCCGATTTTGGAAAGCTATCAGCGTTGGCTCTGGCGTTGCGTCAAAGCCAATGGCCAGCGCCTCGGCTGGAGCACGCAGCGCAACCGCCTCGGCACGCTCAAGGACTTCTTCCGCTGGGTGACGCGCCAGGATGTCATCCTGCACAACCCGGCCAGCGAAGTGGAACTGCCCCGGATGGAAAAACGGCTGCCCCAGGCCGTGCTGACGCTGCCCGAAGTCGAGCGGTTGCTCGCCGTGCCCGACACGAGCGATCCGCTCGGCGTGCGCGATCGCGCCATGCTGGAAATGTTTTATTCAACTGGCATCCGGCGCACCGAACTTTGCCGCGTCGAACTTCCCGACCTGAACACCGAACGGCTCACGCTCCATGTCCGGCTTGGCAAAGGCAAGAAAGACCGCGTCGTGCCCGTTGGCCAGCAGGCCATTGCCTGGCTCGAACGTTACTTGAAGGAAGTCCGGCCGCGGCTGTGCCTGGACACGCGCACGCAAGCCTTGTTCCTCACCGGCTACGGCGAGGACTTCAATCCCGACGTGGTCAGCCGCATGGTCGCCGCCTGGCTGGAAAAGGCCGGGTTGAAACGCAAAGGCTGTTGCCACATCCTGCGCCATACGTGCGCGACGCACATGCTGGAGAACGGAGCCGACATCCGGTTCATTCAACAGTTGCTTGGACACGAGAAACTCGACACGACGGCGATTTATACCGAGGTCAGCATCAAACAACTCCAGGAAGTTCACGCCCGCTGCCATCCCTCAGCGAAAGCGGCGGAGCCGCAAAATCCCGCTTCCGTTCCCGTGTCAAACGTGTAATCTCGTGACGTGGTTGAAGGCGCACAAAGTTGCTTCACTTCTTTAGCTGCTGGCCGGGAGTCAGCCGCCCGGCAACGTGCTACTTTCGGTCCACTCCTGGACCACCGGCCACACCGAACTTTCACCGCAGTTTTGCCCCACCGCCCAAAAACTCGCGTCGGGGTTTTTTCCGGCACCCCATCGGGTCGCCTTTCACGGCGAGGCCGCAAACGGTCAATAAACACGCCCGGTTCGAGAGGGTGCGCTTACAAAACCGCATCGGGTCGGCATGAATGGCCAAATCGTGATCCCATAGGAGAAGCAGGCGGAATCAACCTCTACAGCTACGTAGGAAACGATCCTGTAAATTGGATTGATCCGTTTGGATTGAATGGCGTAATGGCATGGGGAGCACTTGGTTCAGGAGGAACTCTTCTTGGAGAGGAAGAAGCCGGTGGGTGGTTTGCTGGGGGGAATTTCGACCCAGTTGTTGATGCTGTTCTTGTGGCGACTGCAATTGGAACCCTTGGATTAGCTGCTTATGAGCTTTTTAAATCTGACCCGAATTCGCAGTCTGCGTCTGCATCTGCGTCTGTTTGCAACAGTTCCAGTTTACCCCCCGGCTTTTGGCCGGGCGATAAGGGAGCTGAAGAATGGGGACGGAGACATGATGTCGATCCGGATGAAGCACGAGGTGATTTTCACGATATAAAGGGCGATGACCCTATGAGCGGAGCGACGGATAAATATGGTGTCAATCCAAATACGGGAGATGTAGTTGATCCAAAAGGTGACCCCATTGGCAATCTTGGCGACTAATCAAATGAAAAAGAAAAAACAATTTGTAAGTGTTGCTATTTATCTCCGAGGGGATGAGTTAAGTCCAGATCATGTTTCCAAACTGCTGGGTGTTCAGCCTTCGCGTTGCCAAAAGAAAGGCGAATTTAAACTCGGATCAACGAGGTTCATTGCGAAAATTGGTGTGTGGACACTTGGTGCTAGAAGCAATTCGCGTTCTATTTCAGAACTAGTTGAAGAGCTTTTCCAAAAAATTGGCAATCCGCCGGTGCGGTTAGATGGGATTGAAGGTGTTGAAGACGCTTACCTTGATATCTTCGTTCCATTAAGTCAGCGTGGAAAGATGGATGAAACATTGGAATTTGCTCTAACTAAAAGCCAAATTGCAAAATTAGGTCAACTCGGTCTTTCTGCTTGCTTTACTGTGACATAAAGTGAAAGGGGCAGTCCTAGAAAAAGTGAACTCGACACGCCAATCATAGCACGCGCGATGCCAATGAAAATTAAACGCTGGGACAACTTCTCGGTTACGAACGCTTCACAAATGGAAGCAAAGCTTGCCTACATCAAACTAAACAGCCAAACGCCTTGCCCACCTCGTGGTGCTGCTTGTCGCGCCGTAGCAGTTCTGCGAAGGCTGATCCCGGTTAACCAAGGGTATTGCAGGAGGTTTTTTCACTCGCAACACCCGGCTCGCTTTCGGTCATGGCTGCGACCGTCCCAACTATGTGAGGGCAAGGTATAATTTCATTCAACCAAGAACATTTTATGAATCGCAGTGAACGCATGCACGAACATCCCTGGCCGTTAAAACTTGTCACGTGGCTGGTTCTGGGCACACAACTGGTGTTTCCCTTTCAGGGGCAGCTCCTGGCTTCTGCGACGGTCGTCACCATGCCTGCCGCATCCTCCTTTCCAGCGCCGGTTCTGACCCCGAAGAATGTCGTGGTCAACCGGACGGTGCCCGATGTGCAGCCGCCATCAATGGATCTTCAATTTTCCGCCGTGCCGACCGACGCGGAGATTTCCACCGCGCACGTTTTTAAAGAGCCAATCGTTTCCGTCGGGAGGAGCTTGTCTCCCGCTGAAAATAAAGACCTTGCCCGGGCCTTGATGGACTTTCGCAGCCGGCAGGACTCCGATGATGCGGGCGCCCTCGAAAATTTCCTGCAGGCGCATCCCGATTCCAAGTGGCGCATCTCCCTGCTGGCCAACCTCGGCAGCCATTACCGGCAAACGATGCAATTCACCAAAGCGTTGGCGGCGTGGCGGGAAACATGGGCCTTGGGCAAAGACAACACGGATTCTGATGTCAAAAGCATCGTGGACGGGGCGGCGGCTGAAATGGCCCATTTTTTGGTCACCTTGGGATGGGCGGACGAACTTCAGGCACTGCTCAAGGAACTGGATGGCCGCCCGTTGCGGGGCGCGGCTTATGTGTGGGTTAACGATGCCCGCTCGGCCTTGAGTCAGATGCAAAAACGTCCCAACCGCACTTTCACATGCGGGCCGTTCGCCCTATTCCGGGTTTGCGCCAGCTTGGGCCTTAAGAATCCGGCCAATTTACAGTCTATCAGGACCGAACTGGCTACCACCAACGGCACTTCACTGACGCAAAACTGGTTGCTCTCCAAACGCCTGGGTTTGAATTATCAGATGGCCATGCGTAAACGGGGGGCCGCCATTCCGCTCCCCTGTGTGGTGCATTGGAAACAGGGACATTTCTCCGCCCTGACGAAGATGGACAACGGGCGTTACCTTGTCGAAGACGGCGCCTTCAGCCAGGGTTGGGTCACCCCCAAGGCTCTGGATGAAGAAGCCAGCGGTTACTTTCTTATTCCTGCAGGACCGCTGCCTGCGGGTTGGGACGCCGTAACCGAGGAAGAAGGCCAGAATGCCTGGGGCAGAAGTAACCCCAATAATACGGATCCTGATACAACCGGCGATTGCACTCCCACAGCGGGCGGCGGCGGCGGCGGCGATCCGAAGCAACCCAAAAATACGAACAAGGGAATGCCGCAATATACCATCAGTCTTTTGCGGGTGAGTCTGACTGTTGCCGATGTGCCGCTGGGCTATACGCCGTCGATTGGACCCGAAGTCGAGTTCCGTATCAGCTATAATGAATTGGATACGCATAAAACCGGTCCTTTCTTATATTCCAATCTCGGCAATCAATGGAGTTGTGAATGGATTTCTTACGTGTTGGATGACACGACGACGACCAATGCCGATGTAAAAATCGTTCTTACCGACGGCGGCGCGCATAGTTATAATTGTGCTTCCAGTGGCGGTGGCGGTGGCGGCTGCGGTGGTCCTCCGACGTTTAAAATTCAAATGAAAAGTCAGGGGGCAATGGTCAAATCCTCCGACACCAGCTATCAGGTCACCTACAAGGATGGATCCGTGGCCATCTTTTCACATCCGGAAAACGTTGTGGGTGTGCGGCGGGTGTTTATGACCAAGAGCATCGATCCACAGGGAAACGCCATCACATACACTTACGATTCCAACAATCGTTTGGTGTCGGTGCAGGACGCCATCGGTCAGGTGACAACCCTCTCCTACGAAAAGCCGGGTGATTCATATAAAATCACAAAAGTGACCGATCCTTTTGGCCGCTATGTCACCCTCCAATACAACGGTTCAGGCCAGTTGACCAACATTACGGATGTCATTGGCATTTCCTCATCCCTGGCTTATGGAAACGGCGGATCTGAACCGGACTTCATCAACTCATTCACCACGCCTTACGGCACTACCACCTTTACCAACGGCATTTCGAGTTACGGTGGATATAACAACGACAACGTTCGCTGGCTTGAAGCGACCGATCCTCTGGGAGCCAAGGAAAGGGTCGAATTCATACTGGGAGGCGGACCTGACAGCGTTTCTGCCAACCAAATTCCCACGGGTATGAACACGACCAACATGAATAGCTGGCTTTCTTATCGCACCACCTATTTTTGGGACCAAAAGGCCATGGAACAATATCAGCCGGGAGATTACAGCAAAGCAACGCGATACATCTGGCTTATGAGTGCAGCCAATTATGAAACCGTCGGCAGCATCCTCAACGCCATCATATACCCCTTGGAAAATCCCGTATGGTATAACTATCCCGACCAATCGGACGGCAGAACGGATGGCACAATCAATCAACCCACTGCAATTGGCCGCGTCCTCGATGACGGCTCCACCCAATTGACACAATACCAGTATAATACCAATGGCAAACCGACCACTGCCATTGACCCGATTGGCCGCACCACACTTTATACCTACGACACAAACAACATTGACCTCCTCACGGTGTCACAGCTCGCCGCCAGCGCGACCAATACGCTTGCCCAGTTGACCTATAATTCCCAGCACCGGCCACTCACCTATGTTGATGCTTCCGGCCAGACGACTTATCTTGGCTACAACACCAACGGCCAGTTGACCGCCCTCACTAATGCGCTGAATCAGGTGATTACCCTTGCCTACGACACCAACTGTTACCTCACCAATATCAGCGGCGCATTGCCCTATGCGCCCTTAAGTGTCGCCTACGACGGCTTTGGCCGCGTTCGCACCGTGACCGATTCGGAAGGCTACACCGTCACCTACGATTACGATGCGATGGATTTACCCACAAAAGTAACTTATCCGGACGGAACCTATGAGCAGCTGGTGTATAACAATCTGGAGCCTGTGTTGAGCCGCGACCGGATGGGCCGCTGGACGGCGGCGACCTACGACGCACGACGGCGATTGACAGCCATCGTGGATGCCTTGGGCCGCGTGACGAGCTTTGAGCGATGCGGTTGCGGCGCATTGGACAGCATCACCGATCCTCTGGGGCGGACAACGACGTTCCTGCGCGATGTGCAGAAGCGTGTGACAACCAAAATTTATCCCGACGGCACACAACTCAACTACGCCTACGAAAACACCACCAGCCGGTTGAAATCCGTGACCGACGCGAAGAACCAGACAACGGCTTACAGTTATTACAACGACAACAGACTCAAGCAAATCACCTATAACAACGCTGTAATCGCAACGCCAAGTGTCTCGTTCACCTACGACACCAATTACAACCGGCTCCTATCCATGACCGATGGCATCGGCACAACCGCCTATGGTTACAATCCCGTCAATGGACAGTTGGGTTCTGGTAGGCTTGCCAGTGTAACAAATCCGTTGCCAAACAGCGTCGTCACCTACAATTACGACGCACTGGGCCGCACTACGAACCGCGCCATCAACGGTGTGGCGCAGACGGTGGCGCTTGATGGCCTTGGCAGAGTTACGATAATTACCAATGCGTTGGGAACATTTACCAATACCTATGTTGGAACGACAATGTTGATTGCCACAAATTTCTATCCCAATGGGCAAAAAATGGTGTTTGGTTATCATAGTGTAACCAACGATCAACGGTTGGCAGAGATTTGGAATCAAAATTATAATGGAAGCACTCTTTCAAAATTTGATTATGAATATACTCCTGATGGTCAAATCAAGACTTGGACACAGCAGTCCGATGCGGACACGCCTACCGTGCAAGTGATGCAGTATGATCCTGTGAATGAATTGTTGAATGCCACCATACACAGTGGTTCAGAAATGGGAGCGATTTTGAAACAGTTTATGTACGGTTATGATCAAGCCGGCAACCATACCAGCACATCGATGGGAACTACTGCTGGGATTTCCATGACCTCTGCCGATTACAATAACGCGAACCAAATGACGAGTATGACCGGTGGGAGTGGGATGATGCGATTCGCGGGAGTCTTGGACAAAGCAGGCACCGTCAGTGTTTCCGGCAATACTGCAACGATGAATTCACATTCGAATTTTGTGGGCTATGCGAGCGTCACAAGTGGGACGAACATTATTCCAATAATCGCTAGTGATTATAGCAGCCATTCCAGGACGAATAATTATCAAGTCGTCATTACTAATTTGGTGAGTTCACAGACATTGCAATATGATTTAAATGGCAACATGACCAACGATGGAGCAGGCATTACCTATGAATACAATGCGGCAGATCGAACAGTGGCAATAAATCGAGGAGCTAATCGAACGGAATTTGCATATGATGGATTTGGGCGTCGTGTGCAGATTGTGGAAAAGACCAATGGTGTGTCTGTGATCACAAATAAATACGTCTGGTGTGAAACGGACCTTTGTGAGCAGAGGGATAATACAGGTGGAACCGCCGTCAAAAGATTTTTTGAACAGGGGGAGCAGATTTCAGGAACTAATTACTACTTCACCTCTGACTACCTCGGCTCTATCCGTGAAGTGACGGATAGCGGCGGGGCAATTCGTTGCAGATACGATTATGATCCATATGGAGTAAGGACAAAAACTCAAGGGAACATGGATGCGGACTTTGGATTTACAGGTCATTTCATGATCGCGAGCCAGCCGGAAACGACAATTACACTCTATCGCCTTTATCGGACGGATTTGGGCAGATGGTTATCTAGAGACCCGTTAGGGGAAACAGTAGGTTTAAATGTCTATGCGTATGTTCTTAATAATCCAGTTAACACAATAGATCCTGACGGGAGATGTGGCCCATGTATATTTGCAGTAGCAGTATTAGCTTTGGGAGGTCTTGCCGTTCTTGGTGCATACAGTGCCTATAATGCATGGTATAAAACAGATACAATAGCATCTGCTGGAAATGCTGCTGTAACTATGGAGAATACGGGCCAATATGCGGTAGCACGTGACTATAGAAACCAAGTTATTCAAAATGATATTTGGGGAAGCGGCGGCGCCGCAAAGGATATATCAGGTGCAGCTAATGGAATAGTAGATTTCCCAACACGATTTGCTGATATTATTCCTGCCGTGACAGCGGCTCTTCTTGGTCTCTCGTCTGGATCAACACCTAATTCTTCGCAAAGTCCTGTGAATCCCAATCAGCCTCAACCTATATTTGGGTTAGGTAGTGGGTATGGAGACACACATAATATGCCGGGGTATATTACTCCAAGGGGTGGGTTCTACAATGGACCAACCCCTCCAGCAGGATCGAAAAAAAACTGTCCATAACAATGACGAAGATAAAACTATGAACAACAACCTAATTAGATGGTATTTAAAATTCGCCGCCGTGACGTGCTTTATTATAGGGGTCATAGGTTTAACTTTATGTGCCAAAGTGTATATTAAAAATATTTTTGTTTACACTGGAGGAACGATTAATCCAATAGTGTTTGACGGAATGATCGAAATGAATAAGTTTGGGTATTTTGGGATTATTCCAAGCATGTCAGGTTTACTATTGATTAGTTCGCTTTTGATGTGGATTTGTTCTAGAAAATTTAACAACGACAACACTAATTGATTGCCACAAATCTTTATCCGAACGGCCAGAAGGCCGTGTTCGGCTACTACGGCACCAACAACGACGAGCGATTGCAGCAAATTCAGAACCTGAATCCTGCCGGTCAAAATCTCTCAACTTTTGGTTATGTTTATGATTCCAACGGAGAAATAACAAACTGGACGGAGCAGGCCGACAACAACACACCGACGGTGCAGGTTGAGGAATACGATCCAGTGAATCAGTTGTTAAGCTCGACAGTTCATAGCGGCAGCATTGCCGGTTCGGTGCTCAAACAGTTCATTTACAACTATGACGCGGCGGGTAACAGGACAAGCGAGCAGATTCAAAGTAGCGCGGGCGTCTCGCCTGCAATCAGTTCAAGCAGCCACAACAACCTGAATCAACTTACCAGTCGTACTGGAAATAACGGCCCAATGCGGTTCAAGGGAAGCTTGGATTCGACGGGGACTGTTACCGTGGCGGGCAGTCCGGCGACAATGATTGGACACACGAATTTTGTGGGTTATGCCAACGTCAGTCAGGGAACAAATGTAGTCCCTATTGTTGCAAGCGATTATAGCGGCCATTCCCGCACGAATAATTTCCGAGTCGTTGTGACGAACAATGGTGTGGCCGAAACATTGACTTACGACTTGAACGGAAATCTGACCAATGCGGTAACGGCGACCAGCACGAACACATACCAATGGGATGCAGCGAACCGAATGGTGAGTTTCACCAGTCCAACCAATCAAAGTTTATTCACATATGATGGATACTGGAGGTGTGTGCAAATCATAGAAAAGCAAAACGGTGTTCCGGTGGTTACGAACACGTTCCTTTGGTGTGGAGCCGGGCTTTGTGAGCAAAGGGACTTGACTGGTGGGACTGTTGTAAAAAGATTCTTTGGTGAAGGTGAGCAAATATCAGGAACGAATTATTTCTTTACTCGCGATCACTTGGGTTCAGTCAGGGAGATGACGGATAATTCCGGTTCGATTCGGGCGCGGTATGACTACGACCCGTACGGTAAGGCGACTAAGCTGCAAGGTGATCTTGAAGCTGACTTTGGCTATGCAGGAATGTATTACCATGCCGCTAGCGGACTGAACCTGACATATTTCAGGCCTTATGACGCAAATTTGGGACGATGGCCAAATAGAGACCCCATCGGAGAGGCTGGAGGAATCAATCTTTACAGCTACGTTGGAAACGACCCGGTGAATTGGATTGATCCTTTCGGACTTCTTCTCACCGATGCCCAAGTCGCTAATATCATTTTCAATGAAACACGCTCTCTTTCAGGGAACGGAATTGATACCGCCCGACAAAATGTGGCCGATGCGATTCTTAACGGCGATGAAGCTGAAGATGCAGGGAAAGGTAAACACCCCATAACAGCACCCGATACAGCGACAGTCCCCGATGCCGAAAAAGGGACTTACGCCAAGTGCCAAAAGGCGGCTAAGGACGCGCGCGAGCAGAGGAAAAAAGGAGAGGATCCCACAAAAGGAGCAACCCATTTTAATTTGCGTCCGAACGATAGTACTGGAGATAAAGATGGTAATCCCATTCGCACACACAACGGTCCATTCAATAATAGCTTTCCGACACAGGAACTCCCGGCGACTGGAATTTATGTCAACACGTATAAATAGTCTTTTAATCTCGTTCTTGATTTGTTGCGTCTCCTGCACAACTGATTCAAGGCAGTTTAGTTCTTCAACCATCAACTCAGGGAACGGAAAGGTGGCGTTGTTTCTGAACGCCTCGCCGGATAGTTATGTGTTGATAACACATCTAACTGATAGTTATGGTCATTATCTGCTAGTCTATTCGAAGGATGAAAAAAAAGGTGTGGTCTTGGACGTAGAAAAAGACGTCAAGACTGGGCATCTCGATGTGCGTAATATCGGATTCGGAACAAACGTTGGAAACGGCGAATGGAGCCTCTATAGTGAGAGCAAAGATGGGACTAAATTTGAGAGTGAGGGGGGATTGTGGACGCTGCACCATTTTGCGACCCTGCTTACAAAGGGACTGAAACAAAGACATCAGGCCATCCCTTTCAAAGATTTGATACGTGACTGAAAGTGAGAGAGTCAACTTTGCATGTTCTTCCAACCGGCGTGGGTGAATCCCACCTTCGCTGGCGCGTGTCGTCATGCCGGCTGCGAAGCAAAGGCCAGCCGTCCTGCCGTCACGCCCCAGCTTCGCCCCTTAAAGTGAGTCCGCCCGTGGCGTCGTTCGTCACGCTGTCCGGGAGCGACGAGACGAGAAAAGTTAGAATGTCGCTCCCGGCCATCGCGCCGAGCCGTCGTCACCGGCAGAAAACCAACGACCGCTGACGCTGCTAAAATTGGTTCGCTGTCGCTCAAAGGAAATTACGAATCGCGCGCAAGAGACGACGAGCTGGTGGTGGCTGATGGCCGGGACAGAGTCGCGCCGCTTCGCCTCAAGGGGCACGTCCTGTGCGGGAAGCGCCCTACCGCTCAATAGAAAAGCAAACAGATGGTTCGCTTAGATAAGAGCACATTGTGTGACATAAAATTGGCCGCTGGGGGAAGGCAACGGGCGGCCTGGCAGCGGGGAACCCCGCGAGACCCCGCTGCACCATTTTATGATCACACAATGTGTTCTTATCTTACGGGCGGTGCTGGCGCACGGCGTTCAAGCACAGGCCGCGCCGTCGCTCCCTTTGGCCGGCCGCAGCCCGCCAAAGTCTTTTGTTCAACGTTGCCGCAGTTTATGTTCTTGATAGAATCTTCCCCGCAATGCGTTTGTTTTCCGGCCTTCTGTTATTGGCAACTGTGAGCGCGGCAACTGCTTCAGTTCCGCTCTCGCCGACGGCTATGGTTGCCTCTCCAGACGGTGAAGCACTTTATTTGGCTTGTGCTACAGCCAACTGCGTTTTGCGTTTTGATGTCGCAAGGCAGAGGGTTTCAGATCCCATCGCCATGCCGGAACCGCCGTCAGGTCTGGCATTATCGGCAGATGGCCGGCGGCTGTATGTGACCTGCGCCTCGCCGGAAAGCAAAGTCTGCATCGTTGATCTCACACAACACAAAATCGTCGGAACCATTCCTGTCGGTCACACGGTAATGGCCCCAGTTGTCAGCCCGGACGGGAAAACGCTCTACGTCTGCAATCGCTTCAATAACGATGTGAGCGCTATTGATTTAGCCTTAGGAAGGGAAGTATGCCACATACCCGTTGAACGTGAGCCGGTGGCGGCAGACATCACCAAGGACGGAAAATACTTACTGGTAGCCAATCATCTTCCAACCGGTCGTGCGGACGTGGATTACGTGGCTGCTGTCGTGAGCGTGATAGATTTGACAGCGAACAAAGTCATCAAGAAGTTACAGTTGCCCAATGGCAGTGGTTCGCTCAATGACATTCGTGTTTCGCCAGACGGCAAATACGCCGCAGTCACCCATCTCCTGGCGCGGTTTAACCGGCCGACAACGCATGTTTATCGCGGTTGGATGAACGCCAATGCCATGACCCTTATTGACCTCGGTCGAATGGAAGTCCTTCACACCGTGCCGTTGGACGATCCAGAGAGCGGCGCAGCAAATCCATGGGGCGTTGCGTGGTTGCCAAACAGCGCAACTGTCATAATCACCCATGCTGGCACACACGAAGTCAGCGTCATCAACGTCCCGGCGTTACTGGCTAGATTGGGGAATGAACCTGCGAAGACATCGGGCTATGCCGCAGCTTCCTCGGGACAAACCAACTTGCCGAACGATTTGATTTCCCTGTTCGGTGTGCGCCAGCGCGTCAAACTACCGGAAACTGATCTCGGCCCACGTGCGCTGGCAGTCGTCGGTCACACCGCTTACATTGCCAATTACTTCTCCGACACCTTAAGCGTGATGGATCTCTTCGCACCCTATCTTAAAGCCAAATCCATCCCGCTTGGGCCAAAACCGGAAATGGACATTGTCCGCAAGGGCGAGTTCTATTTCCACGATGCAAATATCTGCTTCCAAGGCTGGCAAAGCTGTGCCAGTTGCCATCCCGGTGGTGGGCGTGTGGACGGTTTGAATTGGGATTTGCCCAACGATGGAACCGGCAATCCAAAGAACACCAAGAGCCTGTTGCTCGCCCATAAGACCCCGCCATCAATGTGGCTGGGCGTGCGCACCAACGCAGAAGCCGCTGTCCGGGCTGGCATCCGTCATATTCTCTTCACCGAGCAACCAGAAGAAGTTCCGGCTGCAATAGACGAATACCTCAAATCGCTCAAACCCGTGCCCAGTCCCTATTTGGTAGACGGCAAACTTTCCGAGGCTGCGGAACGAGGACAGAAGGTTTTCTTGCAAGCGGATTGCGCAACGTGCCATCCGCCGGGGCTGTTTACTGATTTGGAGAAATACGACGTTGGCACACGCGCTCGGTTTGATCAACCGATAGACAAATTCTATACACCGACGTTGATTGAGGTTTGGCGCACGGCTCCGTATCTGCATGATGGTTCAGCGGCCACCATGCGAGACGTTCTCACGACCCATAACCCGCACGATCAGCATGGCGAGACGTCGAACCTGTCCAACCAGGAAATTGACGACCTTTGCGCCTACATACTTTCGTTGTGAACCAGCCTAAAAAGACGGAAACATTCGGGGGAACAATCTCCATTCCTTCTCGCTTGGCGTTGAAGAAAGAAAAGTGCCCCGGACTCTGGGTAACAGCAGTTGAAGGACTGGTACATAAGGAGTTTCACCTGACCCTTCAACCTCTTTCGGGCGAGAAGCCGGCAGAAATGGTTCGCCGCCTTGCCGCAGTGCTGCAAGAAAGGAATGCCATTGTTGTCCGGCACGAAATCTTTGGATCGAATGCCGCACACAAGGAGACAATGCGGGCCTTACGACAGGAAATTAGCAACGACTGGCCTGTGATGTGGATTGGAGACGGTAAGGACACAGATAATGCCATTTCAGGAATGCACGTGTTTGCTGTGGCAGGAACCCATGTGGACACAATCCGCCATGAAGGAGAACCTATTGGCCGAGTTTTCAGCGATGGTTACGAACGACATTGTTTCTTGGGGAATGTAATGCCATCAAATCTCACTGCCTCCAAATCTGCTCAATGTCATGAGATATTCGAGAAAATGGAACGTTTGCTTCTTGAAACCGGCATGGAGATGACAAACGTAGTGCGAACATGGTTCTTCCTTGATGACATTCTTTCGTGGTATGGAGAATTCAACAATGCACGTATCGAGTTTTTCAAAGAGAGGAAGCTTCTGAATGGTTTATTACCGGCCAGCACTGGTATTGGCGGTCGGAATTCGCAGGGAGTTGCAATTGTCGGGGGAGCCTGGGCGGTTCAAACAAAAGAAGGATCCACCATCGCCCACGAAGTGCCATCGCCGTTGCAATGTTCATCCATAGACTATGGCAGCGCCTTCAGTCGTGCCGTGTTGGTGGATACGTCGTCCTGTCGGCGGCTTCTGATTTCCGGCACAGCCAGCATAGGTCCGGACGGACACAGTTTGCACACTGGCGATTTAGACGGGCAAATCGGGTTGAGCATGAAAGTTGTGCGGGAGATTTTGGCATCACGCGGATTCAACTTCTCCGATGTCACCCGCGCCACCGCCTATTTCAAAAATCTACAGGACGCACCGGCTTTCGATTTTTGGCGCGAGAAGCAAGGATTGAAACCCTTTCCACTGATTGCAACACAATCCACCATCTGTCGCGGTGAGTTATTGTTTGAAATCGAACTCGACGCGATTGCGTTGCCCTCAAGATGATTGTTCACATAAATGAATGTTCGTTGCCGTCATCCGATTCGGAGTCAACACCAGTGCAGATGATTGGTAGTGGCGGTGGTGATTCAACCAGTGGTCGCGGGGTGATGATAATGCCCGGCATGACCACGGCAGAATTTCCCTGCCTGTGTTTCCGCCGCAAGCCGCCACCCAATATCCACGCAATCAGAATCAGGCACAGCCAGACGAACACGAGATAGAGATAAACCCCGTAGTTGGCAATGACCTCATCCAGAAAATGGAACACTGGTCCGAGAACTTCGAGTGGACTCACATTCATACGACCTCCTTGATGGGTATGCCGACCGGATTTTCACGATGGTTCATGTTTGGCAATGTCGCAAATTTCCGTTCGTATTCCTCAAGGCTGGGCAGCTTCACCTTTGCCCTTTTTGCATAGGCGCGATGAACGGCAACGGAATTGTGCCCCAACGCCTCCTGTGCGAAGCGTTCGGGATAGCCACACGTCTTGGCGCGTTCCGCCCAAGCGTAGCGGTAGCTGTGAAGGGAAATGCCTTGAATCCCAAGCAGCTTGCAACGACGGCGAAACTCGGCTGCGCGGGCGCCGGCATTGGATTTGAAGATAGTCGGAAACAACGGCCCGGTTGTGGGCAGATGATTCAGAATGGTTTCCAGTCGTTTGCCAATCGCCAGTTGCGCGTGCTCTCCGGTTTTCATCCGAAAATAGGAAAGCGTCCGCGTAGGCCAATCAATGTCTTCGGCGGTAAGTGCGGCGGCATCGCTCTGTGATGCGCCGATTTCCCACAACAATTGGTAAAACAAATTTCGCTCGGCATTTTTTTCGGCATCCAGGATGCGCTGATGTTCCTCCGGCGTGATACCACGCTTGGATTTGCACTGTGGTTTCGGCCAAAGTTTGGGGATCAAAACTGGAACGGGCAGCCAACCGAGATTTAAGGCGAGGTTGTGAAGGCGTCGCAAGTAATGGCCAACGGACATTTGCTCGTTCTTGAGAACGGCGAAAAAATCCTCGGCGTTGGTTTCCAGCAATTTCCGGTGTCGCAGGCTGTCGAAAGCGCTGGATTTCATGCCGCGAACGTAGCGGGTCTTGGTGGAATCCCGGCCGTGCGTCTGAATCTGATCCATGACGTTTTGCCACGTGCGCTGCATGAACGCGGGGTCGCTCGCCATCAAATACGCGCGGGCGATTTGCAGATTGATGGCCGGCTGTTGGTGCGCCTCGTTCCTCGCATTGAAAATGCGCCGGGCCGTTTCCCTGTCCCGCGTTTTGAGGCTTTCCTGGCGGCCGGTTGCGTTGTCTTGAATAAAAAAGATTCTGCTGTTCCGTTGGAACAGGCGATATTTCATTTTCATAGGCATCTCAATGGTTGAGGATGCCTCGTATCGAAGAAGCCGCGTTAGCAGATACTGGCCAATAGTCGCAAATCCTGCGAAATACTATTTTTGCTGGAGCTTTTGCTGGAGGTCAGGCCAGTCAAATTTTACAACCGATTGCCGCGTAAGCGGTTCAAGTTGGCTCCAGAGGCAGGGCTCGAACCTGCAACATCACGGTTAACAGCCGCGCGCTCTACCATTGAGCTACTCTGGAACACAAATCACCAACACCATTTCTCGTCCATCACCCGCCGGTTAATCCCGACCTGTCGGGACTCTACCATTGAGCTACTCTGGAACAGAAGGGGAGCCAATCTACAAATCGTCTCGCATCGCGTCAAACGGATTTCTGGCACGAAACATCCCGCAACAACGTAATGACTTCCTCGTCGCTCGTCTGCGAAAATTCGTCGTAGTATTGGCCAACGGCCACAAAATCAGGGTCCACATCCAGCGCCAGAACATCGTCCGCAACGCGGCGCAGCCGTTCGACAGCATTCATCGAAGCCACCGGCACGGCGACGATGATCCGGCGGGCGGATTGTTGTCTGGCGGAAAGCACCGCTGCCTCGGCCGTCGCACCCGTGGCCAGCCCATCGTCCACGAGCAATACAATTTTATCACGAAGCACCGGCACATTGGAATGGTGAAACCGCTGGCAATACTCCCGCAGCCGGACGGTTTCTTCCGCCACCACCTTGTCCAACTGGGAACGCGCCACGGGAATTCCAGACAAAGACCTCTCGTCAAAGATGACAACGTCAGGTTCGGCAAGCGCACCGACGGCAAATTCACGATGCATTGGATGTCCGATCTTGCGGACCACCAGCACATCAAGCGGACATTGCAAGAGCCGCGCCACTTCGGCGGCCACCACAACGCCGCCGCGCGGCAATCCCAGAACCAGATCAACCTCCACGCCCTGCTCCTTCAGATGTTGTCCCAGCCGGCGTCCCGCATCCTGGCGCGATGCAAACTTCATAAGACATGATTCCGCCTCTTTGGGGAAGAATTCAACATCCAAGTGAAGTAACAGCCTTAACAGCTCATTAATAAAGTAGGAGACGACGTGAGGAGTCTCTAAATAAATCTGTTTTCCCAAAGAAATTTGAGCCTCGTTACCTCGGCTCCTACCAGAATGAGACATTTTTGAACGGACTGTTAGGCGGAGTGCTGGAGTAATTGCAGTCTTCCCATTACTCCATTACTCCGACACTCCAATCCATCAGCCCGTCACCAGCGTGCCTACTTTCTCGCCCATGACGACACGCCGCAGGTTGTGCGGGCGAAATAAATCGAAAACAATAATCGGCATCTTGTTGTCCATGCAAAGCGAGAACGCGGTTGAATCCATCACCTTGAGCCGCTTTTGCAGCGCATCCAGATACGTGATTTGCGTGAAGCGTTTCGCCTTGGAATTTTTCTTCGGGTCGCTGTCGTAAATGCCATCCACCTTCGTCGCCTTCAAAATCACTTCCGCGCCGATTTCATTGGCGCGCAGGGCCGACGCGGTGTCGGTCGAAAAATACGGATTGCCCGTGCCGCCGCTGAAGATGACCACCCTGCCCTTTTCCAAATGCCGCACGGCGCGCCGGCGGATGAACGGCTCGGCGACCTGCGACATGGCGATGGCGCTTTGCACGCGCGTGGGCGATCCAAGTTTTTCCAGCGCGTCCTGCAATGCCAGCGCGTTGATGACTGTGGCGAGCATTCCCATGTAATCGCCCGTGGCGCGCTCAATGCCGTGTTCGCTGCCGGACGCGCCGCGAAAAATGTTCCCACCACCCACCACCACCACCACTTCCACGCCGAGCTCGCGCACTTCGCGGATCTGCGCGGCCATGTGATGCACCGCAGCGGGACGAATGCCAACGCCATGCTCATCACCGAGCGCTTCACCGCTTAACTTGAGCAGAATCCGGTAAAATTGAGGTCGTTTGGCGGTGGTCATGGAAGTTTGAAGCGCGCGCGGCATCGGGAAAATTATTAACAGCCGCGCGATGAATCGTCAAATCAAAGACGCGATTCTATCGTCCCTGCGGGACTCGGTTGGTTTGTTTCCACCTTACCCGCAGTTGAAACTGCGGGCTATTTTCGATCGCCGCCCTGCGGCTGGAAACAAAAAAGGCGTCCCGATGGACGCCTTCGTTTAATTTGTAGGAGTCGAGGTAATGAGACTCCAATTTCGAAAATCAATTTCAGAGACTCCTTACGTCGTCTCCTACTTTTCGCACTTACGCGGCGCTTTCGCCGACCTGGAAACGCACGAACCGGCGGATGGTAACTTCATCGCCAAGTTGCTTGGCGGTTTGCGCCACGTGTTCTTTCACGCTCACCTCGGAATTCCGTTTCACAAAACCTTGATCCACGAGGCAATAGGTCTGGTAAAATTTTTCCAGAACGCCTTGAAGGATTTTCTCCATCGCCTGCGCCGGCTTGCCCTTGAGACGGTCGGATTGCGCGGCAATTTCCCGTTCCTTCGCAATAACCTCGGCGGGCACCTGTTCGCGTGAAACGGCGTGGGGATGTCCCGCCGCAATTTGCAGCGTGATGTCTTTGACCAGTTGCTTGAATTCGTCCTTGCCGGCCGTTTCCGCCGTGCCTGCGCCCACTTCAACGAGCACGCCGACTTTCGCGCCGGTGTGAATGTAAGCAGCGATCAGCCCGTTGCCTTTGACTTCCATGCGCGCGTGGCGGGCAATTTTGATGTTCTCACGAATTTTTGCGACCAGCGCCTGGCGTTCGGCCTCCAAATCCGGGTTGGATTCGGTGGCATAACGTTTCGCCGCGGCGTCACAAAACGCGCGGAAGGTGTCGTTGCGCGCCACAAAGTCCGTCTCGCTGTTCACCTCCACGAGCACGCCGAGCTTCCCGCCCGGCGCGATGTATTGGGCGATTACGCCTTCCTTCGCTTCGCGCACGGATTTCACGGCGGCGGTGGCCTGGCCTTTTTTGCGCAGAATGTCCACGGCGGCGGCAAGGTTCCCCTTCGCCTCGGTCAGCGCCTTTTTGCAATCCATCATGCCCACCCCGGTCATTTCGCGGAGCTTGGCAACGTCAGCAGCAGTAATTTGAGCCATAATTAATTCAGCCTTTGGTTTGAATGTTGAAAATGAACCGAAATCATCGCGAGCCGCCGCCAGTCAAGCCGCCGCTTGCGGAGCGGGTTCGGTTATAACAGGGGGAACTCCTCCCGTCGGCGCAGCTTCAGTGGGTTGCGTTTCAGCCGGAGCGGTTTCTTCCGCTGTTTGACGCGGACGTCTGGACTCGAATTCCGCCTGCGCCAGCGTGACTGCCTGGCCAACAGCGGCCAAAATCACGCGGATGGAGCGGATGGCATCGTCGTTCGCAGCAATGGGAAAAGTCACCAAATCGGGATCGCAATTGGTATCCACGAACGCAACGACGGGAACCTTGAGCTTGCGCGCCTCGGCCACGGCATTGTGTTCGCGCCGGATGTCCACAACGAACAATGCGGCGGGAATTCTGTCCATGTCGCGGATGCCATCGAAATACTTATGCAACCGGCCGGCCTCGCGGCGAATGGAGGCTTGCTCCTGTTTCCCGTAACCGGCCAGCGAGCCGTCGGCATCCATTTTTTCAATTTCCTTCAAGCGCTTGATGGAGGATTTGATCGTGTTGAAATTTGTCATGGTGCCACCGAGCCAGCGTTCGGTGACATGAAACTGGCCGGTTTCCCTGGCGGTTTCCTTGACGCATTGCTGCGCCGGTTTTTTGGTGCCAACGAACAAGACTTTCCCGCCTTTGCGGACTGTTTCAGACAGAAAATTGCACGCCGCTTCCAATTGCACGACCGTCTTGCCGAGGTCAATGATGTGAATGCCATTGCGCGCGTCGAAGATGAACGGCTTCATCTTCGGATTCCAACGCCGCGTCTGGTGTCCGAAATGGACGCCCGATTCCAACAATTCTTTGATGCCAATACTTAACACAAGTTTCCTTTGGTTGCGACCCCGCTCTTTCTAAAGCTTCAAAGGCACACCGGCTTCCGGCCTGTCGCGTTTCCCTTGACCTGCACCCTTTCAAGCATCAGAAAGAGCGGGGCATCCCGCGGAACACGGGATTGAGTTTAATGTTGTTGTAGCCCGCCTCCGCACTGCTTCCGTCTTCGTCCCGCATTGCGGGACTCCGACGTGACAAGCCGGCGCGGCAAGCCGCATTCACTCGAACGCGGAAATTTCAGGCTGTTTCCCTTTGCAAACCAGCTGATTCAGCGTCTTGCAAAGGACGGGAAGGGTAGCAGGGAAACATGCGACAGCAATCATTATTTTCAGGCCAGTTCCATGTTTGTTCCTGCCTTTGCCAATAACAACGCCTGATTTTACCCGTCTTCTGTGCCAACCGGCTTGTCAAAAGTACTTTGCCACATTATCGTCTGACAATGTCGCTGAAGAAATATTTTGCATTGCAGGCCCTGCTTTTCTGCGGCCTGTGTCTCTCCTCCGCCGACGTGATTCAATTGAAAGATCAAGCCACCGTCACCGGCAAAATCCTGACTGAAAAACCTGATTCCGTCGCCGTGGATGTGGGTTACACCGTGCTTGTCGTGCCGCGCAGTGCCATCGCCACCATTTCCAAAACAAGCGACGTGGCAACCCAGGCGGCGGCAGCCGCCAGTTCGCTTCTCAATGTCAATGTGCCGGCGCAATTCTACTACACCGACGCGCGCCCGGCGATCGCGCGCGATGTGCAGGATCTCGTCAAACAAATTGGCGAAGCCGTCGTGCAGGTGCGCACGCCGGGCGGGTTGGGCTCGGGATTTTTCATCAATGCGGACGGTTATTTGATTACGAACTTTCACGTCATCCAGGGCGAGACGGAAATTTCCGTGGAGGTTTATCATCGCCGTGACGGCCAGCTCGACCGTGAAACTTACAAGCAGGTAAAAATCATCGCCATCAACAAATTTCAAGACCTTGCACTGTTGAAAATTGAGGATAAAGACGCGCCGAAGTTCAAACACGTCAGCCTCGGCAACTCGGACGCGTTGAGCGTTGGAGATTCGGTGTTCGCCATTGGCAGTCCGATGGGATTGGAACGCACGGTGACTTCGGGCATTTTGAGCACCAAGACACGCGAATTGGAAGGCGAGCTTTATTTGCAGACGACCGCGCAGATCAATCCCGGCAACAGCGGCGGCCCGCTGTTTAACATGGCCGGGGAAGTCATCGGCGTCACGAACATGAAAATCATGTTCGGCGAAGGCCTGGGTTTTGCAATCCCAGTCGAACTGGTGAAAAACTTCCTCGACCACCGCGACGCCTTTGCCTACTCGACCGACAATCCGAACAACCCGTTTCGCTATCTCGAACCGCCCAGCCGCACCCAAAACCAGCCAGCGGCGAAATGAACCTGGAACCTCCGTCAAATCTGGATTCCTCAATGATCAATGATTTCGGTTGAGTGATGGCTGTCCACCAGTCCTCGAGCAACCCAGTGACGAAGCCCTAATAACTAATGACGAATGAATGACAAAACCCGAAGCAAAAGCAGTGCGATGCCATCCACACCGGCGAAGGATGTGCCGGCGACGCATGGGTTGGACATTTGTCATTCGGACATTCCTTCGTCATTCGGATTTCGTCATTCGTCATTCCGCGCGAGCGGCGTGTCCATTGAAAACATCAAGGAAGCTGAATTGATGTCGCAACTTTTCACCAACACCGAGTTTAATCTGCCATGACCACACGCATTTCCTGTCTGATTTTCCAACGCACGGCGAGAATTTTTTACGCGACGTTTGCCGCTCTGCTAACACTTGCAACATCCATCTGCGCCGCCATTCCGCCTGTTGAAAATCTGCTGCCGGCGGACACGTTATTTCTCCTGGCTGTGCCCGACTGTGCGGCGCTGCGCACCGCCGGCCATCAATCGCCCCAATGGCTTTTCTGGAATGATCCAGCCATGAAACCGTTTCATGACAAGTTTGTTGCGAAATGGAATTTGGAATTTGTCGATCCACTGGAACGTGATTTGGGAGTCAAATTGAGTGACTTCACAGATTTGCCACAAGGCCAGCTTGCCCTGGCCATTACGCAAAACGGTTGGAGTGGCACCAACGACGTTGAGTTGGGCGTGCTCTTGCTGCTCGACACCAAGGATAAAAGTGATTTGCTCAAAACCAATCTAACCCGCCTCCGTAACAAGTGGACGGATGCGGGAAAATCATTCCGAACGGAAACTCTTCACGGCATCCCATTTTCGGTTGTGCCGCTTTCCAGCAATGAGGTTCCCAATGCACTCACCCATTTCTTTCCCAAGCGCCAGCCTGTTCAGGAACCCGGTGGGGAAAACAAACCTTCGCCGCCGGGCGAACTGTTTGTGGGCCAGTTTGAATCGCTGTTGATCGTGGGTAACTCGCAAAAGGCCATTGACACCGTGTCTGCGCGGCTGACGGGCGGTTCCAATCCTTCATTGGACGATAACCCGCTTTTCGCCGCGGATCGGCTTTCTCAATTCCATGGCCGGTCCCTGTGTTACGGCTGGTTCAACGCCGGAAACTCCTTTGACGTGTTGGCCCATCTCCCGCCGCCGGAAGGCACACGCAGCCTGATGTCGCGAGTTCCGTGGAACAAAATCCTCGGCGCATCAGGGCTTGCCGGTTTGAAAACCGTCAGTTTTACCTGCGACCAATCCCGCGAAGGCATGCAAGCCAATTTCTTCATTTCCGTGCCGGACACGAGCCGGGAGGGAATCGTCAAAATGATTGCCTCTGTGCCAAAAGACGCGAGCCCGCCCGCGTTTGTGCCCGCCGACGCGGTGAAATTCTGG
>Ga0182017_10000622_pt1 | contig 27989 bp, 25 predicted proteins | sample 712E3DmetaG_FD_120492 | JGI IMG/M metagenome (GOLD analysis project Ga0182017, IMG submission 120492) | Permafrost microbial communities from Stordalen Mire, Sweden - 712E3D metaG | ecosystem: Environmental > Terrestrial > Soil > Wetlands > Permafrost | place: Sweden: Stordalen | collected... | reverse complement strand
ATAGAATCAATTGATCTCTAATTTCCAGGCAAAGGAATAATCCATTTTCGCATCGCTTCTTTCCGTTATGCCACACGAACTGCGTTCTCACCCGGAAGAATATTGGAGCCGAACCTTATTGCATACAGGCGTGTGAATTCTGCACCGAAAAGAACTATTTGTGAAGAATAGTAGGCCCACAGCATAAAAATAACAAGCGAACTCGCCGCACCGAATGTCGACCCTATATCGCCATTGTCCAGATACCACCCGACGGCAAGCTTCCCGATTGAGAAAAAGAGAGAAGTTACTGCGGCTCCTATCCACACATCCCTCCATTTTATAATTGCGTCCGGAAAAAATTCAAACAAAAGTGCGAACACGACAGTAATGCCGGCAAACGATACTATAAAATTAAGGAGGCTGCTCACGTGATCACTCATTGCCGCCAAAACTGCACTGAGAATAAGCGATACCAGCAGAAGAAGCCCTATTCCCAATATTACGGCAAACGAATGGAGCCGGACCCGAAAGAATGATAGAATAGTCCCTGCCGGTTTTTGCTGAATATGCCAGATAGAATTAAGCGAATCGCGCAATTGTATAAACACCGCCGATGCACCCATCAGAATCATGACAACACTGAAAATCGCCGTGCGAACGCTGAAGCTCGATTTACGTGCGTTTGAAATCAAGCTTTGAACGAAATTCGCTCCTTCTATTCCAATCTGTCCCCGAATTTGAGAAACAAGATGGCCGCTCGCCGCCTCCTGACCGAATCCGAAACCTGAAAGAACGATAACGAGTATGAGCAGCGGCGACAGAGAGAATACGATAAAAAACGATAAGGCAGCACCCTGCTGGGCGATGTTGTCTTTATTCCAGGCAATTGCGGAATCCCTCAGTAATAACCAGATATTTTTCATGCGAAAAGTTTTCATAAAAATACGGGCATCTGATTTTTATATTCAACGATAGAAAATCTTTTTCTAATTTTGGAATAGTGTAACGACAATAAACTTGAGATCCAATCAACCAATGGAATGAAAGAGTAATTAATCCCGCCTGAAGAATCAATGTTTTTTCCGTTCAAACTTGAGAGCGGCGGTCTAACCTCCCGATAATGAATGAGCGCGGCTGAATATAAGGGAAAATGCGGTTTCAGCATGCCGTCGGGATCATTGTCATCCAAGACTTGTACATACACATTAATACGGATATCCAATGGCAATATTCAGCATAAGATTGTTCGTTCTCCACGACGGATTGCCGAGAGCGATCTTCCTGAAGACCCAACGCTCGCCTTCGGACAGATATGGAACACGTAATGGGAACGCAATGTCGCACCGGAGAACAAAAAAGGACAAATCAAGCCGCAGGCCGAAACCTGTTCCAACAGCTACCTGATCGAGAAACGTTTGAAAGGAGAACTTGCCGCCGGGACGGTTCGGGTCGTCCCGCAACAGCCAGATATTTCCGGCATCGACGAACACTGCGCCCTTGAGAATACTTACGAGAGGAAACCGGTATTCGGTATTTGCTTCAAGTTTGATATCCCCTGCCTGATACATAAAGGATTTTGCCGCAATGCTGTCAGGAATTCTGTACGAACCGGGGCCAAGACCCCATGCACTGAAGGCACGCACGCTATTGCTTCCCCCGATATAAAACTGCTTCACATAGGGCATCGTTGCGGAGTTGCCGTAAGGGACGCCTATTCCCGCAATAAACCTGCTGGCAAGAGACGCTCTTTGATCATCCGTATTGAAGTAATATCGCAAATCGATATCGAATTTATAGTACTCCGAATATGCCGTTCCGAAGATTTCATAAGGAAGATCGGATGTCGCTTTATGTTCGTAAAACATTGATTGCGCAAGCTGCAACAGGTTCCCCGAAAAGTCCATGCTTCCTTTGAAGTACAGGTGGTTCTTTCGATCCTTCTCAAGCTGGTCATTGTATGTAAAGGAATAATTCTGTCCGATGATAAACTGGCTCTCAAAACTTTCCTGCAGCAGCGGATTAACACTCAACAGGTCGTTGAATGCTTGTGTCGCATTTGTTAGACGTACAAACATTATCGAGAGCAGATTAAAATTGTGTTCCGTACTGACGGATGCCTTCCAGTCGTATCCAAACGAGGCATCCACCGAGAAAAGCTGATAGTATTGCAGCCGATCCAACAGATTTAATCCGAGCTCTATACGTGTTTTTGGAACAAAGCTGCCCGATATATTTTCCAGGCTGAACGGGATTGCAAACTTCGGCAGTTCTAACTCTCCGCGTGTACCGATCTCAAACGAATTTCCTCCCGATTGCCCACCCCCTACAGGCATCTGAATACCAACTTCAAAACTAAGCGTAAAGAGTTCAGCTCCGCCGAACAAATTTTTGTTCCGAAAACTGGAATCAAACACCGGACCTACAAGATTGTTGGACTGGGAAACGCCCTGCAACTCGAAGCGAATATTTTTTGTCGAGAGAGGTGTCAGATAAATATGCGGCTCCAGGTGCGGGATACCGGCCGAATCAGCAATGACAAATTTTATGTTTACGAATTTGAATACACCGAGATTCATGAGCCTGCTCAATGTAAGATTATGGTTTTCCCTGCTGTAAACATCGCCTTTTTTTAAAAAAACCGAACGGACGATCACGTCGGGTCCGAACTTTTTATCAAGGTCGATGTACCGGCAGCCGCCGACGTTGATAGTGTCGCCGCTGTTTATTACGGTACTGTCTTGATTCAGCAAATAACCGGACTCGATGTAGATGTTACTTATCGTGTAGATACGGGTCGCCTCGATGGGTATATCCGTTTTAACCTGCATGGTAAGATCCACAGTCCTCTTCCCGGCAGTGCTGTCCGCTTGAAACACAATGAAGTCGGGTGAGAAATAGAAATAGCCTTTCTCTTTCAACGCGGCGTCGATGCGATCCCGCTCCTTCTTGAGTTTATCCAGATCGTATTGGTCTCCGCCAACGATCAATGTCTTTCCCATGGTGGAACGGATAGCCTCAACCAGCGCGGAGTTGCCGCCCTTCAGGGTAATACTATTTATTCTGTACGGCGGCTGGATTGTAATATCGTATTGAATATCTGCCGTTTTTTCATCTTCATGAACGGTGTAGCGTATATCCGTCCAGAAATATCCTTTATTTTCCAACAGGTTGCGCATTCTCGCAGTCACCCGATCGGGTGCGACTGATTGCAGCAGCACCGGAGGTTCGCCCATACTCTCTTTGAAAATCCCGATGTTGTACAGCCATAATTTAAAGCGTAAAAGTCCGAGAAGCTTTCCGTTCGGCTCCGGTTTGACAAGCTGATCAAGCTGTTTCTCAAGATCGTTTTTATCCGGGATGTCCTTCTTCTGTTCGATATTCACCTCTGCACCGGTATACAGCTTCTCACCATGAGTAAGATACGATGTGTTGCTGCAACCCGTGCCAAATGTCGCGAGCAGTCCGGCGACCGCAAGACTCATAAGAGAATCAGTTATAGAAAATCCTCTATGCATTTATTTCACTTCTTTATCGGGAACCGGTTTCAGCATAATACCGGAAAGTTTGTCGTAATCGATCGTGAACACGACCCCTGCGCCCGTCTTTATGATGTCCCCTTCGATGACATCCTCGTATGAGTTTTGTCTGAAAACCTGCAACTGCCAGCGGCCGTCATCGGTGAGTTTGTACATTATTTTTAGATCTCCTGCAAAATTGTTGAGCGAATTCTCCTGACTTCGCTGTCCCTCAATGTCCACATCCCCTCCCACCTGAACGGTCACACGTTCATCGAAGAGTTGTTTTGAGAGAGCCAGCTTCAATTGGGTCCGTCCTTCAGCATTACCACTCGAGTAATCTTGATATGAGTCCAGACCTACATCGAGGCTCGCTCCTGAAAGATATTGTTCAGACATACGGTTCAGCTGAGCGGAGAGAATTTGACTGACACTTGAACGGGCAAAATCCGAAAGTCCGCCGCTTCCAAGTGTAGAAGCAAGCGGGTTTTCCGGGATAAACCTGCCCAGGATCAGAAGGGCAAATACCTGGTTATTGAGTTCCGATTCCTGACTATTCAACTCATTAAGTTTCGCGTAAACGGTTCCGTTCAATGCACCCCGTTGATCCGGAGGAAGATCGAGTTTAAAGTGAATATCCGGTTTCAGAAGTTTTCCCTTCATCATGAGGTAAACCTGGATGGGAAGCTCCTGCCTGTACTTATTACGGTCTTCCTGACTTATACCGGCAAGTTGATCCTGAACGAGATCCAGCGCCGCGGCTTTTACCGTATACATTGCCGTGATATCGACGTCGGCTTCATAGGGCGATCCAAGCCACGTAAGGCTGCTTCCTTTTTCGATGGTGAATTCTCTCTTGATAAAGTCCCCAAACGAAAGTTGGTACGACCCGTCAAGGATCTCATAACGCCCTGTGAGAGTAAGCTTTCCGCTCGGGTCAATGCTCAAGCTCAATGTCGCTTCGCCCTGAATTACCAGAGAATCGCCCGCGATGGGATCGATCAATATCCGAAGTTTGGAATCCTTGTTCACCGATATATTTGATGTAAGGTCTATGGATAAAGGCTTTGCGTCCGCGGTGTCTTCGTTTGCTCTGCTGTTCCGTCGGGACATAATAGAGTTTGGAGAAGTTTTGACGTCGACAAAAGTTACAATGCCGCGACGCTCTTCTATAGCGAGCTCTGATTCCGGCAGGACTAATGCGAGATTAGTGCCCTTGTCTAATTCTGCCTGCATATTGATTATTGGCCTGCTCTGATCGCCTTTTATTGAAATATCACTGTCGAGAATTATAGTACCATAGTAGAGGGCATCACGACTTGCAGGCTTGTTCAAAAGAAGAAACTTTTTAGTATGCACACGAAAGTCATAACTGTAGCTGCGGAAGTCTTCACTCAACAGGTGACCGCTCAATGAAGCTTTGTTGCCCGCAGTATCGACAAGATCAAAAGACCTGAATTCAAATCCTTGCGCGTTCATCGCTATCTTTCCATTGTTCAGATGCAGATAGGTATTAAGGAATACCGGGTTGAACGCAGTGTTGTCGAAGTTCAACTCCCCGTTTATGGACGGTTTCTTGAGTGTACCGGTCATATGCAATCCGCCGGTCATCGTTCCTGAAAGACGCTGCACTTTGCCGAAGGTAAAAGGCTCGATACTCGCAAGATTCACTTTCGTGAAATCACATGTAATGTCCAGATCGTTCCCGCCTTCCTCATTCCGGTAATTTCCACGCACGGCGATCTGATTCCCATTGCCGGCAATGCTCAAGTTTATATCGTAAACGTTTTCTGTTTGATTATTTGCAAGCAGCGCAATATTACCGATAAGCTTTTGACCGAAGCTGAAATCTTTGATTTTGAGATCGGATGTAAACGCCATATTTTTTTCCGGATTCTGTAAGACGATATTTCCGGTAAGAATTCCACCGAGCATGCCGCTTTCGCGCTCTACCGCCTGAGATATTGTGGAGAGATTGAAATTGTTGAATTCAATCCGCAATGGCATCATCTGCGGTGAAAGCCGGTTCTTCCCGTCGGCGCTCTGAAGAGAGATGGATTGTATTCCGTCTCGCAGCACAACATTATGCGCAACAAACCCGTTCTTGCCGAAGAGCAGTTCATTGTCGGCAGGAATATTCCATGGAATGTTTTTAAACACGACTCCATCCTCGTTGAAGCGGAATTTGTATCCATCCTGAACGCTCCTGAATACTCCGGCAAGGAGCATTTTTTTAAAACCGCCGCTGCGAGTAATCTGCAATCCAACATCAATACTGTCATGTCCGGCCTTTCCAGAAAGCTGAAGATTCGTGAGCCGGAACGTCGAATCCGCTATAGACCCTGCCTTCAATGTTGCCGTTAGGAAATCGGGATCAGACTCAACCCTGAGAGCCAGGGAATCAATTTTAAAATCGTTATAGTCAACCCTCGGAATATCAATATTCACGATCAGGTTCTTTTTGTCGCTCTGGTAACTGCCTTCAATGGTTCCTGCGGACATCCGGTGGAGTTCCGGAAAGAATACATCCACAAGAGCAGTCGGATCCCGCAAGGAAATGTGAAATGTAAAATCCTGCGCTTTAAGACTCTTCCGAGGCTGCCCTCCCTGCAGTGTAAAATAATGAGTAAGATGTTCTTTCAATACTTCCGGCAAATCACCGGGAGCTATTGCGCCGTCGAATTGACCTGCGAAGAGAGTGGATTCTAAACTGATGTGAGTTTGTTCCGCTTTGATGAGCGATGTATAGACAATCGAATCTATAGTATAATGTTTGCTGTTTTTAATGATCGCGATATTACGCATTTCGATCTTGCCGTTTATATCGTTTATGTCCCGGCCTGTTAGATCGGACGTTATCGTACCCGATACCCGAATGTCATCCGGGGTATAGTTGAGCCGGTGCAGGTCTGCGCCTTGCAGATCGAGCGTGAATTTGTAAACCGGATTCTTTTCACTCATGTTGACGGTGCCGTTGAATATAAAGGCAATGCTGGAATCCTGAATCTCGGCCTTCCCGTCGAACATTTTTGGACCGGCAGTTCCCTGAACCAAGAGTCCCCGGTAAGGATACCCGTTCAAAACCGCTTTTTCCACTTGGACATTCAAATGCGCTTCGATGTCATCTTTGTTTAAGCCCGTTCCATCGGCGGATGCCTTCAGTGAAACCGGACCGAATGCTGCCGGATCGTTCAGAAGCGAACCCACATTGAACTCCTGTGTAATGATCTCCGCCTTCCATCGAACGGCTTTTGAACCGGACCCGGTATCGGAGTTCATTGCTGCACTCCCATTCAAATTCCCGATATTTGTCTCGATAACAGATGAAGCGGAAAAATTTTTCACTGTGCCTTTGAAGTTTCCGCTTATTTTGATGGAAGCAGGCAAAACGATATCCTTCGGCAGCAAAGTATCTGCAACAACGGCGTGGATATCGTCCCGGCCGGTAGAAAGGATACGCACATTCACATCATAGTGTGCAGTATCTGCCTCCGGTAATCCGCGGATTGAACCGGTTAAATCAACTCTTGTGGAATCCCCCGCCGAAGCCAGGAATTCCTCCACTTGCAAGTCCCCTATAAATCCCGAGAATCGGGAGGAAAAGCGTATCAAGACGCCGGTTGTGTCCTTGACCGGAAGTGAAGGCAGGAAAAAATACAAATCCGAAACGGAGATGTAAGAATCATCGATTGCAGCATTCACCTTCACAGCCCCCGGGAAGTTCTTAAGCGCATATAGAGATGAGTAAGTAAGAAGAATATTCTGGTGAATGCGGCTGGCCGCAGTTTCCGCTGTAAAGTCCGTGAGCTGCACATGGATGGAGTCAAGTATGAATCCGCCCGATAGTTCGCGTAACTCTATTCCGGAATGTTCCCGAAAGGATGTATGACCGATGTCTGCCCTTATGCGATTTTCACTGAAGTATAAATTTTTCGCCTGCATCGTCAGACCGTCAAGCCGGAGATGATTCGGATCCAAACCTTCCGTTTTTGCCGCGCCTTGAACATCATATTGGGCGCTGTTTCCGCTGAGGATCAGTTGATCGACGCTGATGACCCAGGGCATAACATCAGCATTGGATTTTTTTGTTTCGCTCTTCTTTTTTTTCCCCTGTACCGCAGCAATATTCGATTTTTCAAGCAAAAATTTCTTAAGCGCTATACGATGTGACGGGAGATCGATATTCCCTGCAAGGAGAGTCGACGTGCCGAGATCAATGTTGTAGATTTCTCCCGCTGCTCTGTTTTCATACTTGAAGCGAATCTTTTCGAGCGATACTGACCCGACGCCGATTTCGAGTTGTGCGGATTTTGACTCCCTGTCCTTGTTATCGTGCTGCGATTCTTTTGTTTGTATGACACTCGCTCCGCACCTCTCAAGAGATACGTCGTCGGCATGAAATTGCATTTTATTCAGATCAAACCTGTCTATCGATGCCTTTAACGTGCCAAGTTGGAGACGCAGATTCAATCCGTTTACCTCATCATCGTATGTGCCGTGAATGCCGTTGAGACTCAACCCGTCCAGATCTACTTTCCAATCCGGCCCTGCAGAAGTATCGGGATGATTAGCGACATTCGTTGAGCCGGAGCCGAGCGCGTCAAGTATAAAAGTAAAATTGAAACTGCTGTCCGGCAAAGTGCGGGTTATGTGAGTAATGAGCGAGTCGATCCGCACGTTATGCAGTTTTATTTCATGCGAGAAAAGTTCAAGCAGGTTCACGTCCACCGCCAGCGTTTGAATAGACAACAACGTGTCCCGCTGACGGCTTTCAACGAATATATTATGCAGAACAACCGAGTGCGTTAAGAATATGTCGACCGAACCGACCTCAACGCGGGTGTGTGTCTTTTCCGATATCGATGACAATATTTTCTGCGCAATGATGCGCTGCACCGCAGGGAACTGCAGCACCGCCAAGGTGAGAATGACCAAACCCAAAATGCCGCCCAGTACCCAAAAAACAATCTTGATGGCGAGGCGGAGATAGGTTTTGATCTTATGCTCTATCAAAAATGCGTCGGGTATAGGTTTCTCCTGCGGTCAAATAGTTTACTCATGGTAATCATACCAAGAGTGCCGACGATCCTTTGTCGATCGTGTTCTTCCAATAAATTAAAGGATCAGTGTATGCCGTGAAGGAATTATGCGTCCCCGCCGAACACGGAGATTACTTTTATACCCGGGCTGTCCAGACACGCGAGCTTGAACCGATTGGGCGATTATTGACTCTGATCCTTTTGACGCGTTGCTTTGACGCCCGTCATAATTGCGATGCCCAGCAGCACGATTGAACCCATTACAATCCATTGTGCGGGTGCATGCAGCAAAACGGCACCGTAGATCAAACCGACGATTACGATAAAAAATCCGACAACATAAAGTGTATAAGACATTGCACTTCCTTTTCGTTAAGTCTGCCGCACTCGTCCTGCCTGATGATCGGCAGGAGATTTCATTCTTATCATGATTTTAGACATACAGGACGGCATATTTTATGAATGCCGGAGATCGGTCTCTTCTCACCTGAAGCGTTTTGTTTTCGTCATAGAGGCGGCTTTCTCTTTTCCCTTACCGATCAAATCCATAGCCTCCTCTTTGATGGTGTCATATTCATCGGTTATGACATCGATATATTCATTGAACTTTTCCTTTGCATCATTAGCGTAATCTGTTCCTCTCCGTGCTATTCTCCTTCTTGTCATGGAGCCTTTTAACGGAGCATATAACACTCCCAATACGGCACCGGCGGCGGCACCCGCTATAACGCCTATCACTATTTTTCCTAAACGCATCGCTTTACTCCTCTCTCTATAAAAATATTCTACGGCAATATTGCCTTTCACACAGCGAAAATCTTTGCTCTCTTACCCATAAAAAAAATTAAAACCGGCCTCAGAGACTATGATACTTCAATCTATGGTTCTATATTTCTCCAACATTCCCATCCTGAATGGCTCTGTTTGTTCTTTAATCGTCCGAAGCGCGCCGGTCGATAGAATAGATCTACCCCCTCGTTCATCGTCGGCAGCACATACGCAGGAAGGTCGGCGCAATCACAATGTTCAATGACGGCAGTGGAAGTCTGTATCTCTCCTTTTAAGGCACTCAACGTATCAGAATAAACCCCGTGAACCGATTGCAGAAATTCCTGCACGCTGTCCACGTCGTACACCGCAACGCTTACTGCCGTTTGAAGATCACATGTCAGACGGTCAAATGCATGGTGAGCGAATCTTTTTGCAAAAGCAGATATGTCTCCGTCCTGCATGCTGAGATCCAAACGCTTCAGCGAACGGAGATCGAAGTACGACAAATGAAGGTTTTCGGGAGAAGCGATGATGAAACGTGCGAAAGATCCAAGCGTGCCGACGGTATAAGGCGTACCGCCAAAACAGGTGGAAAGTATCATGATATCGAACCTTTCGGAATCGCGAGTGAACTCTTTAAGCCCGCTCGCGAAGTCCTGAACGGTGAACGACCTGTCCGGATACGATGCATCGTAACCCGCGCCGTTAAACTCGGGGATTTCGTGGCCGCAATAGAAAAACAAGTTCGCCATTTTCCGCTGTTTATCCATACGGAAACGGTGATACAACGCTGCTTCAGAACCGAAGTTTGATTGTTCCTGATCGCGCCGGTATGATTCATTTGCAATGAGCCTCCCATTCCGGTAATAATAGAACTCCCCATTGTGAAGAGGAAAAAAGAACAGGAAATGTCTTCGAGGCAGTTGATGAAAGATGAACACTTCGGCGTGTGGATTTTGCAGCGCGATCATTTCCGCCCCTGCCAAAGCATCATAGTCTGCTTTAGATTCCTGACCGGCAGTATCGTGATAAAAATAGTCTCCATCACCGTGGATAACACATACGATAGAGTACGGCACAGCGAGCGCACCCTCCTCTGCCTGTCGAGTTACATGCTGAACAGAAAGGTCAGCGCTGCACGAAGACAGCAGCATACTGAGCGCCAGACAATAAATGCTCATCAAAAGCATCGAGTATGGAGCGCTCATAAAAAATAGGTTATGCTGGTTCCGCATATCGAACGCCGGAAAAAAAATCGCTCATGGAGAGACTATTTTACAGGATGAGCACAGCCAGGATGATGATCAGGAGCAGGGTAACAATACCGATCGTCACTGTCCCGTCCGCCTGTTCCATATCCTGAACGATGTAATTGGCGAAGGCATTAAGCTGCCCGTCCGCCACACGCACGTAGCCGTTTCTGCCTGCAAGCTCATCTTGCTTGTCCTGTATTGCAGATTTGTAACGATGAATGCCGTCGCGTTCGTTTTTCGAGAGCAACGGCAACGCTTGAACTATGTCCAATGCTTTGGACATCGTATTCAATGATGCATTGAGAATTTCACGTTTCTCGGATGCGGCGCTCGTTGCTTTCACTTTGTTTGCCGCGTCGCCGAAATATTTTTGAAGTTGTTCTTTTCCGCCCGCATTTGCAAAAAGGGTCAGAACAAGCATCATGACAATTGATCCCAGAACTCTTCGTGCTGTCATTGTTGCACCTTTCATAAAATTATACCGAACTTGAATTCGAATCAGTATACCGATGACGGACTCTAAATCCAATCCCCCAAAAGGATGAAAAAAGGATTAATTAGTTTTAAAGCCGGCGGCAGTCCTAAAAAATAATATTGTATTCCATGATGCCCGTGCCGCGAAAATAAGGCACTTCTGAATGGCAAAACACATTATTACTTACTGATGTTGCGCAAAAAGCAAAAAGTACTGTTATTCTCGTCCCGACAAAGTCGGGAGAAATCCAGAAGAACTGGATACCCTGCCTGACTACTGACGAAGTCACGCAGGCAGGCCGATTAAAGTCCCGCTGTACGGTTCCGCTTTCCAGAATCCCGCTTGCCTGACTTTCGGACGCAAAGGAGCGGAATCCAAAAAGCGGGAGATGCCGTAAAGCGGCACATTCGGCGTTGCCGCAATGCAGGTATGAAAACTTTACTTTTTTCTGTACAGCGAATACTGTGCGTAAAATCAGTTATTAAAATTGTCGATGCATCAGTAGCTGATCATTCTGTGGAGTTGTCCGGGCGGGAGTCCGTTGGTTTTAGCAAAGCGATCTTTCATGTGAAGATTGATCCTTTGTTCCATCTCAACCGGAAATTTCGGCGCCGGCCCGGCAAGATTCTCGCCGTATGCGTTGATCATTATTTCTTTGAACACCGGAAGCGCAACCCTGCCGCCGGTTTCTTTTACTCCCAGTGATCTGTTATCGTCGAAGCCTATACGAACTGCAATAGTAATTCCTTCGGTACCATACGTCGACCCGATAAAAAGAGCATCCCTAAACTCATTTGTCGTTCCGGTTTTTCCCATCACTGCAAACGGAAAATCACGATTATCCAGTGAATGAGCCGTACCGCCGGGCATTCGGACGACACCTCGCAGGCCTTCCTGAATGAGAGAGAGTGCTGCACTGTCAACGTCGACCGGAGACGACGCATGATCGCTTTCTACTATTATGTCGCCTGAGTCCAAAGAAATTTTTCGAACCATATAAGGCTGGGCAAGAGTGCCCGATGCGATTGCACGGTACGCATTGGCAAGTTCGAGCAAATTCATTTCGGAAGCTCCTAATGCCGTTGCAACATAAGAGTGCAGCTGTGATTGTATTCCCAAATTGCGGGCTGTCTTTATGATGCACGAAATACCGATCTGTTTTGCGATCCAGATCGCAACCGTGTTTCTTGATTCCGCCAGCGCCCTCCGGAAGGAAATGTTACCTCTGAATGTGCCGTCGTAGTCTGATATCCATTTTGTATTCTGCTCTTCACCATCGGTAACGCTGATGGGTACGTCGGGTGCCATGGAGTCGAGATTAAATATGCCTTCTCGAAACGCAGCGAGATAAACGATGGGCTTCATAGTGGAGCCCGGCTGCCGCTGCGAATTTGTCACACGGTTGAAGTCGCTGCCGGTGCTGGAGCGGCCTTTGTAAGATTGGCGGCCGCCCGTCTCGGCAAGGATGCTTGCATCGCAGTTTTTCAGCACGACCACAGAACCCTGGATAATGCCGGCAGCCTCAGGGTGCCGCTTCTCATACAGCAAAAGTCCGTGTTCAAGCGCCATATCTGAAATTTCCTGCATATGAGCGTTGACCGTTGAGTAAACCTGTACATGTCCCTGCATGAGATCGTTTTCATTAAAATCCGGACGATGATTTTTTAGTTCTTTAAAAACATTTTCAACAATCGCAGACATCACGGCCTTTTTACCGGTGTGCAGCGTAACCGTCTCAATCGAGCGCTGCATAGCTTTTTCGGCCTGCTCCTGAGAAATAAAATCATTCGCGGCCATAAGCGTCAATATTTGATTTCTGCGCTGCACAACTCTTCCGGTTTGGCTCGCATTGGGTGCAAAGTAACGCGCCGATTTTATAGTGCCCGACAGAAGAGCCGCTTTGTCAGCATCATGCACCGTAAATGTGGCAAGAGACCGTCCAAAATAATATTTTGCCCCTCTGTCGAATCCGTACTGACCGTTTCCCATATAAACAAAGCTTGCATATCGGGCCAAAATTTCTTCTTTAGCGCGGCGTTTCGATCCGAACCGTGTTTGCATTTCTTCTTCCACCCACAATGAGAGCCGGATCTCTTCCAATTTCCGAAACAACATATTGACCGTTCGCGCACCGATCAAGTATGACAGAGCTTGAGCCGCACCCTGGCTGTGCCGCAATTGATCGCTGTTTTCTTGAACCGTCATGGTTCTGAGAAAATACCCGCGTACGAGCTGCTGTGTAATGGTCGATCCGCCTTGCGGGAAAATCGCAGCGCTGTTGGCCGCGTCTCGCTGTCCCATCCGCGTAAAACGCCCCAACAGGTTCATAATTTTAATTTTACATACGACGCGGGCAAATACGGAGTAATCGATTCCATTATGCGAGAAGAAATTTTTATCTTCTGTTGCAAGTATCGCATTTCGAACAATCGGGGGAATGTCCTCATACCTGCTCATCTGCCGGTATTCCGAGGCCATCTCAATCAGCGGCCGGCCGTTAACATCATAAACGTGGCTGATGGCGGGGAGATCAAACCGATCGAATGCCTGCAGATCGGGCAGGTTGGTCCGATCAAAATAGATGTAATGAACTCCGCATCCAATGAAAACAGCTCCAAGAATTGCCGGGCAAATAAGAAGGCAGCCGATAATGCGCTTCCACGAAATTCTGCCAATGACAAAAAGAATTTGTCGAATTCCATCGAAGCGAACATGAACCGATTTCATATAAATATGCCTTTCAAGCCTTTGCCGGAATCCTGACAGCGCCGCCTGCGTAAAGGAAACTCCAACGGACATGTGTCAGCTTCGGCCGACAGCACCTCTGCTCAGCAGAGGAATGATACAGAGTTAAATCTGCCGGCCGGAATGTCAATCACGGCAGGCAATTGAACAGCCGTTCGGCGCAAGAGAGCCTGAGTGAGAGTCTTTGTTGTCACTGTTCACTTTCCTTTTTCAATTGCATTTTCATCGACGAAAAGTTCCTAAGCAGCCGGTTTATTATCCCAGTATCCTTTAAAATTGTAATGTCGATGCAGTTCGATCTCATAATTCCGGGTGAGCAGAGAATCCTGCGTGTATTCCGGTGATTGTTTGACGGTCTCGCGGTGAAGATTGAAAAAAACTTTTGATTCGCTCCAGCTAACGCGTCCGATCCATTGCGGTGAAATCAGAACTTTTTTCCCCGGCCACCAGTTCTCCGTGTCGACAATCAGATAATGAATCACCCATGTCTCGTCATCGAGTATAAAATCCTCAATGTGTCCGATCTCACCATCTGCGGTTTGGATATGATAGCCGCTCACTTCTTGAGTACTGCGTAAATGGGGATCCCAGTTTTTTTCGGCTTTCGCGGATATTTTCCATTTTTCACGATCACGCATAATATCGGGATACGGTCCCCACATATACGGGCCGCCCCAATATGCCGGCCATCCATAATACCCGTAGTAGGTCTCTTCAAATTGCCGCGAGACAGGTCTGTCGCTGTTCAAAGACGGACTCTCTTCGATCTGTTTTTTGGTCAAATCGACGGCGATGTATTGCTTTATTTTATTTACAGCGGTGAGTGCATACGGCGAGATCAATACTGATCTGCCCGTAAGCCAGTTTCCCGTATCTGCAATTAAATAGCGAATCGTCCAGTGATTGTCGTCGAAGTAAAATTCTTTTACGCTCCCTATTTCGCCGTCGAGGCTGTGCAATTTGTAGCCCTTGAGTGTTTTTGCTGTGGTAAGCATATATGTCCTTTTGTTGTTTAAATTTCGTTTTTATCGAATCATGCGGAAACCGAATTTGCAAATAACCGGTTTGTCATTCGACAACCTTCAATCCGAACGAAGCCAATTTCGCGAAGGTGGTTTTATAATCCGTTTGAAGAATGCTCTGGATCCCCAGACATTCAGCAATCTGAACGAACATTGGCGTATTATCTATATAGATTACCTGGTTCGGATGAACCCGCACGATATCGAGCGCAACACGAAAAATATCTGCATCGGGTTTTCGCAGCCCGACGTAGCAGGAAGAAATAAAATAATCTACGAACTCATCCAGCTTGAACTTGTGAATCCGAAACTCATTAAACTCGCGCCCTTCATTGCTGACAACGACAATCTTCAATCCATATTGTAACTTAAGCCGCCGGATCAGTGCAATCATTTGGGGATAGGACTTCGACTGTTCATATATGAATTTCCGAAACTGGTTCTGAGTAAACGACCGCTTTTCGTAGAACACTACCCAATTTAAAAATTCTTTAAGCGTAAGCTTTCCTACTTCATATATATCAATGGCTTCGGTGTGCCGTTTATTCAACTCTTCCAAATTCATACGGAACTTCTTAGCCGCCATTTTACCGGCATCATGACTCCATCCGTCGGTGAGCAGAACACCGCCGATATCCAGGAACAGACAGGTTATTGCATTTCCATTGCTCATCGTTCTTTCATCCGCCAATCATATCATCGCTGCCACAGGATTTGTGCTGCTTCCAGCGGTAGCGCAACGCTTGCTGCTTTGACTCTACAAGAGAATCAAGCTTCCTGCGGAAAGCCGGATCTGCCAGTAGATCTTTAGCCTTCTTCCGTGAGGCGGTTTGCAGAACATCTCAGGGATGATGAGTTAATTCCCACAGTACCGGATCAAGCTGCCGCCATATTACATCGGCAGCATGATTCCATGACCATCGCATATCCAGCGCAAGGTCGATCAGGGAATCGACCCCCCCGGCTTCAACCGGGAGAAGATTCCTCGTGATAATCCCCGCGTAAGAATGAACGTTCATGGTTTTTCTTTCAAATCTTTTCTGGATGCACTGTATTTCTGATCACAACTTTTAATGCGCGTTCTTTTGCGGCGTTCTCAAAAGTGGCATATGCTTTTATAATTTCCGATAGCTCGAACCGATGGCTCACAAGCTTCTTTGCATCGATACGTCCCGATTGTACCATTCTGAGCAGCATCTGCGTTGTACCCGCATCTACCAACCGTGTCGTGAGTGTTACATTGGACGCCCAAAGTCTCTCAAGGTGTAGATTAACAGGCTTACCATGAACACCGACATTGGCAATATGACCGCCTGGGGCGACGATAGCCTGGCAGACATCAAAAGTCGCAGAGAGTCCGACAGCCTCGATGGCCGCATCCACTCCTGCGCCGTGCGTCAGCGTTAAAACTCGCTCTGCAGCTTTTCCATCCGAGCTGTTCAGGACTTGTGTCGCACCGAACTTGCGGGCAACGTCCAAACGATTGTCGTCCAGATCGATCATTATAATTTCGGCGGGAGAATAAAGCTGCGCTGCGATCAAAGCGGCAATGCCTACCGGACCGGCGCCAACGATCGCCACAATGTCTCCCGGTTTCACATGCCCGTTCAGCGCTCCGCATTCCAAGCCGGTGGGGAGAATACAACTGAGCATGACAGCTGCTTCCTCATCCATATCAGGCGGCAGCAAATACAAACCTGTTTCGGCAAATGGGATTCTAACATATTCTGCCTGAGTACCGTCGATGCTATTGCCCAGCAGCCAGCCCCCGTTACAGCAATGGGCATACATTCCTTTCCTGCAAAAGCTGCACCTGCCGCATGAAGTGATAAGGGAGACGATTACTTTGTCCCCTTTATGAAAAGCCGAAACAGTCGCTCCCACTTCCTCGATAATCCCAACTCCTTCATGACCGAGAATACGTCCCTCGGCAATTGTCGGAACGTCTCCCTTGAGAATATGCAGATCAGTCCCGCAGATCGTGGTCGTAGTAATCCGTACGATAGCGTCCGTCGTCTGAACGATCTGCGGCTTTGGTTTATTCTCCAAAGCCAGAGTATGGGGTCCATGGAAAACGAGGGCGCTCATCGTGTTTATATTGTTTCTGTCATCATCAGATTTTACCATTGCTTCTCCTCTATCGTAGTCGATGCACACGACCGTTTTTATCAATCGAGATGATTTATCTTTGCCATCGACCGGCCTGCACTGCGAAGGGATTCAGGACAATCCAGCCGCCCTGCGTGAATTTCGATAAAGACAAGACCGTCCATTTTATCAGCTTTAGCCAGCGCGTCTTCAAGTTCCCCTTCCGTGCGGACATCAAAACCAAGGGCTCCTCCGAATACTTCCATAAGCTTGTGATAGTGCCACGGTTGGATATCGTTATAGGCGTGATCAACGATCACACGTTCGATCGTATAGCCGTCATTATTAATAAGAAAAATGACAGGCCTCAGGTGGTTTCGGATCATCGTCGAGAGGTCCTGACAGGTAACTTGAAAAGAACCATCCCCCACGAACAGCACGACTTTTCGATCCTGAGCCGCCATACCGGCTCCCAGAGTTGCCCCAACGGTATAGCCGATCGATCCGTAAAAGGTCTGTCCAATGAATGTAGCTCCTTCCGGCATAAGCATCTCCGCAGCGCTAAAGAGGGAGACGCCTGTTTCCGCTACAACGATTGAATCGTTCTTTATAAAATGGCTCATACGATCGAAGAAACGCTTTATGGTAAGCGGTTTCGCCGATTCAGCCCGGTACGGTTCCGTATGCCGGTGCACGCAGCCATCCGCAGCACATTGAATTTCAAGAGTTGTGGAATCTCGCCGTGAAAGTTTTTTCGTCAACTCGAGTATGAAATCATGAAGATGTACATTCTCGTAATAATGATGCTTAATTTTCACAAAACCGATATTACCGCTGATCATTTTTGAATCGTCAAGGTTCGTTGTAAAGCCGCCGGTATTAAAATCGGTCATCAGCGCTCCAAGCTGCAAAATGCAGTCTGCGGACTCGACACGGTTCCGTACATAGTTGCGGCTCCGGTCTCCCTCAAAGAGGCCGATGAATTGGGGGTGATGCTCTGAAAGAAGGGTTTTACCAAGCATCATGGTAACATACGGAAAGCCCGTTTTGTCGAGAAAGCCGGCAAATTCCTTTTGCAGTTTGAAGCGTATTAACTCCACATCGCCGATCACAATTGGTTTTTCCGACTTATCCAGCATTCTCACCGACTCTCTGATCGCTTCCCCGAGCGCATCCTGATCACTCCGGGGATGCGTTGGAAAGAGGAAAGGGAGCGGCCGATCGCATTTCATCGTTACCACATCCGAAGGAAAACTGATATAGACCGGCTGCTGATGAGAAAGACATGCGAACAACACCCTGTCGATCTCGGCCGGGGCCGTTTCAGCGGAAACTAGCTGGGTTGATGCAACGGTGATCATCTCATACATATTGAAAGGGATCCGATAGTCACCCAATGTATGATGCAAGAGAGGCCTTGTGCGGAAATGATTAGTCGCCGGTGATCCGGTAATGACTATAACCGGCACTCTCTCAGCAAAGGCTCCCGCCACACCGTTGATTGCACTTAATTCTCCAACACCATAAGTCGAGGAAAATGCGCCTATTCCCCGGATACGTGCATAACCGTCGGCTGCATATGCAGCGTTGAGCTCGTTGCAGGTACCGATATATTTCACATTGCTTTTTATGACCTCGTTGAAAAAACCCAGCACAAAATCTCCGGGCACTCCAAAGATGTGATCTACCCCGATTTCTTTCAACCGGATGAGTAAATATTCGGCAACTGTGATCCGTGAACTTATCATATGAGAACACTCCACATCTTGCTGAGAATTTTGAATTGATAGCCTGACACATTACTATGCCATCCTGAATAGATCGAGAGCGCTTTGCTTAACATAAATTCCGTACTGAATTACGTGACATGTATCAATGGGAACTTTGGATAATTTTGCTGAAACCATGCGGATGCTTTCTCTGCTTGCCGCTTTGACTCTGCAAGAGAATCAAGCTTCCGGCTGAAAGCCGGAGCAGCCAGTAGATCTTTGATCTTCTCCCGTGAGACGGTTTGCAGAACATCCCAGTGATGATGAGTGAATTCCCCATACTTGCCGATTATGATACGTCATTGCTTTTCCTCAGTATGAATAACATGACCCTATGAAAGACTACCAACGATTTATATAAATAGGAATAGTTCTAAAGGATGAAAGAGGGATTAACCCTTTAGCTAAGCCAAGGGGCATCATTTCTCCTCTATGCTTAGTGCTTCGAAGCCGGAGATAACATCGAACAGTTCCTCGTCGATGCCGATCGGGTGCAAAAGGATTCGGGGATTTTAATGTAATCGGAGAACGGGGGAACACGCGGGCAAAACAATACAGATGACCGGAGATCGAGCGGATATCCGTTTAATATGCAGCTTCTGCGTTACGAGTCAAAGAAAATCGGTATGTCTCTCAGATGCTCGCGATTATTTTTTTGGAAGAAATTGTTCAACGTTCACGCCGAGGCCTCTTGCAATTCTCGTTCCCAGAGCGACGTCGGCGCGAAATAAATGACACAATTGGCGATTGATGATTTCATCACGCTTCGCGCTTTCAATTCCTCTCATCGATCCTACAATATTTCTGATGGTATTTTTCTTTTCCTGATCGCTCATCAACCGGAACAGATTTCCCGGCTGGGTGTAATGATCATCCTCTCCTTCCGCATTGCGGTCGAACCAATCGGCGACTGAAGATTCAAGCTGCCATGCCGGCTCTTTTGTAGTCTCATCAACCTTTATATTGTCAAAGCTGTTCGGACGGTAATTCGGCTCGCTTCCCCCGTTTCCGTCGACACGCATAAAACCATCCCGCTGATAATTATTCACTGCGTACGGACATTTGTTGACCGGAATTTGTTCATAGTTGACCCCAAGACGATAACGATGCGCGTCGGGATAGGAGAGCAGTCTGCCCTGAAGCATCTTATCGGGTGAATATCCGATGCCGTCAACCACATTTGCAGGAGCGAAGGCCGCCTGTTCGACATCGGCAAAATAATTTTCAGGTACTTGATTTAATTCCAGGATCCCGACATCGATTAAAGGGTATTCTTTATGAGGCCATACTTTTGTCAGATCGAAAGGATTCCACCGGAATGTTTTTGCCTGCTCATCGGTCATGATTTGAATTTGCATGTTCCAACGGGGATAATCCTTGCGGTCGATTGCCTCCATCAGATCGCGCTGCGCCCAATCGAGATCCTTTGCCTTCATTTCTTCCGCTTCTGGTCCCGTAAAATTTTTTATTCCTTGTTTAGTTTTAAGATGGAACTTAACCCAGCACCGTTCATTCTTTTTATTGAAGAATGAAAATGTATGGCTTCCGTATCCATTCATGTGACGATAGCTGTACGGTGTTCCCCTGTCGCTCATGAGAATCAAGACCTGATGTAAACTCTCCGGATTAAGGCTCCAATAATCCCATACCATCGTCGGACTTTTGCAATTGGTTCGCGGATCCCGTTTTTGTGTATGTATAAAGTCGTCGAATTTCTTCGGGTCTTTGATAAAGAACACGGGTGTGTTATTGCCGGCGAGATCCCAGTTGCCGTCTTCCGTATAAAACTTTATCGCAAATCCTCGAGGATCGCGTTCGGTATCGGCGCTTCCCCTTTCACCGGCAACTCTGCTGAAACGAAGGAACACACGTGTTTTCTTTCCGATCGTATCGAATACTTTTGCGCGGGTATAACTTGTAATATTATTGGTAATTGTAAATGTTCCAAAGGCGCCGGTTCCCTTTGCATGAACGACCCGCTCCGGAATCCGTTCCCGATTAAAATGAGCCATCTTTTCATGGAAAGTATAGTCCTGCAGAAGAATCGGGCCGCGAGGTCCGACCGTCATGCTGTTCTCATACTCTGTATACGGCCTGCCGGATGCTGTTGTCAGTATTTTCTCTTTTTTCGTCATCGTCCGAATCCTTCCTGTTCAATAGAACCCACTTGCAGTACGGGCGATACAAAAATCGTTGACCCCTGTTGTGCAAGGTTTCCATCAATGTTATTCACAAGCCTCCGGCAAAGCCGGAGGTTTGAAGATTTGAACCGCATCAAGCGGCAATCACTACGTATCATAGGACGCACTTTGCACAATTCATCAGAAGTAGAACCTTGCACCGATGCCTGCATCGATGTAGAAGCCCGTTGAAGATGTAAGCTGAAGCGTCGGAGCCAGTTCAAGGAATACATCGACGGGCGTATTGTGCGGCAGCCAGGCAATACCGAATACACCTCGAACTCCCAGAGAGCCGTCATTACCGGGACCTGTTATGACTCGTCCGCCGATGCCATAATACAGTGGAAATCGTTCAGATGAATGGATGGTCTCAAATGAATGCCACAGGTAATCCATGTGAAAATCAGTTTGGTCTCCTCCTCTTGTCGACCAGCCGAGAGCAAAATCAAGCGCGTTGACCGGTGAAGTCCATAATTTTGCGCTGAGACCTGTCGGCTCGCCGATAATTACGCCGAGTCCAAAACCGCGATCCTGAGCAATGGAATTTTGAACGGCGAAGAATAGACAAAATGCGACGATCGCATAACAAGAATGTTTCATATGTTCACTCCTTTTTATTTTATGTAATGGTTCGTTAACTATTACAGTATTTTACTTTCCATAATAAATGGATAAATGAATACCGAATAACATCTATTGCCTCCAGAAGTCTGCGTCTAAAGCCAGATCCCGCACGCCATTGATTGCAAACTGGGCACCGATACAGATAAGAAGAAATCCCATAATCCGCGAAAGACTATTGATTCCATTTACACCAAGGAAGCGGCGAAGCGTTCCTGCTCCACGCAGTATAATCCAGGAGAGTATTGCGGTGATAAAGATCGCCAGTATAATTCCGATATAAGCGAACAACTTATCAATACCGCGCCGTCCATTGATGGACGACGACATGGTAATGACGGCCGCTATAGCTCCCGGACCGCTCAAACTCGGCATAGCGAGCGGACTGAACGAGATATCCGGCTTTTGCTGCGCTTCCCGCTTGCCTTCTCCTGTAATTTGATCTTCGTCAGGAAACAGCATACGGAATCCGAGGAAACCGATGACCAAACCACCCGCTATGCGAATACCCGGTATCGAAATGCCGAAAGCGACCATCACAAGATGCCCCATCAGAAGAAATGTGATCAGGATACCGGTCATGTAAAGGCATGCCCGCGCGATCTGACTATTTCGCTCTTCCTTACTGAGATGCGAACTGATGCCAAGAAGAAGGACAGCCGTGCTTGCCGGGTTGATGATAGGAATAAGCGTTACGAGTGCGACACTAATCCAGTAAAATATTTCACTTATATTTTTCACTGCGTCCCAGGCTCAGTTCCGTTTTTTTTCAAGCATGGAATTCGCAATGGGCTTTCTTGGTTTTGAAGAATTGCCTGAAGCTCTCCGACCCAATAATCGGGTCGCCGTTCTTCTTCCTGAAAAAGCGGAGAACTTCCCCGGCGCTGCTCGAATGCTTCATTGCCGGTAGAGCGATATCGTTTCGTCCGACTATCGTTATCCTGCATAGTAAGAAATTCCTTTATTCTTTATAAAAATATCATGTCTGTTGCTTTCCATATCGCAGTTGCATCCTCACATATTGAGAAAGGCCAGCAAGTCGGCGTTGAACTCATCCCTGTGTGTCCATGGCAATCCATGGGGTGCGCCTTGATAGACTTTCAGTTTTGCGCTCCTGATAAGTTTGGACGAGGCATGAGCCGAGGCGCCGATCGGTACGATCTGATCGTCGCCGCCATGAATGATAAGAGTTGGTATGTTGAACTTTTTAAGGTCTCCGGTAAAATCGGTTTCCGAAAACGCCTTAATGCAGTCGAGTTCGTTCTTGAGACCACCTTGCATGCCTTGAAACCAGAACGCATCGCAAATACCCTGACTTACTTTCGCACCAGGCCTGTTGGCTCCAAAGAATGGAGTCGTGAGGTCTTTAAAGAATTGTGAACGATCGGCAGCAACGCCCGCACGGATGCTATCGAACGTTTCAATCGGCAGTCCGCCGGGATTTGCATCCGTCTTGAGCATAAGCGGCGTAACCGCTCCTACCAGAACTGCCTTGATAACGCGTTTGGAGCCGTGGCGTCCTATGTAGCGCGCGACCTCTCCGCCTCCGGTCGAATGACCGACCAAGGCAGCACCGTTCAGGTTGAGCTTTTCGATAAGCTCTGAGAGATCATCGGCATAAGTGTCCATGTCGTTGCCGTTCCAGGGCTGGCTCGAACGTCCGTGACCTCGGCGATCGGGGGCGATACAGCGATAGCCCCTGGATGCCAGATAAACCATTTGGCTTTCCCAGGCATCTGCATTGAGCGGCCAGCCGTGGCTGAAAACAACCGGTTGTCCCGAACCCCAGTCTTTGTAATAAATTTCTGTACCGTCTTTGGTGATTATCATACTCATGATGTATTTCCTATCCTGATTAAATCATGTTTTCTGTGCGCCATCGGCGGCGGCAGACGCAGCTTCTATTCCGTGGTTTTACCGTCGAAATGTTCGTTGTCAGCTTTCGCTTCATCGCCTGTATGGTGGACAACGCCGTCCCGATGGTTCGGGGGCGCATAGATTGTATAGAGCTTCAGCGGAACACTGCCGGTATTGATGATATTGTGATGTGTCCCGGCCGGGACGATTACCGCAAAACCCGCGCGGATTGGCGTCCGAACACCATTGAGAACCGCTTCGCCGGGACCTTCCTCCACACGAAAGAACTGATCGAGCTTATGGACTTCCGCCCCGATCTCTTCTTTTGGCTTGAGCGCCATGAGAACGAGCTGGCAGTATTTTGCGGTATAGAGCACCTGCCGAAAATCTTCATTCTTGACAGCGAGACCTTCGATATCCTGCACAAATCCTTTCATAACCATTTATTTCTTATTATGAACTCCTTTTTAGAAAATCTATTTTATATCTTAAAAGCCCCACAGCAGCCAGCTTTTTTTTGCTTTATCCATAACCGCTTTAATCCCGGCCGAGCCTTCTTTTAAATTGATAAATGTAGAATCGAAATTTTGCGTAAAGCTGCTGTCCATAAGATTTCTTAATTCTCTCGAACCTTTTTTTAGATTTACTATTGCAGAATCAAAATTTTGCGCGAGCGCTGAATCCATCAACAGCCTGCCGATTGTTCCTTTCCCGGATTGTATGCTGCCGGTAATCTTAGACAAATTATTCGTCACATGGGACGTATTGTCTATTGTCGTTTTTAGCGATACCAGAATATCGTCCATATTAACCGGCTGGACTGCTTTGACGATATCGTTGTTTTCTATTTCCATTTTTCCGCCTGTTCCGGGATTGAGAATTAATATTTTATTCCCCATAAGCCCCTCCGAACCGATACTTGCAACGGCGTCCTTTTTTATGAATTTACGGGTGCCTTCATCTATAAGTATTTCTACCTTAACGGTAGTGTCGCTTACGATACTTATGTTGTCCACCGTCCCCACAGTTATTCCCGAGAATCGCACGTTGCCTCCCGATTGAAGTCCGGCAACATCCTTAAAGACACAGCTTAAACGAAAAGTGCTTCTGAATAATTGCTGCCTCTCGCCTATAAAATAGACTCCCAAAATAAACAGAACTATTCCCAGTGAAACGAAAATTCCCAGTCTGATTCTATTGCTTGTGTTTTTTTTCATTTGATTTACTCTTACAATGTTTCCGGTTATTTATTCAAAAAACGAACGTACCCATGCATCAGCCGATTTTTCAAGTTCAGAATAAGTCCCTTCTGCAGCGAATGTTCCATCTTTAAGTACGATGATGCGATTTGCAGTGAGTTTGGCACATTCAATATCGTGCGTGATAATAACGGATGATGTATCGTATTTATTTTGTATTTCCAGGATGAGACCGCTTATTTCTTTTGAAGTTATTGGATCCAGTCCGGTTGTGGGTTCATCATAAAGCATGATCTCGGGTTTTAGAATCAACGTTCTGGCTAAACCCAGCCTTTTACGCATTCCCCCGGAAAGCGCTGAAGGAGCCCTATCGATTGCATCCGAAAGACCTACATTCTGCAATGCTTCTTTTACGAGCGAGTCCATTTGTTCCTTCGATATTGAATGTGACTGTCTTCTGAGTGGAAATTCAAGATTTTCCCTTACAGACATGGAATCATAGAGGGCGCCGCTTTGAAAAAGGAATCCTATCTTTTTGCGCAATTCACCGAGCGCCTTTTCCTTGAGCTCGGCAACATCCTCACCAAGTATCTCGAGCTTACCTTCATCATAATCGACCAATCCCACGATACATTTTATGAGCACCGACTTACCGGTTCCGGATTTCCCGAGTATAACGAGGTTTTCTCCTTTATGAATTGCCAGGTCGATATTTCGCAGTACACGGTTATTCCCGAACGATTTCTTAAGATGTTCCATCTTAACAACAACGGAACCATTCTTCTTATTCTCATCTTCAGCTTTTCTATGGGTTGCAGCGGCTGTCATTCTTTTCATTACTCTTTTTAATTTTGGAATAAGCTTGTCATTTGCACGGCTATCATATCTATGATAAAAACCATCAAGGATGCGAATACGACGGCTGAATTTGCTGCTTTCCCGACCCCTTCAGTTCCCTTATTTGAATAATAGCCTTTGTAACTTCCTACCAGTCCGATCGCGAATCCGAAGAAAAATGTTTTGATGAAAGCCGGGAACAGGTCTCTAAAATCGAGACTCTGAAATATCTGTGATGAAAACAAGAAAGCGCTTACATGCCCATTGAGATTGACGCCGACGAAAGATCCCAGCAAGCCGACAGCATCGGCAAAAACTGCAAGGAGCGGAAGCATTAATGTTGAAGAAAGCACTCTTGTCACGACAAGATATTTAAACGGATTTGTGCCGGACACCTGCATTGCATCGATTTGTTCGGTTACGTTCATCGAAGCCAGTTCTGCCCCTATTCCGGAACCGACTTTTCCGGCAAAGATTAAGGCGCATATGACGGGTCCTATTTCCCGTACCAGAGAAACTGCGACCATTCCGGGCAGCCACGATACCGCTCCAAATTTTGCCAACGTGGGTCTCGACTGAATCGTAAGCACAAGCCCGATGATAAACCCTGTAATAGCTACCAAAGGGAGCGACTTGTATCCGATCTGAAAAGATTGATTCATCAGTTCCTTAAATTCATACGGCGGCTTCAATACTTCTTTAAAGAAGCGCAGCGTAAACATCGTGATCGAAGACACTTCTAAAAAGAATTTATGGAATACTGAATCGGCAGGACTCTCCGATGTACTTTCCGAAAGTTCTGCTGTTTCCTGGATTTCATTTTCAGGATGCTGCAATAATACGTTTTCCATCGTGATCGTTTCTTTTAATATCCTTTATTCCGTCTTTAACCAAAGCCTTCAATATCTCAGAAGCAGTATCTTCCTCCGAAGCCCGTTGATGATGTAATCTGCAGTGGTGGAGCAAACTCACGGAAAAGATCGAACACCGATGAGTTCGGCAGCCATGCAATACCGAGCACAGTCCGGATTCCCGCAACGGCGTCATCACCGGATCTGCCCGCTGGAACGCTCTTTTTCAGCAGTTCGGAATTATTCCTTTTCTCCAAGCACATTTCGTCCGCGAATGACTCTGACTAAGACGACCACAATGGCTATCACTAAAAGAACATGAATGAAACCGCCCATGGTATAGGAAGTGACAACTCCCAGGAGCCATAAGAGAACAAGAACAACAGCAATAGTATAGATCATAACAAGTATCCTTTTATTTATATGAGTGTAGTTTTACTTTGTTTATTTTAAATACCTTTAATTTTTAAATATTGCATCAGGACAAATGCGCTCTCAGCATCCATGCCATTTTTTCATGCTGTTCCATAATTCCGGTTATAAAATCAGCTGTGCCCAGATCTCTGTACTCTTCAACGACAGCCGAGACATCTTTTCGCAGCGAACGGATTAAGGATTCATGATCATCCAATAAGGTTTTTATAATGTGATTATGATCCGTGAAATCGTGATTGTGTTCGCTCAACCGGGACACTGCGATGAAGTCTTTGAGTGAGCCCAATGCAAAGTGACCGAGCGCTCGTACTCGTTCAGCAACATCGTCAATAATGATATCCAGTGCGTCATACTGGCTTTCAAAGAATTTATGCAGCTCGATGAATTTCTGCCCTTGAATATTCCAATGAGCATTGCGTGTTTTAGTGTACAGCAGATACTCATCAGCGAGTAATGTATTGAGAAGACCCGCTACTTTTATGAGGTCGTTCTCGGCAATTTCGATGTTTGGTTTCATTATGTCCTCGATTGAAAGTGAATGATTATAATTTCATTTGCTGCTAACTTTTATCTTTGAATAAATCCTTCGTAGAATTTCCTATATCATCTAAATCATGCTTGAATTTCGTTTTAAATTCTTTCCATTCATTTTGACCTTTATTGTCAAATTTTATCAATTCCTTCTCCAGGTTCCTATTTTTCCTCTCCAACACTGCTACGTCCTTGGAATACTTTGACTTGAATCCGGCGTCGGCCTTTTCGGCTTTTGCTTTCAATGTATCGATCCTTTTTCCGTTCGCTGCTATTGTCCGTTCAGCTTCACTCTTGAATGTCTGCCATTCTGCAAGAAAATCAGTTCGAGCATCTTTGAGATCTTGTTTGATTTCTCCTGCATTCTCTTTGACATTTTTGACTTGTTCTTCCGGGGTTTTTTCGCAGCCAATGACGAACGTTCCTGCTATGCACACTATAACAGCGGCGATAAAATAGTTATTTTCCATGGCTTTTCTTTTTGATCGATAAAAAAGTTTGAAGATGCAGATGGTTACACCCGCAAATGTCAAGAGTAATGCTGCTTTCTTTTTCATCTCTTATTTTCCTCTTTCCTTCTCTTCCTGCTGAGGCCTTGGTTGTGATGGTTGAACCATGCGCGGTTGAGCGGCTTTCTGCGGCGGCTTAGATCTGGCAGCGGACGGCTGAACATCTCTCGGCTTAGATGGTTGAATATTTTTAGGAGAAACAATTTTCTGCGGCTGCTTTGCCCTGATTACAGGCGGCTGATTAGTCCTCTGCTGCGAAGCTTGAACATTTTTAGGCGGAACAATTTTCTGCGGCTGCTTTGCCCTGATT
>Ga0182017_10000620_pt1 | contig 28089 bp, 24 predicted proteins | sample 712E3DmetaG_FD_120492 | JGI IMG/M metagenome (GOLD analysis project Ga0182017, IMG submission 120492) | Permafrost microbial communities from Stordalen Mire, Sweden - 712E3D metaG | ecosystem: Environmental > Terrestrial > Soil > Wetlands > Permafrost | place: Sweden: Stordalen | collected... | reverse complement strand
TGACTCGAAGAGGCTCACAGTGCCTCTGTTCAGCCCACGTGCCTCACGTGCCTCATGTCAGAAGCACCTCACGACCTGGGCTTCCCTCAACTCACTACAGATAACCTGCGCCACCGAGCTCCTGACCGCGGGCATCGACCTTCGTACCGTCGCCAACCGGCTCGGGCATGCCCGCACCTCTACGACGCTCGATATCTACTGGGGCTTCGTGCCGGCGCGCGATCGCGATGCGGCGGACCACCTCGACGCCGTGCTCGGACCGGACCGCCCGACCGAACCCTGTCCCGGACAGGCACAGTAGGAGTCTGGTTGGATGTCGTCCACGCGGTCGGTTGTAGCGAGGCAAACGGAAAGCTCGTCCCTCTCCTGCCGCGGCGACGGGTTCGATCATTCCCGCGACTATGGTCCCGCCAGTGAGCGCCGGCGAGTTCACCATCGAGTTCTTCGAGGACGATGACGGCCGGAGTCCAGTCGAAGAGTGGATGGACTCCGATCTGACGGACCTTGAGTTGGCCGCCCTCCTGTCCGGCCTCGAGCACGTGCTGAGTCGCCGCGGGATCGACGTCTGTAAGACAGAGTGGGGCAAGCAGCTCGGCGAAGGGCTCTTCGAGTTCCGGATCCGCCATACCTCAGCCGAGATCGAGCACATGTTCACCGGCGCGTCATCTAGTCCCAAGGCAGGCAAGCGTGAGAAGGTCCTGCTCCGTGTCTTCTGTCACGCCTACGGGAGGAAGGTCGTGCTGCTGCTTAACGGTTACGACAAGGCGGGCGATCCGAGCGACAAGCGCCAACAGCGTGAGATCACGCTCGCCCGCAGGCGCCTCGTCGTACTCAAGGAGCGGCAAGCCCGCGAGCGCAGGCGGCGGCGCGGAGGTGGTCGCGATTCCTAGGGTCGGGTTGACGGCGTTATATCTTAAAGTGCATACTGAGCATCTCAAAGGAGTTGTGACATGGCACGCACCCTTAACGCCTACCTACAGCGCTCGAAGCGGGCGAACAGCCCGGAGGTCAGCGCGGCGCGGGCGGCGTTCGAGCAGGCTTACGGGATCGCCTGCCAGGTGATCGAGCTACGAGAGAAGCACAATCTCACCCAGGTGGAGCTGGCCGAGAAGGCCGGGCTCCCCCAAGCGCAGATCAGCCGTATAGAGCGCGGGGTCGTGAGCCCGACGAGCGCCACACTCGGCAAGATTGCCGAAGCGCTCGGAGCTGACCTGCGCCTTGTCGAGCGTCCTCAGCCGAGTGCTCGGCGTCGCGCTGCCAACTGACCCACGCAGCGTCCGAGTCCAGCTCGTTTCTGCTCAGGCCATCCCTCGGACGCTGTCGTTTACGCCTGTACGCCCCATGTGGATAACTCCCTGATGAGCCGCCCTGATGGTTCACCGGGTCCGCTCGCAGCTATCCCACGACTATCCCGCGGGCGCCATTGTCAGTGGCGGTGGAACGTGTCGGTCAATGTTCTTCCCGAACCTCCGCGACGGGAGCGTGATCCGGCGTCGCACTCCAGCTGGCGAGGAGGTTCAGCGCTTCTTGTGACTGCGAGTCCGGTTCGGCGGTGTAGACGAGGATCCTTTGCCCTCCATCTCCGGGAAGTTCGAGCGCTTCGTAGCTGAGGGTGAGGTCGCCCACGAGCGGGTGGTGCAACGTCTTGACGCCGGTGCGGTGGAACTTGACGTTGTGGGCAGCCCAGCGGACTCGGAACTCTTCGCTGCGAGTCGAGAGCTCGCCGATGAGGTCGGACAGGTCGCGGTCGTAGGGGTCGCGTCCGGCGGCGGCACGCAGGATAGCTACCGCGTCGTTGGCGATTCTCTCCCAGTCGCCGAAGAAGTCACCGGCGCGTCGGTTCAAGAAGATGAACCGGCCGATGTTCGCGGGGCGGACCGGGTCGGTGAACAGCTCGGAGTAGAGCGCGTACCCGAGTCGGTTCGCTGACAGGATGTCGAGGCGCGCGTTGCGGACGTAGGCGGGGACCTCGGTCATCGCGTCGAGGATCCGTTGCACGCTCGGGCGGACGCGCTCTTGTGTCGGACGGCGAGCCGAACGCGTCATGTTGGCAGTACGGACGAGGTCGAACAGGTGGGCATGCTCGGCCTCGTCGAGCTGCAGGGCGCGGGCGATTCCCTCCATCACGTCTTCTGACACGCCGGTGGCGCTCCCGCGTTCGAGCCGCGTGTAGTACTCGACGCTGATCCCCGCCAACATCGCTGCCTCTTCGCGTCGCAACCCGGGGACACGACGCCTGTTGCCGTGAGCCGGCAGTCCTGCTTGTTCCGGCGTGATCTTCCCTCGCCTCGAGATCAGGAACTCGCGGATGTCGTTCCTCGCGTCCACGCCTCCACGCTATGGGAACGCGCCGAGATGAGGGAGGCCCTGTTGGTACCCCTATCAACATGGTCTCCCTAACGCGGACGGCTCGTGGTTTCATTCATTTGGAACCGGACGGATCGTCCAAGTAAAGGAGTTGCCACCTATGCGTGCTGCCGTCTTCTACGGACCACGTTCGATCGAGGTCGCCGACCGGCCCGACCCGGTCATCTTCGAGCCGACCGACGCGATCGTTCGCGTCGTGCTCGGCTGCGTATGCGGTTCGGACCTTTGGTACTACCGGGGCGAGTCGCCGCATGCAGTCGGGTCGATCGGCCACGAGTTCATCGGCATCGTCGAGGACATCGGTTCCGAGGTCGACGGCATCGCCAAGGGCGAGCTCGTGGTAGCCCCCTTCGTGTACTGCGACATGACGTGTCCGCACTGCCTGGCGGGGGTGACGTCTCACTGCTTAGCTGGCGGATCGTTCGGCAACGGCGAAATCGACGGCGGCCAAGGCGAGGCGGTGCGCGTCCCGCTCGCCGGCAGCAGCCTCATCCCGGTACCAGGGTCACCCTCCGACCATTCCGACGAGACGCTGCGCTCACTTCTCGCGCTGTCGGATGTGATGTGCACGGGCCATCACGCCGCAGTGTGCGGCCGTGTCGCCAAGGGGGACACGGTCGCGGTCGTTGGCGATGGCGCCGTCGGTCTCTCTGCGGTTCTCGCGTCCAAACGGCTCGGCGCCGAACGGATCATCGCCTTGAGCCGCAACCCGGTCCGTCAACAAGTCGCCCGCGAGTTCGGCGCCACCGACATCCTGGCCGAGCGGGGTGACGAGGCAATCGCTGCCGTGCTCGAGTTGACCAACGGCATCGGCGTGGATGCCGCCCTCGAGTGCGTCGGCACCGGCCAATCGATGACCACCGCGCTCGCTATCGCCCGAGCCGGCTCGACCGTGGGTGTCGTCGGCGCGCCTCACGGCGCCGACGTCCCGTTCGAAGCGAACTTCTGGCGCAGCGTCGGCTGGCAAGGCGGTGTCGCGCCGGCCCGGGCGTACATCCCCGAGCTGCTCGATGACGTGCTCAGCGGCGTTATCAATCCCGGGCGGGTCTTCGATTACGAAACCAGCCTCGACGAAATTGTCGATGCCTACGCGGCGATGGACGAACGACGTGCGATCAAGTCGCTCGTGCGCGTCGGGTCGATCTGATGGCCAGATGGAGCGAGGCCGAGCTTGACCGCATCGGCGGCGCCGAAGAGCTGCAACTGGCTTCCAAGCGCACCGACGGCAGCTTGCGCCCGTACGTGACGATGTGGGTCATTCGCGCCGGCAACGCACTCTACGTACGGTCCGCGGGCGGTCCGGACCGGCCCTGGTACCGCCGAGCGAAGGCCAGCGGCACCGGCCGCATCCGCGCCGATGGGTTCGAGCGCGACGTCACCTTCGCCGACGCCACGCTGTCAGCGCACGTGGCCATCGATCACGCCTACCACGCCAAGTACGACCGGTACGGTTCGACGACCGTCGGCCACGTCACCGGCCCCGACGCCCAGCCCGTGACGATCCGCCTCGTCCCGTGCACCGATGAGAACTGATCGGAACCGACAAGAACCACCTGACCCTCGCACGCCAAGACGGCGACGAGAGAACACAAGCGCTGAAGGAGACTGGCAATGACGATTAGTGAAGTGCCGAGGAAGAACCATGCGGAACTGTTTCCCGGCCATGTTTCGACCCTGAAGGTGACCGACCCCGAGCTCATCGAATACTTCGAGAACTTCGCCTTCGGCGAAGTGCTCCGCTACGGCAGCTTGGACTCAAAGACCCGCCTCATGGTGCAGCTCGCCTCGATGATCGCGTGCCAAGCGCTGAGGGAGTACCGAATCATGCTCGGCGCGGCGCTAACTGCTGGCGTCACGCCCGTCGAGGTCAAAGAGATCGTCTATCAGGCTGTCGCCTACGTGGGCATGGCGAAGGTTTTCGACTTCATCCATGCAACCAACGACGTCCTCACCGAGCGCGAGATCCAGCTGCCGCTCGAAGGACAGTCGACAACGACTCCGGAGTCAAGGGCCGAGCGGGGCCTCGCTGTACAGAAGGAGATCGTCGGGGCCGACGTCATCGACCAGATGTACTCGTCCGCGTCTGAAGACGAGATCCACTTCCAACGCCTGCTGTCTGCGAACTGCTTCGGTGACAACTACACCCGGACAGGAATAGATCTCAGAACACGTGAGCTCTTGACATTCGCCATGCTCATCTCGCTCGGTGGATGCGAACCGCAGGCCAAGGGTCACGCCGCCGCCAACCTCAACGTCGGCAACGACCGTCAGCTCCTGCTCGCTGTCATCACCCAGCTGCTGCCCTTCATCGGCTATCCCCGCACACTCAACGCTCTTCGCGTGATCAACGAGGTAGCGCCAGCGTGATCACGATAAGCACGTCCAACGGGGGTCCCAACCGGCTAATCAGGCGGGGCGGGCACGCACAGTGCTTCGCCGTACCCGACAACTAAGGAGTTAGCCATGAGCGAAGTCATCGTCGTCATCGGAGCAGGGTCGATCGGCCAGGCAGTCGCCCGTCGTGTCAGTGCCGGCAAGCACGTGGTGCTGGCCGACCTAAACCCTGGGAACGCCGACGCTGCGGCCGAGGTGATGCGCGACGCCGGATTCGACGTGAGCACCGCAACCGTCGACGTGTCCTTGCGCGAATCGGTTCACGCCCTCGTCGAGACAGCCACCACGTTTGGAGACATCACCGGCCTTATTCACGCCGCGGGTGTCTCGCCCAGCCAGGCCTCCCCTGCGACGATCCTCGCAGTTGACTTGTACGGAACGGCGCTCGTGCTCGAGGAGTTCGGGAACGTCATCGCACGCGGTGGTGCCGGGGTGGTCATCGCGTCGCAGTCCGGCCACCGGCTCGGAGCCCTCACGGCGGAGCAGAACGCCGCGCTGGCGACCACCCCAGCGGACGAGCTCCTGAAGCTCTCCATGCTCTGGCCCGACCAGGTGACTGACCCTCTCCACGCCTACCAGCTCGCCAAGCGTGGGAACTCGCTGCGAGTGATGGCCGAGGCGGTTCGGTGGGGCAAGCGGGGCGCCCGGATCAACACGATCAGTCCCGGCATTATCTTCACTCCGCTCGCCAGGGACGAGCTGACCGGTCCTCGCGGTGAGGGATACCGACGCATGATCGAACTGTGCCCCGCCGGGCGCGGCGGCACCCCAGACGAGGTTGGAACCCTCGGCGCGCTTCTCATGGGTCCCGAGGGCACGTTCATCACCGGCAGCGACTTCCTCATGGACGGCGGCGTTACCGCGTCCTACTTCTACGGCGAACTCGCCCCACACTGACCGATCCGCGAACCGAACCGAAAGGACAGCAGTCATGAAACACATCCGCCTTGGGACTCTCGATGTCGGACGTGTCGGTCTCGGCGCCATGGGCATGTCCGCCGCCTATACCGGTGCAGGCACCGACGACGCCGAGTCCATTCGCGCCATCCATCGGGCGCTCGACCTGGGCGTCACCCTCATCGACACCGCCGAGATATACGGTCCCTTCGCTAACGAGGAGCTCGTCGGCCAAGCCATCAAGGACCGTCGCGACGAGGTCGTCTTGGCAACGAAGTTCGGCCTCATTTCACACTCCGGTGGCGGCCCCGGGAACCTCGACAGCAGCCCAGCCAACATCCGTACCGCGCTTGAGGGGTCCCTCAGGCGGCTCGGCACCAACCACATCGACCTGTACTACCAGCACCGCGTCGACCCGAACACCGCCATCGAAGACACCGTCGGCGCTCTCGCCGAGTTAGTCACCGAGGGCAAGATCCGCCACATCGGTCTCTCCGAGGCCGGGCCCAGCACAATCCGCCGAGCCCACGCCGTCCATCCCGTCACGGCCCTGCAGTCCGAGTACTCCTTGTGGACACGGGATCCGGAACCGAAGGTCCTGCCCGTGCTGCGCGAGCTCGGCATCGGGTTCGTCGCCTACTCGCCGCTCGGCCGCGGGTTCCTCACCGGAGAGATCCGCTCAACCGACGACTTCGCGGACGACGATGCGCGTAAGACCAGCCCCCGTTTTGTTGGCGAGAACTTCCAGCGCAATCTGCGTGCCGTTGACGAGGTCAAGGCGATCGCCGCCGAGGTTGGTGCCACCCCGGCCCAGGTTGCCCTGGCATGGGTCCTGGCTCGGGGGGACGACATCGCCGCGATACCCGGGACCAAGCGCGTCTCGCGCGTCGAGGAGAACAGCGCCGCCGACGCCATCCAGCTGAGTCCCGAGCAGATCGACAGGCTCAACAACCTCACGCCCGCTGCTGGCGACCACCACAACGAGGAGCAGATGCAAATGATCGAACACTGACGCCTCACCAACAGCGGGATCGACGCCTAACGAGATAACCCCTGAACTTGTTCAGATCTTGCGCAACCTCTCTCAACGATCGGTGGGCATGGCTGATAGGGCTCTATCAGCCTTGGCGAGCACGGGCCGACGCAATGTGGCGCGCCGGGTGGAGACGCTCGCCGCTGCTGATTTGCCGTAGCGGTGGGCGGTCCGATTCCGCTGTTCACTCTGGCATTTAGTAGGAAGCGGCACATCCCGCGAATATCCCGCGGACGTCGCCGTTCACGGCGGTTCATCAACGTGCGGCTAACACGATGACCTGCCCTAATAGGTCGCCTCGATCCGCCGTGGTACGCCTGACCGCCCTTCCCAGCTGAGAACGCGAGTTCGATTCTCGTCGCCCGCTCCAACCATTTGCCCTGGTAGATGTCCTATAGCGCTTCTGCCGAACACTCACCCTCCTGGGTCATCCCGCGAATATCCCGCGGAGACTTGGAAAGTGGGGTCACCGTAGCCGCCCGAGCCATCGCTGACAGTGCCTCAGCGAGCGCGGCGTCACGATCGGCCGTGGCGTGCTGGTAACGCTCATACCGCCTACGCGTCCTCTTGCACTGCGGTGGGATCAAATGGGATTCCGGAACAATGAAGATCCAGTACGGCTTCGCGCAACATCGCCCTCACGATCTGCGCCTTAAACGCGTTTTTCGGCACAGGGCAGGCGGTCCGGACGGCGATTACGCCGGCTGCCTCCGCGGTGTCGGTATCCGGTTCTCGCCCGACGAGAAAATGCTCTACATCTGCAGCTCGAAGGGGGATGGGAGCCACCGCGCCCAACACGACTGCGGCCTTCCAGATCTTGTCGTCGCGCAGAGACAGGACGCTCGCCACACTGACGATGGCGAAGTCGATCGAACGACGAATCCGGAACTTACGGTAACGCTGGATGCTTGCTTCCGGTGGAAGCGGAATCTCGAGTTCGGTCACTAACTCATCGGAATCGAGAACGGTCGTGCTTGCCGTGCCTACGGCGAAGAACCTTTCTGCGTCGATCACTCGCTTGGTGGTCCGAATCTTCGCGTCGAGGGCAATCAGGGCCGGTGCCAAGTCAGAGACGTTCACAGCGATACAGGCACAGTTGAGGCAACGGTGTGCCTCCTCCTCGACAGCGGCGAGATCGAGTGTGCTCACGTCCTCCGTCTCGATATCGCGCGCTGACAGTGGCGCACCGACCATCTGCACTCGCGGAGTGGCGGCAAGCGCCTCCGCACGAATCGTGACGAGCGACGCTGACTCGACTGCTTGATCGTTGCCAGCCACGGCTGTACGTCCGCCTAGGTAGCGGTCGATGGCTACGGCTGCCCGCCGTCCGGCGGCAACTGCCTCGATCACAGAGGCCGGACCAGTGACGACGTCTCCGCCGGCGAACACGCCGGACAAGCTCGTTGCACCTGGCTCCGTCACGACGATGCGCCCGCCCCCCATGTGGACCAGGCCGTCCGCGAAACGGAGATCAGGCACCTGCCCAATGGCCAGGAGAACACAATCGGCGTCGACAGTCAGGGTCGTGTCGCTGTCAAAGAAAGGATTGAAGCGTCCCTCGACATCGAACACCGAGGTGCACCGTACGAGCTCCATGCCTGAAACGCTGCCGCTGGTGGTGAGTACCCGCCCGGGTCCCCATGACGTAAGGAGTGTCACCCCCTCCTCAAGCGCCTGCGCAACCTCCTCGGGCGCTGCCGGCATCGTGTCGCGGGACTCGAGGCAAGCCATGGTGACCTGCTTCGCGCCAAGGCGGCGGGCGGAGATCGCTACGTCGATGGCAACGCCGCCCCCACCGATCACGAGAACCTGATCTCCCGGCGGCTTCCGGGAACTCTCGAGTCCTAACAGGAACTCGAGTCCAGACTGCAGGTGTTCCCCGCCGTCGATGCCAAGGGACTTGTCGCGCCAGGCGCCCGTGGCAAGCAACGTGCCGTCGAAGTCCTTGTTCAGCCCGATGAGGGCGTCCCTGTCAATGGTCGCTCCCAGAACAAACTCCACCCCCATCTGCTGAAGGGCCTCGACCTGTTGCCGAACGACAGCCCGCGGCAGCCGATAGCTGGGTATGGAGTGAGTCAGCATGCCACCGGCTTCGCGCAGGGCATCGAACACCGTCACCGCGTGGCCGGACTTGCGCAGGTAGTAGGCAGCCGCGAGCCCGGCGGGACCGGAGCCCACCACGGCCACGCGCTTGTTCGTCGACACATCCGGGGACGGGAAGAACGTGGACACGTCTCCCAGAATGCGATCACCGACATAGCGCTCGATCGCCCTCGTGGAGACGGCTTCATCGAGCTCGCAACGGTTGCAGCCCTGTTCGCAAAAGTGCGGACACACTCGACCGGTGACAGCGGGCATCGGGTTCCGCTCCAGCACGAGTCGAGCAGCCTTCTCCCACTCTTCCTCACGAATCAGCTGCAGATAACTCGGGATGTCAATGTGGGCGGGGCAGCTGCCAGAGCAGGGGGGCGCACAGAACCGGCTTCCACCGAAGATCGAGTGATAGCGATTGTCCCCGAGGAGCGCCGCACACTGCGTGCCGCCCTTCCTGAGACAATGAAAGGCATTGTCAGGGGCGCGGTAGTACCAGCACCTCGGCTCCTGGCAGATGTTTCCACCGACGGTCGCCATGTTGCGGATCTGCGGTGAAGCGACCGAGCGCGCCGCCTCCGCCAAAAGAGGAATTCTCGCGTTCACGAGCTCGTGGTCCGCGACCTCAAAAAGCGTCGTCAAGGCGCCGATCCGAATATTCGTGTCCTCCAGCCTCACGTGACTCCTGCCGGCGCTCGGTTTTATGTCGACCAGAAGTGCTGGATGCTCTGGATGTACACGGTCTTTGAGGGTGCCGAGCAAATCGGTCCCGCCGGCGATGACCCGAGCCTTCCGCTCTCCCAGGAGGACGGTTGCCTCCTCGAGCGAGCTCACGGCCGCGTGATCGAAGGAAGGCAACGTCATGAGCCGATCTTCCCCAGTGCCTTGAGAACCGTCTCCGGCTTCACCGGGATGCTGTCAATTCTGACGCCGATTGCGTTATAGATGGCATTGAGGACGGCGCACGGCGTACAGGTGACAGTCCCCTCGCCAAGGCCACACGCTCCGTACTCGCCTTCCCCGCGCCAGACCTCCAGCAAGACCGGATCGATCTCGGGCATGTCGGCCATCGTTGGAATCTGATAGTCGATCCAGTTGAAGTTCAGGGGAAACCCAGTGCGTTCGTCGTAGATGATCTCCTCCGTGAGCGACTCACCCAAGGCGATGCACTGGCCGCCTATCTGCTGGGCCTCGGCACCGGATGCGTACATGACGGTTCCACAGTCGTTGACCACGACGAGTCGAAGAACCAGCACCTGGCCAGTGTCGGTGTTGACCTCCACTTCGGCGAACGTCGCAATGAAGGGAACACCGGTGCGAGTGGCAAGCGGCCTGCGGCTCACCGCCACGGTAATCGGGTCGAGACTGGCCTCGCGCAGCAACTGCTTGACACTCCAGCGACCGCCGACTCCGTCTTTCCGGTAGACGAAGCCCCCGTCGATGTCGAGCTCCGGAGGAGTTGCATCAAGGAGTGGGGCGACACGCTCGAGCAGTTTGCCCTTGACCTCCTTGCTTGCGGCCGCCATGGCCTCCGACTGCAAGAAGGAAACGGAGCTATCAGTTTGGACGCAATCTTGTGGAGAGGCGTCGGTATCCACGGTGGAGATCCAGTGGATGTCGCCGCTGGTGACACCAAGAAAGCTCAGTGCCTCGGCACAACCAAGAACGTTACAGGTGTTTGAGCCCGTTCCGGTCTCCACTGTCGGTGCATCCAGGGTGACACTACAGTCCGCGTTCACAGTCATGGTTACATGCACTTCGCCGCGCCGGAGCTCCTGCCATTCAGCATGCCAGCCTGGATGGAACGAGAAGCCCACACCGCGTCGTTTCACCCCTCCATATATCGGCCCCTCACCCGGCTGGTGACGCTTCTCGGTCCAAGAAATACGGGCAGCACCAGTTTGAAGCACTGTGACGAGGCTCTTGTCGGGCAGTTCTTCCCACTGGTGGCCAAAGTTCTTACAAGCTATGTCGAGCGGATCGACGTTCATCGCCTCCGCGAGCCCGTCGACGAGGCGACCCAGAATCAGGTTCAACTGGCTGTTACCGACGCCGCGCATCATGCAGGCCGGCATCTTGTTCGTGTAAACACCGCGCCCTTCGAAACGGACGTTCGGAATGTGTGCAAAGGCCACCTCAGTCGCCTCGACGGGAGCGAACTTGATCGCAAACATGCTGTGATCTGCGTAGGCGCCGACATTGCCGACCGAATTGAAGGAAAGAGCCGTGATAGTACCGTCTCTCTTCGCTCCAAGTGCCCCCTCGTAACAGATGTGTTGTCGCCCGTCATGGAACGACTCCCGTCGCGAGTGCCTGAACCATACCGGCCTTCCCGTTCTCTTGGCGAGAAGTGCTGTGAAAAGAAAGAAGGGCTGATCACCGGTGTCACCGCGGCCAAATTGGCCGCCCACGTAGGGACTGACGACGCGGATGTTACCCAACGGCACGTCAAGCATCTCACTGAGGTGCATACGGGTCTGATGCGCCTCGTAAGAGTTTGACCAGACAGTAAAGTTGTCCTCGTTCCACTCAATGAGGCAGCTCCAGTTGTCCAGGCTGTTCTGTGTCGCGTTGTGGTAGGTAGTGGTCGCGGTGAGAACAACGTCTGCATCGGCGAGGGCCTGAGCGACGTCACCTTTGTCCACAAAGACATCGGCTCCGCCAACCGTGTCTTCGGGCAGAACGTTGGTGTCCCCGAGCTCCGGATGGAGAATAGGGGCCCCCGGCGCCATTGCGTCAACGGGGTCAAGAACGAACGGCAGGAGTTCCCAGTCGACCTTGATCAGGCGCAAGGCTGCTTCCGCAATCTCCTCGCTCTCCGCGGCGACGACGGCACCAACCTCATCCCCGACCCAGCGGGCATGCGACCCGAGGACGCGGCGGTCACGGAAGCGTCGCCACATCATGCGTTCGTAGGAAAGGGTGTCCACACCATCGGTCCAGCCGGCATTTGTCGGCTTGAGGCAGGCGACGTCCGGATCTTCGAAGGTGAGGACATCGACGACTTCTGGCAGCCGGGCAGCCTGACTCACGTCGAGACCTCTGATCCTCGCATGAGGGTAAGGACTCCGCAGGACTTTCGCGTACAGCAAGCCGGGTACTCGACACTTGACCGTCAGGTCGGCAGCGTATTTGGCTCTTCCGCTGGCCTTCTCGATCCCGTCGATTCGAGCTCGGTACTGGCCGACATAGCTGCGCTGCACCCGCGGTATATATGCTGGCTTCATGAAGCGCTTGCCTTGGGCACGATCTCCGACGCGTGCCGAACGGCCTGGGCTATCCCGGCATAGCAGCCGCAACGGCAGATGTTGCCGGAGAGAGCTTCTTTGATCTCGGAGATCGTGGGAGATGGCACACGGTCCAGCAGTGCTCGAGCAGTCATCACAAACCCTGGCGTGCAGAGTCCGCACTGGAGAGCGGTGCCATAGCCCGGCTCGCTTTGCTCGGCAAAGGCCTTGACGACGCAGTCGTCACTCGGTAGGCCCTCGATCGTGAGGATCTCGTGGCCGGCTGCCTCGACCGCTAGGACCATGCAGGAAAGCACCGCTTTGCCGTCCATGATGACCGTGCAAGCTCCACAAGCGCCTTGGTCACAAGGGATCTTTACTCCTGTGAGCCCGAAGTGCTCACGGAGAAGCGATGCCAATGTCGTCGTGGGAGCCACGCTGGACCCGGTGTCGAGTCGATGGATCTGGCCGTTGATGAGGAACTCAAGCCCCGGCGGCCGCACGACGGTCTCCTGTGTCGTGACTGATAGTGCCATGCTCGCCAATCCCTTCGCTGACACAAGCGAATGACCACTTCCTTGAACTTACTACCCGGTGCGGCAACGCAGATAGCTGAGGCAGGAGAAGCCATTGTGTGCCCCGATCTCGTTCACGCGCTAGACACCCCATCGCCGTAACTCGCCAAGCGGCGACCGATTTTTCGGACGGCCAGGCAGTTTCCTCGTCGTAGAGCTCGTCTTGCTGAAGACAGGTGTGGAGGATCCCGACCCATCGGTTGGCGAGCTGGCGCACCGCTTGGCAATGAGTCTTGTCCCGTGCTCGAAGCTCGTCGTAGTAGCGGCGGGCGCCCGGTGAGCTCTTGATCGAGCGGAAGGCTCACTGATCGAGAGCGTGGGCAAGGCGCCGGTTGCGCGCGAAACGAGCGAGCACGACGTGGCTTCGGCCCGAGGACTTCGTGATCGGCGACGTGCCGGCATAATTCTTGCGACACTTGGGACTGGCGAAACGAGTGCGCCGTCAGGTTCGCGAGAGAGAGAGCACACGTCGTGGTGGCGGACCTCGCCGACGATCCGGGCACCGCCGTCGCTGACGAGGTCGGTGGCCTTTACGTCCACGCGGACGTGACTAACCCCGACAGCGTCGCTGCGATGTACCAGGCCGCACTCGACCGGTTCGGCACGCTCGATATCTGCTTCAACAACGCCGGGATCTCACCTCCTGACGAGTCGATCCTCGAGACCGAGCTCGACACCTGGCGCCGCGTGCAAGACGTGAACCTGACCAGCGTCTACCTGTGCTGCAAAGCGACGATCCCGATACTGCTCGAACACGGCGGCGGGAGCATCGTCAAGACCGCTTCGTTCGTCGCTCTTATGGGTGCCGCGACATCCCAGATCTCCTACACTGCCTCGAAAGGCGGCGTGCTCTCTCTGTCGCGCGAGCTCGGCCTGCAGTTCGCCCGCCAGTCGATCCGTGTCAACGCCCTGTGCTCCGGACCGGTGAACACGCCGCTCCGCCAAGAGCTGTTCGCCAAGGACGCCAGCGTGCGGCGCGCCGGCTCGTGCACATACCGATGGGCCGTTTCGCCGAGCCGGAAGAGATAGCAGCAGCCGCATGCTTCCTCGCGTCCGATGACGCATCGTTCATCACGGCGACCACCTTCCTCGTCGATGGAGGCATCAAGGCCGCGTACGTGACGCCGTTTTGACGAATTTCGGGGGCCGCGAACGCCCCATGATCGGGATCACCGCCTACGACGAGGAAGCGTCGTGGAGCTTGTGGCACACGCAGGCCTCACTGGTGCCGGCCAATTACGTACGTTCGCTCGTCGAAGTGGGCGCGAACCCGGTCATACTCCCAGTCCACGAACAGGGCGAAGACGCTCTCGACTCGCTGGTTCGGCGCCTCGACGGCCTGGTCCTGACAGGTGGCCCAGATGTCGACCCCGCACACTACGGCGCCGAACCGCATCCCCGGTCTCAGCCGCCGCGCGTCCAGCGCGACAAGCGTGAGATCGTGCTTCTCAGCGCGGCCGAGCGCTCAGGTTTGCCGGTGCTCGCCATCTGCAGGGGGATGCAGCGGCTGAATGTCGCTCACGGCGGCATGCTCATCCAGCACCTCCCCGATGTTGTCGGCCACGAGGAGCACAGCCCGCCGCCGGGAGCGATGTCCAAACATCTTGTCCGAATCGCGCCAGATAGCTTGCTCCACAAGGTGCTCGGCTGGGACGAGCGATACGTCCCGACCCATCATCACCAGGCCGTCGAACGCCTCACCGGTGACCTCTCGGCCGTCGCGTGGGCCGATGATGGCACGATCGAAGCGGTCGAAAGCCCGGCAAGGCCCTTCCTTGTCGGCGTGCAATGGCACGCTGAAGCAGACGACGACATGTCCGTCCTCGAAGCCCTCGTCCGCGAAGCGGCCGGCGTGCTCGCTGCACGGGAAGAGGGCCTCCGCCGAGTGGCGCGGTGACGGACTGCCCGGCGGGGACCCGCGGCCGGAGCTCAACGTCGCTCGTGCAGCCGCCCCCGCAGCCAACCGGAGTATGAGGGCTGATCAGCCGGCGCTGGGCGGCTGTACGTCGCCGGGCAGGTGGGACCGCCCGAGCGCCCGAAGCGCCGCCTCCACGTCGTTGGTGATGACCGCGTCGACGCCCAAGTCGGCGAGCGCGGCGATCCGCGCCGGGTGGTCCACAGTCCAGGCCCTGATCGCCATGCCGCAGTCCTTGGCGGCCTTCATGAGAGCCGTGTCCACAGAGACGAAGAACGGATGCAGGCCACCATGGCGATGCTCACGCGCCGTCGCGAGCGCCGCCATGGGATCCCGGTCCAGATCCACGAGCAACGCCGTCGCAAGACTCGGCTCCAAGGCGCGAACAGCGTCGATCGCTTCGAGAGAAAACGATGAGACCAGGATCCGAGGCGCCTCCTCGCGGGCCGCCAGCATCCTGGCCACCTCGAGGGCGAGCTGCTTGTCCCGCTCAGACCCCTCTTCAGTTTCGTCCTGTTTGATCTCGACGTTCACCTGGAGCGGCCAGCAGGCGTCCAGCGCCTCGCCGAGCGACGGGAGCCACGCAGGCAACTTCGCTGACGAGACGCGGGCAAACGGACCAAGCCCTGGTACTTGGCCGTCATGGTGGACGACTACGTTGCGGTCAGCGGTGAGGTGAACGTCCAGCTCGATACCATCCGCTCCCAGATCCCGCGCCGCAATGAATGCCTCAACGGTGTTCTCCCTGGCCAGATGGCAGGATCCCCGATGGGCGAAAATTTCGGTCACGGCTGTTCCTTCCAGCTAGTGGGCCAGAAAACGGCCATGCTGGCGGTAATCGATTCTCTTCCGATTGTGATCGTGATCACGGGCGTGTCGCGAAGATGGCCAGCGCGTCCAGTTGCTCAGCCGTACCCACGCTGATGAGGACGTCGCCTGCCTCGATAGCCTCGCCGGGCGATGGATTGGTGAGGAAGCTGCCGTCAGGGCGCCGGATGGCAAGCACGGGTGCTCCCGTACGAGTGTGAATTTCCGCGGAGCGGAGCGTGCTTCCAACCAGGGGCGAATCGCCCGAGACGGTCTGCTCCTCCAGCCTGAACTTGAGCGTGCCGTCGTGCATGATCACGTCGACGAAATCCACGACGTGTGGCTGGGTGACGAAAGCCGCCCTGCGATTGCCACCGAGCTGCTGGGGGTTCACCGCACGGTTGACGCCTGCCCTGAACAGCTTGGCTTCTGAAGACTGGTTGCGGGCTCGGGCGATGATCTGGAGATCGGGTCGCATCGACTTGCTGGCCAATGTCACGTAGAGATTGTCGGCGTCGGTGTCGGGAGCAGCCACCGAGGTGGCAGCCCGGTCGATACCGGCCTGGTGGAGGACACTGTCATCTGTGACATCACCGTGCACTGATGGATAGGGGACCGCGCTCAGCCGCTCCGGATCGCGGTCGATCACGACGACTTCCCGTCCGGTGTTGTCAAGAAACCGAGCCACTTCACGCCCAACTCGCCCCAACCCGCAAACGATCACGTGCTGGTCCATGCGGGCGGTGTCTCGCTCCATCCGTCGCCTCCTAACAAGCTCTCGCATGTGTCCCTCAATGAGCACCTCGAGTACGGCCGAGAACGTATACAACGCCGTGCCCACGCCAACGAGGATCAAAGCGATGGTGAAACCATTGCTGCCCGCACTGAGCAGACGCGGGGAGTTGAATCCCACGGTCGTGACGGTGATCACCGTTTGATAGAGGGCGTCGACGAGATCGAACCCGAACAGTAGGTAGCCAATGGTGCCTCCTAGAAGCACTATCACTAGGGCCACCAGGCCAATTCTCACCCGCCGGAACGGATTCACTCGATCCATCATGCCTGCTTCACCGGACCAACGATCACCTCAATGTCGGTAGCGTCGTGTCGAGCATCGTGACAAGACGCCAAAGCGGGGCGACGACTCGGGTGGCTTTCTCGGTGTGCTGGAGCACAGGCAGTTGGTGCCTGACCTTGTGGTCGGGTGTCCGAACGCGGAAAGTATGGTCGGTGCCATCACGATCCCTCTGGTCCCCCGAGGACCCTCAGCGACTGTACGAGTTGGCTGCGGATCGCCATGCCTGCTTCCGGCAGAGCCCGTGATCCGTCGATTGCCGTGGATTGAACCTTCCGGAATACCTTGGCAGCTGTCGCAGGGCTAGCGCGAAGAACCTTCCACCGTCTTCCGGTATCACCGGGCCCGGCCGGATTCGACCGTGACATCTTTCTCCTCGTAGTAAGCGGCCGCGCGCTCAGTCTGCTTCATATCACGACCAACCGTTATCGACTGGCTCTGCCAGGTGTGCGTCCAACCCGGCGCGCTTGATGTAGCCATCTGCCAGCGCGTTAGCCGCTTCGGCGATACGGAGACCGACCACGTCGAGGCGGCGGACAAGCTCGCGCTGCTTGAGCACCTCGGAGTCGGCCGAATTGGTGAAAACACCGGCAAGGACGATCTCGTACTCCTTTCTGATTGAGTTACTGGCCTTCCGGGCAGCGAGCGTCTGGAGACTGATCTCCGGTGAGAGCTTCACAAGGGCGGCCGAAGCCGTCCGCAAGCACGTGAGAGCTTCAAGGATCGGGGGTAAGACTCGTCGGAAGGGCTGAAGGTTCACAGGTTCGAACAACTCCGCCTCGCGAAGGAAGTCCCGCAGGTTGTCCAGGACATCGTCTACGGAGCGGGACAGGCGGAATATGTCCTCGCGGTCGATGGGCGTGGTGAGGCAGCGGGAGAGCTCGTATATGAGCTGGGCGCGTTTGCTGTCACCTGCGTGCTCGACGCGAGTCATTGCCGCTCGGGCAGCTGGCACGTCTAAGTGGCCTCTCACGACCTCGTCGACAAGACGGCCGGCTTCGATGGTCGCGTCGAGCTGTTCGACGAGGAGCTCAGTGAAGAGGTGTTGCGTGCGGCCGGACAGGTCCCTCGCGAGCTCCCGCACGAACTTCTTCATCTAAGGGCTCCCACGCTCACTGCGACAGCGGCTCCGACGAATGCAGACAGAGGCAGCGTGGCAACCCATGCCGTCATGAGGCGTGCTGCTTGCTCCCAGCGAACCCGCCGCAGGCCTGCCGTTGTTCTTGCCCCGGCAAGGCCTGCGGTCATCGTTTGGGTCATGCTGACAGGTGCACCGAACGCTCTGGCCGCGAACGCAGAGGCCGTCGATGCCAGCTCGGCGGCAATACCGTCAGCAGGACCGGTGAGTACGAGAGCACGTGTGAGGCTCCGTCCGACCCGGCCGAGACCGAGCACAGCCCCCGTGCAGAAGGCGACGGCCAGCACGGTGAGCTCCGGAAGGTGGGCTTCGACAGCGCTTGTGCCGCTAACCGCAACGGCGAACACTGCGAGCATGCTCTGGCCGTCGTTTGCGGAGTAGGCGAGGGCTTGAAGGCCGAAGCTTGAATAGTTGAGCCATCTCAGCCGGGACTGCGTGCTTCGCCCCCTCGGCAGGCGTCCGAGTCCCGAAAGCACGAGCGACGCGACTACGCCTGCGAGCAGCGGCGCGCCCAAGCCAACGGCGACAACTATCGCGACGGTTGACCACGCGACCGGCAAGCCGCTGCCGGCACCGGCTCCAGCCAGGCCGCCGACGATCGCCATTGTCAGACTGGTCGGCAGCCCCCTCGTCGCGAGGAGCGCTGACACTGCCATGGCCGCGCTGATCCCGATCAGGAAGGAAAGCCGCCCGGAGGCGTCGTGCGCAGGCACGAGTCCAATGGCGAAGGTCGTCGCGACGCGCGTTCCCATGAGCAACGGACCGACGACAAGCGCACCACCAAGAGTGAGCACTGCCGCCAGCGGCATCAGAGAAATTCCCGCCGACGTCACAGCGACCAGCGAGGCACCGTCGTTCAAACCCTTGACCACGGCGAACACAACCGCGACCGCGAGCAGGACGGTGGTCAGTGGGTTCGTCAACATCTCGCCCGCTCGAAGGTGGGCTGCGAAGGCTCGCCGCCGCCGTCAGGCTCCAGGTGCTTCACGTCTAGGACACTCGATGTTCATCGGTTGTTCAGCTTTTGTTAACCCAAAGTTAAGCGCTCGTTCATCCTGTGTTCACCCTAGCTCAGCGTGGCGACCATCGAGCGGCATCGCCCGCGTGGCGTGCCAACGCTGTCGGGTCACGAAGCCCTAGGCGAGTGTCATGGAAGAATTCACCAAGCTTGTTTACATTCAGCCCAGGTCATGTGTAGATTCCATTGCATAACCGTAACAACGAGAGGGGAAGACGGCATGGTTGAGCGAGATGAAGGTGTTGTCGGATCTGACCGGGGGGCCTACGACCGACGGCGATTTCTCCGTCAGGCGGGACTTGGTGCCGCTGCGGTAGCCGGCGGGGTTCTGCTCGACGCGGGCGCCAGCTCGGCGAGCCCGCTCGGCTTGCGACCTGCCGCCAGAAGGTCCACGACGCCGACCAAGCTGCCACCGGGCCTCGAGGCTGCCGCGAAGAAAGAGGGCGCAATCAACCTCATCGCTCTTCCCGCCACGTGGGCGAACTACGGCACGTCGTCAATGAAGGGCACGGTCATCGGCGACTTCTACGCCGATTACAAGATCACTTGTAACTCGGTCGGGCCCGACGACAGCTCGGCGGAGGAGACCGCGGCCATAAAGACCGACAAGGGCACGAACAAGGGGCCCGACGTCGTCGACGTCTCAGCGGCCATCGCCGTGGACGCCGTTAAGGAGCGTCTGTTCGCACCTTACAAGGTGCAGACCTGGGACGAGATCCCGGCCAGCATGAAAGCCGCGAACGGCGACTGGTACGGCGACTACTACGGTGTAATTTCCTTCGGCACCAACACCAAGGTCGTGAAGAACCCCCCGAAGTCCTGGGCCGACCTCGAGAAGCCGGAGTACAGGGGCCAGGTCGCGATCGACGGCAACCCGGGCACCGCCGGCGATGCTTTTGCTGCCATCTTCAGCTGTGCCCTCGCCATGGGAGGATCGCTCGACAACATCATGCCGGGCCTCAAGTACTTCGAGCACCTGAGGGAGATCGGGAACTGGAACTCGGTCGACTGCTGGCCGGCCAACATCGTGAGTGGCGCGACACCGATCGCCATCATCTGGGATTATCTCAATCTCTCCTATAAGAAGGCATACCCCGATATCAACTACCATGTGAGCATCCCGACGAGCGGCCGGTACGGTGGCTACTACTGCCAGGCGATCAGCGCCTACGCACCGCACCCGAAGGCAGCCGAGCTCTGGCAGGAGTTCATCTACTCCGACCAGGGTCAGCTCGCCTACCTCAAGGGGTACGCTCACCCGGCGCGGTACAATGCATTGGCGGCCGCCGGCAAGATCCCTGCGTCGCTTGCGAAGCTGCTGCCCCCTGCGAGCGAGTACAAAGGTGTCCGATTCGCGACCGTGGAACAGATCGCCAAGGCGAGTGCCGTCGTCGTGAAGAACTGGGACACCATGGTCGGAGGCATGTAGGCGAAAAGCTCGCCCGCCATCCAGGAGGTGTGAGTGGTCGTCGCGGAGTTCTCCGAGACCGGGCTCCCACAAGACGTCATCGTCGGGGATGTGACGCGAAAGCGGTCACATACCCGACGATGGGCGTTTTTAGGAATGTTGCCCTTCGTTGCGTTCATCACCATGTTCTTGTTGATACCGACAGGCGAGATCATCGTCGGCGCCTTCCGGACCGTCAACGGAGCCTTCACGCTCTCCAATATCGACGACATCTTTCACGCGCCGTACCCCGCGGCGTTCGAGTTCTCGGTCGAGCTTTCGGCGCTCAGCGCACTCATAGGAGGCATCTTCGGATTCCTGCTCGCTAACGCCATCTTGCACCACGGAGTTCCCCGGTGGATCCGGCCCGCATACATTTCCTTCTCGGGCATGGCCGCGAACTTTGCCGGCGTGCCGCTTGCCTTTGCCTACGGGGCGACGCTCGGCTCGCTCGGCGTCATCACCGTTCTCTTGAAGCACCTGGGACTGAACATCTATCCCGCGTTCAGCCTCCAAGGCCTGTTCGGCGCGGCCCTCGTGTACGCGTACTTTCAGTTCCCCCTCATGATCCTGCTCATGGTCCCAGTGATCGAGGGGTTGCGCACCGAGTGGCGAGAGTCGGCGTCCAACCTCGGAGCGGGCGCTTTCACGTTCTGGCGGCACATCGGCCTGCCGATCATTACCCCGTCGCTCCTCGGGCTGATGGTGCTGCTGTTCGGCAATGCCCTCTCCGCGTACGCGACAGCAGAAGCCCTTGGCATCTCGAATCTCGTCACAATCGACATCGCCCAACTAGTCGACGGCAACATGACCCTCAACCCACAGGCTGCCTACGCACTCGCTTTGGGGATGATCGTGATCATCATCGTCACTATCACGATCTACAGCCTTCTCCAACGCCGGACGAGCCGATGGCTCAGGTAACCGTACCTGTGGCCCGCCCGGGGTCTCACCGCTTGCGCCGGGCCCGAAGTCGTGTGCCGATCTGGCACATGCTGTGGGTGGTCCTGGGCGCGCTCTTCTTCCTCGTGCCGATCTACTCGGTCGTCGAGTTCAGCCTGCAGGGCATCTTGCCCGGCCAGAACGTGTTCCACTGGTACCTGACCGTGTTCGACGACCCCAACTTCAGGAGCGCCTTCTGGCTCTCCGTGCAGATCTCGCTCGAGACCGTAGCGGCCAGTCTCGTCCTCATGGTGCCGACAGTGTTCTGGGTGCATCTGCGCCTGCCCGGGCTGCGTCCCGTGATGGACCTGGTATCGGTCCTACCCTTCGTCGTTCCGCCGATAGTGCTCATCGTCGGCCTTGCGCCCTTCATCAAGAGCTTGAGCATTTGGCTTTTCGTGCGTCCCGAGGTCCTGTCGCTCATATACGTCGTGTTCGCGCTGCCCTTCATGTATCGGGCGCTCGACGCGGGACTGCGCGCGATCGACCTGCAAACATTGACGGAGGCTGCCGAGAGTCTCGGCGCGTCGCTTCCGAGAACGCTGGTACGAGTGATCATTCCGAACCTGCGCGCAGCCATCATCGGCGGATCGCTCCTCGCCGTGGCGATTTCGATGGGTGAGTTCACCGTCGCGAGCCTCATGGGGTTCAATACGTTCTCGGTATACACGTTCGATATTGGGATGAGCACGGCCTATGAGGGTGTGGCGCTGACGTTCGTCAGTTTCCTCCTCGTCTGGGGAATCATGCTCGCGTTGTATCTACTTGGCCGAGGTGGCGCCGGCGCAGCCGCAGTCGCCATCACAGATGAGAAGAAATAGGTCTCGATGACAACCGTCGCGCTCCGTGGGATCAGTCGCAGGTTCGGCAGTGTCAGTGCGCTCGATCATCTCGATCTCGAGGTGGGCGACGCCGAGTTCGTGTCCTTGCTCGGGCCTAGCGGTTGCGGCAAGACCACTGCGCTGCGGATCGTCGCCGGCTTCGAGTGGCCTGACTCGGGCGAGGTGCTCGTGGACGGTCAAGACGTGCTCGGCAAGCCTGCCAACAAGCGCAACATGGGCATGGTCTTCCAGGCGTACAGCCTGTTCCCGAACCTGACAGCGCAGCAGAACGTTGAATTCGGCCTTCGCGTGCGCAAACAGAATCGCGAGACGCGTGCGAAACGCGCCCAGGAGCTCCTCGATCTCGTCGGGCTCGCGACTGCGATGGAGCGGTATCCCCGCCAGCTGTCCGGGGGCCAGCAACAGCGGGTGGCTCTGGCGAGGTCGCTCGCGATCGAGCCGAGCGTCCTGCTGCTCGACGAGCCTCTCTCCGCCCTGGACGCGAAGGTGCGGGTGCAACTTCGCGAGGAGGTCCGCCGCATCCAGTCGGAGCTCGGCATCACGACCCTGTACGTGACCCACGATCAGGAGGAGGCGTTGTCGATCTCGGATCGAGTGGCCGTGATGTCCGCCGGTCGTGTCGAGCAGTTCGGGACTCCGGCCGAGATATACAGCGGCCCGAGAACGGCCTTCGTGGCCAACTTCGTCGGGACGATGAACAAGCTGGAGGGCAAGGTCGTGTCCCGCGAGGACCGGGTCGTCCGCTGCGGACCTATCTTGCTGAGTGTGCCCGACCCGACGTTCAACCACCAGGCCGGCGAGACCGTAGAGCTTTTCCTGCGTCCCGAGGACATCAGCCTCGAGCTGCTGTCGAAAGGAGAAACGCCGCCCTCGGGCCTCTTCGAGGGGCGAGTGACGAGCTTGACCTTCCTCGGGCCGGTCACCCGGGTCGGCCTGGCAACAGACCTAGGGCTCCTTCTGGCAGACGTTTCGAGTGCAGTGGCTCTCAACCTCGCGGCCGACACCGTCGTGGCGGTCAAGCTGGACTCGACCTCGTTGCGCTCGATCACCGCCTAACGCGCCGCGCCGCGGTGCTCATGGGTGCGGTGGTCGGTCTCGTGTGAGCACGGCCCGACCACGGCCGCTCCAGTGGACTTTTGATCCGGCAGCGTCGGAGCATCGACAGTACTCGGTATCGCTGTCGTCAACTGGGATCTGATGTCGCATGATGACATCAGAATTGTCCCCTGGCGTCCTATCCGTGGAGGGTGGCGATCCCTTGGCCGGTCGCGTCGATGACGGTTCTTGCCGCGTCACTTTCGCGGCTTCAAGTGACTTCCTAACGACGCCCGGATGAACACAAGATGAACAAGATGGTAATTCCAGGTGCCGCTTGGTTATCGTTCCTCCATGCCGGAAGTGTCGTTCGAGGGATCTCCGGTGGATCGCCGCGTTGGGCAGCTGTTCGCTCTCGTGACCGAATCGCTAGCCAGTGCGACGCAGGCCCTACTGCTCGGGGAGATTGCTCTCGGCAGAGCGGTGATCGAGGGGGACCGGTTGATCGACGAGCTCACGTCCGAGGTCGAACGGGCTGTCTGGGATCAAATCGACGCCGAGTCGCCGAGCGGTGACCAGCTCCGCAGGCTGATCGGTATCCTGCAGATCTTGCCGGAGCTAGAGCGCAGTGCCGATCTCGCCGAGCACATCGCCCAGCGCGCGGTGGTCAACCTCGGCGCGGAGATGAGCCCGCTCAGCCGTGGCATCTTCCAGCGCATGACAGAGGTCGCCCTCGAGATGTGGAAGGCGACCGCAGACGCGTTCGGCGCGCAGGTTCCCCCAGTGATCACCCTGGACGAGGACGACGAGGAGATCGACATCCTTCACGAGAGACTGACTGGAGAAGTGGCCCGTAGGGCAATGCCGACCGCTGTGGCCGCGCAGGTCACGCTTCTCGCCCGGTTCTACGAGCGTTTGGGCGACCATGCCGTGAACATTGCCAGCCGTATCGCCAGCCTTCCGCCGAAAGCCATCTCTTAGCGACGAGTGAGCCTGGACACCGACAGCGAAGACGGTTGCTGGTCTGCGACCTGTGCCGGTCTGTGCTGCCGACCCAGGGCCCGACATGCGGCCATCCAACCGCGGCTCCACCAGGGCGAGATTCACCCTGCGGCCTGCGACAGGGTTTGCCACCATTGAACATGGCCTGCCCTCGACATCAGGGCGTCGGAAGGAAGGGGACCACCTTGTTCATGTGCGCGTCCGCGAGGGCATCGTTTGGCTCTTGCTCGGCCGCGACCTCGGCTCCGACAGTCGCTCTGTAGGCCTCCACCTCGTCGGTGACGATCGCCTCCGTCCAGCCGAGCAGAGGCGCCATGATTGCCGCCACCTCTTCCGCGGCCACGGTCCCCCGGTCCCTAGTCTCGATGGCGAGCCGGGTCCGGCGCTCCAGGACGTCATCAAGGTGTCGGGCGCCCTCGTGCGTGACTGCGTAGGCAACCTCGGCCTGCAGGTAGCTCGACGCCCCGGCGAGCGGGACCAGTGCCAGGGGATTGCAGGCTGCTGCGGCGAAAAACTCGCCTACGAGGCTCCCGTAGCGGCGCAGCAGCCGCTCAATCTCGACGACCGGGAGGCCATGGTGGGCGGCGAGGGTCAGTCGGGACTCCCACGCCTCGGCAAAGCCGTCAGCGCCCACGATCGGGGTCCGTTCCGTCCGACAGGGAGCGGCGGAGAGGCGGGCGTGTTCCACCGCAGCGTCGACGGCGTCGCGGGCCATCACCCGGTAGGTCGTGTACTTGCCGCCCGAGACGAGCACGAGGCCGGGGAGCGGACAGTTCACGGCGTGCTCGCGGGAAAGCTTGGTGGTCTCGTCGCCGGCGCCGGCGATCAGCGGCCGGAGGCCAACGTAGACGGACTCCACATCGGCACGGCTGAGTGGCGACTCGAGCGCTTCGTTCAACGTGGCGAGAAGGTAGTCGACGTCGACCGCAGTGGCCGTCGGGCGTGCTCGGTCGTGCGCCCAGTTCGTGTCGGTCGTTCCGACGAGCCAGTGCTCCCCCCAGGGCAGCGCGAAAAGCACGCTCTTCTCGGTCGGAAGGATGAGTGCGGTAGAGGAGTCGATGCATCGGCGCGGGACGACCAGGTGGACGCCCTTCGAGGGCTGTATCTTCATCTTCAAGTCGCGCTCGATGTCGGCGATGCCCTCGAAGTCTTCGGTCCACACCCCTGTGGCGGAGACGACCACCCTCGCGCGGACCTCGAGTTCCTGTCCGGTCTCAACCAGGCGGAGCCGGGCACCGGTCACCCGGTCGCGCTCGCGCAACAGAGCTACGGCCTGGAGCCGACTTGCCACGAACGCCCCGTGGCTTGCCGCGGTGCGCAGCACGCTCAGTGTATGGCGCGCGTCGTCGACCTGGCCGTCGTAATACTGCACGGCACCGATGAAGCGCCGCTCGCGAAGCGCCGGGGCCAGCTCGTGGGCACGGCGTCTCGAGAGCTGGCGGTGGAAGGGCATACCGGCCCCTGTGCGGGTTGTCCGGGCCAGCAGGTCGTACAGCAGGATCCCCAAGCCCACGTACGCGCGCTCGAAGAATCGATGACGCAGCGGGTAGATGAAGGGCACAGGGTGGACGAGGTGGGGCGAGATCTGGAGGAGCACGGACCGCTCGTGCAACGCCTCCCGGACGAGGGAGAAGTCGTGCATCTGGAGGTAGCGGAGACCTCCGTGGATGAGTTTGGAGGAGCGGCTGGAGGTACCGGAGGCCCAGTCCTGAGCTTCCACCACGCCGACTCTGAGCCCCCGGGTAACGGCGTCGAGGGCGGTGCCGGCCCCTACGATGCCACCACCGATGACGAGGACGTCGAGCGGCTCAGCAGCAAGCGCTGCCAAATCCGCGGCGAGACGATCTGGCGAGAGGGCGACCGGCGCGACCGGCGAGGTACTGATCATCTGACCAACTATATATGAACGGATGTGCAGTCCACCAAGCCACATCCGCCTGTCCGGGCCCTGCGTGCTGCTAAAAAGGAGGAGGCATGCCGGTCGATGATGGGAAGTTCGGGGATGCGATCCGGGCAGCCCGCTGCTATTTCGTCCAGGACATGACGATGGAGGAGATCGCCCACGACATGGGGACCTCACGATCGACCGTCTCCCGACTCATCTCACTCGCCAAGAAGGAGGGACTGGTCGAATTCCGGCTGCGTATCCCGGATGTTCGGGCACCGCTGCTCGAGCGCCGGCTCCGAGCGGAATATGGGATCGAGGCCCACGTCGTCCCGGTCGCCGAACGCGCGAAGGATCTCGAGGTGCTCGAACAGGTGGCCCGTTCGGCTGCCTGGGTCCTGGGTGGCCTCTGCAACTCCGACATGGTGCTGGGAGTCGCGTGGGGCACGACGATTAGTGCCATAAGCAGGTATCTCAGCCGGAAGCCGATCCGGGGTTCGGAGGTAGTCCAGCTGAACGGAGCCGGCAACACCTTCTCCACAGGGATCGACTACGCGAGCGAGATCCTCGAGCGCTTCGGCTCAGCGTTCGAGGCGCGGGTCCAACAGTTCCCCGTGCCTACCTTCTTCGACTTTGCCGCGACCCGTCAGGCGCTGTGGCACGAGCGCAGCATCATCCGGATCCTCGAGCTCCAGGCGCGGGCGGACGTGCTGCTGTTTAGCATTGGTGCGGTCCATGGCGGAGTGCCAAGCCACGTCTACTCCGGCGCCTACCTGGAGGAGGCGGACTATCTCGCATTACAGGCTGACGGCGCGGTGGGCGACGTCGCGACTTTCTTCCTGCGCGAGGACGGCTCTTCTGACAACATCTCTTTGAACGAGCGATCGAGCGGTCCTCCTCCCGAGGTCGTCCGAAGGGCACCGCGGCGGCTGTGCGTCGTATCAGGCGTGAACAAGGCGCGCGGATTGCGTGGAGCTCTCGCCGGGGGCCTGGTCACGGATCTGGTAGTCGACGAGCGAACGGCGGCCGCGCTGTCGCCCCTCCTGGACGCCCCGGAGAAAGAGTGAGCTCCGGCGGGGACCCGTGGGAGTGATGCAGTCTCATGTGTGCTTCACAGTCGGTCAGTTTCTTCGTAGAATCGGGGGAGGTGGCGGCCGTGGGGCATGGGGGCGTCAGGTCTTGGTGACACGGAATGCCCTGGAAGGTGTCGTCGCAGGACTCCCGTGTGGTCCGAGACCTGAAGATCATGTGCGAGGCGACAACGGTGCGAGGTGGAGGGATGATTCTCAGGGCTGCGGTGATCGGTCATATCTGCGCTGACTTGTTTCCGAAACTGAATGGCGACGAGCGGATCATCTCCCGGCGCGATCGTCGAAGTCGGACCGCTGACGATCCTCCCCGGCGGGTGCGTGGCGAACACCGGTCGTGATCTGTGCTCGCTCGGGGCACCCGTCCAGCTGGTCGCAGACATTGGAGACGACGAGCTGGGATCGAGCCTCGTCCATACGCTCAACGAGTCCGGGCTCGACTGTCAGGGCATCCGCCATGTTCGGGGTGCCGCGACGTCGTACTCGTTGGTGTTCCAAACCGCCGGGGAGAGACCGCGCGTTTTGACACCACGTCGGCGCTAAGGCCTCCTTCGACGGTTCGCGTGTCACGCCGGAGAAGGCCGACCTGGTCCATCTGGGCTATCCAGCGATTCTCCCGGCGATGTACGCGGTCGGGGACGCGGCCGTGCGATCGTTGCTGGCGCGGATCCGCCAGGCCGGCGGGATGACCTCGCTCGACCTGTCGACGATCACAGCGGGTTCCCCGACGGCTCGGGTCGACTGGTCAGGATGCCAATCGCGGTACGCGGCGTGATCGTTGTCGTGAACGCAGACTCCGTCACAATCAAGGAGAAGCCAGCGGACGTCCGGGTTCTGTATCGATTGCAGCTGAGTCGATGGCTTGCCCGAGCTTGAAGGGTGAGCAGACTCATCTCTTCCACATTCGACAAGCCGCGTGCCGACGAAGGTCCCTATGCGTGAACTTGATGGGCAGCGTGCCAAACCGTCGTGAGCTCCTCGCCGGTGCGAGGCGGCGAGGATGATGATGTGCTGTCTGTCGCAGCACCGGGTGCGATGAGCCGGGTCTGCGGTCCGCTCCCGTGTAGAGGTTCAGGCGGCCCGCTCGTACTCGTGAATGATGCCTCCGAGAACGGAGTGTCGTCGGACCACGGCGTCGACGTTCGGTTCGGAGCGCGCGATCGGCGTAATAAGGCTGAGCCCGCGATGAGGTCGAGCCGCGTTGTAGTGCCTGACGTAGCGGCGAAGGATTCTCTCGAGATGGCGGCACGAGACGACGAGGAGGAGGTCGAGGCACTCCTGACGAGCGGTCCTCACCCACCTCTCGGCGTA
>Ga0182017_10000617_pt1 | contig 28138 bp, 26 predicted proteins | sample 712E3DmetaG_FD_120492 | JGI IMG/M metagenome (GOLD analysis project Ga0182017, IMG submission 120492) | Permafrost microbial communities from Stordalen Mire, Sweden - 712E3D metaG | ecosystem: Environmental > Terrestrial > Soil > Wetlands > Permafrost | place: Sweden: Stordalen | collected... | reverse complement strand
GCGTGGGGCTCGGGAGAAGCTCCTCGACTAGAACGCCGGGTCAACACCTTGGTCAAGTCTGGGGAGGTCTCCCTCTATCCGGCCCAAGGCACGGGCAACAGAGGGGCGAGGCGGGCGGAAGAAGTCTGCAGCCTGAGTGTGTTCGACTCCTCGCTACTACGAGAGGGCCGATGATGATTGCTCACGGATCGAGCTATTCAGCGTGGACGTCCGGTTGCCAAGATCGGCTGGCTCCCTGGGGTACGGCCGCGACCTCAAACCCAGGACGGCGGTCCACGCGCTCAGGCAAGACGTATTGATTTCCGGCCGACTCAGTTCGAGAAGGTCAGTTGGGGTCGCACGTCGTCCTTCGGTCGAGAGTCGGACCTAACCCGACCCTTCAGCAATGCGAATATGACGGCGCGGGCTGGTGGCACTAGGCAGCATCGCGGAGACCCGGGAAGTCCCGACGACGGAGTCATCACCGGAGAGTTCCAGTGGGCTACGACGTGGCGACCCCTCAGGGCTCCGGGTCTCTCACTATTTCGGCCCCAACTCCTCTTGCCCCGGCCAGCCCCAGCACATCCGATGAACCACGGACGATAGCTGACGCGTCATGCAGAGCGCACCGACCGCAGCGGTGACCTGGCGCCGCCCATCGTCACGAGGACGCGGCCCCGGTAGAGACGTCGGATCCAGATCCCCGACGCGCGGGTTAGCCTAGGCCCGACTCCAGTAGCACCTCCAAGATGATGGCCTGACGAGCCGGACTTGGCAGCTTCGTTGGCATCTTCGCCCGCGAACAGGGGCGGACTGAGAGCGGCCAAATCGAACGCTTTCACGCTCAAATCGAACGCTCACGAACCCCTGCGACCCCTCTGGTGCGCCCTTAAACTCCGCGGCCCGCAAGGGCGTCAGGGTTCGAGCCCCTGCTCCGGCACCACCTCCAGCGATCCCGACTGCACTCCGGACAAGGGCGGCTTCCAACGCCCCGGATCATTGGAGCGCCGATGTCTCGCCCAGCAGATACAGAACGGGCCGCTTTCGCGGCCCGTTCTTCCACGTTCGCCGTGTTGTCAGAGTTTGTTGCCGATTGTGCTCAGAAGCGTGTCTAGCTTGCCACTCATGAGGAAGAGAGCGGTAACTGCGAGAATCGCGATGAGCGAAAGAATGAGTGCGTACTCCGCGAGACCCTGTCCTTCCTCGCGGCGAAGGAGCAACAGCATGATGCCTCCTTTCTGAAGACGACGGTTGGCGTTCGTCGTAGCGTCGGAATGGACTGGCAGCTGTTGCGCATGCAAATCCACTTGGCCGAGCGTGGCACAAGGATATTCCCAGTTCGGGGTCCAGCGGGAATTACTTTGGTACTGGCACAAACGTAACCGTGCGCCCGCACGCTCGGCAACGCGGATCGCGGTCCCTGATAGAATCCGGCAGTCCTTTCGGCTCCGACCGACCGGCGTTGCCGTTCGCGCATCGGGGCATCCCCATGGGAAGGAGTCACAGGCGCATGCGCCGATACGAACTCATGCTCGTGCTGCGTCCCGATCTGGCTGACGACAAGGTCCAAGGGACGCTCGAGCGAACCGCCCGTGCCATCGCGGCGGGAGGCGGTCAGATCGTCAAACAGGCCCCTTGGGGCCGCCGCCGGCTGGCCTATCCGATCGATCACCATCGCGAGGGCTCGTACTACGTCATCCTGTTCGAGGCTCCGGCGACGGCAATCGCCGAGTTGGAACGGGGTCTCCTGATCAGCGAAGAAGTTCTGCGCCACCTCGTTACCCGTGTGGAGCGCCCGGTTCGGGCCGCCCGCGGCCGCGATGCCGACGCGGATCTCGACGTCGTTCCTCCTCCGTCCGACGACGAGGAACCCGAGGAGGAGGTCGAGCTGATCGACGAGTCCGAGAGCGAGGCGGCGCCGGCCGCTATCGACTGAGGCCCGCTCGCAGGCGGAGCTGGAGGCACGCTCTATGTCGCTGAACAAGGCGATGATCATCGGCAATCTCGGCCGCGATCCGGAGATGCGGTACACGCCCAATGGCCAGGCGGTGACCCAGTTCACGGTTGCCGTCAACCGCAACTACAAGGACTCGAGCGGCGAATGGAAGGAAGAGACCGAGTGGTTCCGCGTGGTGGCCTGGGCAGCGCTTGCCGAGCGAACCGCCGAATACCTTCGCAAGGGCCGGAAGGTCTACGTCGAAGGTCGACTCCAGACCCGCACCTGGGAAGGCCAGGACGGTCAGAAGCACTACACCACCGAGCTGATAGCCAACACCGTGACGCCCCTCGACCCGCGACCCCGTGAAGACGGCGCGGCCGAACCGGCCGGGGCTCGACCCGCGAGGAGCGAAGCGCCAGCCGGCCCTGCCGCAGGGGACGACTTCGGCTCGAACGACCTGGACGAGTTGCCCTTCTAAGGCTGCCGTACCAATCCTTGACAATGCCAATCGCCGCGTCATGAACGCGGCCGTAGTGAACTGAGGACCCGACGCACATGCCTACGAACCCGCGAGAAAAGACCCGGGGCAAGCGCGACGACTACTACCGCGACCGCCGCCGCCGCAAGGTGTGCACGTTCTGCGCCGACAAGACGGTCATGATCGATTACAAGGAAGTCAACCGACTCCGCCGCTACCTCTCAGAGCGCGCCAAGATCGAGCCCCGCCGGAAGACCGGGACCTGCGCCAACCACCAACGGCAGCTAGCCGTGGCTCTGAAGCGCGCCCGAATCGTCGCTCTGCTGCCATACGCGCCCCAGCACGTTCGACCGTAGAGCCGCGTCTCAATGCAGCGCGCCTGAGCGCGCGGCCGGTCAAGCTCGCCGTTAGCGCCGCCACTGGCGTCGGAGGCTGAGTTGGACATCCTGCTGCTGGCCGTCTCGTTCGCGGTCATCCTCGCCGGCTCGGAGCTGTTCACAAACGGCATCGAGTGGTTCGGGCACAAGCTCGAGCTGGGCGAGGGCGCGATCGGCTCCGTGCTTGCGGCAATCGGGACGGCCCTGCCGGAGACGATGGTCCCGCTGATCGCCATCCTGTTCGGCGGGGGCATCGCCGCGAGCGAGATCGGCGTGGGCGCGATTCTCGGCGCCCCGTTCATGCTGGCCACTCTGGCCATGTTCGTAACAGGCGCAGGCGTGTGGCTGATGCGAGGGCGCCGCGCCACCGGCAAGACCCTGGCTCTGGACTTGGGCGTTGTCAGCCACGACATGGCCTATTTCGCGGTCGCGTACACCGTCGCAATCGGCGCGGCCTTCCTTCCCGTGGAGTTCGAGTGGCCGCGCCGACTCGTGGCCGTCGTGCTCATCGGCCTCTACGGCCGCCATGTCTGGGGGCACCTGCAGGCCGAGGCGGCCGAGCACCAGGGCCTTCAGCCCCTGCGGTTTCACAAGCTCGATCGCGGCGCGCCGCAACACCCGCAGCCGCCGCGGCTGCTCATCGTCTCGGTACAGGTGGTCTTCGCCCTGGCCTGCATCGTCGGGGGCGCGTGGACCTTCGTCCAGGCGATCAAGGACGTGGCGTCCGGGCCCGGCGTCAACGGAACCCTGCTGGCACTGGTCATCGCTCCGATCGCCACAGAGCTTCCGGAGACGCTCAACAGCGTTCTGTGGGTCCGCCGGGGTAAGGACACGCTGGCGATGGGCAATATCACTGGCGCGATGGTCTTCCAGAGCGCCATCCCTACGTCCATTGGACTTGTCTTCGCGCCGGCTTTGTGGACGGTCGTCGGCGGAGGAGTGGCATTCGGCTCGGCCGCCATCACCCTGGCTTCGGTGGCGGCGATCTTCATTCCGACGCTCCTGCGCAAGCGCCTCGGAGCGAACCTGCTTCTCGTGGGCGGAGCGTTCTACCTTGTCTATCTGATCGTGGTCTTAGTCGCTCTGGCAGGACCGAGAGGCTGAGGCAGGACTCCCCTCCGTGGCTGGCCGCGGTACCCGACCGCTATACTTCGCTTTCGCCGGCTTGCTGCCGGCGGTCAGCACCAGGGAGCGACGATAGATGGTCACGGAGAACGCAACGGCACCTGCCGCGAGCGCGGCGTCGGAGCCCGACCAGAACAGCCTCGTTTGCTATTTCAAGGGCGCGTACGTAACGCTCGGCGAGGCTCGCGTCCCGATCATGACCCACGCCTTCCTGTATGGAACCGCCGTCTTCGAGGGCATCAGGGCCTACTGGAACGCAGAAGAGAAGCAGCTGTACGCGCTCCGGATCAAGGAGCACATCGTCCGCCTGCGCAACTCGAGCAAGATCATGCTCATGGCCGAGGTGCCGACTGTCGAGGAGTTCACCGAGATCGTCCTCCAGGTCCTGCGCAGGAACAACTTCCACGAAGACGCCTACTGCCGTCCCTCTGTGTACAAGAGCACGGAGGCGATCGGCGTCAAGCTCCACGGGCTGACCCACGAGTTCTACGTCCTGGCCGTCCCCATGGGCGACTACATCGACACCGAGAAGGGGATCCCGACCGGGACGGTCTCGTGGCGGCGGACCAGCGACACGGCCATCCCGTCGCGCAGCAAGATCACCGGCAGCTACGTGAATCCGGCCTTCTCCAAGTCCGAGGCCATGCTCAATGGGTTCGAAGAGGCCATCGTCCTGACTCAGGAGGGTCACGTCGCCGAGGGCTCGGCCGAAAACCTGTTCATGGTCCGCGATGGCGTGCTCATCACACCGTCGGTCAGCGACGACATTCTTGAAGGGATCACCCGCGCTGGGATCTTCGAGATCGCCGGCCATCTGGGGATCCCCGTCAAGGAGCGCCATATCGACCGAACCGAGCTCTACATCGCCGACGAGGTCTTCCTCTGCGGCACGGGCGCCCAGATTTCGCCGGTTGCGTCGGTGGATCATCGAGCTGTCGGCGACGGGCGCGTGGGGCCGCTCTCGAAGCAGATCAGCAAGACCTACTTCGATGCGGTGAGGGGGCGCCTTCCGGCATTTCGGCACTGGGTGACACCCGTCTACAAGAGTGAGTGAGACTTCTGCCCGAGACTCCTCAGCGTTGCGGCAGGCCGCGGCGGCAGCACAGCCGGCAGCGGCGACCAGGCGCAGGCGCTCGCTCCGGGTTCTCGAGACCATCCCAGGCCTCGTAACGTGGATCTTGATCCTGGTCATGATCCCGCTCGCCATCCGCTGGCCGGTCGTGCTGGGCGTGTTCGTGCTGTGCTTCGATTTCTACTGGATGTACCGCGCCATCGTCCTGTCTGTCAGCGTCGCGATCTCGTTCCGACGGATCCGCCGTGTAACCGCGGTCGACTGGCGCCAGCGCGCCTTCTCGCTGTCGGATCCGCAGAAGCGGTTTGACGAGCTGGCGGATCTGATCGAGCGCGTGAGCCTTCGGACGTCCGAGCTTGATGCCGCCGGCAACAGCCTGGCCGCACGCGGCGGCCGTCGGGAGTTGCACCGGCTCGTCGACGAGCGACGTAGCCTTGAGCGGCTGGTTAACCTCCAGGAGCCGATCCCGGATCCGCGCGAGCTCTGGCACGTTGCCTTGATCCCGACCTACACGGAGCCCTACGAGAAGCTCTTCCAGACGGTCAAGGCGCTCGCCGAATCGGACTACCCGTGCGACCGGCGAATGGTCGCGATCATCACTCGCGAGACGGACCTTGAAGGTCGCGAGAACGTCGCCAGGTTGCGCGGTATCTTCGGGTCGAGGTTCTGCCACTTCTTCCACATCCTCGACCCGCTGGAGCCTGGTGTAGTCGTGGGCAAGTCGAGCGCGATGGCATATGGGGGTCGGTGGCTGTATCGGCAGCTGACCGACCTGGGCTACGATCCCAGGCAGGTGATCGTGACTGACCTTGACTCGGACTACCGCGTTCACAAGCAGTACTTCGGGTATCTGACCTACAGGTTCGTGACGGACCGCGATCGCTTCCGGCGGCTCTACCAGCCGGTTCCGATGTTCCACAACAACCTGTGGCAATGCCCGTTGCCGGTCCGGCTGATCGCGGTCAGCACGACCCACCTCCAGATGTGGCGGCACCTCACCCCGGAGCGGCTCGTCAGCTTCAGCTCCTACGCGGTCTCTCTGCGGACCATTCACGACGTCGACTACTGGGCTACAGACGCGATCCCCGAGGACAGTCGCTTCTACTGGAAGAGCTTCTTCCGCTACAGCGGCCAGTTCCGGGCCGAGCCCTTATTCATACCGGTCTATGGAGACGCGGTTCGGGCCCGGTCTTATCCGCGCAGCCTGGTGCAGCAGTATCTGCAGATCCGGCGCTGGGCGTGGGGCGTGACCGACATCCCGTTCTTCATCGACAACGCCCTGGCCCACAACGAGATCCCTCTGCGCGATCGGATCTCGCGCCTGTTCACGTTGTGGCTGGACCACATCAACTGGGCGGTGGCGCCGTTCATCATCGTCTGCGGGCCCGCTCTGCCGGTTGCCCTGAACCAGACCTTTGCCGTCACGCCGTTCGGGCAGCAGCTTGGCGTGTACGCTGCCTGGCTCCTGACCGGCGCCATGGCCGCGCTGCTGGTATTGATGTTCATCGAAGACCAGCTGGCGCCGCCGAAGCCCCGCGAGTGGGGCGTCTGGATGCACATCGTTTCGTGGGCGCAGTGGATCTGTCTGCCGGTCGTGGGCTTCTTCTTCACGAACCTGCCTGCACTCGATGCCCAGACCCGGCTCCTGACGGGTCGCTACCTGGAGTACCGGGTCACCGAGAAGGCGTAGGCCGGTGGCGGCGCAAGGTCCGGGGCGCCCAGGCCGCGACGGTGGCGCGCATTAGGGTGAGGTCGCGAACGCGGGCCTGTGGATGTGGCGCGGACTGATCTTGCCGCCGGTTCGCTAGGATACCCATGTACGAGTTCCCTCGCGGTTGTCGATTCAGCCCGCGGGGAAACCGCGCCTGAAGGCCAGGCGCGGGTACGCAGACCAAGCCCGACCGCTCAACGAGTCCGAGGACGATGTTCCGACCAGTCAGCTCCAAGCCCGATCTCGTCGCCCAGGAGCACGAGATTCTGACTCTCTGGCGGGATCGCCGGACCTTCGCCCGCCTGCGCGCCCGGAACGCAGGCAAGGAGCGCTGGAGCTTCCTGGACGGGCCGATAACGGCCAACAACCCGATGGGCGTCCATCACGCCTGGGGTCGGGCTTACAAGGATCTATTCCAGCGCTTCTGGGCGATGCAGGGCCGGGACCAGCGCTACCAGAACGGCTTCGACTGCCAGGGGCTGTGGGTCGAGGTCAATGTCGAGCGAGACCTGGGCTTCACGAACAAGCGAGACATAGAGGAATACGGCATCGCGCAGTTCGTCAGCCTGTGCAAGCAGCGAGTCCTGACGTTCGCGGCCCGCCAGACCGAGCAGTCGATCCGCCTGGGCATGTGGATGGACTGGAACGATCCGGTAGAGCTGAGGCGGCTTCGCGATCAGCTCGCCGAGGATCCGAGCCAGACGATGACGACGAGCGGCTCCGACGGCAAGCGTGTGACCGACACGGCCGAGCAGCTCGTGGGACGGCTTGGCATGCCCGAGCTAGGCGGTAGCTACTTCACCTTCTCCAACGAGAACAACTACCTGATCTGGTCGTTCCTGTCCGAATGCAACCGCCGCGGCTGGCTCTACAAGGGCCACGACACCATGCCCTGGTGCGCCCGATGCGGCACCGGCATAAGTCAGCACGAGATGACCGAGGGCTACGCCGATCGCGAGGACCCCGGCCTGACCGTCAAGTTCCCGCTGTCGGATAGGCCTGGCGAGGCGCTGCTTGTGTGGACGACCACGCCATGGACGCTGACCTCCAACGTGGCCGCGGCCGTGGGCGAGGAGCTGCGCTACGTCAAGGTCCGTCAGGGTGAGGAGACCTTCTGGCTCGGCCGCGGGACGCTGAAGCACGCCCTGGTGGGGGAGTTCCAGGTTCTCGAAGAGAAGCCCGGCCGCGAGCTCGAGGGCTGGCGATACATGGGTCCGTTCGACGAGCTGCCGGCCGTGGAGGCTGCCTTCGCAGCCGGCGGAGCTTCCGGAGCGCCGTATGAGCATCGCGTCGTGACCTGGGATGAGGTCGGTGAGGAAGAGGGCACCGGCATCGTGCACATCGCGCCCGGCTGCGGCGCGGAGGACTTCGCCCTCGGCAAGAAGCTGGGCCTGCCGATGATAGCGCCCCTGGACGAGAACGGGGTCGTGCTGCCAGGCTTCGGGCCCTACTCGGGCCGCGACGTCCGCGACGTGGCCGACCCGATCGTGGAGACGCTCAGGCATCGCCACCGCTTCTACCGCCTCGAGACGATCACCCACCGCTACCCGCATTGCTGGCGCTGCGGGACGCCGCTCGTGTTTCGTCTGGTCGACGAATGGTACGTGAGCATGGGGCCGGTCTACGACGTTTCCCGCGATCGGCTGACGCCCGAGCAGGTAGAGGCGAGCCTGCGCTACCAGATCATGGACGTGATCCGCGACATCAAGTGGATCCCCGGTTTCGGCTACGAGCGTGAGCTTGACTGGCTCCTGAACATGCACGATTGGATGATCAGCAAGAAGCGCTACTGGGGCCTGGCGCTGCCGATATACGACTGCGAGTCGTGCGGCACGGTCAACGTCGTCGGTGGGCGGGAGGAGCTGGCCGAGCGGGCCGTCGAGGGCTGGGACCAGTTCGAGGGCCACACCCCGCATCGACCGTACGTGGACAAGGTCAGGATCCGCTGCTCGCGGTGCGGCGAGCCTGTGAGTCGGATCGCCGACGTGGGAAACCCGTGGCTGGACGCGGGCATCGTCCCGTTCTCGACGATGCACTACCGCAGCGACCCCGACTACTGGAAGGGCTGGTTCCCGGCCGACTTCGTGACGGAGAGCTTCCCGGGCCAGTTCCGCAACTGGTTCTACTCGCTCCTGGCCATGAGCACGGTGCTGCGCCGCGAGGCGCCGTTCAAGACGCTCTTCGGCTACGCCCTGGTATTTGGCGAGGACGGCCGCCAGATGCACAAGAGCTGGGGCAACGCCATCGAGTTCGACGAGGCGTCCGAGCGGATGGGCGTGGACGTCATGCGCTGGATGTTCGCCAACGCACGGCCGGAGGACAACATCAACTTTGGCTGGCACGCGGCGGACGAAGCGCGCCGGCGGCTGCTCGTTCTGTGGAATGTCTACTCGTTCTTCATCACCTACGCTCGCCAGGCCGAATGGAGTGCTCGGGACGCCGCGCCTCCGGCCGCGGAGCGTGGACCGCTGGACCGCTGGATTCTGTCACGGCTCGCGGGGCTGGCGGGCGACGTGGAGGGCGATCTGCGCGAGTACGACGCGCTCGACGCCGCCAGAGCGATCGACGGCTTCATCGAAGAGCTGTCGACGTGGTACCTGCGGCTATCGCGCGACCGAATGCGCCAGGGCGCCGAGCCGCGCGATCGAAACTCCGCTTTTGCCACGCTCCACACGGCGCTCGTGTCGCTCGCTCGGATTTCCGCTCCGATCCTGCCATTCTTGTCCGAGGCGATCTATCAGAACCTGGTCGTCGCCGGCGAAGTGGACGGCGTTCCCGACAGCGTTCATCTGACGTCGTGGCCCACCGAAGAGTTGAAGCATCTCAACGATCGAGCGCTCCAGGCGTCGATGGACACGATGGTTCGCGCCGTCGACCTTGCCCGCACGCTCCGATCGCAGAACGGCCTCAAGGTGCGGCAGCCGCTGGCGCGAATGTGGCTGGCACTCCCAAGTCCGGCCGGCCTGGTGGAGCGCGACGCTCTTCTCGAGCTCGTTCGAGACGAGGTCAACGTTAAGTCGATCGAGCTGATCGGGGACGAGTCCGAGCTGGTGGATCGGCGTGTCAAGCCGCTGCTGCCGAAGATCGGCAAGAAGCTCGGGTCGGCCATCCCCGCCGTGATGGCTGCCGCGCGCGGGGGCAGCTTCGAGATTCTGGCCGACGGCTCGGTGAAGCTGGCCGGCGTGACGCTCGCCCCCGACGAGGTGGAGATCCAGGCGACGCCGCGGCCGGGCACGGCCGTCACCCACGACGAGGGCCTGGTAGTTGTCATAGACACGGAACTGACGCCCGAGCTGCGCGCCGAGGGCGACGCCCGAGAACTCCAGCGTGCTATCCAGGACGCTCGCAAGGATGCCGGGGTGGAACTCGACGATGAGGTTTCGGCCAGAGTCGACGCTCCGGAGGGGGTTCAACGGACGCTCCGGCCGTATCTCGCCTCAGTCGAGGTCGAGACGCGCTGCAGGATCGAGTTCGGGCCGGTGCCGGCGGGGACCGACGGGCTGGATGTCGAGTTTGATGCGGGACGCGCACGGGTCGGCTTGATGACGAGAGCCGTCGCCCCTTAGGCTTACACGCACACCACGGAGGCCAGGCCGCTGAACCCTAGCGAAACGCAACTCACAGACCCTTCGAGCCATCCGCCCCGGGACGATGCGCCTCAGGGGCGGCAACGCGAGGCCTTGATCGCCTTCGCCCTCCTGGCCTGCACGATCGCCGTTGGAGACCAGCTCCTCAAGCGCTGGATAACCTCGCCTTCGAGTGGCTTCCAGCTCAATACGCCTGCGCCGGTAATCGGAGACTGGTTTCGGATCGACCTGATCCACAACGGTGGCGGTCTGTTCGGTCTATTCCAGGGTTCGGCCCTCGGCTTCGCGCTGGTGACCCTCGTCGTCGTGGCGGTCCTGGTGGCCATCGAGGTGTGGTCGGGCTGGAGGAGCTGGCTCGTCACCATAACCCTGGGTCTGCTTCTTGGCGGGGCGATCGGCAACCTGATCGACCGCATACGTTTCGGCTACGTCGTCGACTTCGCCGACATCGGCATCGGAAACTGGCGCTTCTACATCTTCAACATCGCCGACTCCGCCGTGACAGTCTCCATCCTGCTGATGCTCGTGCTGTGGTTCGTGGCGCCGTACCTTGGGGTGCACATGCCCGCCGAAAGGGATGACCGGGGCCCGGCCGACCGTGGCGATGCCGGCAACGTAGAGGGCCGGTAGTCGATGAGGCGGCTGACGATCACCGTGCCCGATGCAGCCGAGGGTCGAGTAGATCGCTTCGTCGCCGACGTGTCCGGCCTGTCGCGCAGCTACGTCCAGAAGCTGATCACGGAGGGCCACGTCACCGCTGCCGGGGGCCCGGTCAAGGCGAACGAGCCGATCGTCGCAGGCGAGATCGTGGAAGTGGAGATCCCCGAACCACGGCCCCTGGAGCTGACGCCCGAGCCGATTCCGCTCTCCGTCGTCTATGAGGACGCGGACCTGCTCATCGTCGACAAGGCGGCCGGGCTGGTCGTTCACCCGGCCCCTGGTCACCCGGGCGGAACGCTCGTCAATGCACTCCTCGCCCGGGATACCGCCTACGGCGGGATCGCCGGCGTACAGCGGCCCGGCATCGTCCATCGCCTGGATCGTGACACGAGCGGCCTGCTGATGATCGCCAAGGACGACCGAGCGCAGGCCAGCCTGATGGCCCAGCTCAAGGCCCGGGGCGTGAAGAAGACGTATCTGGGCCTTGTCCAAGGCGCGGTCGTGGCGAATTCGGGGCGCGTGGAGGCGCCCATCGGACGCGACCCGCACCGCCGGACCCGGATGGCGGTCGTCCCCTCCGGCCGCGACTCCGTGACCGGCTATCGAGTCCGCGAGCGCCTGCCAGGCTGGACGCTTTTGGATCTGGACTTGATCACAGGTCGGACTCACCAGATCCGCGTCCACATGGCGGCCATCGGGCATCCTCTGGCGGGCGACCCGCTGTACGGCACGGGCACGTCCCGGAAGGGGCCGGACGGGCTGGAGCGGCTCTTCCTCCACAGCTGGCGGATCGAGCTGCAATCGCCGGGCGACGGGCACGTCATCCGAGCCACGGCGCCGCTCCCACCGGAGCTCGAGGCGGTGCTGGAGGGATTGCGAAACCTCCGGGCGGGAACGCTCGGCTCGGGTGCCGGCATGGGCGACGCTGCCGAGTCGGTCGAGTCCGTCGCCCCGGTTCAGAGGAGGCCGGCTTGAGCGGGCACGGTCTCGAGCCGCCGGCGGTTCCTTCGCCGGGCGTGCGACCTGCAGCGGCTTCCGAAGCGGATCCCCTGAACCCGATGCTCGTCATCATCTCAGGCCCTTCCGGCGTGGGCAAAGATACGATCATCGAGGCGCTCCAAAGGCGCGGGCACCGCCCCGAGTACCACTATGTGGTTACCTGCACGACCAGGGCTCGGCGGCCGAATGAGATCGACGGCGTCAGCTACAACTTCCTCTCTCCGAACGAGTTCACGAAGCTGCGCGACTCCGGCGAGCTGCTCGAGGCCAACGAGGTTCATGGCAACTGGTACGGCACGCCGCGAGCAGGCGTCCGAGAGGCTCTCGCAGGCGGCCAGCACGCCATCCTCAAGATCGATGTCCAGGGTGCGCGGGTGGTCAAGGGCTGTGTTCCAGAAGCTCTTCTCGTGTTTGTGGTGCCGCCTTCCTTCGACACGCTTGTCGAACATCTGAAGGCGCGGCGGACGGAGTCGGCCGAGCAGCTTGAGCTAAGGCAGCGGAACGCCGCAATCGAGCTGGCCCGCAAGGACGACTACGACTACGCGGTCGTCAACGAGGAAGGCCGGGTCGACGTCACGGCCGAGAAGATCGAACGGATAATCGAGCAGGAGGAACGACGCGGATTCCGCCGCGCGGTGACCGTCTGAGGGCGTCGTAGGCAGGGGCACGATCGATGGCTCAACCTGGTGATCCATCCTTCCGGTGGGATGAGCCAGTCCAGTCCGGCATGGCCGATGCCGCCGGCGAACTGGAAGTGCAGTCGCCTCGCGAGGTCGCTGTCGATGCACCCGGCGCGGCGCGGACCTATACGTATGCGGTGCCTGCTCGGCTCGGGAGCCTCGACGATGGAGAGGCTGTCCTGATCGAGTTCGGGAGGGGCCGGCAGGCCCTTGGCATCGTGCTCGGGCCGGCCCGTGGAGAGGCACCACCCGATGCAAAGCCGATCCTTGCGAAGGTTCGAGCGGATGGGCCGTTGCTGCCACGTCTGACCCTCGATTTCGCACGATGGATCTCCGAGGAATACCTCGCGCCGCCGGCGGCCACGCTTCGCTCAATGCTGCCCCCCGGCATGCTGGAGCGGCTCGAGCTCGTAGCTGAGCTGTTGCCCGCCGACCTGCCGACGGAGCGAGGGGCCGAAGGGTCGTCTTGGGCGCCGATTGGAGCGGTGAGAGGAGAGAAGACCGATTTCGGCGCGGTGCCGCCCGACCGGGATGAGGCAGCCCTTCTGGAACGACTGGAGAGCGGACCTCGCCCCGCCCGCGATCTCGAAGGCGTCGACGGACGGGCGGCCGCGCTGAGGCGGCTGCGGTCCCTGGCCGGACGAGGACTGGTGCGCCTGGAATGGACGCTGACGGCGGCCTCGGCCGGGCCCAGGTTCGAGCGCTGGCTGACCCTCAGCGGTGAAGGCCGGCGTGTGGCCGCCGCCGTGGTAGGCGGCGGCCCCGCCCGGAGGGCGGCCGTAGGATCCCGCCTCGGGCCCCGCCAGCGTGACCTACTCGCCGAGCTTGCTGCCGCCGAGGCCGCCGGCGCGCCTGGCCTGGCCGCGGCGGAGGCCGCTCAGCGCCACGGGGTCGGCACGGCGACCGGCCTGATCCGGCGCGGCCTGATAGCGGCCGACATACGTGAACGGCCGCGCCGGCCGCCGGCACGACCAAAGGCCGGCCGGAGGGGCACTCGACCCGAGGGGTCGCAATTGACGCCGCCCCAGGCCGAGGCGCTGGCTACCATCTTGGCCGCCGTCAGGAGCCACGACGCAACGCCAATGCTCCTGGAAGGCATCGCAGGCTCGGGCAAGACTGCCGTCTATGCCGAGGCCATAGCCGAGACCATCTCGGCCGGCCGGCCGGCCCTTGTCTTGGTCCCGGAGATCGCGCTGGCCACGCCCCTGGTGGACCGGTTGAGAACCGAACTGGACGCGGAGATCGCGATTCTGCACTCGGGCCTCGGCGAGGGCGAGCGCGCCGACGAGTGGCGGCGCATCCGTGCCGGCGGCGTGGACGTGGTCGTTGGGACGCGAATGGCGGCGACCGCGCCACTCGGCGACATCGGCCTCATCGTGGTGGACGAGGAGCACGACGCGGCCTACAAGAGCGATCGCACGCCTCGCCTGCAGGCCCGTGACGCCGCGCTGGCGCTGGCCCGTCTCGCCGGGGCGGCTGTCGTTCTCGGCAGCGCGACCCCGTCGGTGGAGAGTGTCGGGCGCGTCCGGCAGGGCCGCTATCGCCATGCCCTGCTGCCCGACCGGCCGAGCGGGGCGCCGCCGCGCATCGAGGTCGTGGATTTGCGGGCCGAATTGGCCGCCGGCAACCGCGGCCTGCTTTCCGGCGCGCTGTCGACCGCGCTCGAGTCGCTGCCGCCGGGTGGCCGGGCAATCCTCGTGATCAATCGCCGTGGAACCGCCTCTGTCGTCGTCTGCCGTGACTGCGGTCACGTTCAGCGCTGCCCCGAATGCGATCGGACGCTGGTCTACCACCAGGCCGGCGTAACGCTTCGCTGCCACCACTGCGGAATCGCCTCGCCCCTCGCTTCACGCTGTCCGGCCTGCAAATCGCCCCGGATCCGCTACCTCGGCGGCGGAACCCAGCGGGTGGAGGAGGAAGTCAAGGCGACCTTCCCGCACCTTCGGGTCGGCCGCCTGGATCGGGACGTGGCCGAGCACAAAGGGGCCGTCGAGCGCGTCCTGGACGCCTTCGACGAGGGCCGGCTCGACGTCCTCGTCGGCACGAGTCTCGTTGCCAAAGGCATCGACATCCCGGAGGTCACGCTGGTAGGCGTCGTGTCGGCCGATGTAGCACTCAATCTGCCCGACGAACGCGCCGCCGAACGGACTTATCAGTTGCTCACGCAGGCTGTCGGCCGCGCCGGTCGGGGTGGGATGCCCGGCCTGGCCATCATTCAGACCTACCAGCCCGACCATCCCGCAATCCTGGCGGTGGCTCGCGGCGACGCGTCCTCCTTCTACGACTCAGAACTCGAGGTTCGGCGACGGTTCGGCTCGCCGCCATTCGGTCGCCTGGTCAAGCTGACGGTGGGCCTGTCCGACCCTATGGCAGCCGAACACGAAGCCGCCGCAATGGCCGACCGGCTGCGCGCTGCGGCTGCCGCCCGGGCCGTCGGCTCCGGAGCGCCCTTCAAAGTGGAGGTCCTGGGCCCGGCTCCTGCTTACGTCGCTCGTCGAGCCGGTCGCTGGCGCTGGAACGTCGTCCTGCGCGGCGACCGGCCGCTCGAGCTGCTGAGCCCGCCGCCGGGCGCCCCCTGGTCGATCGACGTCGATCCCGACTCGCTTCTCTAGCACCGGCGAGGAGCGACTCCGATGGGAATGATGGGAAGAACGACTAGGTCGAACTCCTGGTCGGCGCCGCCGGCTAGCCCCTTTCGGGCGCGGCACATCGGGACCGCCGTTCGAACCACCCGAAGTCGGCCGGATGACCTCCCGCGGCCTCTCGGTATACTCTCGGGCCATGAGTGTCCGACCCATCGTTCTCCTCGGCGATTCTCGGCTGCGCCTGAAGGGCGAGACCGTGGACAGCTTCGGCAGGTACTTGCACGAGTTGCTGGACGACCTGACCGACACGGTCCGCAACGCCCCGGGCGTTGGGCTGGCTGCCCCCCAGATCGGTGAGGCCAAGCGTGCCTGCGTCGTCGAGGTGGATGGCCAGCTCCACGAGCTGGTCAACCCGCGCATCGTCCGCTCCGACGGTGAGGACCGCGATCTCGAAGGCTGCCTCTCGATCCCGGGGTACGTGGCCTACGTCACGAGGCGCGAGAAGGTCTGGGTCGTCGCCCAGAACCGCCTCGGGAGAAAGATCAAGGTGGCCGGCTCGGGGTTGCTAGGCAGGGCGCTCCAGCATGAGCTCGACCATCTCGACGGCAAGCTCTATATCGACTACCTCGACTCGATGGACGAGCTGATCGCGACCTCCGAGGATGAGGAAGAGGAAGGGCGACCGGCAACGGCGCGCACGCCGGTAGGGTGAGCGGCGCGGTCGAGGGTTCGACTGTCGGTCGCGCGTCTGCCGAGTCTCGGGTTCGGGCCGTCTTCTTCGGCAGCGGCAGCTTCGCCGTTCCGATTCTCGACGCCCTGGCGGCCGTGCCTGGCGTTCGCCTCGAAGCCGTAGTCTCTGCGCCCGATCGACCTGTGGGCCGCAAGGCGGTCCTCACGCCAACGCCGGTTACCGCCCGAGCCAGGGAACTGGGACTGGCCGTTCTCCAGCCGGTTCGAGTGCGCCGGCCCGAAGCGGTCGACGAGGTCCGGCAGTTCGGGCCCGGTCTAATCGTCCTGGCCGACTACGGCCAGCTGATCCCTCGCGTCCTGCTCGACCTTCCGCCTCGAGGTTTCTTGAACCTGCATCCGTCGGCGCTACCGCGCTGGCGTGGCGCCGCGCCGATCCCGGCCACGATCCTCGCCGGAGACGCCGCGACTGCTGTGACGCTGATGGTCGTGACCGAGGAGATGGACGCGGGACCGATCGTGGCAACCGAGCCGCTGGAGGTTCGGCCGGACGACACTGCGGTGACGCTGGAGGTGCGGGCGGCCGACGCCGCGGCCATGCTGCTGCGCCGGGCTCTACCGGAGTGGCTCGCCGGGCGCCTGAAGGCCCGGCCACAGCCCGTGGAAGGCATTACGCTGACGCGGCCGCTGCGCCGCGACGATGCGTTGCTCGATCCCGGTCAACCTGCCGAGGAACTGGAGCGGCAGGTTCGCGCATATCAGCCGTGGCCGGGCAGCTACCTCGAGACGGGCGAGGGGAGGCTCATCGTCTGGCGGGCGCACCTTGCCGCCTCCGAGGCAGGGGATACGGCGGGCCTGCTGGTAACCTTCGGCCGAGATGGATTGGCCGTTGCAACGACCGCCGATCGGCTGGTTCTCGACGAGGTTCAGCTCGCCGGGAAGAATCGCGTCTCGGCGGCGGAACTGCGGCGCGGCCACCCGGAGCTGGCCGGAGCGACGACCGGCTGACGTCACGTCCGTCTGCCTCGGACTCGGCATGCGATAATCGCGGCCCTGTGAGTCCTACCGACGTGACCGGCGACAAGACTGCCGGCGACCCTGTCGTCACGCCCCCGCTTGAGCCCGAGTCCAGGCCGGATCCGGGCTCCGTTTCCCGCCACGCTCGTCCCGGTCTGAGCGGTCTCGCCGATGGAGCGCTTGAAGAGTGGCTGGCAAGCGAAGGCCAGCCGGCCTATCGGGCAAGACAGATCCGGGACGCCATCTGGCGTCAGAACGCTCAGACGGCGGAGGAGATGCTGACTCTGCCCGCCGCCTTCCGGTCGAGACTCGCGCACGCTTTTCGCATCGACACGATCGTCGATGACGAAATCAGGCTTGCCGACGCCGGCTTGACCGAGAAGACACTTCATCTGCTCTCGGACGGGGCGCTCATCGAATCTGTGCTCATGCACTACCCAGCGCGTGGCTTCGCCGGGTCGAGCCGGCCGCTGCATCGCGAGCGCCACACCCTTTGCATCTCTAGCCAGGCCGGCTGCGCCGTTGGTTGCCCGTTCTGCGCCACGGGAGAGTTGGGCCTCGGGCGCGACCTCGAGACCGCGGAGATCGTCGACCAGGTCCGCCACGCCGCGAGCCGCCTGGCCGCTACCGGTCGGAATCTCACGAACGTCGTCTTCATGGGGATGGGCGAGCCGCTGCTCAATCTGGACCGAGTCTTGGAGGCGGTGGCCATCCTGTCCGACCCACGCCAGTTCGGCCTTGGGGCCCGTCACGTGGTCGTCTCCACGTCGGGCGTCGTACCGGGCATCCGGCGCCTGACCGCGCTCGGGCCGCAATTCACTCTGGCGGTCAGTCTTCACGCCGCGCGGGACCCGCTTCGCGACGTTCTTGTGCCACTCAACCGCCGCTGGCCGGTGGCGGAGGTCGTGGCTGCGTCGCGCGACCACGCTCTCGCGACCGGGCGACGCGTCAGCTACGAGTACGTGATGATCTCCGGCGTGAACGACACAGACGTCGACGCCGATGCCCTCGCCACGCTTCTGCGAGGGGATCTGGCGCATGTCAACCTGATCCCGATGAACCCGGTCGCCCACACCCCGTGGACGGCGAGCCCTCCAGAGCGAGTCGCCCAGTTCGCGGCGCGCATACGGCGTAGCGGGGTGGGCGTTACCGTCCGGGCCAACCGTGGCCAGGACGCCGGCGCCGCCTGCGGCCAGCTCGCCGCCGACAGGGCAGGGGAGCTGCCGGCTGCTGCCGTGGCCCGCCGGCGCGACGCCATCGTCCGCCAGAGCGAGGCCGCCCTCCGCGGCGGCCGCAGCTCCGAAGGCCTCTCGGCCGATCTGGCCGCGGCCATTCGATCCGGAGCGGCCCGATGACGGCTCCACATCGAGCGCTCGTCAGCGCCAGCATTCTGGATTGCGACCTCTCGGATCTGAGCAGTGAGTGCCTCAGAGCGCTCGAGGGGGGCTCGGATCGCATCCATCTCGACGTCATGGATGGCCATTTCGTCCCGAACATCACCTTCGGGCCGGGCATCATCAAGCGCCTCAGGCAGATCGGCAGTCAGCCGTTCGACGCCCATCTGATGATTTCGCAGCCGAGCCGCTACGTGGGCCAGTTCATAGACGCCGGCTGCGACTCGATCACTTTCCACGTCGAGGTCGAGGAGCCGATCGAACCGACTCTGCTGCAGATACGCAAGGCCGGTCGGCTTGCCGGTCTGGCTATCAAGCCCGCGACGCCGCTGTCGGCTCTCGACCCCTACCGAGATCTGCTCGACATAGTCATGGTCATGACCGTGGAGCCGGGTTTCGGAGGCCAGAGGTTCATGGCGGACGCGGCGACCAAGATCGACCCTGCGCGCGACGTCTTCCGCGATCGACCGCGCGAGAGGCCATCGCGGCGCGAGGTCCACGTCGACGGCGGGGTCAACCGCGATACAGCCGAGCTGTGCGGCCGTCTTGGGGTGGATATCCTCGTCGTCGGCTCGACTCTGTGGAAGAAGGGCCACGATATCTCGAGCGAGATCCGGTCGATCAAGGCTCTCGCCGACGGGGGCTACGCCAGGCGGGCCGCCGGCCGGGCCCCGATCGGGAAGGCACCGACCGGCACGGGCACTGGGGGAGAGGCTGAGTGAACGAAGAAACGGCCCTGGGAGGCGTCGCCGCGGTGCCGGAGACGGCAGCAGCGGAGTCCGTCGGCGGTGTGAACGGCGAGGGGAGCGCGCCGGGCGCGCCGCACGGATACCTGGGTCGGCGCAATGACCGGCTCCTGCTGGCAGCGGTGGCTGCCTACGCGATCCTGCTCTCCATCCTGATGATCGCGAGAGGGATCTCTGTCACGCCGGACGTGATAGTCGTCGCCTTTGGGCTCGCGGCCCTGATCCTGGGCCGGGGCAAGCTCTTCCTGCGCGACTGGATCCCTTTCATCGCGCTCTTCTTCGCCTACGAGTTGATGCGCGCCTACGCGGACAAGTTCGGCCTGCCGATCCACGTCACGGACATTGTCTCGATCGAGCGGATCATCGGGCTCGGAGGCCTGCCCACGACTCTGCTCCAGAGCCTCCACCAGGGCGCGGCATCGAACCCGGACGTCCTCGCCTCGATCTCGGTCATCTTCTACTTCCTGCATTTCCCGCTGCCGCTTGCCATCGGCTTTCTGCTGTGGATCCATCGGCGCCGCACCTACTACGACTTCGTCGCCGCACTGATCCTCCTGTCGATGGCCGCGTTCGTGACCTACCTGGTGCTGCCGGTTGCGCCTCCATGGTGGGCCTCGGAGCACGGCTACGTAACCGGTGTCCTCCACCTCAGCCAGACGGGCTTCAACGGCCTGGCCAGCTTCTTCGGCTTCCACCCTGACCAGTACTTCTACTCGTACTCGGTCTACAGCATCAGCCCGAACGAGGTGGCCGCCTTCCCGTCTCTCCACGCGGCCTACCCATTCCTGGCCTTCCTCTTCGCCCGGCGAGCGTTCGGCAAGGCCGGTTGGCTGATGCTCGCCTACACGGCCTGCATCTGGTTCGCGATCGTCTACCTTGGCGAACACTGGGTGGTCGACATCATCGGCGGCGTGATCTACGCCTCCGCGGCCTACTTCGCCGTGACGCACGGTCCGGTGTGGGCCCGCCGTTTCATGGACCAGGCGGCCGACGAGGAGATCGAAGCCGGCGTGGAGGCCGAGGACGAGGGCGATGCCGGAGCTCTGCGCCGGCTCGGCCGGCGAGTGCGCTGGGCCCTGGTAGTCCAGGGCCTGACGGTGACGGTCGTGGGAGCCCTCTTCGCGTACGGCATGAACAAGCTCGGTTGGGTCGGGGGCACGGGGACAGCACTCTATGTCCTGCCCTGGCTCGCCATCCTGGGCGGCCTGTGGCGAGGCGCCGCGGGTCTGGTCAGCCGCTAGGGCCTCCGATGCGCGCTTTGCTCCAGCGGGTTTCTCGGGCGGAGGTCCGGGTCGACGGCCAGGTGCTCGGAGCCATAGATCGCGGGCTTCTGATCCTGCTTGGCGTGGCGCCCGGGGACGACGAGTTCGTGGCCGGAGGACTGGCGGCCAAGGTTGCCGGGCTGCGGATCTTCTCCGACGCCGATGGCCTGACGAACCTGTCGATCGGCGACGTCGGTGGGTCGGCCCTGGTGGTCAGCCAGTTCACCCTGTACGCGGACACTCGCAAGGGGCGCCGGCCGTCGTTCCTGGCCGCCGCGGGCCCGATCGTCGGCGAGCGCCTGTACGAGGTCTTCTGCGAGATGCTGGCGTCGACGGGCCTGCCAGTCCAGCAGGGTCGTTTTGGGGCGGATATGGACGTCGAGCTGATCAACGAAGGGCCGTTCACGATCTGGCTCGACAGTGACGAGCTGAGCATCGAGCCGCGGCCCACGTCCTGACGGGGACGGTCGTTCTCCTGCAACGGACACGAAATCGGCGCCGATCGTGACTCGACGCCGAGTGAGTTCGGTTCGACCGGCGGCTGGCCGGCGTCGCCTAGCGGTCCGCCCGGGAGAGCGTGCGCTGGCAGCGGGTGCAGACGAGGGCCTTAACTGGCTTGCCGTTGAGCTGGATGGTCGTCTGCTGAAGGTTCGGCTGGTAGCGACGATGTGCGCGGACTCGGTTCATTCCGGACGACTGCGGGTTGAAGCCGTCCATGGAGACCTTCCCGCAGACGGCGCAGGAGCGAGCCATGAGGTCCTCTCGAATACGTGATCGGAATACGCGACCCCGACCGGGGTCGGACGGGGCGGTATGATAGCACACCGTTTCCGCCGCTCTGGCTGGAGGTTGTGCCCGCGAATGCCCGAACGCCCCGTGGCCGGCAGATCGATCGTCACCCGCCGCGCCATTGTAGACATCGTTCGAACAGCGGTTCAAAGCAGCTACGGCGTGACTGGATTCAGCGATCCCTCCTTTGGCCGCCGGCTGCTGCGCTGGATCGGCCTCGATCGGCCCGGTATGCGCCTGACCACTGAGGGCGGCGTGCGTCTGGACCTCTTCATTACTGTCGCCTTCGGGGTGCCGGTCGCCGAGGTTGCCCGGCAGGTTGATTCCGCGGTCCGCTACTCGCTGCGGCGCTATACCGGGGCGGAGGTTGCGGGCCTGACGATCCACGTCGACGGTCTGCGCTACCAGCCGACGGCGGTCGAGCGGGCTGAAGCGATCGAACGTACGGAGACGATCGAGCGGCCCGAACCCGTCCACGAGCAGCAACCGGACCAGAGCGCAGCCGAGCGTGTGACGGCTTCGAGGAAACGCAAGACTCGATGACGATTCGAGACAATCGATGACGCGCCGAATCGGTGACGGAGCCGGGCTGCTCGCTGCCTTTCGAGCCGCCGTCGACAACCTCGCCGCCAACGTGGACGAGGTCAACGCGCTCAACGTCTTTCCCGTTCCCGACGGCGACACCGGCAGCAACATGCTGGCGACCGTCCGGGCTGCTCTCGCGGAAGCCGAAGCCGTCGCCGAGCCGTCGGCCGATCGTGTCGCCCAGGCGATCAGCTTCGGCGCGCTGATGGGTGCCCGAGGCAACTCGGGAGTGATTGCATCGCAGATCTTCCACGGCATGGCCGAGGGGCTCGGAGGCAAACGCCGCTTCACGGGCCCCGATCTCGCGCATGCGCTGACCCAGGGCACGGCAACGGCGTACAAGGCCGTGGCCAAGCCGGTCGAGGGCACGATTCTGACCGTCGTTCGCGAATCGGCCGCCGCGGCAGTGGCGACCGCCGATTCGGGGGGCGATCTCGAGGACGTGCTGTCCGCCGCCGTTGAGGGAGCCCGTCAGGCCGTGGCCCGGACTCCTTCGATGCTAGCCATCCTCCACGATGCGGGTGTCGTCGATGCCGGCGGGCAGGGTTTGTACCGGCTCATGGAGGGCGCGCTGCGGTATCTCGTCCTGCGGACACCGGTGGGGACGTCGGCGACACAATCTGCGACCACGCCGACCGCGATGCCGGCCGTTCATGCGGCCGATGACTTCGGCTACGAAACGATGTTCCTGCTGCAGTCGCGCTCGGCTCCGATCGACGTTGAGGGTTTGCGCGAGGCTCTCGAGAGGATGGGCGAGTCGGTCCTGATCGCAGGCAACTCGGGGGCGGTCAAGGTTCATGTCCACAACGACCGGCCGGACAACGTGATCGCACTGGGACTGTCGATGGGCTCCCTGACCCGCATTACGGTCGAGAATCTCGACGCCCAGTCGAACGAGGTGCGTGAGAAGCGAGCTGTCGATGTCGTCGCGACGCCGATCGAAGGGCGCGCCCGATACGGGCACCGCGAAGCTCGACCGCACGTCGATCTGGGCACGTTCGGAGCCGAGGTTGAGGCAACGGGTGCGGGCGGGGGAGGGAACGGGTCCTCGGGACCGAACGGGCCTGGCGCGATGCCGCCGCCGGCCGAGATGGTGCCGCTGGCCGTGGTGGCGGTCGCCGCGGGCGATGGACTGGCTCGCATCTTCGACTCGTACGGGGTCGCTGCCGTCGTAGACGGCGGACAGAGCAACAATCCATCCACCGGCGAACTGCTCGATGCCGTCGAGAAGGTCGCCGCGGACGAGATCCTGCTTCTGCCAAACAACTCCAACGTCGTCCTTGCCGCGCGGCAGGCTACCGAGATGACCAACCGGCGCGTTCGCGTCGTTCCAACCCGGAACGCGGCCGAGGGTTTCGCGGCCCTGCTGGCGCTCGATCCAGGGCGCGACGCCACGACCAACGCCGAGGTGATGACGCTCGCCGGACGGGCAGTCCAGACGTTTCAGGTCACGGAAGCCGTCCGCGACGCCACGATAGGCGGGCGCAAGGTCAGGAGGGGCCAGACCATCGCCCTCGATCCTGACGACGGACTGCTGGCCGTGGACAGTGATCGAATGAAGGCGGTGATGGCCGCGCTCGAGGCGCTGGAGCCGGGGTTCGAGTTGATCACGCTCTACTACGGGCAGGGAGCCGACCTGGCTGAAGCCGAGGCCGTGGCTCGTCGAGTGGGGGAGTGGCGCGCCGGCGTGGAGGTCGAAGTGATCCAGGGCGGGCAGCCACACTACCGGTATCTGATTGCGGCCGAGTAGGGACGTGGTCGGGCGGGGGCATCACAGCTCTGCCGGAAGTGGCACGGCTCGCGGTCGCTCAGGTGGCATTGGCGCAGCCCCCAGCAGCCCGGCAGGGCCAGTCGGCCCCGACACGCCGGTCGGTTCCAGCGGCTTCGCCGGCGCGACCGTTCTGCGACGCGTCGGTCCGCGACTCGGCATCCACACCGTCCGCGACCTGCTCTTTCATCTGCCGCGCCGCTACGACGACCTCCGCGAGCTGAGCGCCGCCCGCGACCTTGTATGGATCGCCGACGGCGGAGCCGCCAGCGCTCGTCTTCAGGTGCGGAGCGTCCGTGTCGAACAGACCTTCCGGCGACGAGTTCAGCGGACGACGGCCTTCCTGGGCGACGAGACGGGTGAGGTCGAGGCGACGTGGTTCGGACGCCGATTCATCGACCGCCGCCTGCGCGAAGGCTCCTGGATCGTGATCAGCGGCAAGGTCCGGCGCCGCGGCTTTACCACCACATTCGAGAACCCGGAGTTCCAGGTTGACGACGGCTCGGCGCTGTTGCACGCCGGTCGGATCGTGCCCGTGTACCGGCTTACGGCCGGGCTCACGGCGGCGATCCTGCGGCGAGCGATCCGCCAGGCTCTCGATGCCGTCGGTGCCTCCTATCCGGAGTATCTGCCGCTCGAGGCCTCAGTCGGGATCTCGGGGGAGATACCCGGTGGTGGCCCCTCGGCCGCCGCCGAGGCGGCGGCGCCCCCGATGGCCATTGCCGCCGCCCTTGAGAACGCCCATTACCCCGAGACGTTCGCGGCCCGCGACGCGGCCCTGCGCCGGCTCGGCTACGACGAACTGCTGGCGCTGGAAGTCGGAATGGTGGCGCGCGAGCGAGGGCGGCAGGAGGCGGTCGGCGAACCGGTTGACGTGCCGGCGCCCAGAGTCCGCCAGGCGATCGGCGCGGTCGAGGTTGCCTTGACCGAACAGGTCCGAACTCGCGTCGGCGACGCGGAGCCCGCGCGCCTTACCTCGGACCAGGTCGCGGCAGTGGCCGCGATCGCAGTCGATCTGCGGCGGCGGCGGCCGATGATGAGGCTGCTCCAGGGAGACGTAGGGTCGGGGAAGACCGCCGTGGCCGCCCTGGCGCTGGCCTTCGTGGCGGACGCGGGCCGACAAGGGGCGCTTCTTGCGCCCACGGACCTGCTGGCCCGCCAGCACGCCGTGGCGCTGGCACGGCTGCTCGAGCCGCTCGGCCACGGAGTCACGCTGCTCACGGGAACGTTGCCGGACCCCGAGCGCCGGGCCGCGCTCGCCCGACTGGCCGAACCCGCGGCCGGCGACGATCTGCTCGGGCTGACGTCCGGCCTCGTGGTGGTGGGGACGCACGCCCTGGTGCAGGAGTCCGTCCAGTTCGCCGACCTGGCCCTGGCGGTCGTCGACGAGCAGCATCGATTTGGCGTTGCCCAGCGGGAGGCTCTCGGTGCGAAGGGCAGGTCGCCGCACGTGCTGCTGATGACGGCGACGCCCATTCCTCGCACCCTCGGCCAGATCCTGCTCGCGGACCTCGACGTGTCCGATCTTCGATCGCTTCCGGCCGGGCGGCTGAAGGTCAAGACGGGCATCCGCCGTTCGGCCGACCTCACCGGTGCCGCGGATGACCCCGGCCGGGGCGCGTATCCGCTCATCGTGCGAGAGGTACGAGCCGGTCACCGGGCCTTCGTCGTCGTGCCGCTGATCGAGGAGGACGAGGAGATGACCGCGCGCTCGGCGGACGAAGTGGCGCGCGCAATGCCGGCCGAGCTGGCCGAGGCCGCTGCCCGAATCGGTCTTCCGGCTGAGCCGGCGGCTCGAGTCGGTGTTGTGCACGGTCAGATGAGAGCCGCGGACCGGGACGGGAGGATGGACCTCTTCCGCCGCGGCGAGCTGGACGTCCTGGTCGGGACGACGGTTCTCGAGGTCGGCGTAGATGTTCCCGAAGCGACGGTAATGCTCATCCTGGACGCAGACCGGTTCGGCCTCGCCCAGCTCCATCAACTCCGCGGCCGGGTTGGCCGAGGCGAGGCACAGTCCTACTGCATCCTCGTCTCAGACTCCACCGATGCCACGGCCCGTGCTCGACTGGAGGCCCTGGAATCAAACAACGACGGCTTCGAGCTGGCTGAGATGGACCTGGAGCTCAGGCGCGAGGGAGAGTTGCTCGGGTTCCACCAGAGCGGCTTGCCAACCTTGCGCATCGCCTCACTTCGCGACAGGGGCGACCGCCGGCGAGCGGCGCAGGCTCGCGCGGTCGCGGAGAGCCTGGTCGATGAGACAGGCGCGTTGCGGCCCGGGAACGAAGCCCTGGCCGTTGAATTGCGCGCAGGCTGGCTCGCCCGAGTGGGGGCGGGCGAAGTGCTGGCGGACGTCCCAGACGAGGCTCCAGGTGCATTCGGTGAGTGACGCAGGTCGCGTCATTGCCGGCTCGGCCAGGGGGACGCGTCTTCGTGCTCCGGGGGAAGGCACGCGGCCGCTGTCAGACCGCGTCAAGGAAGCCCTGTTCGCCATCCTGGAGCCCAACCTGGCCGGCGCCAACGTTCTGGACCTGTTCGCCGGGTCGGGCGCCGGCGGGATCGAGGCTCTGTCACGCGGTGCCGCCCACGCGACGTTCGTGGAGCAATACCCGACCGCCGCCCACGTCATCGGCGAGAATCTGGCGCATGCCCGTCTCGCGGAACGTGGCCACGTCGCGTGCACCGATGTCATCACGTACCTGGGCACCCGGGCCGCTCCCGACGGGCCGTTCGACGTGGTTCTGGTGGATCCGCCATACGCCGAGGCCGATCTGATGAACGCGGCGCTGGCACGCCTCGGCGCCGGTGGACCGCCTCTCCTGAGGCCCAAAGCGTGGGTCGTGGCCAAGCACTTCTGGCGGACGCCCCCACCGGCGGTCGTTGGGCTGCTAGCATCCGTACGGACCCGCCGTTTCGGGGAGACCGCGCTCACGTTCTATCGCCCGACGGCAGAGACGCTCCGAGATGCCGGGCCGATCGAGAATGCCAGTGCGGATGGGTCCGGGGAGAGGCCGGAGGAGGCAGCCAGGTGAAGATCGCCGTCTACCCGGGCTCGTTCGACCCGATCACGTATGGCCATCTCGACGTGGTCTCCCGCGCCGCGGCGGTGTTCGATCGGCTCGTATTCGCCGTGCTCGTGAATCCGCAAAAGGGTGCGGCGATACTCTCTACCGAGGAGCGTCTCAACGCGATTCGAGAGGCGGTCGATGAGTGCTGCCCGGCCGATGTCGCCGTTCGAATCGATGTCGAGTCGTTCGATGGCCTGACAGTCGACTTCTGCCGCCACCGCGAGGCAACCTTCATCGTTCGAGGCCTGCGCGCCATATCCGACTTCGAGTCGGAGCTCCAGATGGCCCACACGAATCGCAAGCTCGCCCCCGAGGTAGACACGGTCTTCTTCATGACCGCCCTCGAGCACAGCTACCTCAGCTCGAGTCTCGTGAAGGAGATAGTGGCTTTTGGCGGCGACGTGACCCAGATGGTGCCGCCGGCCGTAGTTAGGCGTCTGGTTGCTCCCGAACGCGGTCTATAATCCATCCAACCGGCAGCCCTTGCCACCTGCCCGAGGAGGGCCCGACCGATAGACATCATCGTCTTGATCGAGCGCCTGGAAGCGCTAGTGGCGAACGGCAGGAAGCTTCCGTTTACTAACAGCGTGATCGTCGATCAGGCTGAGGCGCTGGAGTGGATCGACCAGCTGCGGGTGACGATTCCCGAGGAGATCAAGTCCGCGCGCCGCGTCACAAACGAGGTCGAGCGGCTGCTGGAGCAAGCCCGTGAGGAGGCCGAGCAGATCCTGGCCCGAGCGCAGGAGCAGGCGACATACCTCATCGAGGAGCGCGAGCTCACTCGCCAGGCCGAGGAGCTGAGTCATGAGATCGTTCGCCAGGCTCAGCTTGAGAGCGACGAGGTCCGGCGCGGCGCCGACGACTACGCATCCGAGGTCCTTATGGGTCTCGAGGCTCAGGTGATGCGCACCCTCAAGACCATCAAGAGCGGCCTGGAGCTGCTGGACGATCGGCGCGCTACGGCCGCGGCAGTAGCCGCAGCGGCATCGACGGCCGCAATGGACAACGATGGTCAGGGAAGCCTCGACGAGTACGACGAATCGGATGCAGGGCAACCGGTCCACGACTGAGGCCCTCACTTTCAACGTAGCCGGGCTCCTGGCAGAGCCGGCTGGGTCGGTCCGGCAGCTCTCCGTCTCTGGGCCGGCCCTCGACCTTGAACCCGATGTCGTGCAGATCTGCGAAGTCGAGGGCGAATTGCGTCTGACCCGCACGAACAGGGGCCTGCTCCTGCATGGTCGGCTCCGAACGGCCATCGAGCAGACGTGCAGCCGCTGCCTGCGCGAGATCGAGTGGCCGGTAGAGCTCGACCTGGACGAGGAGGTTCTGCCGACCATCGATCTGCTGAACGGGCTTCCGCTGGACACAGCCGCCGAGCCCGATGTCCTGCGGCTGACCGATCATCACGAGCTGGACCTCGAGCCCGCGGTCCGCGACGCCATCCTGCTCGCTGAGCCGATCGCGCCCTTGTGCCGCGAGGATTGCCCCGGGCTGTGCGTGACCTGCGGTCGGGAGCTGGCCACCGGGCCGCACGATCACCCGGGCGACGAGATGGACCCACGTCTTGAGGCCCTCCGCCGCTTCACGGATGATTCCGCTCCCGAGTGATCGCGCGTCCTCGAGTGGATCTTGG
>Ga0182017_10000615_pt1 | contig 28210 bp, 26 predicted proteins | sample 712E3DmetaG_FD_120492 | JGI IMG/M metagenome (GOLD analysis project Ga0182017, IMG submission 120492) | Permafrost microbial communities from Stordalen Mire, Sweden - 712E3D metaG | ecosystem: Environmental > Terrestrial > Soil > Wetlands > Permafrost | place: Sweden: Stordalen | collected... | reverse complement strand
GCACTGAACGGGCGTTCTGAAACCGGCAGCGAAACGGAGCAGGTCGGGAGTGGCATGAACGGACGACGGCGGAGTTGAGCGCGGTTTTAGAACGACCGGTGAGTGCGTGACCGTCTAGGTTTCCATTGAGGCGATTTGTCTGGCCAGTTGCTGAATACCTGGAAGCAAGCCGGCCAGTCAAAGCGCCGTCAAATCAGGACAGCAGTATTACATTACTTGATCTCAACCGGGCAAATCTTTTCCCGTCGTGGTCACGGTAAGCTTGCCGTGCTTCACGCCCTTGGCAGCGATAAGTTCGTCGGCAATTTTGCGGATGACACTGGCTTTGCCGCGCACAATCAATACCTCCAGACAATTGTGGTGATCCAGATGGACGTGGACGGTAGAAAGGATGGCGTCGTGGTGGTCGTGCTGGATGTCGGTGAGGCTCGCCTGCAAATGCGGCTTGTGATGGTCATAGACGAGCGTGATCGTGCCGGCAATCTCGCCTGTGTCAGACTTCTGGCGATGCTCGATAAGTTGGGCGCGGATCATGTCGGCGATGGCAAGCGAGCGGTTGTCGTAGCCTTTTTCGCCGGTCATATCGTCGAGTTGTTCGAGCAACGTAGGCGACAGGGAAACACTGAAGCGGGTGGCGGTTTCTTTTTTCATGCGAAATTCCCCTTCATCGTAAACCGATTGTCTCGGCTGTCAAATTCCGCCGGTTCAAAAATTGTCCAACTTCAGAAGACAATCGTTGTCCGCAATCCGAGGATGGTCGCGTCATGTGAACCTTGTTCGCCGCTGGGATTGAAGATGTATTGGAAATCCGGCTGCACCGTCCACCACGGTGAGATTTGAATTTTGTAAGTCGCCTCAATCACGGTTTCTTGTGAGAACGGATTTGAGCCGCCCGCCACTTGTGCGTCGCTATAATCGTGGCTGAAGAATGAGCGCGCAACGGCGATACCGGCGGTGTCCAGCAAACGTCCGGGGATAAAACCGGAGAAATTGAAGCCGGCATCGAAATACCAATCCACCGTGTTCACGTCGGCAGGCGCTCCGCCGCCGCGCACGAAGGCGGAAATGACTTTCCCGTCGTGCCGATACAATTCCTGGTCGGCCACGCCGTAAATTCCAAAATCAGGGCCATTACCCGCACCGGTGACTTCATTGGGGAAATTCGCCGTATGGACAAACGAGCCGAGTTTGTAAGTGCCGACCAGCCCCCGGTCGCCCGGAGCTTGATTATACAGATAGCCGACTTCGGAAAAAATCAACGTGCCGTCATTCCCATTGAAGTTAAAATTCAAACCGTTCCGATTTTCATCCTGCGCTCCGGTATTGCCGTAGAAAATGCCGGATTGAAAGTAAAACTGCGGAATGGGTTGGATGAGAAACCGCACGGCGGGCGAGGCCATGGGATACACCGGCGGATTCGGCAGATTCGCGCCGACTAGCGTGAATGCTCCAAACGTGCCATTGATAAATAGAGATGAAGTTCCCGAAGTGAAAAATTCCGCGTCAGCGGCGACGAGGCCGATTTTCAGCGACGCGCGCATTTTCCAGAAAGTTTGCTGATACCAGAATTCCTGCAAACGCAAGGTGTCGTAACCGGCGATGTTGCTCGCGCCGCTGATGTCGCCGACATAATCCGCCGACAGCGAGCGCCCGGCGATCCAGAGCGCATTGGCGTGGACGATGCCGCCGTCCCACCCGTTTACGATTTTATCCAGATAAATCGTAAGCGGCAGATTCAGGACGCTGTCATAAACCGTGCCTTGCTTCATGCCGCCGGAAACATTGCCCATCACTTCGCCGACGTAGGCGGGGTTAAATTGAAACCCCTGGTTGTCCATCGCGGTGCGCAAACCCCACGGATCGCCCAAAAGCGTGTCGCGCTTCCAAAACGCCTCTGGTGCTTGGGTCAAGCCCTCGGGCATCTGCATCGGCAATCCGTGGTAAAGTCCGGGATTGTCATTGGCCAGATTGTAAGTTTGTCCTGCCGGGGCGTTGGTGGAATTTTTCTCCACCGATTCGGGCGGAATCTGGCCGGGCGCGTTGGCAATTTTTCCTGACGACGGGCCGGGCGTGTAAGTCGGCGTCGTCGAGGCGTGGCCGGATTTCGTTAGCAGCAGTCCAGTTGCGAGCGCAATCAGCAGGTTGGGTTTCTCTTGCATAAAAATTCTTCTTGGTCAAGTCCGCGCGGTTTCGGCGGACGACAATTCGCTTTCCGTCTTGTGCGAACGCCAGCGGTTGAACAGCCACATTCCGCCGACATAAACCAGCGCGAGCGGCGGAATGAGCAAGCCTTCCCAGCTTGGGTAAAGTCCGAGCCAGAGTCCCGACCAGTTTGGCAGATGCAGGGAATAGACCGGATGGATCGGCATCCAGTTGACGGTTTGAAACAGCCGCACGGTCGAGCCGATGAATGTGACCATGATGGAAACAACCAGCACGCCCGTCAGCACCAATAGCTTGCGATAAGGCAGCTTGACGCCGTAGCGGAAGGTAAGCGTGCCAATCAAGAGGAGAAAGCCAACGGCGACGCCGCTCCCGATGATTACCGCCGACTTGCTGCCTTCCAGAAGCAGCGATTGCAGGAACAACGCCATTTCAAAACCTTCACGATAGACGGTCAGAAAGCCGACGCCCAAAAGCGCGAGCCATTCCCAGCGCGTAGATGAAACCGCCTGCGCGGATTTGGAGAGCGAACGCAGCTTGCCGCCGATGAAATACGAGTTGATGCCGAGCGATGGAAAAACGCTCACTGAGTAAACGTAATCGGCGTGGCTCTGAGATTGCATCTGAATCAGCTTGGCGCGGTTCTCGCCGGAGTATATCAACGGCATTGAGCCGGATAGATAGGGCACGATGCGCCACGGATAACGGGCATTTTCGGGGAAGTTCAGCGGCTGGCCTTGATCGTCCACCGCGCTGGTGTCCGTGACGTAGCCCGGAAAAATCTCCCCATCGTGATCGTCCGCGTGCATCTGGACGGCGAGCATGAGCTGCCGCCCGGCGGAAGTTTCCTCGATCATCCGCGCGCGGTTTTTTGCCTTGGCGAGACACGGCAACAGCAAGGCAGCCAGAATCGAAATGATGGCGATGACGACCAGCAACTCGATGAGCGTAAATGCCCGTTGTGGCGGATGGTTCATCGCCGTCTTTACTGTGCGCCGACGCGGTAGAAGCGTTGCTGGTTTGTCGCGTTGGTGTCGCGCCATCCCGCAAAGACTGGCGAGGGATAAACCAAGTTCGTTCCTGTCTTTGCGAGCCACGCAGATGAATATGCCAACGGCGGATTGGTGACAGTCTGCCAGTGTTGTAAATCATCCGACCACTGGACGGAGTATTGACGACCGGGCGCGAACGCGAAGTGAACATCAGCGACGTTTGCCTGCCGTTGTATGGAGAGCAGTTGGAATACGTTGGTGGCGCTCGTGGGAATTGTTCCTGCCTGATACTCGGCCAGACCGTTGATGCCGTCGCCATCCACATCGTTCGTCGCGCCGTTGATGAGCGAGCCGGAATAGAAGTTTTCCCAATCGTCCGGCAAGCCGTCGCCATCGCTGTCAACATTGGCGCGGACAATTTCGCCTTCGATGTCGAGCAGCGGGAATTGATTCGCGGAAGCGATGGGACTAAAAATCGTGTAAAAGTTCGGGTAGTTCGGCGGGCCGGAAAAGCTCGCGCCCAAAAGTGAACCGACCATGAAGCTTAAATTGCCGTCGTTTAATCCGCTCTGCACATAACCGTAAATTAGCGGGTCGTCCAAATTCAAATCGAAGGTCAACTGACTGCCGACGGGCATCAATTGACCAGGGGCAACATTCGTCGTCTGTCCGACGGCGAACGGCGCGATTTCAAACGGGCTGGTGATTTCATTCGTCTCGTCGTCACCGACGTTGTTGGACACGTCCACCAAGATGCCGTTGGTGTCGAAACCGGCGGTATAAGCGACTCGATTCGTGTAGTAGCCGCTGCTGGGGTTCACCGCCCAAGGCCCGTCCTGCGGGTAATTGGTCGCTGCGTATCCACCGCGAAAGCCCGCACCGAAAAGCTCCACCAGGTTGCCGATGTTGGTCGTCACCAAATAGCGCGGATCGTTCGTCGGGAAATAAGTCCGATAGTCGCGCAGCGTGCCGCTGTAAGCGTATTGATTGCCGGATGCAATGGTGAGTGTCACGCGCGCGCGGCGGACAAGATAATTTTTCGCACCCTGACCGGTTGGAATACGGTTGGTTGTGTTCCAGCCCAGCAAAAATTGCGCGTCGCGCGAGTCGAAGTCGGGGGTTGATCCAAGTGAGCCAAACACACTGGCCGTCGGGCGGCTTGCGGGATTACCGTTGAACGGATAATTCCACCGCGCGAGATTGGCCGGTGTGGCTTGCAACACAAACGGCTGCGCCGGAAACGCTGCACTGAACTGATTGGCCGTGTCCAGCGTCAGGGAATCGAAGCTCATACTTGGCCCGGCGGCGTTGAAGGCGAGGCTGAAATTGCTGACCACCAACCCGGTCAAATCCCACTGCCAGAGCGAAGAAACGCTGTAACCCTGGCTGACGGCGCGGTTCAGTTCGTAGCGAAACAACGGCGCAAGCGAGTGTGTGCCGTTGACATCCGAGTAAATAAGCACGACGGAGTTGTAATCCACCTCGCTGCCGATGGTGCGCGTCTGCAAAACCACCGTGCCGAGTGCGAATGGCGCGGTGTTCGTAAGTGTGAATGAACTGGTGGACAGATTGTAAATGTTGCCACTGCCGGTGAGAAAGCCGTTGGCATTGGTTTGTGTCAGCACAGCCGTAGTGGTTGCGCCGGGCTGGTCTGGCAGATTGCCGGGCGAGCCATAAGGCACGGTGAATGTTTCCCAATAACCTGACTGGCTGTTGGCCGTGCCGCGAAACGTCGGGACGACAAAACCATTGGTCGCTGCCAAAAGTGAAATTGGCGCGGTGATTGCCGCGACTGTGATAATGCCAAAAAGCGCGAACGTGTTTAGATTTATTTTCATAGCGTGATTTTCAACTGCGACTTTAATTCGCAGCAACTTGGTTACGCTATCAGACGGAGCATTGCTTCTGCTCCCGCCGGGTTGTCCAAGATTTGCGGGCACTTGCACCGGCGGGCGGAGAGGAGCGCCGGGGCAAACAGCTCGACGCCAGTTGAGATCAGGCTTTCTTGCTGCGGTTGCTCGGCGTCCAAAATTGAATGCGCTTGCCCTCGTTGCTTGCGGAAGATTGTCGGCAGCTTTCCAAGCAGATAAACCGCGCTTCCAATATCCACTCGTTTCTGCTATTGAGATGAATATGAAATCTGCAAAAACAAACAAATCCGCCCTGTGCGACAGCCTGAATCAAGTGCTGGCTGACTCCTACGCCCTGATGTCCCTCACCCATCTGGCGCATTGGAATGTCGAAGGTGCGGGGTTCTTCGCCCTGCACACGGCGTTCCAGACCCAATACGAAGAATTGTTCACTGCGGTTGACGAAATTGCCGAACGCATCCGCTCACTCGGCACATACGCCATTGGCGGCCTTGGCAAGTTCGCGCAAGTGGCGCGGATGCCGGAGTTCGCATCTCCGCTGACGCAGGAGGATTATGTGAAGCGGCTCATCGCTGCCCACGAAAAACTTCTGGCTGACGCGGCGGTGGCGCGTGACTTGGCGGGTGGAGCGAACGACGCAGAAAGCCAGGACTTGATGATCGGTCGTATCACCCTGCATCAGAAAACCGTCTGGATGCTCAAGAGCTACCTGAAGAATTGACGCAAGCTTTGCTGCCGCCAGCCGCCAGTTCGGACGTTTCATGGCTGGCAGGTGGATTTCTGCGTCACCGCGTTTTGCGGATGCGATTTAGATATATTTCAAGGCGCGGATTTGAATCCAAGGGTTTGCGGCAGACTTGCCGCGAGATTGCCGGAAAGAAAGGGTTGAGAAGATTTTTGCTTTGTTGCTGGTTGAGGTTCAGCGCGAAGTTTTTGTATGTCGCGAAGAATCCAATCGGGCGCAAGCGAGGCAAGGCCGTCGTAATATCCGCGCACCACACCGTGACGATCCACGAGTGCGATCTTGCTGCTGTGAATGAAGCCCGTGTTGACCGTGGTGTCCGGCTCACCGGCGGAGAGAAGGAAACCACCTTGAACGAGCGGGTAGATATTCGTTTTTTCGCCGGTCAGGAACAGCCAGCGGTTGGTGGAGGCATTCAATCGTGTGGCGTAGCGAGTAAGCGCTTCGGGCGTGTCGGACTTCGGGTCAACGGTGATGGACACCAACATGACATCGGCCATGCCGGCGGTGAGCCGCTGAACTTCGCTCATGCGTCGGCTCACCACCAGACATTCCGCCGAACAACTGCCGAAGAAGAAGTCCGCCACGATAATTTTTCCGGCAATGTCCGCATCGCTGACCACCCGACCGCTGCGCTCAATCAGTTGAAACCCGCCGATGTGGGAGAATTGCGGCAACGGTGCGCGGCGGCAGTTCTCCGCCTTGATCCACAAAATCACAACGACGCCCGCCACGCCAATAAGCGTGGCCGCAATCAGCGCCGGCACGAGATGGTTTCCAGCGGATTTCATGGTTTGGTTTCCATCGCGTGTTTCATTTCGGCGACGACTTCGGCGGGTTGCCATTCATTATTGGTGAATACTTTTTGCACGCGCCCGGCGGCATCCACGACCACGGTGCGGAGGTTGTGGCTGATTGACCCGCCTTCGCGCATAAACATCAACCCGAACGCGCCGGAGAGTTGGCGGATGACCGCCGGGTCAGCCGTGGCGAAATTCCAATGGTTCGTATCAGCCTGATAGAAGTTCGCCTGCGCAGCGAGTTGCGACGGCGTGTCAAATTGCGGATCGAACGAGATGGAAAGCAACTGCCAGTTCGTGTGCGCGGTGTCGGTTTGTAACGCCTTTTGCACTGCGGCGAGGTTGCTGTTCATGCGCGGACAATACGTCGGCAAGGGACAGCGCGTGAAGAAAAACGTGAACGCCAGCGCGCCGCCCTTGAAGTCACCGGTGCGGACAGCCAGCCCGGATTGATTGGTCAAAATGCAATCCGGCATGAGCGCGCCCGGCTCAAGCTCCTGCGTGAAGGTCAACGGCTGCGGCGGCGCGGGCTGGGGTGTCGGTGTGTGCTCGCCGGCTTTCTTGATCTCATCAATCCAATCTTCCGTATCGGTGACGGACAGCCGGAAGGTGATTTCATCGCCGGGCTTGAGTAGTTTCAACACGGCGGGATTTTTCACGTTGAACGGCATCGTCATCGCGTCCATGTAGCCGGGAATCGTCTCGTGTTTGATGACCGCCTTGCGGCCGTCGGCGCGCGATTCCTTGAACACGCCTTTGACGGCGTAGTGCGTGACATTGGTGTTTGTTTGAGCGAACGCAGTCACGGCAAAGAATAGCGCGGCCAGCGTCAGAAATGTTTTTGATGGTTGAATCTTCATGGTGGTGTTTCGTTTATTGGTTAAGAATTGATTCGATTGTTTTGTTCATTGCGCCAGCGACGGATTCCACAAATCGAGTTGCGGTGGCGCGTAAGTTTTTGCCAGCGGCAGCAGTTGGCTGTGGCCGTCGGCAAAGGTGTAATTGGCTTTTTGTGCATGGCGTTTGGCATCTACTTCATCAAAGGCATCCGCCTGTGAAATCCAAAAATGCGCCATGATGTGATCCGCAGCCGTGCCCGGTTCCGCTGCGATGATGGTGGTGGAAGGCTTGGAAATCCGGGCGAGTTTACGCCATATCTGCGGTTTGCCGGTGTAATCGTCATCAGGACCGACTTCAAGATACACGTTCATCCCGTAACTCAACGGCGTCGTGAGTTTGCTGCTGGCACAATGATAAACGCCATTGAGCAGGTTCGTCCAAGCCGTCGTAGTTGAACCAAGCTGCGGTGCAATGGCGCGTTCCCACGCCAACTGGCCGTTGGCAAAGGCGGAGTGTTGGCTGCGCGGAAACGTATCATCGTTGTCATCCGCATACAGCCGCACGGCCAGGCCGATCTGCCGTTGGTTGCTCAAACACTGTGCGACACGGGCAGATTCCTTGGCTCGCGACAATGCAGGCAGCAGCATTGCCGCCAGCAGCGCGATGATGGCAATGACCACCAATAGTTCAATCAGCGTGAAGCCGCCGCAGGCTTCCGGCTTGGAGCTTTTGGCCCGCAAGCCGGAAACTGCGTGGTTAATTTCCGATGACGGAAACATGAATTGCTCGCGTCAGATTACGGAACGTAGCGCATACGGAAGAACTGCTGCGTCGCGTTCCGATCAAGGATGACACACGGCTGCCCATCCACTGTGACTGGCGTATTGGTGACAGAATTCCAGGTCGTAGAGGTGACTGCGGAGGCGGATTCCAACACCCAATTCGTAACCGTGGCAGACGGCCACGCGACAACGATTTTTTGCGCGAGACTCAAGGCCGGGCGTCCATCGGAAACATTCGTCCAGTTGAAGGTGAGCGTCCCGCTGCTGGAATTGGCCACTTCTTCTCCCGTCGTGGTATTGACGAGATACACTTCAAATGTAGCGGTGTATCCATTCGTTCCCGGCGGCGCAGCCACAACGGGATGAAACATCATGCCGTTCCAGTAAAGTGCATTGGTTGCGCCATCGGTGCCAAAGATGGGAGCCAATGCTTTCGGTGCGGTATCGGCGTAGCGATAGAATTTCAAGTCAGCCGGGCCGGTGAGCTTGCGAATCCACATTTGCGTGTTCCCCGGCAGCGTGTCTGTCATTGAGTCCATCACGAATCCGTAGCGCCGACTGAACGCCGCCCCTTGTGCGCTCGGATCAAGCGCGCTGAACCACGGGTCTGCGGGGTCAAAACTGTCACTTGGATTGCTCACCAGCAACGGCGTTAGCTGCGGCACTGACATGGGCATCATCATATGGATCATGCCGTCGTCTGCGTGATACGAGACCATCGGCATGGCCATGCTGCCCTGCATTGGAACTTGGGTGAGAATGGCTGCGGAAACGCCTTGCGCGCCCGCAGCGGTCAAAACTACTGCCAACAAAAGATTTTTATTCATTTTCAAAAAATAGATATTGCGAGGACGCCACACGACGCCCTCAAGTTAAAAGGAATTAAATTACGCCCACGTCTCACGACGTTGGCCGGAAAAACTACGATGAATTAAACGAAGAATCCGCGCGGCGGCGGCACTGGCGGTTTTTGGAACAGAGATTCGGCAAAGACATCCGCCATCGGCAAAACTTCAAATTGCGCAGGCGGAATCAAATAGGTTTTCTTGGCAACGGGCGGAAATTCCTGTTTCAGCGTTGGCGAAACAGCTTCAGATTTCTTCTCCGATTTTTTCCCGGCAGCGATAGTTTTGCAGAGACAACAGGGATGTTTGCCATCGAAGGTGTCTGACATCGCCTCAGCTACGGAATGTGTGCGCAGATTATTTGCGAGCATCGTTGTCCACGCGACGGTTTGCAGCAATGTCCAATGCAGGCCCAACGAAAGGACCAGCATCAGCACTGTGGCAAATTTGACTGCGGAACGCACGCCACGAAGTTAATTAAAAAACATGGGACGGCAAAGGAGATTCGCCAATGTCATCAAGCGCATAGTAATTGGGGGTGCATGTCAAATCGCATTTGTCACTTGCCAGCATGAGGATTTCGCCCCGGTGCTTTGAGGTTGATTCGGCCTCCCCCCCACCAGCCAAAAGCCATCAATGCGAGTGAAATGAGTCCCGCTGACAACGAAAGCAATGACGAGTGTTTGCTGTTGGTGCGTGCCGTTGTATCAGCGCGCGGCTTTTCCTCCAGCACGCGCCCGCGCACGACGGGCGTGGATTTGGCCGCCGGAGTTGCCGCCGTGCTGACTGGTGGCATCACGCCGGGGGCTGGGCCAAGCTGCGCTACGGCACGTTTGGCAATAGCTTCGTTTTCCGCAGCGACGGCGGGAACAAGTTCGGTTTGCACCTGTTTCAAACGGGCAATGGTTTCCGGCGACGCCTGCCAGTAGCCCTTCTCGATGACGGTAAGCATCCGATCCAGGATAGCTTTGTAGGCGGCGAGATTTTCAGCGGCTTTGAATTTCTCGCGGATGCCGAGCGCGTGGCGGTCCTGCACATACGTTTCAAACATCTCCTGCCACTTCGCATCGCCCACGGCGTCGGGCACGGTGACTTGCCAGCCCCACAGATTGTCCGTCACCTGCCGGATCATCCGCGCACCCGCGTAACCTTCCTTGAGCATGGCCTCAATCCATTTTGGATTCAGATAGCGCGCCCGCATTTCGCGGCCCATATAACGCTCCAACGTCATGGTTTCACCGGCCTTGGGATTGCTCAAATCGGTGACGAGGGTTTCCGCCGCCGAGCCGTTGACCTTGCGCACGGCCATCGCTGTGCCGCCGAGGTATTGGTAAAAATCGTCGCTGTCAATCGCGCCATAGATGTTCGACGAACGGCTGTGGATGACGCCTTTCGCCCCTTTCAAGGCCAGTTGCAGCAGCGTCGGCGAAAGGTCGCGGTTCGTGCCCGCTGCCGCGCGTGTGCCCCAAAATCCCTGCCCGAACAAATGGCTCATGCGATTGAAATACACACCGGCGACATCATGCTGTTCGTTCCAAGTATCGGGATGATGGATGGCATGATCTAGGCCCGTGCCATACGCGCCGGATGGCACGCTAAAGATTCGCACGGTGGCGAACCGCTCGGCTTCGTCAGGTGCGACGCCTAGTGCTTCGAGCGCGGCACGCGCGGCGGCGATGTTGTGCAACAGCGGATTATCGGCGCTGGGGTCGGTCTTCACCACGTTCACGGCCTGATCGAGCAACAGCATCAAATTCGGAAACAAATCACGATAGAGGCCGGATGGAATCACGGTGACATCCACGCGCGGACGGCCGAGTTCCGTTGACGGAATCAACTCCACGCCTTGCACGCGTCCGCGAGCATCCCACTTCGGGCGCACACCCATGAGCGCGAGAATTTGCGCCTCCATCACGCCTTCATGCCGGCTCGTCTCCGTGCCCCAAAGATTGAAAACCAAGCGGTCGGGAAACTGTCCGTCGTGCCGCTTGCGATAGGATGCCATGAGATCCGTTGCGAGCCGCGAACCGGCGGCAAAGGTCGCGGTCGTGGGCAAGCGTGATGGGTCGAAGCCATAGAAATCTTTTCCCGTCGGCAGCGAATCAGGGTTACGAACCGGATCGTTGCCCGGCCCGGCGGCGATGTATCGTCCCGCCAATCCGGCGGAAAGCGCGTCGAGTTCGGCATGAGCAGAAGCCTCGATGCGCGTCATCAACTCCACTTTGCGCTGCGCGTGTTCGGCGGGCGAAAGATTTGGTTCAAGCGAAAGAATGGCCTCGGCGGTGGCGGCGCGTTTCGCTTCGTCGGGCGCAACGCCGAACGTGTGCATTCCAAACGGTGTCAGGCGGTCGCCAACTTTCTCCAGATAATGGTCAAGGTCTTCAAGTTGTTCGGCGTTCAAAAGCGCATTCGTCGCGAGCGTGATGCCAACGTCTTTGAACAATCCAATTTTTTCGCAGCGGTGCGCGAGTTCCCGGAGAATGTCGTCGCTGGCAACCGCGCCTTTCTCGCGGGCGGCGTGGTAGTCATTGAGCAGGCCGGAAATCTCGCGTAGTTCGGGATTGAGCGTGGCGCGGTCCAGCGGAGGCGGCAGATGCGTGATGATGGTCGCCATCGCGCGGCGTTTCGCCTGCAAGCCTTCGCCGATGTCATCCACGATGAACGGATACAACTGCGGCACTGCGCCGACGATGACTTCGCCTGTGTCGTTGGCAGTGAAGCCGACTTCCTTGCCGGGCAGCCATTCATGCGTGGCGTGTGCGCCGACGTGAACCATCGCGTCCGCCTGAAAGTTTTTTTGCAGCCAGAGATAAAACGCCAGATATTCGTGGTGCGGCGGCAACTTGACGTTGTGATACGCGGCCTCCAAGTCCTGATCCCAGCCGCGCGTCGGCTGCGCGGCGAACAGCAGATTGCCCCAGCGCTGCGCCGGAAAGACGAAGAATGGTTTGCCGGTGTCGTCGCGCCAAACCATGATCCGGCTTTGCTCCGGTTCTCCCCATTTGAAGAGGACGGGGTAACGCAGTTCGTCGGGCAATTGATTGAACCATTTGCGATATTCGGAAACGGCCAGCAGTTGGCAGCGGCCTGAACGCGCCAGCTTGTCCAACTCGGCGGTGGCATTTGTTCCTGGCATGGGATTGTTTCCGAACGTGCGGATGGCGGTGAACAAATCATCGCCGTTCGTCGGTGCGCCATTGGCCGTGAAACCATCGGCCCGCAACCGGTTGAGAATTTGCAGCAGCGATTGCGGCAGGACATTCAGATACGACGCGCCGATGCTCTCCTTGCCCGGCGGATAGTTGTAGTAAATGATCGCGACGCGGCGTTCCTTGGACGGCTCATGGCGCAATTTCACCCATGCTTGCACGCGGTCGGCAAGCCGCTCGACGCGCTCGGCAATGGGCATGGTCATCACATAAGTTTCGCCGGTGGCCACGTCCACGAGTTTCTCTTTTGAGGCAACAATCGTCGGCGCAATCGCGCCCGCGAGTTCCGCGCTACCGACCTGCCAGGAGCGTTCGATAAAATCGAGTCCGCTCGCGGAGCGTTCCCACTCGGCGCGGCTCTGGCTGTTCAACGCAATGGCGTTGAGAATGGGAACATCAAGCTGCGCGAGCAAAGGTGCGAGCTTGGCGGGGACATTGCCAATCTTCAATGTCAGCCCGACGATAGCCTCGACGCGGCTCTGGTGGTTGGTGTCCAGAAACAAAACCGGCAACGCGGCATCTGCCGGATAGCCGAAGCCAAAAAGCGCGTTGAATCCGCGTGCGTCCAACGCGGCATTGATGGCGGAAAGCAATTCGGTCTGGCCGGCGGTCGCGGTGTCGCGTGAGAAAAGAATGCCAATCCACGGACGCTCGCGGTGTTCGGGTTTGCCGTTGAGATACGCGGCGGAATAATCCTCGAATCGCGCGAACGCCCGGCGGCTGGCGGGATCGAAGAAACCAATTTCAGGAAAGACCGATGGCGGGAGGAATTTTAAGCCGGGGAAATGTTTTCGGGTGAGCGCGGCGCGAATCATCTGCACCAGATTTGCCTGCCCGCCCGCGTCGAAATACGCGGCGAGCGCGGCATCGCGCTTAAATCCTAAATCGGCGAATTCCGGGTCGAGTGTTCCACCGACGCCAGCGACGAAACTGCCGCGATCTGCCGCCGCGCGAATTTCCGGCGCAAGCGCGCGGAGCAATGCACCATAGCGGGTGTAGCCGATGATGATGTCGCTTTCGCGCACAAACTGCCGGTCAGCATCGGACAATTCAACGCGCGGAAATGACCGCACGGTAATGTCTTTCAACGCGGAGTCACGGCGCAATTCCGTGATTGCGCCGATGGCGGCGGCGGATTGCGCGTCGCCGGTGAGCAACGCGACTTTCACCGGCGCGGCATTAGCCAACGTGCCAAGCAGACACGCGATGAAAACGAGCAATGGAGCGTAGAACTTCACGCCACGCTCATTTCGGTTTGGCCTCGTCGTCCGGCACATAAACCACCTGGCCGTTGGCAAGGCGGTAGGCCGTGCCGAGCCGCGTGCCCTGACCGGAGAGCGTCTTGTCGGTGACTTTCTGCACTTTAATTTGCGCGCCCTGCTTGGTGATGATTTCCATTTCGCCGTTCTCGGTCTGCTTGACGAGCGTGACGTTGGCGTTTTTGTCGAGCAGCTTGCCGGATGAGAACAAGGCAAACAGCGCAATCAGCAGCGCGACGATGAAAGCGACACTGACATCGAACAAATTGGCGAGGCCGGCGAGCGGGTCTTCGTCCTGTCCGGGTGCTGGCCCGTGCGCGGAAAGACGATGGCGATGAACAAAGCGCATGGTCATTCCTTTCCTTTGGCGGCGCGAAGAACACGTTCCGCATGGAACGCCAACGCTTGTGAATCAGCGCGCACCCAGCTTTCGCGGGCGGCGGCGATAAGATAAGCGGTCACGCTGATGGTCAAGCCAATGACGGTCGCGGCGAAGGCCGTGACCATGTTGCTGGCGAGCGCGGGCAAATTGCCATCGGCCAAACCTTGCAACGCATCGGCCATCGGGATGAGCGTGCCCATTAACCCCAGCGACGGGCCGACGCGCACGGCGAGCCGCAATCGTCCGAGCGCCCGCCAGCGCTCGCGTTCGGTGTTTTGCAAGATTTCTTCCAAACGCAAGTCGAGTCCTTCGCCTGCTTGCTTGGCGGCAACTTCGTCCAGCGCCTTTTGTGCGCGTTCCAAGCCGGAACACCGGCCCGCGCGGCGATCCCACGCTTCGCGTAGAAAAGAGCCAACGGAAACAAGGATGGCCGCCAGCAAACCGAGCAAGCCGAGCAGAACCGGCCAGACAAGAAATGCGGCAATGTGGTGAAACAATTCGCGGAGTTGGTCAACGGCAGTCATGGGATTTTATTGTGCGGTTACGCGGAAAAAGCGGGTGGCGTTGGTCGCTGGCACGCTCCACAGCGAGACAGAGTTGGTGCTGATGAAACTGGCATTGGTGTTCCAGTTGAGCAGGTCGGGTGAAGACAGCACGGTGTAGGTGCGGTTGCTCTCGCCGATGATGGTGAGTCGAGCCTGATTGGTTTGAACCGTGATCGCCAGCGTCGGCGCAAGGATGGTTGCTGCGGCGCGCGTCACCGCCAGCGCGGCGAGCTGCGGACGCAGGCTGGTTTCGGGCGTGCCGGGAACATCCGCGCCAACGGAGAACGTGACGGTGTTCGTGGCCACCAGATTGGCAAGCACGTCGAAGCTCAAGACGGATGGCCCGTTGTTGACGACGCTGGTATCAAACTGCGCGACGTTGTCGCCGCCGAATTGCGTGCCGTTGAAATAGAGGCGGTCATTGTTGGCGTCGGCGTAGGTGTAAAGCACGTTCAACGTGGCGGCGGTGGCGGCGGCGGGATGGATGGCAGCGAAGGTCACTGTCCGTTGTGAAACTTGTGTGCCGGCGGGTGACTTGTAAATGTCCCCGCCACCTTCCGCGATGGCATAGTCGAAAGTGTTGTTCAACGCGCTGCTCTGATAAACGGCCAGCAAGGTGACGTGCTGGACACGACCATCAAAACCCGTGGTGGTGTTTTGCGAAACCACGATGTTATTGAGCGTGCCATCGGTGAAAAGCATCGCCGCCGGCACGGGCAACGTCACGAGCCAGACGCCGGAACCGGAGCCGTAGGCATTGGCGCTGGTGGCGCTGAAAACGGCGTTGGTATCCGTGGTGGTGCCAAACACAAGCGGGTTGGCGGCAGGCAGGTTTGTGCCGTTGACGGTCACGGTCATTTCACTGATGTAGTTTGCCGTGCCACCCCAAATGGTCGCCACGATTCGTGCGACCGCGATGGAATCGCACGCAGGCAGGGCATAATTGTTCGTCACCGCGTAAGGCTTGGCGGGCGTGGTGTTGACCCAATTGGTAGTGCTTTGCCAGAACAGCGCGCCGTTGGCGACAGTGCCGGACAGGACGTTGGAAATGCCGTGCCCCGGTGAAGTCGAGCCGGACGGGAGCGAGAAGCCCGCGCGCAAAGTTTGCGGGAGCAACGCTCCCGCCAGCGTGAGGGTGAGTATGACGGTGGTGAGTTGTCGTTCGGATGTTTTCATAAATTCAGGGGCGGTTAATTTGAGGCGTCCCATTCCTCCTTGGAGGAGACGTTTTTGAATTCCACATGATCGTCGCAATAGGCAGCCACAAAACCTTTCTTGGGATGGCGATAGTCCACGTCCACGACGGGGTTGGTGAAGGAACTGCCACCGCCGCAGTAGTATTTTCCGGGCGTGCAGTCGGCATAAATGATGGTGCTCGACGGATGGCGGACACTGCTTTGATTGACGCCATACCAGAAACAATAAGCGTTACCAGCAAAGTTGAAGGTGTTGATGCCATAGCTCAAAAAAATGTTAGTGTCCCATGTCACGGGGATTTTTTTCAAATCCGATGGACACAAATAGACCCCGGAAGTCTTGCCGATAAACGGTTTCAGCAAATCCATCCAGCGCGTGGTGGAATCTATCCACGCTGGCGGATAACTCTTGGAATCGTCGGCGTAAAGCTGCGTGGCCAAGCCGATCTGCCGGAGATTGCTCACGCAGGCGGCGCGCTTGCCGCGCTCCTTGGCACCAGCCAGCGCGGGCAGCAGCAGCGCGGCTAGGATGGCGATGATGGCAATGACCACCAACAATTCAATGAGCGTGAAGGCCGACAGGCCGGCAGGACGCCGCAGAACCGCTGAGAGTTTATTGGCAAGGCAGCTTTGAAGTCGGTGCGGGTTCAAAAAATTCCTTTGGCTGAAACAATGAAAGGCGCCTCGGCCTAGTCAGTGGTTTTGCGCGGCTCGCTGGTCCGCACAAATACGCGGCCAACCACACAGGCGAGGCCGAACATGATCAGCGTGCCAAAGGCTCCGGCGACGGCGGTGGCAATGCCTTCGGAACTGATGCCGGGCATTTTGTAATCGGGAATCCAAGTCTTGATGAGCGTGGCCGCGCGGCCTTCAAAGCCGAATTGTTGCGCAACCTTGTCCAAGCCATCCGGCCAGGCGCAGGCGTAAGGTGAAACGAAAATTGCCAGTCCCAACGCAATGACTAGGCCGAACGCCAGGAATTCCCAACCCATGCCGCGCGTGGCTGGGGCGGTTTCGGTTTCCAGCAAATCGGGTCGCGTCCGCGCAATCGTGAGAATCACCAGCGACGTGATCAACCCTTCGCCGATGCCGATGAGCGCGTGGGTGCCAAGCATGGCGGGGAAGACGACGGCGGGCGCGAGCGTGCCGGACAAGGCCAGTTCGCCGGCACAGGTCAGCGACGCCAGCACGGTGGAACACCATGATGCAAAAAACACGGCGGCGATGCGCCCGCGCAGTCCAGGCAGAAACCGGAACACCACGCGATAAATGGTGTAGCCGACCATCGCGCCGATGAAAGCCATGTTAAAAATATTCGCCCCGAGCGCCAGCACACCGCCGTCGCTGAACAGCAGCGCCTGCACCAGCAGGACGCAAGCAATCACAATCGCCGCTGCGCCCGGTCCTAACAGCACAGCCGCCAGCACGCCGCCTAGCAAATGGCCGGAGGTGCCGCCAGCCACGGGAAAATTGAGCATCTGCGCCGCGAAGACGAACGCCGCGCCAAGTCCCATCAGGGGAATCTTGTTGCGTGGCAGCGTGCGATTAACCTGACGCGCGGCGACGGCGAGTCCGCCCGCCGACAGGGCACCGGTGAGGGCGAGGGTTTTGGCATCAAGGAAACCGTCGGGAATGTGCATATAATCTTGCTCGGTCAACGCGTTTGCTTAAAGTATTACGAACTAAACGCATAGTAATAAATATGGTGTTACGGTCAAATAAATAAGTAATAACGCGCTGAACGGCATTCCCAAACCAGCGTCACCCAACATGGGCGGACATCATTCACATCCCCACAACCACGGCGACGACCACGAACATGGCCCGTTGGAACACTGGCCGGCAGGTTGGAAATTGGCCGGGGCGCTGGTCTTGATTTTGACGGTCGTGCTGCTGCCGCGCACAGCCGTGACCGGATTGATAATCGTGGGAACCGTGATCGCTGGCCTGGTGGCGGTCAGCCAGATTCCGCTCTGGCATCTGGTGAAACGGCTGCTGCTGCTCGAACCGCTGGTGCTGGGGGTGGCGGGCCTGATGTGGTTTCAGCCGGGTGGCGGCAAGATATTTGCGGTGGTGATGCTCAAGGCGAATTTGTGCCTGCTCACGACCCTGCTGCTCTCGAACACCACGCCGTTCACGGAATTATTGCGCGTGCTGCAACGGCTGCGGGTGCCGTGGATCTTCGTCACCACGCTGACGCTGATGCACCGGTATCTATTTGTGCTGGCGGACGAGGCCGAGCGGATGCGCCGCGCCCGCGCGAGCCGCACATTCACGCGCGGACGGCGCTGGCAATGGCTGGCGCTGGCGTCGGTGGTGGGGCAACTCTTTGTGCGGGCGTCGGAACGAGCGGAGCGGATTTACAACGCCATGTGTGCGCGTGGCTGGAAATGACATGAACGCGATTGAAATCACCGATCTGAAATACCGCTACCGCGACGGCACGGAAGCCTTGCGGGGCATCAGCTTCCGTGTGCTACCGGGCGAGTGTATCGCGTTGCTCGGCCCGAATGGTTCGGGCAAATCCACTCTGCTATTGCATCTGAATGGATTGCTGCCGGAAAAACTTACCGATGATGACGCGGTGAAAATTTATGGTGAGTCGGTCGGGGCGAAAAATCTGGAGAAAATCCGGCGACAGGTCGGGCTGGTGTTTCAAGACCCGGACGACCAGTTGTTTTGTCCGACGGTAGCGGAGGATGTGGCGTTCGGCCCGCAGCAGCTTGGTTTGAGCGAAACCGAAATTGCGGTGCGCGTGAGAAAATCTTTGGCGCAAGTCGGGCTGGCCGGATTCGAGGGCCGCCAAACACACCATTTGAGCCACGGCGAAAAACGCCGTGCCTGTCTCGCCGGCGTGATGGCGTGTGAACCAGCGGTGCTGGTGCTGGACGAACCGACGAGCGACCTCGATCCGCGCGGACGGCGCGAGTTTAAGGCGATGCTGCGGACGCTACCAGCAACCAAACTGATTGCCACGCATGACTTGGAACTGGCGGTGGAACTGTGCGCGCGGACAATCATTCTGGATCAGGGGCAAATCATCGCCGACGGACGCACGGTGGAATTGCTATCCGACGAAAAGCTGATGCTGGCGCATGGTTTGGAGCGCCCGCACATCTTGCATCATCTGCATCCACACGGGGAATAGCGGCGTATTTTATTCAGGAAGTAGATATACACTGGTAACAAAGCCGACAACCGATGCTCGGCTTTGATGTCAAGGAACATGCCTGTTATCAAATTATCAGAACCGCCAACCGGAATATGCGGCTGCGTTTTTCCACGTTGGGATTTTGTTTCTAAACGCTATGAACGATTGTCTCTCAATGCAGGATATTGGATTGTGCTTCTGAAAATTGCGCCATTATCGTCCGTTTTACCCCTATTTCTTGGCCATCGCACAGGCGACTTCATTGAAATTGGTGATACGCCATTTGGCTCCATTGCCGACCAGTGATGCCCGTCTTTGTTCTGCTGCGGCTGCCGCTGGGCTACGGCGTGCCCTGCGTATTGCCGCCATGCGGCTTTGGGCCTCCTGCCTTTTCATCTGGCTGAATGACATCTTTCTCACTCAAAAAATAAATATGGCAATCTGGGGACGGAATCAAGTTTGCGACAGCACTGGACGGGCGTTTTGAAAATCGGAGCGAACGGAATGGCTGTGAAGTCGCGGGATTTTCAAAACACCCGTTGAGTGCTTGGCCGTCTTGGCTCGCATTGCTGGCGATTTGTCTGGCCGGTTTCCGAGTGCCCGCAGGAAAGCCGATCAGTCAAAGCCCCATGCAGCATCATTTCGATGCGAAAACTGCGGCAAAATTTTTCGGCTCTTCCTGACGGAAAGCGAAAATCTCCAATAAAAACCGATGGAGATACGCGTTGTTACAGCCAGAAAGCGAGGTTTTATTTTGTGCAAAGATTGCACAAAAGCAGGCTTTTTACGAGCCAAACTGGTTACCGAATGGGAAAAACATCCGCCAAGTGCATTTGGTGTATCACATACACCTCAACAAAGGAAAGTTCAGGCAGACTGGCTTCCATGAAAACTGGATTCACTTTTCTGCTCGCCGGGACAATGGCCGCAAGTTGTGCGGAAAGCGCACCGGACGCCTTCAAAACCCTGATAGTGTCACACCGCATGTTCACTGCCTGCGCGCAGAATAATTTGAAAACACAGTTTGCGTGTCTGGCACATCTTTGCCGTTTCGCCTGCGGGTAAAATGCCAAAACGATGAATAAACGAAATTACCGATTGTGCCAACGGGCATAAAGCCATTTGAAAAACCGATATAATCACGTTCCATGTTTACTGCCGTAGCGCATAAAAATCTGGCGGATGCCCGGAAGTATTTTGATGAGCATCTGGCCCAGAATGATTACTACGCCGCCGGTGAAATCCGCCCCGGCCAGTGGATTGGTATGGGCGCGGAACGCTTGGGATTAATGGAGAATGTCACGCGTGAAGAATTTCATGCGCTCTGCGAAAATCAAAATCCAAACGATGGCGAACGGCTGACGCAACGGAGCCAGAAGGAAGGCCAGCGCCGGGTGTTTTACGATTTCACCTGTTCCGCGCCAAAATCGGTTTCGGTGCTGGCGGTCACGCTGGATGACCGTCGATTGATTGAAGCGCATGAGGCAGCGGCCAGGCTCGCGTTCCACGAACTTGAAACTTTCGCCGCAACGCGCGTGCGCAAGCATGGCAGTCGGGCGGATCGGACAACGGGCAACCTCGTGGCCGCAGCATTCGTGCATGACAGTTCACGAGCACTCGACCCGCAGTTGCATACGCATTTCACAGTGTTCAACGCGACGTCTGATAAAGAGGAGCGTTGCTGGAAGGCATTGGAAGCGCGCGGCATGTATGACGCGATTCGCTACGGCACGGCAGTCTATCGGAATGAACTGGCCAGTCGCGTGCAACAAATCGGCTACCGGATTATTCCGGCCAAACACGGTTTTGAAATCGAGGGCGTGAGCAGCGGAACGCTGAAACGGTTTTCCAAACGTGCGCAGCAGCGTGACGCGGTGGTGAAGGAAATGGAGGAAAAGTTGGGGCGCAAACTTTCCAACAATGAAATTTCCCATGCGGTGCATCAGAGCCGCGCCAAAAAGGTCAAAGGCATTTCAACCGCCGAAGTCCGCGAACGGCAGTTGTCAGAGTTGTCAGCCGATGAGCGGCAATCGCTTGAAATACTCCGCGCCTCGGTTCAATCAAACCGCCTGCCACGAATTGCGCTGGTGGAAAATCAAGCCTTGAACCATGCCATTGAGCATGTCTTTGAACGCAAATCGGTCGCGCCAGAACACGAATTGCTGGACGTGGCCTTGTCACATCGCCTGGGTGCGGTGGATTTGAACCATTTGAAAGGGGCGGTGAAGCATTCACCAAACTTGGTGAAAACAGAGCGCGGGTTTTCAACCAAGGAAATTGTGGCAATGGAATTGAATTTGATTGAGACGGTCAACGCGGGTTGTGATTCGGTCGCGCCGTTGCATCCGGGCTACCGGCCTGCCGACTGGCTGGGCGAAGATCAACGCCGGGCGATTTATCATGTCCTGCGCACCAGTGACCGCATCACCGGCCTGCGCGGGCTGGCAGGCAGCGGCAAAACCACGGCATTGCGTGAACTGGTCGCCGCCTGCAAAGAGGCGAACATTGAGCCGTTGTTCTGCGCGCCAACGGCGGCGGCAACGGACGTGTTAAGGAAAGAGGGATTCGAGGCAAAGACGCTGCAAAGCCTGCTGCTATCAAAGCCGATTCTGACCGAACGGCAATTGATTGTCTTGGATGAAGCCGGAGCGGTGGGGATGGACGACATGAAGCGGCTGTTTGATTCCGCGAAAGGTTGCCGGATCATCCTTTCCGGCGACACCGGGCAGCACGCTTCGGTGGCGCGTGGCGACGCGTTGCGGATTTTGGAGCGGCATTCGGATTTCAAGTCCGGCCAATTGACGGCCATTCGGCGGCAACACAAGGCCGAATATCGCAAGGCCGTGGAACTGGCGGCGCAGAAACGCACGGCGGAAGCGTTCGCGCAATTGGAACGCATGGGCGCAATCACGGAACTTGCGGGCGATGAACTTCACGGCTCGGCGGCGAAATCGTATGTGAAGGCATTGGCTGAATATAAATCCGCGCTGCTGGTCGCGCCCACCTGGACGGAAATCGAGGCGGTGACGGACAAAGTCCGGGCGGAATTGAAATCGGCTGGCCGTCTGGCTCTGGAAGAAAAGACGTTTCAAGTTTTTGATTCGTTGTCCTGGACGGAAGCGCAGAAACGGGATGCGCGGCAATACCGTCCCGGCATGGCCATCCATTTTCATCGGCGCGGACATGGTTTTAATAAAAATGAAACCGTCGCGGTGGTTGCGGTCGAAAACGATTCGCTAAAAGTGCAACGCGCTGACGGCACTGAAACCTTTTTCCCTTTGGGTCAAGGCGCTGCCTTGTGTGATGTGGGGGAAAAGCGAAAACTGAAAGTCGCCGCCGGGGACAAGCTGTTGCTGCAATCCAACTCGGCGGCCGTGCGCAAGCACTTTATCAATGGCGAACTCGTCGAGGTGCGAGCGATTCAAGGTGATTCTGTTTTGCTGGCCGATGGCCGGGTGATTCCTGCTGATTATCGAACCTTCACGCATGGCTACGCCGTCACGTCCCATGCGGCCCAGGGCAAGACCGTAGATGAAGTTTTGCTGGTCGCCTCGTCGCGTTCGCTGCCCGCCATCAATCAGGAACAATTTTACGTCAGCATCTCGCGCGGGCGCGAGCGCTGCCAAATCTTTACCGATGATTCGGAATTATTGCGTTTGCACGTCACCCATTCCAGTGCGCGGCTGGCGGCGGTTGAGGCCATGCCACAACGGGACTTCCTCCAGACCATTTTGCAGCGCGGCCATCATTTTATGAAACGGTTCCGCCAGCGCATTGCCCAATCACTTTCAATCGAAACCACCGAAAGGAGCAGCCATGAAACCAAACCAGTCGAACAACAACGACCAGCCAGCCACCATATCGGTGCCTAGCCCGCAGGATAATCCCTGCCTCGGCAGTGATCCCAACATCGCCGCGCTGGTAATAATTGCCGACGACGGCATCAGTTATCTATTCCCATACGCGCAGTTTTTGTCTGCCGAACGAGTTCACAATCCGGCTTTGGAAAATATGCCGGACGCACCGCCGGAAAAAATGCGGATTCACTTTACCACGGCGGAGGTCGCCGTGCTCGGCAGTGGTCTTAATGCCGTCGAGCGCAGACTGCAAAAGTATGAACTGGCATTTGTGAAGTCGGCAGATCGCCGTCTGGCCGCCACGCTGAAAACGCACATTGCCGCTATCACCGTCACTCTAACCAAGGAAAAATTATGACTGCTGATTCACCATTAAAAATCCAGCCATTGGAAAAATATCGCGCCACGATGACCAAGGAGGAAGTTGCCGAGGCGCTGGGGGTCGCCACGCATATCATCCCGCCCCTGTCGCGGGCGGGCTTGATCAAGCCGCTGGGCCGTCCGCAGCGTTATTGCGTGAAACACTATTCGCGTGACGTGCTGGCACAACAGCTTGCCGATGTGAACTGGCTCGACAAGGTGGTGGCGGCCATTCACCGACACTGGCGGATTAAAAACGCGCATAAGCGTCCAAAGCAGGCCGGGAGCGGTTCAGTGTAACCCCATGGCCGTCCGGCACCAATCTCGGCGGGGGCGCGGGCCGTCGAGTCCGTAACGTGGTAGCGACCGGCGGCACGGCGAGTTGCTGGCTCGCAGACTCCGCGCCGCCGCTCGCCGGCCCAGTTCAATTCAGATCATCACAATATGGGGGGGGTCACTATGCGGCGGGAATGGGTCAAACGCGTCTGGTGGCGGCGGTGATTCCGGCAGGTGAATGATAATCGCAGGCCGGACGTGGTGCGTGGATTTTCCTCCTTTTCGCCGCAATCCCCCGCTTAATACCCACGCCAGTAGGGCCAGCAAAAGGTAGATGGCCCCGACGAGAAAATAGAGGGCGTGTTCGTGAATGAATCCGTCAAGATGTTTGAATCCTGACGCTTCCAGTTCGAGTGCTTTTATGTGCCAAGGTTGCATAATGTCCTCCTTATGCCGCGACGCTCTGCGTCACTAATTCGGTTTCATGGTTTCCGATGATGGCTTTTTGTTGCCGTTCGTATTCGCTCAACGAAGGCATTTCCACCTCGGCTTTGCGCGAATAGGCGCGCGTCATGGCCTTGCTATTGTGGCCCAAGTTCACCTGCGCATATCGTTCGGGATAGCCTGCCGCCTTCGCTCGCTCGGCCCACGCATACCGATACGAATGCAAGGTGACATCTTTGATCTTCAAACCCGCGCAACGCTGGCGAAATTCTGTCGCCCGGTCGCCCGCGCGGACGGTGCGCAGATACGGAAATAAGGGGCCGCTCCCCGGCAGGTCGCGTAGGATTTCCGCCATGTCCTCGTCAAAACGCATGATGGCCACCGTGTCGGTTTTCATCCGCTTGTAGCTGATGACGTGGTTGTCCCAATCAACATTTTCTGCTTCGAGAAATGCCAGGTCTGATTGCGATGCGCCCAAGTGCCACGCCAGTTTGTAGAACGCCTTGCGTTCGGGATTTTGTTCGCGGGCGACGATGGCTAGATGTTCGGCCAGCGTGATGCCGCGCTTTTCTTTGAACTCGACTGCTGGCCAGCGTTTTTTGGCCAGCACCGGCCACGGCAGCCAGGTCATGTCCAAGGCGAAGTTGTGGATGCGCCGCAGATAGACGTTGCTCGAAACTTTTCCCGCTTCCAACACGCGCAGAAAATGTTCCGGACGCGTTTCCAGAAGTGGCAGGTGGCGGATGCTGTCAAAGGCTTTGTCCTTGATGGCGGTCTGCCAGCGGTGTTGGGTCTGGTCTTTTTTGAGCTTAACCAGTTCGTCCATGACGAACTGCCAGTCGCGCGTGGCAATCTGCGGATCGCTCGCGGCCAGATAAGCGCGGGCAATTTGCAGGTTCACGGCGGGCTGCTGTTCCGCTTCCTTGCGTGAGTGGAACAATCGCGCTGCGGTGGCTCGGTCATTGGTGCCGAGACTTTCCTGCTTGCCCGTCACGTCGTCGTGAATGTAGTAGCGACCGCCGTTTTTTCTTTTATAGAGTCTGTATCGTTGTCTCATAACTGTTTTTACAGTGATGAGGTTACGATGGTTGATCTCGACTCCGGTAGGGAGTAGGTGGGAGTTACGCAGTGCAGGCCAGAGTTAAATTTTGCTGGCACTTCCGCTGGCACTCGTCTGTGGAAGTTAACCAAACCCTACAGTTCCAACTGGTTAGGTTTGGAGGCGAGGTTCGGAATCGAACGAGGAAGCTTTACCGTTCCGAGCCTAACACACTCTGTTTCAAGGCTTAGTATAACCTTGTTTTACAGGGGTTCAAGCGAATTTTCTGACTGCCCATTCAACGCTCGCTCATTGCCCTGTTACCGCCCCTTTATTGCTCGTCAGGTGTAACTTTAGGTGAAGAATCAGGTGAAACTTTATTCAACCCCAAAGTGATGGTTTAACGTGGGCCGCACTCAACAAAACTTCAGTTTAAAAAACAAACCCCCGCACCTTGCGATGCGGGGCTGGAAAAAAGCGGAGCGGGGCTATTGCCGGCGGCGGAACGCCATCAGGCTCAAACCGCCCAGTCCGGCCAGTGCCAACGTGGTGGGTTCTGGAACTGGGGCGATGCCAGAACCGTAGTCTCCTTGTGCCAATTGAGTCTCTCCAGTTCCAGAATAGTAAAATGAATATCCATCGATTATCGCGTCGGGATAGGCAGTCAGAAAACCGGGCGGCGAGGTGGTTAGGAAAGAACCGTCAATGTTGAGAAAATCCGCACTGCCGCCATGGGAATTGCCAGGGGTGCTTTGAGTGTTGGAAAATAAAAACCCGCCGGAAGCCAGCGGGATAATTTCGATGGCGGAAAGATTGGCCGATCCGGCAGCCAAGCTGGCATTGTCGAAAGTGTATGTGTTGTTGTCGGTGCCAGTGATGCTGATGGCAAACTGGTAATCGGGAATATCAGTCAACATATAGGTCGTATCCGAAGCCAAGGGCGCGCCATCATAGGTCAGCGTCATGCTCCCGACATACGGCGCGGTGAGTTGAGTGGTAAATCCGTTGTTGTCGAATAGATCTTGCAAAATAGATTGTGCCGTGGCCGATGTAACAGCGCCCAATAAGGCGAGGCCCAAGGTAAGTTTCAGTAGTTTTATTTTCATAGTTTTTGTTTTTTGTACTGTGATTTCAGATTGCCGGTGGGATTACTTGCGTCGGCGGAACAGGAGCAGTCCCAGCCCGCCCAAGCCGGCCAGCGCCAGCGTGGAAGGTTCGGGCACCGGGGCACCCGTGATGGTTACCAAACTGACGGTGCCGGAAGGCATGCTGAGGACTCCCTGATCGGTGGCGATACCGTAGAATTGATTAAAGCCGCTGTTGGGATCGGCGTCGGAAGTGAACGCAGATACCCCGTCCCAACCGGGCGTTCCAAAGATGGTCAGGATGTTTGGGCCAGGGATTCCATTCATGGGAGCCATGGCGAAGCTGTCTGGGGAGGAGAAGTTGATCCACATGCCTGCTGGCTGGGTGGTCACGTTGATGAGCGGCCCGCCTTGCAAGCTGAGTTGCGACGTCAACACGGTGTAAACCGGGCTGGTGGCACCCCAATTGGACCAAGGATTGTCGCTGTCGAAAGTTAACGTCCAATCAAACGTATTGTCGGTGAAACCGACACCATTCAACGTGCCGGTGCCGGTGCCAAAAATCGACAAGGTTGTTTCGGCCGAGGCCGTTGCCGCCATGCCGAGCAAGGCAAAGGCGCAGGCGAGTTTGAGCAGGTTTGTTTTCATGATTTTTATTTGTTGTACAGTGGTTTCAAATTATTGGCGGGTTACTGATGGCGGCGGCGGAACAGCAGCAGTCCAAGCCCGGCCACGGCAGACAACGCCAGCGTGGAAGGTTCGGGGACCGGGTCCGGCGAACCGCCCTCACTATTGAGGCTGCGGATTCCCGGCGAGCCGCCATAGTTTTCAGAGGAATATTGACCGCCTACATCGCCAACGTAAAGCGAGGTTGGGCTGGAACCCTGCCAGTCTAGGTACAGATTATAAGAACCAGACTCATGTGCACACAGTTCATTTGCCGGGGCACCTCCGGATTGTATATTTTGGATGTAAGCCATGCTAACTGTATCTGCCTGGCCAGACACGTTGTAAATGTAATCATAACCGATGAAGCCATCTGAGATGCCGTTGCCCGTGGTCACATCAAGGGACAGCACCGCGGTTGGCGTGCCGCCGTTATATTCGATGGTAAAATAGCCGTCGAGAGAGCCGCCATCGCTCCAGCTTGCCCCGGAAAAGCTCAGGGTGTTGGTGGTTAATAGCGGTTTTGCCTCAACGGAGGCAACGGCGATTGCGGTTAGAATGCCCAAAAGAAATGCGGTTTTTGTTTTCATAGTATTTATTTATTGTCTGACGATTTAAGATTAACCATCGGCTAGATCAGCACGGGTTCAACGCACAAAATTTACCCTAATTCGGGTAGTTCCGGCTTGCGGGCGCGATTTGAGGTTCTGCGGGACTACAAATCCAAGTCTGTCTTACCTGCTATCAAATCCTTGTATGAAACACCCGAATGGCCCCAATAAGGGCAGACATGAGGCTGCTCTTTAAACTTAGTGTTAAGCAAAATGGAAATTTCTTAACCCCTATGCTGTTCTTGGTTAATCTGCCCGCATGAAATCAGTCCTGCTCGCCCTTTTTTTAGCCGTCTCAATCCACGCCGCTGACATCCAGGTTTTCTTTTCTCCAATAGGCGGATGTACAAAAGCCGTGGTTGAAAATCTCAAAAAAGCAACGAACACAGTGCTGGTCCAGGCGTATTCGTTCACCTCAGGCCCAATTGCCAAAGCCCTGGTTGATGCCGAAAAACGGGGAGTGAAAGTGCAGGTCATTCTCGATAAATCACAGAGGACAGAAAAATATTCGTCAGCCGATTTTGTTCAACATGCCGGCATTCCCACTTACATCGACGCCAAACATGCCATCGCTCACAACAAAATCATGATCATCGACGGGAAGACGGTTCTGACTGGTTCGTTTAATTTTACGAAGGCAGCTGAGGAGAACAACGCCGAGAATTTGCTGGTGATTCAAGACCCGACACTGGCCTTTAAATACACGACGAATTGGCAGGCTCATCTGCAGCATTCGGAACCGTATTTAGGCAAGGCGAACTAAGAACGCTTCCACAGCGTGCCGCTCATGCTGTCCCAGAGCGGTTTGAGATCAGGATCATCAAGCGCCACACGCTTCACGGTATGCTCATCCACGGCCATCGCCTTCTTGAACCATGCCTGACTTTCGTCCAGCCGCCCCATTTGGGCACAGTAGCACGCGAGGTTGTACGGTATCGTCCACACCTTGGAAAACCTGTCCGCCACGGGCAACAGGTGGTCGAAGGCTTCCTGCGTGCGCTTCAACTCGTGCAAGGCGAAGGAGCGTTGAATCCAACCGAACGAACTTTCCGGGGCCAGTTTTACAATGGCCGAGGCGATGTCCACGCACGCGTC
>Ga0182017_10000614_pt1 | contig 28268 bp, 33 predicted proteins | sample 712E3DmetaG_FD_120492 | JGI IMG/M metagenome (GOLD analysis project Ga0182017, IMG submission 120492) | Permafrost microbial communities from Stordalen Mire, Sweden - 712E3D metaG | ecosystem: Environmental > Terrestrial > Soil > Wetlands > Permafrost | place: Sweden: Stordalen | collected... | reverse complement strand
CAGGATGTCGCCAGAGAATACTTAAAAGAAAAAATAATCGATAAACCGGTCTTTAAATCATCGCAGGAAATCTTTGATTATCTCTACCACTCCATGCGCGACCTGAAAAATGAAGTTTTCAAGATTGCGTAGTCACAATCGTAGCATCTTCAATAGGCACGGAACCGGTTATCTCTACACTTTTACCGTCGATACATACTTTGATATTCAGCATATCCAGAGCCATACGCTTGGTCTCGAAGTCGAGGGTAGTTAGTTTTTGCTTAACAATTTCAACGTAGTTCTTTAGTTTTGGTAGATTAAGAGTCGCTTCTTGACTGGATTTGATTTGTTTTTCTATCTCAGCCTTTTGTGCATTTAGATTTTCACGGTATGAATTTAACTTCTTATTCTCCGCCTCAACCTGTTCTTCGGGAAACCCTTTGATTGCCCAATGCAGAAGTTTAACTTGTTCACTGTCTGTAACTTCAAGGCGATGTTCTATCTGCTGTAACTCGGTTTCAAAGACATTCAACTGGTTGGATTCTTGTTGCTGTTTTTCAATCTCTGCAATGATAATATCTGGTTGTTTTAGAATATCCTCTATTCGTGTCCAGACAAGGGTTTCAAGTTTGTCCGCATTCCAGCTAGGGTTGTCACAGAGATTGACAGGCTGTACCATACGCAATTTACCTGTGCAGCAATAACGCCTTGTTACGATTCGCTCCCCCCCAGGGCCGTCATAGGTGTAGCCACTATAATACGAACGCCCACACCTCTTACAGACGACGTGGCCTCTTAAAAGATATTGACGCTTGACGTTTCGGACAGATTTCTTGGCGTTTAGCTGTAATTGTTGTTGTGCCGCTTCAAAGAGTTCGTTTGATATAATGGCCGGGGTAGCATCAGGTATCTCAATCCAGTCTTCTCTAGCTTTGCTGAATGGCTTACCATCGACCGTAGTAAACGCATATGTCTTACCGATATAAGCAGGGTTCTTCAAAATATTGATTACCGCAGCCCTACACCAAAGCCCACCGAGTTTTGTAGGGGCAGCCAATTTTCTCAATCGAAAAGTAATGGCAGTGGATGATATACAATCATCTACAAACCATTGGTAGACTCGACGTACCCATATTGCTTCTTCTTCATTGATAGTACGCCGACCGCCGATTTCCGGTGTCGCTTTGTGATAATCGTATCCGTATAGTTTGGCAGACCCCCCACAGGTTATTCTTCCAGCCTTAGCTTTGGCTCGCTTTCCTCGCATAGTGCGTTCCTTAATTTTTTCAGCTTCTAGCTTTGACGCAAATCCACGGATATAACTAATCAATTTACCGAGTTCTGAATTATCTACATCTTCGGTAACGGTTTCCAATGTGATGCCGTGTTTATCCAACTCTTGTATGATTATGACGCCATGTCCTGGGTCACGGGAGAGGCGGTCGAGACAGTAACAAACTACGACGTCAACAGCTTCAGACCTCACCAATTCCCTTAACTCATTGAGTTCTGGCCGTTCAAGGGAAAGTCCGCTAAATGTCTCAGAATAGCGGTAAGCCACTTCATAATTTTTGTTCTCGCAGTATTTCAAACATGCCGCAAGTTGTGTCTGTAAACTTGTGCCTTCCCGCTCTTGTGAATCTGTGCTTACTCTGCAATACAAAGCTGCACTTTTATTTTTAGTTGTGCCAGCCACCAATGGTATTTCAGAATACTTTGTTTCCATATTTCTACCTAATAAGCTACCTTTCATACCCACTTTAGTCGGCATTGTCATCAGCAGTCAAAGGACTAAAAACTGATTGATAAGAGTACTGGGCTAATTTGGTCAGGTGTCCACGTCAGTTGTCTAGCTCGGACCAGTCCGCGCTTCTGTTTTCTCATTTTCAGCTATCCGTTAAATTCAACTTTACTTTCTACCACCAAAGATTCCATGGTTTGCATAGTCGAGAGGTATCGCATGGTCATTTTCATGTCAGAATGCCCCAGGTGAATTTGGAGCGATTTCGGGTTACCTGTTCTTTTAAGTCTGGCGATGGCGCCGGAATGGCGAAGCAAATGACAATATACCCTCCGGTTAATACCGGCCTTCTCGGCACTCGCCTTGATAATCTGCCATGCCCTGACACGGGAAATAGGGAAGAACCTATCGTCCGGTTCTAGCTTTTGCCGTTGGGCGAAATCACCCAGATGATACGATAGCTTTTCTGGTACAGCGACTAACCTGGGTTTGTTGCCCTTTCCTTGCACCATGAGAAGGTGTTTGCCGCCTGTAATCGCTTTGTCCTTCACCCTGAGTTTTACGGCTTCTGTAACGCGTAAGGCACATTGGAAGAGTGTCATTACAAGCAGGTAATTCCGCTCACCATCCCGCATGGTTTTGGCGGCGTCAGCCAGTCGATAGACTTCCTCTTCCGAGATGAAAGACACCGGTCTGGTGTAATCGCTGTTCCTGTAGGCTTTTTTTGTTGGAATATTTTTCGCCGCAGGGACAATTATCATTTCTTTACCGATGGGTGTATTGTTAAGTTTTTCAGTCATTTCCTTCCGCCCTCTATGGCTGTTCGCCATACTTGTTACCCAGATTATTTAACAGAATGTACTTCTTTTGTTAATGTCTTCGGTGACATCCCGAACTCTTTCAAAATTTTATAAACATAACCCCGACTGCATTTCAGCTTTATTGCTGCTTCGGTAACCGTAGAACTGTTTTGCAAAGCGTCACAAACATTATTGACACCGATGTTTGACGGTTTGCGACCCAACCTATGCACCCTGACTATAGGCAAATCGGCTCCGCAGTTAGGACAAGTCATAAAATTGTCATTAGTTTTCATATTTTGTCCTTTAATTATTTTTTTATTGAGGTAGACGGACGACCGGAGCGACTCAGCCACCCGCCTACCCTTGTCACCGGGGATATTTACCCCAGAGAACAAGCCATAAAAAAGACTACTTTGCAAACAACATTGTAAGGACAATTCCCGTTGCAACCTTGATAATCAACATTGCAATATCTACATTGTAAATCGTATCTATATATATCAAGGTTGCAACATTGTGTCGTAGTGCAAACTTGATATATCTTGTTTGCAAGGTACTTGCAATCTTGTTGAAATATTTAGTCATTTGAAGTACCTTCTAAAAACCAATACCAATGCCCGGCCTTGCTCCCCTGTTTACCTTCGCGCCTTGAACCTATTTTTAATTCTTTTTTAGCTTGGTTTAACGTGCGTTCTTTAACACCTTGCTCATTAGCCGCTTTGTAAACATCATTTGCTAAATTTTTACCATCCGCTAACTGTATTCGTAAAAATGCTTTAGCTTTGTCTAGCGCATTATCTCCGATTTCAACTTCAAAAATACGTGCGGCTGTTATTTCACTCTTACCAGTCCATGAGAATTTACCAGCTCCGCTTCCATTGTCCTCAATTTTGTAGCCAACTGAATCACCATGCGCAGCTATATTGCATTTAATGTGTACGAATCCGCGCTCAAGCGTGTCCGGGTCAATGCCAGTGAGTAAAACGCTGCGAGCTGAAGCAGTAAAATCAATGCTTCCCTGGCCACGATAGATTGTTTTCGTACTGCTACTTTTAGAGAGATGACGCACGGCGATAACAGCAATATCATAAGTTTCAGCTAATTTGGCAAGCCGGGATGTTACATGACGCACCATGTTAGCCTTGTTTACATCCATTTTGCCGTCAAGGTATGCCATTATTGGGTCAATAATTAAAAGTAGTGGTTTTATTATGTTGACAGTATTGTCAAGTCGTTCAATTCCTGCGTCATCCAATGTAAATAATTCGTCTGTCGCTTCAATTAAATCAGTGTTGGCACCAAGCGCGTTAAGGCGTGGCCTTATCGTATCCTTTTTACCATCCTCAGCCGATGCAAGTAATACTTTTCTTGGCTCAGTTAACTCCATTTCAGGCAACCCTTTACCTAACGAAACTGCCGTTGCAATCGCTAACGTAACCCATGATTTACCAGCTTCCGGGTCACCCTCAATGATGGTTAATTTCCCAAGTGGTATATAAGGACGCCATAGGAATTTAACTTTTTCTGCCTGTATGGTGGACATTTTCACAGTCTTAATCGTTATGCTTTGGTCTTTAAGCGAATCATCGGGTGTAAATTCAGTGGCTTCCGCATTTATCTTTTCTGCCGTGCTATCCATTGCCCGCCTCCACCCATTCGGTCAAGTCCTTATAAGGGGCCGGAACTCTCCAGACTTTCAGGGATTTAACTTTGCCGGATAGCGACATACAGACTTGAGTACAGTGGGTTTGTCCCGGCGGGTCATTATCGGGGATAACAACAACCTTGCAACCGCGCAATGATTCTGAATATTCAGGCTTCCACTTCCCAGCGCCGAATGGATTAGTTGTACCGGGTGAACCGAATCTGATAGTAGCAGTATCCGCGTCCTTTTCACCTTCGCAGACATAGACAACTTCGTCATACAGGTTAGCTATGATGATTTCATCCAGATGGTAAAGTACCGGTTTAACATCACCCATTCCCCATTGACCGTCAGGCCGCCTTGCCTTGAATGTTTTGGGTGAATATTTGCATATCTGGTAAAGAGGGTTGCCGTCAACATTTTTATAATCGTAAGTTGCTACGAGTACCGAGTGAGTGTTCTCGATTGCCGCCGATTCACCATAATTCAAAGTTTGATACCCTAATGCTTTACAGATGTCAGCATAGGTATGACCGCCGGAAGGGAAGCACATCACCAAAGCCTTTACGCCGGTATCTTCGATTGATAAATGCTTAGCAGGTGTTGAGTGTCCGGGTACAGGGCAATCTGCTAACCACTTACTTTGTCCCGCGCTCTTAACATTCGTAAGTTTGTTAAGAATGTCCTCAATGTTTTTAGGTCTTTCGCTCATGTTGTCGCTCCTGAATTAGATGTCCCCTATGCTCCCGCTCTGCCGGCCCCAGGCGGTGTCTTAGCATCAGCAATAATACGCTTCCAGAATTTTTCCCAGGTGTGGCGCTGCGCCGGGGTAGATTCGCCGGGTACTATCTTGACAGTTACCGTAGGCGGCTGTTTTACATCCATTCTTGGCATTTTCATCCTTGTCTCAATCTGAGACTGAAATTAACAATCATGTTAAGTTGTCGGTGCTTGCTACGGCCCAACACGGATGTTTATTTTAACCAGTAGCTCTTCATGGGTTTGAATTATTTTTCTTTTCACGAAGGACACTCTTAATCTTTTTAGCAAGTTCCAAAGAAAGTGCTCGGCGTCCGTGTTCAATCTCACAAAGCCTGGCAGGCAAAATTCCCAACCGTGCGGCAAGTTCATATTGATGCATGCCCAAACGAATTCTCCTAATTCTTAATTCAACCCCATTCAAGTTGCTTTCCAAAGTTACCTCCTATAAACTGGTTGTAGAATTTCTTCGGCTATCTTCAGCTTAAATCACAATGGGGGTGAAATTCGATACGTTTTAATGGTAGAAAGCAAACACCGGTAGTGATAGAAAGCAAATAAAGTAAAGGTTTTACGGAAATGGCTATGAAATACCTCAAAACTTCAGAGGTTGGTGTCAAACTACATTACAGTCAGCAAAAAATAAGAGACCTTATCAAGAAAGGTGAATTCCCCAACGCTAAAAAACTGACACCGCGGCGATACATTATCCCTGAAGAAGACGTTGATAATTTCTTCAAGAAACCCGGTAAAATGATTTCAGCGTATAAGCCAAACGAGCACCATTTTGAAACGGTTACCTTAGATTCTTGGTTGATAAAACACTTTGGCGACCTTGAAAAAACGGCCGAAATACTAGTTCATCAGTGCCGACGGCTTCTCCGTTACAAGGATAATGCCAATATAAAAGCCAGAGGCGACGTCATCACAAAGTTGCTGTTCTGGAATGAACAAACTCGGGAGTTTGTGGCCGAAGGAATCAGTTCAGAGGACTATAAAGAGTCTAAATACGAAGATGAACACCCAGTTGACCCATACCTGGCCGAATTACTTTATATCCACTATGAAGGTCAGTTCGGAAAACTACCGTTCTCAGCGTGGAATCAAGTGTCTATAATAAGTATTAGTCCAGAAATAGTTGAAAACCTAAATATCTTGGCACATGGGGGTCTCAAACAGTGCAATAATTGCCCTATCTGTTCTAAAATCGTAGGTTAAACTTTTTCTGTGTCTGTCCATGTTTTGGGCTCAAAAAACTGTTTATTAGCGTTGGATTCAAAACTATTATTGCCAAATTATCACTCACTACCGATACCGTGCAAAATGTTAGCAAAATTACAGCTATGCCATGAGCGTTTGCAATGCTATCACTTCTTGTGCTGCACTTTCTGACGATTTGTTACCACAGCGTCAGTCTAACAGTACCCCGGATTACCATGCTATAATAACCCCGGAGAGATGGCGAACTTACAACGTAACATTGCTGCAAATAAAGCTGGATTAAATTGAGCAAACGTCACTCAGTTAAGCAAGTTCCGCCATAAGACGGCTTGATACTCAGCCTCGGCAGCCAGAAATTTAGTAATCAGCATGGTTGAGGCGGTAATAGCCTTCGTTGGGACTAGTGTCGCCAAGCCTCCTTAGTCCACTCAATTCAGCCAGTGCTTGTATTCCCCACGCGTGTGTGGGTGAACCGGTTATTGAAATAAAGGAGGAGGTAAAAGTATGAGTGCTACTGTACAAACTGCCCGCAAGGAATACAAGTGCCAACATTGCGGCGGATTAATCCTGAAAGGACAGACCTATTACAAACGGATGGAAGCGCAAAAAGTACATTGCCAAACATCCTATTATCCGTTGTGTTGGCATAAAAACAAGGCTGAATGTCAGCCACATTATAAAAAAGATAACTGTAATGCGGAATGTAAAACAAAGGAGGAGGTAAAAGCATGAGTATTCCCCACGTGTGTGTGGGTGAACTCTGCATCGTGCATAAGCCGTGTCCATTCCTTTTGATGTCCACTTTGCCAGACGCTTTCGTTTTCGGCATAGACCTCGACAATTTCAAAGCCTCTTGACTTACAAAACTGTTCAAGCGGTTGGAGATGGTTGTCAGTTTTCTGTTCTTTACTTGATACCCGAAGGTACAAGGCGCACCTGGTCATTTATTCAAATCCCTTTTTCGTACCGTTGTAATGACAAGCGATTTTGCCAGACGGAACCCGAAACCTTCATTTTTATGCCCAAAACCCGCCTTTCCAATAAAAGTTTGCGGCTGCAGTCCCACCAGAGCCTTAAAGAGACCACCAAACCCTTGGAGTCGATGGGATGCTCACCCCCTACTTGAGCTTGAGTAACCTGACGTAGTTTGATGGCACTGGAGGATGTTGTAGAATTTCCCGACTGTCATCCCTTAACCTCTTCACCAAGTTAGGAAGCGGGCAAAAATATCCGTACCCTGCAAACCAAACAAAAAGATGTCAGTATCTTGGGATTTTTACAGGGCTTTAATTCGGGTTTGTGCCTACACAGTAGCAGATTATTTTTTGTTGTTCTGGTCGGGTGAGTTTTGAGAGTTTACTTCCTGTCGGTTCTGATGGTGGTCGTGTTCTGGAAAGTTCTGGTGGTGTTGCATTTTTGTTACGTTGGTTCAGGAAAATTCCGGCGGTCCATTTTTCAAATTCCCATTTTCACCTCATTTATTCGCCGAGTTGGAGGAGGTGGTACAAGCTCTTGTCAAGACACTCACTAGGTAGTGGTTTCGTTGCAACGAAGTAGGCATAACTGGGCAAAATAGGGTGTCCTTGCGGCAATTCTGAGACAGTGATAGAATTGACATAACCTAAATGGCTCGGTTTTGGGAAGATATAATCACACGTAACGATAATAATAGGTGACGAAATGGCAAATCCTGTTGAACGTGAACAAGCGGTGCTGACACTCCTCAAAAACCTTCGTGGATTAGATTCCCTAAAGAAGTTATTCTGGTCTGAGTTGAATTACGACCGTGTAAATCAGCCGCTATCTCGCCGCGGCTGGAATCAAACCGCCTCTGTTGCCCTAGCTGAAGACCCTATTCTGTTTGCCGGCGGCGGTCAGAACAATGATTTCCACGTTGTTTACAGCCGTCTACCTGATGACCGATTGCTATTAACCAAAGAACGCCCTGTCGTCACCCAACTTCTTAAAGAGCACCCTTACGGGTTATTTATCTTCTCTAACCAGGCTCAAGACCACTGGCATTTTATCAATGTAAAGTACGATACAGAGGAAGCAAGGCGTCGTTTATTCCGGCGTATTAGTGTCAGTTCAGAGGACCGTCTTCGCACGGCAGCAGAGCGTATCAATATGCTCGATTTACAAACAATACAGCCGGATATGTTCGGGTTACAACCCCTCCCTATCCAAATCGTACATGATAAAGCATTCGATGTTGAATTGGTCACTAACCAGTTCTTCAAAGAATATAAGGTTCAATTCGATGAACTGGAAGACGACTTAAAGATACAAGTAAACGACCGTGCATGGGCACACGATTACTCACTCCAGTTCCTGAACCGCTCAATGTTCATATATTTCATCCAGCGGAAGGGCTGGCTAGGAAACGACCGCGATTTCCTGTTTAATTTCTGGAAAACCTACCAGCGTACTGGGTCGAGCCGGAATACATTCGTTGACAATTGGCTAAATGTGTTGTTCTTTGAAGCCTTTAATGACAAGTTCCATGAGGGGCATACCTATTTCCCACCGGAAATCAGAAATATTCTATCCCTGGCACCCTTCCTGAACGGTGGACTATTTACCGAAAACGAGTTTGATAAGAAACATAAAGCCACTATTTCCGACCGCCGTTTCGAGCAAATCCTGAAATTTCTGGAAGGCTATAACTTTACCATTGCTGAAGACAGCCCTCTGGACAAAGAAGTCGCTGTGGACCCGGAGATGATTGGTAAAGTCTACGAAAGTCTTGTGAATGTGTCAGATGAGGTTGACACTCAGGGTGAAGCGGGCATTTTCTACACTCCAAGGACTGAAATCGACCTGATGTGCCGTTTGTCATTGGTCGACAATTTGGCAAACCATATGGGGCAGGATAAGAAGTCACTGCTCTATCAACTTGTTTTCGCTCTGGAACCGGATGAAAAGACTGATGCCGACAAGGCTGTGGCTAATGTCGGTCTCTGGGGAGGCGTTAATGAACGGCTCGATGAATTGACCGTTCTTGACCCCGCCTGCGGCTCCGGCTCATTCCTTGTGGGGATGCTCAATATTCTTGATGACCTCCAGGAACGGGCGAACCACCAGCTTAATAAAACAGAGGCACCTTATGAGCGAAAGAAGCGCATCATCGGGCAGACGCTTTATGGTGTCGATGTCATGGGATGGGCTTGCCATACTGCCGAACTCCGGCTCTGGTTGGCACTCATTATCGATGCGGAAATACCACAGGCTGAATTGCACATTCGCCCTAACAACGAGCCGCTCTTGCCTCATTTCACGTTCAAAATACGTCATGGCGATAGCCTGGTACAGGAAATCGGGGGTGTTAACTTTGGGCATAAACAAACAGCCTTTAGCTGGAATAAAAAGTTAAAAGCTCGCATCGATGACCTGAAAATAGAAAAGCTGAAATACTACAATAACGATACGACCTGTCGGTATAACACGTTGGATAAGGTGAAGCAGGAAGAGCGGTCTATTTTCCAGGAATTATTGGAAGACCGGGTTGTGGCATTGGAGAGCGAAATTCAAACTTGGAGCCAGCGTATTGCGACTCCGCAAACTCAGTTGGGTATGATTGGGTTGCCTCAAAAACCACTACAATCGCCCCTGGAAATTCAGAACTGGAAACAAGAACGTGACCATAAACAGGAAGAGTTGGCGCAGGTGAAACAGGCTCTTAACGCTTTGCACAATAGCCTACAGGTTCCCTTTGTCTGGGATATAGCCTTTGTGGAAATATTTGAGAGTGAGAAAAATGGCTTTGATATTGTGATTGGGAACCCACCCTATGTACGACAGGAAGCTATCGCTGCGCCGCTTGTAAACGGTATTCAAATAACCGCTGACAAGAAAACATACAAAGATAAACTGGCATTGTCTGTCTATCAGGCATTCCCTCCCTTCTTCGGCTACAATGCCACCCGTAAAACTGTGGTGCATAAAATAAATGCCAAGAGTGACCTGTATATCTATTTCTACTTGCACGGATTGTCTTTACTAAATTACAAAGGTTCATTCTGCTTTATTACTTCTAATTCTTGGTTGGATGTGGGCTACGGGGCTGAGCTTCAAGAATTTCTGTTGAAGCACAGCCATATCAAAATGGTGCTCGATAATAAGGTAAGGCGCACATTCGCAAACGCTGCTGTCAACTCGATAATCGCACTTTTTTCAGCACCGGATGACAGCCGGGAGTGGGCACGGGATAAGACCGCCCGCTTTGTCATGTTCCGAGTACCCTTTGAGTATGTTGTATCTCCGGTAATCTTTGAAGAGATTGAGGAAGCAACAGAACTTAAGGCTTGCAAGGAATACCGCGTTTTTCCTATACCTCAGATTAAACTTTTGGAAGATGGCTGTGAAATACCGGAAGAGGAAGAAGAAAATGGTAAGACTACCACTCCGCTAATCAAGGTTTCCAACTACATGGGGAACAAATGGGGCGGTAAATACCTTAGAGCACCGGATATTTACTGGACAATTCTGGAAAAGGCGGGGAAAAGAATCGTATCACTGGGTGACATCGGTCATGTCAGATACCCAATTAAGACAGGTATCAATGAGTTTTTTTATGTAGATGAAACGAAAATTGAAGAATTTGGGATTGAAAAAGAGTACCTTTTACCAGTAGTTAAATCCCCGAAAGACTTCGCACAACTTCATCTTAAAAGGGAAAACATCAAAGTGCATTTGTTCTGCTGTGACCTAAGTCTTTCGGACTTACGACGACAGGGTAAGAAGGGTGCTCTCTCTTATATTGAATGGGGGCAACATCAAGTTACCAAGGCTAGACAGAAAACTACAGCAGGGATAGCATGGCCAGAAGTGCCGTCTGTATCCGGCAGAAGACAATGGTACACTATCGATAACATTGGTTCGACTGATGTAATATGTAACCGTTTCTTTGACAGGCGTTTCTTTTTTGGTTTTTGTGATTTCCCAGTAATCGAAGACCAGACCTTTTATGGATTGACTCTTAACCCAAAACACAAAGCCCGCAAACTTGGGCAGATAGCCCTACTTAATTCGACGTCATCTTATCTGTTCACTGAGGTTCTGGGGCGAGTAGGTTTAGGGTTGGGCGTTCTTCAGTATGCCCGCATTGACATGGAGAAACTACTGACACTGGACATACTTTCATTCGACCTACCCTTGATTGAGAGATTACTCCGGGTGTTTGATGTTCTGTCTACAAGACCAATAATGTCAATATTCGATGAGACGAATCAGAACGACAGAAGAGCATTAGATTTAATAATCTTCGAGGCATTAGGAATTGCGCCAGAGCAGGTAGACTATCTATATGAATCTCTCTTGTCCCTAATTCAAGAACGTTTGTCAAAAGCGGATTCTTTGGCACCGTCTGGAGGGTAAAATGAAATGGAATATGAGATAATTGGTCCAACACCTACAAGTTTGGGGTTGCAACCATTCGGTCAAGTTCTAAAAGGCGCATTAGCCCATGCTGGATATGTGTCGATTGCGGTAGCCTATTGCCAGCAAGGCATGACAATTACTTATTTACAATGCAAATTGAAGGGGGACGATGCGTAATCAGATTCCTTTCGCCCAATGACCCAGATTATGGGGACTACTATACGTCCACTCAACCCCTAAATAACTCTGTAAAACGATGGGGATACGTCTAGCAAAACCATCGTACATAAATTGTAATATTTTTTATGTGTAAAAATATTAGAGAATCTAAAAAAGGAGGATGACGATGCCGCCAAAAAACAATGACAATAAACAAACCAGAAAACGAATCTATCGTGAGTTACCGCCTCTGGGAACAAAATTAGTAGGCAAGTCAAGGCATCAAGAATACGAAGCCGTAATAGTCAAATCTTCGTCGAATCCCAAACAGCGGGTGCTGAGGGTTCAAGACCGTGAGTTTTCATCGCTCAGTGGCGCCGCTTCCACTATCACAGGGCATGCAATTAACGGGTGGATTTTCTGGAAATCTACAAGTAAATCTAAGCAACGTTCTAAACAGTAATAGTAGGCGCCCAACAATCATCCGTGACTCAAAAAGGAGAGTTGAATGCCAACCCATGATATTGTAGACAACCGAAAAGAAATCCTGGTTGACCATATTAACAGAATCCTCGGTTCCACTGAAGCGGCGAGCTTTGCTGTCGGCTATTTCTTTCTTTCCGGATTCACCAGCATCGCCTCAAAACTAAAGGATGTCAAGGAATTACGCCTTTTAATTGGCAACACAACCAACCGGGAAACATTAGAACAATTAGCTGAAGGGCGTCAGCGTTTGGAGTTGGTAAAAGATAAAGTTGAAGCGGAAGCCTATCCGAAGAGAACTGAAGTAAAACGGATGACAGAAGAGACCGCCGTAAACATCCGCCTCGGCATGGAATCGATGGACCAGACTGACGAAGGTGAAAACCTGGTCAAACAAATGGTGCGGATGATAGAGGAAAAGCGTCTCAAAGTAAAGGTCTATACCAAAGGCAGATTACACGCCAAAGCCTATATTTTCGACTACGGTACCGTATTCGACGGCAGTGGCAAACCTGTTGAACGCCACGAAAAAGGTATTGCGATTGTTGGCTCGTCTAATCTAACTCTTTCCGGGGTTACCCATAACACCGAACTAAACGTAGTGGTACAAGGTAATGATAACCATGCCGAATTAAAACACTGGTTCGATGACCTCTGGGATGAATCACAAGACTTTAACGAGTCACTGATGCAGGAAATGAAACAGTCCTGGGCATTAGCCCCAGTCCGCCCCTATGACATATACATGAAAACCATCTATGCCCTGGTAAAAGACCGCCTTGAAGGTGAAGATGACAAAGACATCCTCTTTGATAGCGAAATTGTACAACAGTTAGCCGATTTCCAGAAAGTCGCAGTTCGCCAATCTGTACAGATTATTCGTGACTACGGTGGGGCTTTTGTAGCAGACGTTGTCGGTCTGGGGAAATCATACATCGGAGCTGCAATCGTCAAGCATTTTGAACGTACTGACCATGCCCGACCGCTAATAATATGCCCCGCACCATTAACGGAAATGTGGGAAAGGTACAATGAAGTTTATGAACTGAACGCCCGCGTCCTTTCAATGGGCTACTTACGAGAAGATGACGAAACGGCTGTGAATCTGCTTCTTAAAGATACCAAGTACCGCGACCGTGATTTCGTGCTCATCGATGAAAGTCATAACTTCCGTTATCCTGATACCCAGCGTTATAAATTAGTGCAACAATTCCTGTCTACCGGGCGGCGATGTTGTTTCCTCACAGCCACACCTCGCAATAAGAGCGCATGGGATGTCTACTATCAACTCAAGCTCTTCCACCAGAATGATAAGACTGATTTACCTATTGACCCACCGGATTTGAAACAGTATTTCAAGTTGATAGAAAAAGGCGAAAAACAGCTACCGGCTTTGCTTTCCAATGTACTAATCCGCCGGACCCGTAACCATATTCTTCGCTGGTATGGGTTTGACTCTCAGACGCACCAAAAAGTTGACCCCTCGAATTTCCGGCAATATCTGGACGGTACACGACGCGCCTATGTCATCGTTGGTGGCAAACATCAGTTTTTCCCCAAGCGTGAACTGGATACCATTGACTATAGCATCGAAGCTACCTATCAGGGTTTGTATCAAGAGTTGAGGGGTTATCTCGGTAAATCACGAAGAGGTTATCCCGTCGAGCCAATCCCTGGGGAGCTGTCTTATGCCCGTTATTCCATCTATCATTTCGTAGCCAAGGATAAACAGAAACGTGAGCCTTATGCCAGCTTGCATCGAGCAGGGATGAATTTGCGTGGACTTGTTAGAGTGCTAATGTTCAAGCGTTTTGAATCGAGCGTCTTTGCTTTCAGTGAAACAATAAAAAGACTATTAGTAATTCATCAGAGATTTTCAGATGCATTGGCGCAGGGTATCGTCCCGGCGGGTGATAAAGCCGAAGATTTGTTGTACGAGCCAAATCACGCCGAAGAACAGGATTTCATGGATGCATTGCGAGCGGCATCTGGCAAGTATAACGTAGCTGATTTCGATGTTGACCGGTTGCGCCGGCACATTGACCACGACATCGAATTGCTTAAAAAGATGCTGAAGTTGGTGGAGCCTATTACCCCGGATAAAGATGCTAAACTGCAAAAACTCATTGTGAAGTTAAATGAGAAGCCCCTTAAAGACGGCAAGCGGTTAATCTTCACACAATATGCTGATACGGCTCGCTATCTTTATGCTAACTTGAACCCAGGTAACAAAAATCCGGAAATTGAAGTTATCTTTAGTGGTGACAAAAGCAAAGCCAAGGTAGTGGGCAGGTTTGCGCCTAAAGCCAACCCGGAATACCAAAAGGTGTCTGGCGAAAAAGAACTAATGACGGTAATTGCGACTGATGTTCTGGCGGAGGGCTTGAACTTGCAGGACTGCGATAAAATAATAAACTATGACCTACACTGGAATCCGGTACGGCTTATTCAGAGGTTTGGACGTATTGACCGTATCGGTTCCAACTACGACGTCATTTATGGATTCAATTTTCTACCTGAAACGGGTATCGAGCGTAATTTAGGGCTAAAGCAAAAACTTCACAACCGGATTCAGGAAATCCACGATACCATCGGGGAAGACTCTGCCATTCTGGATAAAACGGAGACCCTAAATGAAGAAGCGATGTACGCAATCTATGAGAAAAACGGCGGGCAACTCAGCCTTTTTGATGACGAGGAAGGCGAACTACTCGATATTAACGAAGCTGAGGAACTCCTGCGTCAACTTAAAAGAGAAAATCCAGGGGAATATGAGCGGATTTCAAATCTCCGAGATGGCATCCGTACCGTTAAGCCGTCATCTCAGAAAGGGCTGTATGTGTTCTGTCAGGCTGGACGATACCAACAGCTCTTCATAGTAGACGAGAAAGGGACTATGGTTACACGGGAAGTTCCTCAAATTCTTGGTACTATAAAATGTGGTCCTGATTTGGCGGGGTTACCTTTACCCAAAGAATATAACCGAGCCGTAATGGTCGTAAAACAGTTGTTTGCTGAGGAGTTCAAGAATCGCCAAGCTGAACGTGATTATACCCCGTCATTATCCCAAGGACAACGCTATGTAATGAGAGAATTACGTTTACTTTTCAATTCGGTAGAGGAGGCTGACGTAAAAGCCCAGATAAACCTACTTGAATCTACTTTCCGCGGCACAATAACCAGAGCGGTAATTCAAGAATTGAACCGAATAAGGCGAAACGGAATCACCGGGCAGGCATTGATAAAAGTCCTTGGAGATGTATTTTACCAGCACAATATGAGGGACTGGATTGATAGACAAAGATTACAACCGGAAGAGCAGGTTTTCCCGATAGTGATATGCAGTGAAGGATTAGGTTAGTACATAAAACAGAGGCATACAATCTTCATCGAGGAGATATAAAGAGGATGGTGACCAGAAAATGAGGAAATATGTCGTCGAAGAAGTTTTTGTGACCGAGGGTGTCCCAGAATACACCTTCGTGAGGCCCCCCAACTATAATGAAGTGCTGGTCGACATGAGGCGCCCTGGCAAACCGGTGATAATCGAAGGACAATCTGGGAGCGGCAAGACATGTACCGCACGCAAAATATTAGAACAGATTAGAGACCGTACTGATTATGTGTATCTAAGTGCCCGTAGTGACCCAGATATTGAGAAAATAGTTCGTATTTCCACGGAGAATCCTCAAGGCACTTTCGTCATTGACGATTTTCATCGTCTGTCACCCCAGACCCAAGAGAGGTTGGCGAATATTGCCAAGCTCGCTGCTGAACAGGGTGAACAAACATTGCTTCCAAAGCTAGTCCTCATTGGCATCAACCATGTCGGGGCATCTTTAATCCAGATGGTTCCAGATATAGCTAAACGGTGTGGTGTCCATCGAATCCTTCCGGGAACAAAAGAAACAATTCAGAGTATGATAAAAAGTGGTTGTGAATTGCTAAACCTTGAAACAATAGACGTTGAAACTATCTACGCAGAATCGAAGGGCGATTACTGGTTATCTCAACAACTATGTCAAGCATTGTGTACAACGAATAACATACTTGAAACAACTGATGAACGAAGGTTGGTGGTTACCAATATTGATGCCCTTCGGCCAACGGTTGTAGATAAACTCAATGTGGCATATTATACTTGCGTGAAAGAATTTTGTCGAGGAAAAAGATTCCGCCCCAGTAATGACCCCTATTACCGGTTGCTCCAAGCAATTTCAACACAAGATAGTTCTATTATCGACCTTAACTTACTTGCCGACTCCAATGAAGAGGCCCGAGGCAGCATCAACAACATCAAAGAGCGACGATTATCTGTTCTTTTGGATACCAAACCTCTGTGTGCCCAGCATTTTTTTTATAATAGTGACACTAAATATTTCGCTATTGAAGACCCGGCATTGTTCTATTTCCTCAAGCATCTTGATTGGATTAGACTTCGCTCTGATTGTGGATTCAAGAAAGAAAGTACTAATACAGAGTACGATTTTGCATTGTCTTTTGCCGGAGAAAATCGTGAACTGGCGCGGGCCATAGCTGAACAACTTGAAACACTAGACACCACGGTATTTATCGATGAATATTATGAAGCAAACTATTTAGGAAAAGCATGGTCTAGAGAGTTTAAGCGGATATTTGGAGAAACAAGCAGATTAGTTGTGTGTTTGCTGGATTCTCACCACCTCAAAAAAATATGGCCTACTTTTGAGCGTGAATGTTTTCTTCCCCGTGTCGAACAAGAGGCTGTTATCCCTATTTACTTGGACGACACAAAATTCCCAGGAATTCCTTCAGACATTGTCGGCATCAATTTCAGATGGGATAAAAATGAGGCGAATTGGCAAAACAGAGTTACAGACGAAATTACGTTCAAATTGATGGAGCGGCTAGATTAGACTGGTAGCATAACGTACAGCCCAACCGGTACCGCAACCGAGGTCGAGTAGGTTTTGGTTCTCTTTCAAGTTTAATAAGGATACCAATCTCTTTTGCATGAATCGGAAACGGTTAAAACGCTTATCATCATAAGTTTTTGCCCTGGAATTCCATTTTTCTTCATTTAACCTGTCATGTTCATTTTTTTGTTGTTCCAAGTTTAATATCTCCCTTTTAGGTCTTTTAGTATTGTATCCGCTTCAGCGGCTATTGGCAATGGCTCTGACACCCGGACTGAAGTATTCGGAAAGATAGCGTAGAAATCGGCCAAGACGGAACTGGTGGTCATTTCATAGGTTTTCCTGATAGCCCCATTGGTTATTCCGTTTATGAAATGTATGATGCCCAGTTAGTAGTTGCCGGTCGCATCATACTGTCGATAACAGACTGCTAACGGGCAATCTATCCGAGAACTCCAGCAATGGCAGCCGGAATAGAAAACCATATTTGGACTATCGAAGATATTATGAGCATGTCGGATTGACATTTAGAGCTAAGGTGATATAATCATCATAACAAAAGTAAGTAGGGGAGTGAAGATAAATGGATATACCCATGAACGCACCTCTAGTTTATGTTACCTTTTCAGCAGAAATAAATGTAAATACTACTGAGAGTTTGATAGCTGCAATGGCTGGTTTGGTAAATCTAAAAGTACAAAAGGTAAGTCTATTATTTTCTACTCCGGGTGGCACCGTTATGCATGGCATGAATTTATACAATGTTCTAAAGGGGATGCCATTTGAATTAAGCATTCATAATGTAGGAAATGTAGATTCTATTGGGAATGCTATATTTCTAGCGGGTAAAAAAAGGTATGCCACTAAACATGCTACATTTATGTTTCATGGTGTTGGTTTTGGAGCTAATCAAAACGATAGGTTTGAAGAAAAGAATTTGCGTGAACGGTTAGATGGTTTAATGAGCGACCAGCGAAGAATCGGTAATATCATCTCTGAAAATACGAAACTCTCTGATACGGAAGTTGCTGACCTTTTCAGGGAAGCTCAAACCAAAGACGCTGGATACGCAATTGACAAAGGGATTATTCATGAAGTCCGTGATGTCCAAGTTCCCATGGGCTGTCCCGTACTCTCCTTGGTATTCAAGCGCTAGAGCATCAAATTGTGTTCTATCGTTCATAATCACTATCCCTCTCAGTTCTATTATTATAACTATATTTAGGTAAAAGTCAAATTCTAAATTTCAAATTGACCCACTAACTACTTTACTCTTTCACTGTGCTAGTAGAGTCCGTGAGTAAAGTAAAATGGCGCCCGCTGTCTAACTGCCTGACAACTATTCCCTATGCAGCACCACTTCTTTCTCGATTGTAGCAACTACATTCCGCATCCTGGCTTCATTATGCTTCGGAAACCTCAATCATGGTATTTTCCGGTGCCATGATGAAAGCAACCCTGTGGCCAGGGCGCACTTGAGTAACATTCTGTATAATTGTAGCTCCTTCGGCAACTGAGCTTTTTACCACCGCCTCGATGTCATCAGTCCTAACACCTAAATGTTCCAGCCCGAAATGCTTATGAGGGTCGTCAGGAGGTTCACGTTTATCGGGGGTATCTGGAACCATTATGGCCAGTCTGGTGCCTCCCAAATCAAGAGAAACCGAAACACCACCGTTCGGAAGGGTCCCTGTGCGGGTTATCTTTGCACCGAATGCTTTTTCATAAAATGCAGCCAGCTTCATTGGGTCAGGAGTGACAATATGGATATGTTCAAGCCAAACTTTTGCCATCTTATGCCTCCTCAATGTACTTGCTTAATATTATAGTCTTTTTACTATCTGCCTGAAATGATGTAATTATTTCTCTCGACTGTCGTAACTACGTTCCGCTCGGATAGGGGCTACCGGCGGACTGAACCATTTACAGCCCTTTACTCAGATGAAAGCCGCTACGTCGATTCTATAGGACTTGGCGACCTTTCCAAGAGTAAGCCGGCGGCCTACAAACAAGTAAATGCCTAATGTTTCTTGTGTCTTCCCCACACCACCAGGCAAATCGCCGCCAGTATCACGAAAATCCCAGCACCGATTGCCGAAACGGATAATGGGGAAATGTTGAGTGTAGTAAGAGTAAATGTGCCAGCGATGAAGCCAAGAAATACGGATATTATAAAGCCGGCAAATAATCCCACAATATGATAAACGTGCGCGGCGATTCTCCTTCTCAAATCACCGACATCGAAAGTGTTGAATTCGTCAGTAGTAACGGCGGCTTCCAGCCGGTCGAATTCGGTGGTCAATAATTCCTCTGCAAAATGCTTTTCAAAGGGGTCAGCGGTAATCTTGGTTTCCACATTGATTTCGGACGAACCGGTTCCAGATGTCAAGCGGACATTAACCACGCACGCCCAACTTTTGGGGTTGAAATTAGACAGAGTGCCGATAATAGAACCCCGCTTAAAATGGAGACAACCATCGGAATCAGGCAGTTGTTTGTAACCGACTTGAACAAAGAAGTCCACGGCTCGCTGTCGGGCGATAGTCTCCGAGATTGGGGCATTAAAAGAGTGGATTATTTTCATTTTCCAATTATCATACCTCATTCCCATTATTTGCGGCTGGAGATTTCTCGGTATAGACTATGGACTGGGGACTGTAGGACTGGGGGACTGGGACTGTCTGTTAGCGGTCATATATGGTCGCTAACAGACAGTCCGCGCTAACGCTAACAGTCCTTTAGCTCGCATAAACTATTCTGTGGCTTGTATAATGTTATTGGTCCATTTTCTGAACAGAATTGTAAAATAGCCCCAAAATCTTGGAGGTCATGATGCCAACATATGAATACGAATGTGAAAAATGCGCCTGTCGCTTTGAACTGAAGAGGCGTTTTAGCGATGATGCAGGGAGTCCCTGTTGCCCTAAATGTCGAGGTAAAGCCCGCCAGCTATTCTCTCCGTCGGCAATACTTTTCAAAGGTTCCGGGTTTTATGTTACCGATAGCCAGAGCAACCACAATCGTCCGACAGAGGAAGGTAAGACCGCCACGGTTGAAGGTGGCAAGAAAGAAGAAGTTAAAGCAGACAAGGTGGAAGGCGGTAAGAGAGAGGAAGGTAAGGCTGGCAAGGTTGGTGGTGACAAGAAAGAAACGAGTAAGACCGACACAGTTGAGGGTGGCAGAAAAGAGGAAAGTAAAGCTAACAAACTTGATGGAGGCAAGAAAGAGGAAGGTAGGGCTGACAAAGTTCAGAGTGGCAAAAAAGAGAAAAGCAAATAATATTCTCTGTCAGGGGTAGTCGGTGTAGAATGTAGCCAGGTTGCGAAGGAGGAAAAAGCTATGGCAAAACCAAAGAGGACGACATTTCCAGGTCACAAGGTGACAGCCACAGTTAAATCGGTCAAAGGTACCTGTTCATGGGGTCATGAAGAGGGCGACACCTTCAACATCAACTGCCAAGACACTGCCGGTCTATGTGGACTCTTCTATCATGACATCTTCCCCTATATAACCATGCTCCAGTTTGGCGGTGGTCTTCCCGAGGAATGGGGTGGTCCCGACGTGGTGAACGTAGTGTGCATGGACCGCACGAACTTGGTGACATTGGAGCTTCGCCGAGAAAAGTAATGCTGGGTGTGGACCTCTTCGCAGATGTGAATTAAAACGGAGGTGCCTTATGGAACCTAAAAATCTTATAAATGCTTCTCCCTCCCTCCATATCCTGTTTGATGACCTCACAAAACAAGTGAGGAATCTTGGCGATATTCGGGAAAAAATATGTTCAGGACATTGTTTATGTTTTTACTTTGATTCGAAGCCATCCACCAAGTTTGTTGAAGTAGAACTATTGACAACAAGGAATTGTCTTTCAATACTCGCAAAAACTGGTATTCATGTACCAGATGATGAGTTTGCCCATCGTATACCTGAATCATTGAAATGGGGTAAACATTATAAAAAGTTTATTGTAATTGAGAATGCTCAAATGGCTGAGGCAATGAGATATATTAAGCTCGCATATAAATTTGTTTCTTAGTTAAAAGAGTCTGACTTTTTTCAAATCAAAATCAGTGCCTATTGACATCAGTTATTGGTGATGGTTTGCGGCAAGTGTTAGCGGAGGACTATCAGAGGACTGGGGGAGCGGTTCACCTGAAATCAGGGGAACCGCATATCGAGACAAATAAAGAACTTGCCAAGATAGCCAAATTTTCTCAAGACAGGATGGCCAAGGTAAAAGTAATCCAAGAAAACGTGACCGCGGAACAGAATGATAAATTGGATGGCGATTAGCGGTTCATAGGAGTGTTCGCGGTAGCGGTTAGTTAGCGGGACTGTTCGCGCGAAATTAGTCTCGATTTGGCCGCTAACGATTCCGCTAACAGGCACGAACTTGACAGCTTTTAGGACTGGTAATACGATAGTCCGTATATGAGTCAACCGAAGGTTTTAACTTGGAATCACAAGCAGGTTCAAATATACAACCTGTTAATGACTGGCATGATGCCCGGCAAGGTTGCACAGCAGCTTGGCGTCGCGAAGTCCAGCGTCAGTAAAATCAACAGCGCGATAAAGAAAGGCCAGTCACCGTCCGCTCCTTATAACAACCACCCGAAGAAGATTAAGCACCTCAGTCCATTTGCCAAGGTTAACCATGATGATGTTGATGAAGAATCAGAGGACACCGACCAACCGTCAGAGAACTCCGATGAGCAAAATGAAGCACCTGTCGGCGATGCCAGTATCCTTCTGCTCAAACCGGTTACCCAAATCTGTGATATGACTCCGATAATGATAAATGCCCGCTATGTGGCCATCACGGAACTTGGTTGGCCGGAAGACGTGACGTGGGAAGACTTCTTCGACACTTGCCTGGTACATCTGTTCAAATACTGGGGCTATGGACTACAGGAAGCATATAAACTGGAAGGCTGAAGCATTACAGTCATTTTCTGAATTTTCTTTGGAACAAATGCTAATATATGGCTGTGGTTAATCAATCAATGTCGGCTCCGGCCTTTCTTACGAGGGCAACCTGTAATAATATCGGGGACGAAATAGAGAACGGCTTCACTCGGAACAAGATAACAATCATACCTGGTTCAGATATTGCCACTTTTGTTTCTGACATGCGATGGTTAGACCAGCATATCAACGATTCGCCCCAAACCCTGACTGAAAATGAAAAGAGTAGATGGGTGACCGCTTTTTTACCTATTTCTGTTTGCAGTTGCTGCTATAAGATTTTCCCATCACACAGTTGTGGATTATTATTCTGCCGGGTATCTACTCTTGATTGCAGTGTTAGTCCGATGGTAGCAGTAGGATGGTTGAAATTAAACGGCACATTCACAGAACGATAACCAAGTAAATATCAGTACAGCTTTCCGGTGAAATTAAATTTTTCCAGATAGAGTCATCATTTCTCGGATTCGTTGAGTTTGTGGAGCTCCTCCACCAAACCTATAAGCAGTTTCTTTGCCTTGACTGTGAGGCTCCTATCAGCCTTTATGGCCGGTACCGTATCCGTCACAAGACTTTCCTTACCAGACAAAAGGTAGTCAGTAGTTACCCCCAACTCTTCTGCCAGTTTGGGAAGAAGGGTTACAGAAGGAGCCCATTTGTCTTGCTCAATAGCCGAAATATGCTGTGGCGTCATACCGACACTTTGAGCCAGGTCTTTCTGGGTAACCTTTAAGACTTGCCTTCTTTCTTTGATTCTTTCTCCTAAGCTCACTTGTTTGGCCGCCCCTTTCAGTTTCTTTAGGAAAGACTAGCAACTACAAGATGGCTTGCGCAATCTATCAAGTAACACTTGACATCCACTCTACCTAGGGATAAACTGGGGCTGAAATACTCAGCAGGAGGGCGAAATGAGCAGATTCTTTCATTCTGTGGATAAAGTAATAATAGCGGATGGCGACGATGTAAGGCGTGCACCAATGGCAGCAGCATTGTTACGAGAGTTCGCTAACAATGACCCATTATTTAGGCTGTGGGGAACCAAGGTAGAGTCAGCTGGGACAGGTGAGACTATTGTGGAGGGAGCATCGCCTGTTACCAAAGCGAAGAATACGATGCTTAAAAAGGGGGTGAATATTTCATCCCACAAAGCCGAGAAAATTACCTTTGATGATATTCAGGAGTCCTCTGTAATTCTCACTCTCACTCGTAAGCAGGCTGAAGACGTCTTGAAGAACGTGCTAAACTATTATCCGTCCTACCAAACCAAGATAATTCCCATGTTGGATTACCTTGGTATTAAAGATTGGGAATTCCCGAAACTCATCGGGGCGACACAATTTGTTTACTCTGAATTTGTCGGGAAGATGGAGTCAGTTCTACCGCTATTCAAGATAAAGTTCAAGCAGGACACATATTTACCATTATTGGTTAAAGGAAAAGGTTTAGGTGTGGGGATTATTAAGGGTCCCGTAAGGATTATTGAGTCTGACGTGCAAGTAGGAGAAATTGAACAGGGCGATGTAGTCGTATGCTCTACAAATGATGTTGCTGGGTTGCTCGGAAGAGCTGTAAGTGAAGTAGGTGCCATTATTACTGAATCTTGGAGTGAGTTAGGTGAATTGTCTCAAACAAGCTATAAGTTTAATATTCCATGTATCAGTAGCACCTCACATCCTGCTGATGTCCTGCAAAACGGAGAGCTTGTATTGTTGGATGCTATTACCGGTTCGGTTTACGGTTATCCCTCCGCAAACATGCCAATAAAGACCGATAACCTTCCAGGACAGGAGCCCAAGCTCTCCTTGGCCGACATCCTGAAGAAGTACAATATTAAACCGAAAGAGAGTTAATGTTATCAAAAAAAGCACCAGTTAAAATCTTCAACCCCATTGTTTTTTGTGGCGTTGGCTAAGGTTATCGGATATGTTTATGGGTGAAATTGTGTAGTGAACCCTGTTTCCACCAGCGGACTGAAGCCATTCAGTTCTTTGCTGGTAAGATAGCGTAGAAATCGGCCAAGACGGACTTGGCGACCACTCAGCGGGTTCAACCCGTATCTAAGCCGATGGATGCCTAAGACTTAACCGTAATATCACGAAGGCGACCGATGCCGGAGATACGAGAATCGCTATTCCCCACTTTCCGGTACTGTTAAATTCGCACCGTGAAATATACTCATGGCTTAACCTACCAGTTTACCCTGATTGGCAAGCTCGATTATCTGGAGGGTTACCATATCAGCAAGTTGTTTGAAGGCATCAGGTTTTATACTATCACCATTGTACCCGTTCCCCTTCTCTTCTACTTAGTACGTTTGTGTTAGGCAGTAAAAAACCTGTTTGATGCTAAAGTAGTTTTCCGTTATAACCAGTACTTAATAATCTAACGCCAATCTAACGCCAAATATTCAGCTTTGACTTGAGCGTGGGCTTTATTTGCTTTTCTGTGGTTTTATGGCGTTTAAGGTAAGGAAAGCATCAATGTCTGATTGCTTGAACTGGATAATGTGTCCCTGCCTGTAACTCAGTAACTTCCCGGTCTTGACGAATTTCCGAATAGTCGAGACGCTAACCCTCAAATATTTTGCTGTTTCTGCTATAGTCATCCATTCCATCCCCCAATAATATCACTTCCCTCTCTATTGTCGTAACTACATTCTGCAAGGACAGGGATTCTACGGCCGGACTGAAGTATTACAGTCCTGTACAGGAAAGATAGCGCAGAAATCGGTTTGGCGGGACTTGGCGGACATTCCCTACTAAAAGACGGCGCCTGATAATAAGTGCTTCTTTCGTCTTCCTCGGGCGGCCGTGCAACTGCCACTGGTATTTTCAAAACTCCGGCCACGATAGAGGTTAGCGCATGATTATCAGAGGACTGGGGACTGTAGGACTGGGACTATCGTTAGCGTTCATTATATGGTCGCTAACAAACAGTCCCCGCTAACGCTAACAGTCCTTTAACTCGCATTAACTGTCCTGTTTCCCATTTTCTGCGCTGTATATGGTAAAATAGCTTCAAAACCTTGGAGGTCAAAATGCCTACCTATGAGTACGAATGTGAAAAATGTGCCTGTCGCTTTGAACTGAAGAGACGTTTTGACGAGGATGCAGGGAGTTTACGTTGCCCCAGGTGTCAGGGCAATGTTCGCCAACTATATTCCACGTCGGCAATACTTTTCAAAGGCTCCGGGTTTTATGTTACCGATAGCCAGAACAACCGCAATCGTCCGGCAGAAGAAGGTAAAGCTGATAAAGCTGAGAATGGGAAGAAGGAGCCAGGTAAGGCTGATAAGGTTGAGCATGGCAAGAAAGAGCCGGGTAAGACCGATAAAGTTGTGAGTGGCAAAAAAGAGGAAGGTAAAGTCGACAAAGTTCAGGGCAGCAAGAAAGAAGAAGGAAAATAGAGTTCTGGGATAGGTTCTCGTGGATGTCTCTGTAAAATGAATCACCATAAAGCCTAAAAATTGTAGAATATAGCAGGTTCCGAAGGAGGCCAAAACTATGGCAAAACCAAAGAGGACGATTTTCCCAGGTCATAAAGTGACAGCCACAGTTAAGTCGGTTAAGGGAAAGTGTTCATGGGGACATGAGGAGGGCGACACTTTCAGTATCAACTGTCAAGACACTGCTGGTCTATGTGGTTTCTTTTATCACGACATCTTCCCCCTACATATCCATGCTTCAGTTTGGTGGTGGACTCCCCGAGGAATGGGGTGGTCCAGACGTAGTGAATGTAGTGTGCATGGACCGCAGTAACCTGGTGACATTAGAGCTTCGCCGAGAAAAGTAATGTTTTACTTTGTTATCTAAAGTTTCAACATTCTGCGGGGACAGATTTAGACCTTCCTTCTCCGGACTGAACTAAATATCGTAGTCCTTTTTCATTTTGATGAGCTATAAATCGGTTTGGCGGGACAGGTGATGGTTCTTTGTGGTAACTCTGATTTTAAGCTATCATTCTCTGGCGAAAAAGGTAATAACGAAGGCGAGAAAACCGAGAATTACAAAAATCCAACCTGACTCAGATTGGAAAATATACACGGCAATAAACCCGAGAGCAACACAAATAGCGGCGAAACTACGTGCAATGACCTTAATATTAAACATTGGAGCCTATTATATTGAGAAAGGAAAAGTTTGTCAAATAAAATCAAATAGGCACGACTTCACGCGGTACTAATTGACTATCAAGTCAATACTACTTTTCTTTCGACTGAGTATCTGCACTCGATATGAACAAGACTGTGATAGAACTCACGGTTTTTGACCATTGTTCAATGTAACTTGGAACGGCAATCCTACGCATGATAGGAAAGTGATGCCAATGTTCATGCAGTTGTAATAATATTAGCTTCATATCAATATTACTTCTTTCTCTATTGTCGTAACTATATTCGGCATGGGCAAAGGTTGATTATGGATTATGGATTATTGACAATCACCTACTAAAGGACTAAATTAAAATCCAAACATCTGAAATGACTTCAAAATAAAAAGGAGGGTAACCAAATGGCGACAATCGAAGAGAGCATCAACATCAAGCGCCCTGTTGACAATGTATTCGCTTACACACTTGACGTAAAGAGTTGGCCGAAATGGTTCTCAACTCTCATTGAAGCAGAGCAAACTTCCCAAGGACAATTTGGTATCGGCACTACATTCACTGCAACTAGCAAAGGAATGGGACTTAAAACAAAGATGACCGGAAAGATTACGGGATATGAGCAAAATAAGACTTGGGATAAAGAGTTAGGCACTCGAAGTTTAGCCATCAATGTCCATTATAGCTTTGATTCTGTTGAAGGCGACACAAAACTCACTCAGAAGTTTGACATTAAGTTAAGCGGATTTATGAAACTCTTTTCCTCAATGTTTGCGAGTTACATGCATAAGCAGATGAAAGTGGAACTTAACAATTTGAAAGGCATTCTTGAAGCTAAGGTTTAGAATTACCTTTTACCGTATTTGTTAAAAGATGAATATCCTGATTCTATTTGGACATGTTCACTAATATTTTGAACGGGAACATTACCTTATGATTGTGACTAAGTGATGAAGGTCATTTATCTAAACTCCCAGAATCAGATTATAGATACCGCCGACCTTTTTGAAGGCACGGTTGACAGCGCGGCGGTGGCGCCGCGTAAGATAGTGGAGCAGGCTCTGGCACATAATGCGGCAGCGCTAATTTTCGCTCATAATCACCCTTCGGGTAATTGTGAACCCAGCAAAAGCGATAAGGACATCACCCGCGATCTGGTTTTTGCCGGCGGCACCGTGCAGATTAAAATCCTCGACCATCTCATCATCGGTAATAATCGTTACTACAGCTTTGCCGGGGAAGGGCTAATCAGCCAATACGAGATGGAATTTCTGGGTCTGAAGATGAAGGGCGGCTCTTAGGAATTAGATGAAAAATCTACAACTCAGAAAAGCAACAGTTGACGACAGCGAGTTTGCCTATCAGACAAAGAAGGCAGCCTTGCGTGAATATTTGGAAAAAACTTCGGTTTGGAATGAGGACGAACAGCGCCAATTGCATCAACGGCGTTTTGCTGCACATGATTTTCGGGTAATACAGTTATCCGGTATCGATGTCGGAATTATCGCGATGAGCCGTCAATCAGATTGCATTAAATTTCACCAGATGTTCATTTTACAGGAGTACCAGGGCAAAGGAATTGGCGATGCGGTGATGAGGCTCATTATTAAGGATGCAACTGCCTTTAAATTACCAATTCGGCTCCAAGTGCTGAAAGTTAACAATCGGGCATTCGCTTTCTATCAAAGGATGGGGTTCAAGCCAACAGGTGAAAATGATACCCACAATTTGATGGAAAAACTATCCTAATCGATACCTTTTCGTTATATCTTCCAAACGCCACAAATAAACAGGCGGAAGATAAAACGATGAGTAAAATTTTTCTTTTTCTTGCGGTTATTCTTCTTTTAGGCACTATTGCGCTAACCGGTTGCTCCAAAAAGACCTCCGGTGACTTCGGTATTTATCTGGTAGACAGCGGTGAATTGGTGCTCTCTGACCAGTATATTAAAGCATATTATCAACGCGATCATACCATTCAACTTAACGAAAAAGGGATAGAACGCTGGAATTATTTTCAGACCTACACTGGAATCCCGAAACTGGATAATACGTTGTATGGCAGGGATTTTATGGTTAGGCTAAAAGGGGAAGAAATATACACAGGGAAATTCTATTCCAGAGTGTCATCT